>JAEEGH010011780.1_pt1 | contig 19772 bp, 23 predicted proteins | sample 9134181 | NCBI WGS metagenome assembly JAEEGH01 (sample SAMN16246544, study PRJNA631951) | gut metagenome | biome: gut microbiome; feature: rumen; material: DP-attached | host: Bos | place: Iran: Karaj | collected 2018-10 | reverse complement strand
AACATGATGCCATGCCCTTTGCCGACACTTATTCTTCGAGGCGAGCCATCAGTAAGATAAACGGCGTTTGCTGGAACTTGTGTACTCAGTCCAAGACTATTGAGAGCGTAGTCTCCTGTTGGAACAATACGTGAATGATCACGCTTTGCTATAGCCTGGGCAATATCGTCCAAGCTTGGCAACAGCATTCCAAGACCAAGTTCTTTGTCGAACTTAGGCTTGTAATATATCCCGTGGGCCAGTCTTACGATAACATTACGTTCACATAGTCTGATTAGTGACTTCTTGATGGCCTCTGGCGTACCAAGCTCGGCATAGTCTGTGGAAAAAACTATTTTCCCTTCCGGTTCCGAACCGATGGCAGTCTCAATTCTTTTTGCTGTACTATCAACCATACTAATTTGTATTTTGGCACAAAATTATAATAAATTTGGGACAAAACAATGCTTTTGCACCAAAAAGTTACTTATTTTAATGCTTATTTAACGTATAGGAGGCTAAAAGTCCTGTTTTCTGCGCAAAAAACTAGACTAATGTACATGAATCAATGCAGAAACAGTCGTTTGAACACCAAAATCTGAGAATACTAAGATTTCATTCTTCTGGGTGTAACTTCAAAATCTACACCCAATTTTACACCCAAAAATTGCGATACGGAAAGATATTTTGTGATATCCTGATTTTTGGCAAATTTTACAAAATGCTGATATACAGATATTTGAGTATTTTATGATATTCTAAGAAACCATAAGTTTGAGAGCCTCTCTCTCCGCTGGGATAACGTAACTATTCTGATTTTCAGATAGTTACGTTATTTTTATGCTCAGATACTCCCAAATTTACCCCCAAAAATACCCCCAAAAACTAATTTCTGTATTTGTCGTATTACAAAAAGCATAAAAATGATTATTGTATCATATCAATTCATATATTAATCTGTTACCACATCGCTGAAATGCTCCTTGCCCCAGGCTATGAGGGCGGTGAGGGTTGGCATGAGCGACTTACCGATGTCGGTCAGAGAATACTCTACACGGGGAGGAACCTCTGGATAGATTTCGCGATGGACGAGGTGGCTCTGCTCCAGGTTCTTTAGCGTCTGCGAGAGCATCTTCTGGGAACAGTCCGCCATGTGACGGCGGAGTTCGTTGAAGCGTAGTACACCCGTTTCGCTGGTGTTCAGCGAATAGAGCACCAACATCGACCACTTGTCGCCAAAGCGACTCAACACATTGCGTATCGGACAAGCCGGATACTCTGCTTTTATATCTGCCATAATGTTCTGAAGTATTGATTACAGCGCAAAGGTAGCAAAAAGTTACCAACTAACGACATTATACTATGTTAATCTGAGTTAAAGTGGTTTTGCGGAACGGCGATAGCGTCCTAATTCCTACTTTTTGGTAACTATCCCACTAAAAATTGGGAAATAGGAGACGTTTCAGTTGCTCGCTGAAATCCCTGTCATTGTAAAGTATCCGCACAATGCGGTTTTGGATGATGTAGGTCATAAATATCCTTTTTACGTTCGACTTTCTATCTTTAAGTAGGGAAAAATGGAAATTTTTACATGGAAAATGAAGATATTTTCATGTTTTTGGTGAGATTTGAGGAAAAATGACTATCTTTACAGCGGAATAACTAAAAACTAGAAAAGTATGGGAAAGTTTGAATTGATGGTGCTACCGTATGCGTTGGATGCGCTGGAGCCGGTGATTAGTAAGCAGACGCTGGAGTTTCATCATGGGAAGCATCTGGCAGGGTATGTGAATAACCTCAACGGGCTAGCCTCACCCCCTAACCCCTCTCCAAAGGGCGAGGGGAGCCTTGGAGAATTTGAGGCATTGAAAGAACTCGTGCTTAATAGTGAGGGAGCAATCTTGAATAATGCCGGGCAGATTCTGAACCACAATCTGTACTTTGGACAGTTTTGTGCGCCTAAGGCCGACAATGCGCCTACGGGAAAGTTGGCAGAGGCCATCGTGCGCGATTTCGGATCGTTCGAGGCATTCAAGGAGGCGTTCCAGAAGGGTGGGGCAACGCTGTTTGGCTCAGGTTGGGTATGGCTGTCGGCAGATAAGGATGGCAAACTGGTGATTACCCAGGAGACGAATGCGGCGAATCCCATTCAGAAGGGTCTGAAGCCGCTGCTGACCTTCGACGTGTGGGAGCATGCGTACTATCTTGACTATCAGAATCGTCGTCCTGATCACCTCGCTACGTTGTGGCAGATTATCGACTGGAACATTGTAGAAAGCAGGCTTTCTAAGTGAAGAGTGAAGAATGAAGAGTGAAGAATTTCTTTTAGTCGCTACGCATTAAAAGCGTCCCTTTGGGCCGAGCGGCTACCGCTGTATGTAATAATCAATAAACATTATAAAATTATGAAAGAACTGAAAGGAACGAAGACCGAGCAGAACCTCAAGGAGGCTTTTGCAGGCGAGAGTATGGCAAGAAACAAGTATACGTATTTTGCTTCTAAGGCCAAGAAGGATGGATTTGTGCAGATAGCTGCTATCTTTGAAGAGACGGCTGCCAACGAGAAGGAGCACGCGAAGATGTGGTATAAGTATTTGAATGGAGGTAGCGTGAGTGATACGAAGGCGAACTTGACGGATGCTGCCAATGGCGAAAACTTCGAGTGGACGGATATGTATGCGCGTATGGCCCAGGAGGCTCGTGAGGAGGGCTTTGACGAGATAGCCGCGAAATTTGAACTCGTTGGGGCTATTGAGAAGCACCACGAGGAGCGCTATCGCAAGTTGCTGAAGAACATCGAGGATGCTGTGGTGTTCTCTCGCGAGGGTGATGTCATCTGGCAATGTAGCAACTGCGGCCATATCGTCATCGGCAAGAAGGCACCTGAGGTGTGTCCTGTATGCGACCATCCGCAGAGCTACTTCCAGATTAAGGCGGAGAACTATTAAAGCTATCAAAAGTCATCGAAGATAACTATTGATGCACGACTACCCTGACAGGATGTCGCCAGAACAGGCACTGGCCTTTCGCGATGCCGTGCTGAACATCGTCAGCCAGATACCTTGCGGACGAGTGACTACCTATGGTCATATTGCCGCTTTGGCAGGCTGGCCCAGCCATTCGAGGATGGTTGGGCGCACGCTTCGCTATACGCCTGGTGCTGAGTTTTTACCTTGTCATCGTGTAGTCAACAAGGAAGGTCGCACAGCACCTGGCTGGAGTCGCCAACGCACCCTGCTCGAGGAAGAGGGTGTCCACCTTAAGGCCAATGGGCATGTGGATATGGCGCGGCATCTGTGGGAGCCGGAGGTTGAATTCTAACGCTATTCGAACGCATTTTTGCTAGCAGACGCGCTGCATCTTCGAGACGAACACCATAGGGGTGACCAGCGATGAGACGCTGAACGTGAACATATAGTGGAGACGGTGAACCACTTCCGCTGCATCGACCTGATTATCGACTTTCATGTCCGCTTCGAGAAGATTCATCCGTTCCAGGACGGCAATGGCCGTGTGGGGCGTCTCGTGATGTTCAAGGAGTGTTTGCGTAGTGGCGTCGTGCCATTCATCATTACCGACGAACTGAAGATGTTCTACTATCGTGGCCTGCGCGAATGGAGCCACATCGACGGCTACCTGACCGACACCTGTCTTACTGCTCAGGATCAGTACAAAGCCGCCCTTGACTATTTCCGGATAGCGTATGACTAGAGCTATGCTCGCTTGCTACCAAAGGGACGCAAGAATCCGAGGCAATCGCAAGAACCAAAGGTCGACGGCCGAAGGGAAAGGCAAGTTCCAGTTCGAAAATGGCGAGGTGCTGAGGCTGAAATTGTATGAGCATTTGAAGGTGGGGTGAATATTTGAAGAATATTAGCTCGCACAATGGGATATGTCTATTTGGGCCGTGTTACTCTGAGCGACTGGGAGTACAAGAATTTAGGAAATCGAATGCAAATGCAGATACGTTGGAATATGGTAGAACCGATTCCTGGTAGCGTGATGCACTTCGCACGAATGAAAGAAATTTCATAGTATTATGAAACAGATAGAAGTCGTAGCAGCGATTATTCGCAAAGGAGATAAGATATTTGCCACGCAGCGGGGATATGGCGAGTGGCAGGACTGGTGGGAGTTTCCTGGCGGGAAAATGGAGGCTAGGGAGACGCCAGAAGAGGCGCTCGTGAGGGAGATTCGCGAGGAGCTGTCTGCGGAGATTAGCGTGGATGAGTTGCTTTGTACGGTGGAGTATGATTATCCTAAATTCAGATTGAAGATGCATTGCTATCTCTGTTCGTTGGTGACGGAGGCGCTGCATCTGAATGAGCACGAGGCGGCGAAGTGGTTGGCGAAGGATGACTTGGACAGCGTGAAGTGGCTGCCAGCGGATGTGAAAGTGGTGGAAGTGCTGAGAAGTAAGATGGAAGATGGAAAAGGTAAGATGTAAGATGTGATGTATAACAATAGCAATAACAGCGCTTATGGATAAACTATCTTCACAACAAAGACATGCCAAGGCTGCGATTAAGCAAGAGCAGAGCGATGCTAGCATCAGTTCTGCCGAGCGTGAGCAGGCTCGGCGATCAGCCAATATGGCGGCGATTCGGTCGAAGGATACGAAGCCGGAGATGATTGTGCGCCGTGGGTTGTGGAAGAGGGGATTTAGGTACAGACTGAACCATAAGCGGCTGCCAGGACATCCGGACTTGGTACTGAGGAAGTATAGGACGTGCATCTTTGTGAATGGGTGCTTTTGGCACGGCCATTTGGTGGTAATGCCACCAAATGATAGTTTAGAGTTTAGTGTTGAGAGTTTAGAGTTTGTTCAAAATTCGGAGTGCTGCAAGATTCCAAAGACGAACAGGGAGTTCTGGGTGACAAAGATTCGGAGGAACAAGGAGCGGGACAAGGAGGAACAGCTGAGGCTGGCGGAGATGGGCTGGCATTGCATCACGGTATGGGAATGTGAGCTGAAACCTTCAAAACGAGAAGAGACGCTGGACTCAATAGCGTTCACTCTGAACCATATTTGGTTGCAGGATCATGGAAGCCTCACCCCCAGCCCCTCTCCAAAGGGCGAGGGGAGTAATTACCAGTTGCCTGAAGAGGAGGATATGCAGATGCCAATAGCGGCAGAAGGGGATAATGTATGAAGAAAATCATCGTAGCAATCGATTCGTTCAAGGGTTGTCTCACATCGGCTGAGGCCAATCAGGCGGCATGCGAGGGTATTATCGACAAAATGCCTGAGGCAAAGGTCGTGCAGGTGCCTGTGAGCGATGGTGGTGAGGGATGGCTGGAGGCGTTCCATGCGGCAATGGGCGGTGAGATAGTGGAGGTCAACGTGAACGACCCGCTGATGAGACCTATCGTGGCGCAGTATCTCGTTCAGGGCGATACGGCGGTGATAGAGATCGCCGAGGCCAGCGGACTAATGCTGCTCAAGCCTGAGGAACGCAATCCGATGGTGGCCACGAGTTATGGTACGGGGCAGTTGGTGGTAGATGCTGTAAGACGAGGGTGTAAGCACATCATCGTTGGGCTTGGTGGTAGTGCTACCAGCGATTGCGGCATAGGCATGGTTGAAGCCATTAATAATTCACAATGCACAATTAGTAATGATGTGCGCTTCATGATAGCGACGGATGTCACCAATCCACTTTGTGGCGAGAATGGGGCAGCTTTTGTTTTTGCGCCTCAGAAAGGCGCGACACACGAACAAGTAATTGCCCTTGATGCTCGTGCCAAACGATTTGCGGGGGTCTCTGCCAAGCATTTGGGGCGCGATTGCCAAAACATGCCAGGTGCAGGTGCAGCAGGCGGCTTGGGCTATGCTTTCCTGCAATACATGAATGCCGAGTGTCGCTCAGGTATCGACCTCTTATTGGACACCATCCATTTTGATGACCTCTTACAAAACACCGACCTCGTCATCACTGGTGAAGGTTCAGCTGACCGTCAGACCCTTATGGGCAAACTGCCCTATGGTATCCTCCAACGCGCGAGAAAACAAAATGTTCCCGTCATGCTGATAGCCGGTCGCATAGCCGACGAGCAACAGCTCCTTGATGCCGGCTTCTCCCGTGTCGCTTGCATCAATCCTCCAGGGATTCCCCTCGAAATCGCGATGCAACCCGAAACTGCAAAGGAGAATATAAGGAAAACAATTACTCAATTCAGAGTTAATGAATTGTAATTGATAATTAAGAAAGAATATGGAACTGACAAAAGCAGACAAGCGACAACTTCATGACCTCGTCAAACGTGGTGTCCTGCGTCGTTGTGAAGAGTGGCTGAAGGAAACAGCCGAGTTGATTAACAAGGAATATGGCGAAGACGAGAATGCCTTCTCCCGCTGTATGGAGATAACCAAACGGTCGCGCGACTATTTCAAGGAGGCGATGCGACGCGAGGGATATTACCGCAATTCCATGTTGCTTATGGGCGTGGATGAGTTGCTGAATAGTGGTTACCTGACGATAGATGATTTCAAGAATTGTCGTCCAGAGATACAGGAAAAGGTGAGGCAATGGTTAGAGTTGGAGGGTTGATAGGAAAAAGAGACGTTAGGAAAGACTCTTTTTTATACACGTTGTGTATAAGCAATTTGGGGCTGAAAAATAGTTCGTAAAATGTTTGGCGGATTGGATGGAATAGTGTACTTTTGCAGTCAATCCAGCTTTTCTGGGGCAGAAAAGACCGTTTCGAATACGAAATCGCGCCTCTGCTCCAAACATTCGTAGTGCAAGCGAGTGGCTTCCTCTGCAGCCTTCAGTACTGCCTCTGGAGAGTTCCAGTCTCCAAAGGTTTCCTGTGCGATGTTATCGGGATTGATGTAGAGGCTATCAGCTGCCCATTCGTTGTTGAGCAACTGAATGGTAGTTGTCGTCTTGCCAGAACCGTTGGGGCCGGCAACGATGCAGAGTGTTGGTTTCCTTTCCGTCATAGTCCTGCCGTACTCTTCCACTCTTCAATTTCCTTGGCTACAGCTTGAAGCCTACGCTTTTTCTCGGCCTCAGCTTTCGCGCTTGACTCACGTGCAGCCTGGGCCACATCCTCCATCAGGGCCTGCAGCATCTCGTCGGTAGGCTCCTCATTGGAAGTCAATCTGTATCGCTTATGGATCTCAGTCATACACTACTATCTTATTGTTTTCGACTGACACAGCTACGGTTAAGCGAGGGCAATGATGCTTGCATCAATGGCCAAGCGTGAGCTGCTTCGCGGTCTTGTTGCCGCAAAGATACTGCAATTTTCCGAATGATCCTAAATATTTCTTGAAATATTCAATGAGAATTCCGATTATATCGCAAATAATGCTTATCTTTGCACGAAAAAACGAAAGTTATATCAACAAAGAAGAGTTCGATAGAAAAATAAGAAACATCGAAGAACAAGACTCGCAATAAGTAAAAGAACTATGACTGCTAAAGAGATTATCGCTTATATGGAATCGTTGCAGAATGAGGAGCAGCGACGGATACTCATGGGGTTCTTTAAGACGGGGCCTGGTGAGTATGGGGAGGGCGATGAGTTCCTTGGACTGAAGGTGCCACAGACGAGGGAGGTGGTTAAAAACGCATGGAAGGACTTTCCTTTGGGTGAGGTGCCTGAGTTGCTGATGTCGAAATGGCATGAGGTGAGGCTATGTGGTTTGCTGATACTGGTGGCGAAATTTGAAAGGCTAACGAAGAGGACAGCGGCGAGAACGCCGCAGAAGTGCACGGAGGAGGCGATAAGAGGACGCGATGAGATTCTGACGATGTACCTCAAATATGCGGAACGAGCGAACAACTGGGACCTCGTGGATTTGTCTGTTCATAAAATTCTGGGGCATTGGCTGTTGCTGCCGACGACCCTTGGTGATAGGGACTATAAGATAAAGGTGCTTGATGAACTGGCTCAGAGTGATAACTTGTGGAAGCAGCGCATGAGCATCGTCTGTTCGTGGAAGACCTCGCAGATGGGCGACCCGTCATGGTGCCTGCGTTATGCTGAGATTCATTTGCATCATCCGCATGACTTGATGCATAAGGCTGTGGGCTGGATGCTAAGGGAGATGGGCAAGCGTGTAAGCATGGATTTGCTGCGCGAATTCCTACGTCAGCACGCCCACGAGATGCCTCGCACCATGTTGCGCTACGCTATCGAGAAGATGCCGGAGCAGGAACGACAATACTGGATGGATATCCCTCAGGACTTCGCTCCAGCCAAGAAATCGAAAGTCAATCGCTTTGCAGGCGTCCCTGTTTCTGACTTTGTGGAGATGATTCTCAAGGGTGATGATGAAGCGATGTACTACCTGTTGCATGAGCGATTAATGCGTCCTTTGCATGAGCGTTACGAAGCTTACAACAACTGTCTCTATGACGATTACGAGGATATCATTGACGACTTCTTTCTTTACCTTCGTGAGTGTGGCCGCTATCCTTATGAGCCGTTGCAGCGCATCAAGAAGAAGGAGGCTTTTGAGACATGGCTGCTCAATACCTTCCGTAACTATTTGAGCAATCGGGCAGAGGCAGAAGGGCGAGGCTTTTCTTCGCAGGGAAACTGCGAAGCACACGCATTGATAGCGGGCGAGCGGAGTATCAGCGATGAGGAAAAGATTCGCGTCGTGTCGCAGTTGATTGCCTACGCCCATCAGGCGTTTTATCCTCGTGGTCGTTTTATCCTTCTGCGCTCCTTGTTGACGATGCTCAACAAGCAGCGGGCTGTGCCCAACAAGGAGATGGCCGAGGCACTCGATATGTCGGATTTGGCCTATCGCGTTGCCGTCTATCGCATGAAACAGAACGTGCGGCATTTCCGTGAACGTCTGCTCAAGGGTGAAGCACTGCGACTTGATGATGAACACCAGCAGATGGCCGACAACATCAATCGTGACTTCATTCACCTCTATCCGACGCTCTTCCGCATCTACATGGAATGCATTGACACGCTCAAGACCAGCATAGCCGTAAAGCATCTTCGTCAGCAGTATCTCGAAGAGCGAGGCTTCGCTGTTCATGAGCCAGATGTCGATAGTCCTATTCGCGTCCGTATCCCTGCGTTTTGGGAGAAGCTGAACTGTTGGATGACTACATAAACAGCATGATGATGACCTCATATTTGAATACAGAGAATATTGCACGCAGTAAGGGTGGGGTAGAGTTTCACCCATTGCGGCCCTTCCTGCCAGAGAATGCGAAGGTGCTGTTCTTGGGTAGTTTTCCGCCCCAGCGCAAACGGTGGTGCATGGATTTTTATTACCCGAACTTTATCAACGACCACTGGCGTATTGAGGGACAGATATTCTTTGGCGACAAGAACTATTTCGTGGACATCGAAGCCAAGCGTTTCAAGATTGACGAGATTGTATCCTTCTGCGAAGAGAAAGGGCTTGCGTTCTTCGATACCTCCACCGCTATCCGTCGTCTGCAGGACAATGCCTCCGACAAGTTCCTCGAGGTGGTGGAGCCTACCGACATCCCAGCCTTACTCCAGCAGCTTCCCCATCTTCGTGCCATCGTCACCACAGGCGAAAAGGCCACAGAGACCATCTGCGCCTCGCTCAGCATTCCCACTATCCCCAAGGTCAACACCTTCGTGGCCACTCCCCTCGCCAGTTGGAGAGGGGCTGGGGGAGAGGCTTTCCTCTATCGCCTCCCATCCTCCTCCCGTGCCTATCCCTTGTCCTTCGACAAAAAGGTGGAGGCCTATCGTCATTTTTTCAATTTCATTCAGCTATGAGAGACATGGAGATACACAGTTGTCCTGAGTTGATGGACTTCATCCAGGAGGTGGGGTTCCTGCCGCTGCTGGATAGTGGCATTAGGGGCTACTCGGCTGAGGATGTCGTCGATGAGGACAATCGATATGTCGTGTTCGACGATGGCGGATGGGACTGGCCGCTATGGAAGTGGAAGGGGCCTATCGTCACCGAGGGTCGCTGCATGTATGGCAAGTTCTTTGCGGGCAAGGCTGGATTCGTGAGCAAGGACTGGTGGCCCGACCTGTGTAACTATCGTCGCGCTTCGAGACCTGCGGCAGTGGAGGGCAGTATCGAGGAGGCCATCCTGCTGACGTTGGCCGAGCATGGCAGTCTAATCACGCGCGAACTGCGTGCTGCCTGTGGCTTTGATGGACCTAAGATGCGCAGCAAGTTCGATGGCTACGTGACGCGCCTGCAGATGGCCTGTCGCATTGTGACCGAGGACTTTGTGTACCCCACCGACAAGCATGGGCGAGAATACGGCTGGGGCTGGTCACTGTTGACAATGCCTGAGCGGCTGTTAGGTCGCGAGATGTGTCTGTGCGAACGCACGCCCCAGGAATCGTTCGAGCGGATGTTCGAGCACCTGCGCAGGCTGTTGCCCGAGGCCACCGACAAGCAGATTACGAAGTTGATAAAATAAGCGGTGGGTGCCTGTGAGCGACGGTGGCGAAGGATGGCTGGAGGCGTTCCATGCAGCGATGGGCGACGTTTTGGTGACTTTGCTGTGCTGGCGTTATTTCAGCCCGTTTATCCACTCCGCGATGTCGCTGAGCACTTCGGGCGATATGGTTTCCTCTATCTGCCGGTACTCATTCATAAGGCCTGTGGTGCAGTGCTGGAAAAGGTGGTTCAAGCCAGGGTATTCCTTGATGAGATTCTTTTTCGACTTCGGCAGCAGGCGTTCAATGGCCGTAAGGTTCAGCGAAGAAATAACCTGCCAGTCGCGGTCGCCGTTGAGGGCGAAGACGGGGCAGCGTGTGGCGGCGATGTCGGCAGACGGGTCGTAGTCAATGAACCACTTATACCAAGGCACCTTCTGGATTTCTGGCAACTGACGCAAAGCATCAACTGTCATGTTGCCATTCCCACCGTATAGTTCATACATACGATTCCTCTGCGATGCTGTAAGCGTGTCGCCCTTCACGCCAGGGCCTGCCAGCGAGACGAGGAAGTCTGTCTTTCCCTGTGCGCCAAGTAGGAAACCGATGAGCCCGCCCTCGCTGTGGCCGATGATGCCGACCTTGCTGAAGGCTTTGCGGCTGCGCAGGTATTCTAAACCTGCTGCAGCATCACGGGCGAAGTCCTCACTCGTGGCGTTCCTCACGTCGCCGCCCTTGGAGGCTCCCGTGGCGCGGTCGTCGTAGCGCAATGAAGCGATGCCTTGGCGTGCCAGATAGTCGGCAATGACAAGGAAAGGTTTGTGGTCGTATATCTCCTCGTCACGGTTCTCCTGACCGCTGCCTGTGACAAATAGGGCAACGAGAGGCTTCTGCTTCGACTTCGGATTGTAGCCTACTGGCCACATCAGCGTTCCCGCCAGCGTGGCGCTGTCTCGTTCGTTGCGGAATGTCACCTCCTCAGTTTCATACGGGAACGGCGGCTGTGGGTTCTGCGGACGTTTCAGCTCTTCCGTGCCCTTCGTCAGCACCAGCGGCAGCGACATGCCGTTCTGCTTGAACGTGCCTACGAGCTTACCGTCCTCCAGCCGTCCGCCGTAAGAAGCGTTTATGCTTTTGACGCTTACCGCCAGCGAGTCGTACGACAGGAAATCCGTCTTGCACGGTATGCCCATTGCGCTTTGGTCGGGGCTGTCCATCGTCACATTCACACGACCGTCTGCCTGTTTTAGATGGAACACCAGTGTCAGTTTTGCTACGCCCAAGTCAAGCTTGCCCGTCCAAGAGCCGATGAGGTCAACTTGCGCCTCGGCTGTTAGCGCGGCGACAGCGAGGATGATGGTCAGGATAGTCTGTTTCATATAGGATCATTCACATATTGTTCGAGACAGCGAGCGATGTCGGGATAGAAGTCGGCGAGGGTCGGGTACTTGTCGCGGTGGGCGGTGTAGTAGCGGAGGGTGCCTACGAGGTCGAGCATCCAGGGGAAGCCTTTCTGCACCATCTCAGCCCCCATGACATTCAGGCACTGTTCCATCTTGTAGCCCGCATCTTGCATGTAGAGGACGACGGCGGCGCGGACGAGGCTCTCGTTGACAACGATGCGCCAGTCGGTGTAGTTCGTCCTTTCGACCGAGGACTGATGGAGGCTGAGTAGTTTCGGGCCGACTTTCTCCATGAGCTTGATGTTGTTGACGTCGTCGAGCAGGGGGTTGACGAACGGGTGGTTGGCTTCGTGGTAGAGCACCGAGGCATCGTAGCGTGGCCTGCCGAGGGCAGGGTCAATCCAGTAGCCGATGATGGCAAACAACTCGCGTGGCTGGCCAGAGAGTTGGCGGTACGGCCCATAGCTATTGCCGCCGCAGGTGAAGTTGACGATGACGTGGAAGCGGTCGGCGGGAGCAGTGCCGTAGTAGAATTGGCTGAACCATTCAGGGTGGAACGTGGGCATGACGTTGGCCTCATACATTTTCGTGTAGTCGTCAAAGAACGTGCGGTGCTGCTCGAAGAACTCGTGGAAACGGGTGTCCTTGTAGAACTTGTTGAGCCGTTTCACGAAGTCGTCGAGGTCGACGTTCTGCCAGCCGTTGTTCAGCTCCTTGCGGTCGCCAATGAGCACGATTTTCCCGTTGTCAATGCTGAGGTGGATGGCCATGTTCATCACGCGTTCGTGACCAATGCCGTACTTGACGCGAACGTCGCGGGCCAGAGCTGCGGCGGCATGCTCCTTGTAAGGGGCGAACCATGCCTCGGTGTCGTTGGAGTACTGTCCGGCGAGGTCGTTGGAGTATTCCTCATAGCCTGCTGTGCGGGCGAGGATGCTCATCAGTTCTACGGTCTCAGAGACCTCTACTTTGATTTGTTGTGCCGTCGCGGTCAGTGTGGCAGCGATGGCGAGGATAAGGGATAGGATTATTTTTTTCATTTTAGCACATAATATTTCTGACTTCTTTGGCCTCGGCTGGTAATGCCCGACGAAGGATTGAGGGCCAGCTTGCGCAGTTCCTGACTGGCTGCCGTTCGCGATAGTCCCGTTAGCCGAACATAGTCGGGAACCCTCATAAACATGTTCTTCTGCAGGAATTCGCGGGCTTTTTCAATGCGCTCGTCAAGGGGCAGCTTCGACTTCTTGATACGACTGACGCTGCCCCGTTCCAACACACACTTACGGTGCGTGCTCCTGATGAGGTCCTTGTCGGCTCGGTAGGCTACGCCCGTCACCTCGATGCTATTTGCGTTACGGTTTGACTCGCCAGGCTCGAAGGCGTCTTGCAGCATGTCGCTCCTCACGCCGAGTTTAGCGTGGAAGGTGCCGATGCCGTCGAGCTTTACCGAGAATCCCTCTGCCAAACAAAGGGCCAACTTTTCGCTGACCAACGACATGACGGCTAGGATTTGGCTCTCCTCCATATTGCCCTCGCGAGCACACTGGCTTACAAACTCCTCGAAACTCTTCGGAGTCAGTTCCATCTGGTAGTATGCCTGCGTTCTGCCTGTACCATTCAGGTCGGGAATTTCCCTTTTGATATACTTTGCGTACATAGTTTTTGGCTTGATATTGCTTGTTCTTGTTGCAAAGATACACAAAAGGTTTGAAAAACACAAAACAAAGCCTTTGATTTATCAAACAAAGCCTTTGTTTTAATAAACAATGCCTTTGTTTTAACAAACATTGGCGTTGTTTTAACTTTAGCACGGCACTCTATACCATTCAGAACGGCGCAAAGCAAACTTTTGAACGGGCATTATCCCGACTAATACCGAGCACTTGCTCTCGCCCAGCGAAACATTTATGCCCCTTTGTTTGGAAATCTCGGAAAGTATTCGTATCTTTGCCGTTAAATTATAATAGGTGAAACAGAAGCTGATCACCAATTGGTAAACAAGTAATGGATTTCCGGACGATAATACTAATCCTAACGACAACGATGATGATGAACGGATGCAAAGGGCAGCCGGCAACACCCGTGGTGAGGCCGGCAACACAGGCGAACCGTTTTTATACGGGCGACACAAGGGAACTGAGCGAGGAGGTGGACAGCCTGCTGGCGTTGCATAGCGGCGACGCGAAGTACAATAATGTAGCTGCGCTGATAGTGCCTCATGCAGGCTACTATTTCTCGGGCAATGTGGCTGCGTCAGCGTATATGGCGATTGACCCGAAGAAGCAGTACAAGCGGATTTTCCTGTTGGGGCCGAGTCACCACGAATGGCTCGACGGGGCATCGGTGAATACGGAAGCGGACTATTATGCTACACCGTTAGGACAGGTGAAAGTAGACCACGAAACGGCGATGGCTTTAACAACAACGGATTTAACGGATGACACGGATGCTGTGTTCCGCTATAGGCCGGAGGCGCACGATAGGGAGCATTGTCTGGAGGTGCAGCTGCCGTTCTTGCAAAGATTCTTCACTCTTCACAATATAAAGGTGCCGCCAATCGTGCCAATCGTCATTTCGACGAACGACTACCAGAAACTGAAGCAGATGGCGGAAGCGCTGAAGCCGTACTTCAACGAAGATAATCTGTTTGTGATTAGCAGCGACTTCTCGCACTATCCGTCGTATGAGGATGCCTGCGAGGTGGATGCACGGACGGGCAAGGCTGTAGAAAGCGGCGACGTGGAGGAGTTTATTGCAACCATCAATGCCAACGCTCGTAGTGGGAAACGGAACCTGCAGACGAGTGCCTGCGGCGAGTTTGCCATCATCACGCTGATGCTGATGCTTGACGGCCAGTATGAGGTAAGGCACCTGATGTATCAGAACTCGGGCGACATCGATAATCACGACCTTAATAGGGTAGTGGGGTATCACTCGTTCGCCATCCTGCGCCGCGGAAATAATAGCAGCGGACAAACAAGGACTGACACGGACTTTGTGCTGTCAGATGCAGACAAGAGTATGCTGAAGGACATTGCTTTCAGCAGCATCCGCGATTCTTTAGACGGCAAAGGTATCTCTCAAATCTCAAACCTCAAATCTCAAACCTCAAATTTGTTCAGTAGGTGCGGCGCCTTCGTCTCGCTGCACAAGCACGGACATCTGCGTGGTTGCATCGGACATTTTGGCGAGGACTATCCGCTGCACGAGATAGTGGCAGAGATGGCGCGGGCGGCAGCCTTTGAGGATCCGCGGTTTATGCCTGTCACTCGCGATGAACTGAACGACCTTGATATTGAGATTTCTGTGCTCACGCCCATGCGTCGCATTCAGAGCTTGGACGAGTTTGAACTGCATCGTCACGGTATCTACATCAAGAAAGGCTATCGCAGCGGCACGTTCCTGCCGCAGGTGGCTGACGAGGTGAACTGGACCAAAGAAGAATTCGTGGGACATTGCTCGCAGGACAAGGCCGGACTAGGCTGGGACGGCTGGCGCGACGCTGAACTCTACGTTTACGAAGCGATTGTGTTCTAAACTGTACAAAAATATATGTTGATAATGGAATGTCGGTACTATCAGATGTTGGAGGACGGACGAGTGGAGTGTACGCTCTGTCCGCACCATTGCCGTATTGCTGAGGGTAAGACGGGCGTGTGCCGTAGCAGGCGAAATCAGAGTGGCGTGCTCGTGAGCGAGGTATATGGTAAGCCGTGTTCGTTGGCCATCGACCCCATCGAGAAGAAGCCGCTGTACCACTTCCATCCAGGTACGACGTGTCTGTCGCTGGCCTGTACGGGTTGTAACTTCCGTTGCCTGAACTGTCAGAACCACGATATCTCGCAGGTGTCGCCTGCTGATGTCGATTATTACGAGTTGTCGCCTGAGGACGTCGTCGCGCTGTGCCTGAAACATCATTGTCCAGGCATCGCCTATACCTATACCGAGCCGCTGACCTATCTCGAGTACATCATTGATTGTGCGCGGCTGGCGCATGAGGCAGGCCTCTGGAATATCCTCGTCACAGCGGGCTACGTTTGTCAGGAACCGCTGGCCGACCTGCTGCCGTACCTTGATGCCGCTAACGTCGACCTCAAGTCGTTCAGCGATGACATATATAATAAGGTGAGTGGTGGTCGTCTGCAGCCTGTCCTCGACACCATCCTCGCCATGAAGCAGGCGGGCGTGTGGGTGGAAATCACCAACCTCGTCATTCCTGGTGTTAACGATGATATGGAAATGATCCGTCGCATGTGCTGCTGGCTTGCTGACAACGGCCTCGCTGAGGCACCGCTGCATTTCAGTCGTTTTTTCCCCCGCTACAAGATGCAGGACGTTCCGCCCACGCCTATCGCGACGCTAAAGGCTGCCAAGCGCATCGCCGAGGAGGAAGGTATTAGGTACGTGTATTTGGGGAATGTGTGAATAATAAAGAATGCTGACAGAAAAGATAATGGAAAAGCTGCGGATACTCGCAGAGTCGGCGAAGTACGACGTGTCGTGCTCGTCGAGCGGTACTGTGCGCAAAGGTAAGCAGGGCATGGTAGGCTCGACGGTAGGTGGCGTGGGCATTTGCCACTCGTTTGCCGATGACGGGCGCTGCATCTCGCTATTGAAGGTGATGCTGACGAACTACTGCATGTACGACTGCGCCTACTGCATCAACCGCCGAAGCAACGATATCAAGCGGGCGACGCTCAGCGTCAGCGAACTCGAGGAAATTACGATGGAGTTCTACCGTCGCAACTACATCGAGGGGCTTTTCCTGTCGAGCGGCGTCGTGCGCAATCCTGACTACACAATGGAACGGCTGGCTGCTATTGCACGCGACCTCAGAACCGTTCATCGCTTTAACGGCTACATCCACCTGAAGAGCATCCCAGGCTGTTCGCAGGAACTGCTCAACGAAGCCGGGCGCTATGCCGACCGCATGAGCGTGAACATCGAAATTCCCAAGGAGGAGTCGCTGAAACTGCTCGCTCCCGAGAAGGATCACCAGAGCGTTTTCCAACCCATGAAGCTGATACAGCAGGGCGTCTTGGAGAACAAGGAGGACCGCAGGAAATATCGCTATGTGCCACGCTTTGTGCCAGCAGGACAGTCGACGCAGATGATTGTGGGTGCTACAAAGGAGACCGACAAGGATATCCTGCAGATGTCGTCGATGCTCTATGGACAGCCCACCATGCGGCGCGTGTATTACTCCGGCTACGTCAGCGTGAACACCTACGACCCACGCCTGCCCGTGCTGAAGCAACCGCCACTGGTGCGCGAGAACCGGCTGTATCAGGCTGATTGGCTATTGCGCTTCTATCACTTTAAGGTCGACGAGATCGTCGACGAGATGCACGCTAACCTTGACTTGGAGGTGGATCCGAAGTTGGCGTGGGCGCTGCGTCATCCGGAGTTCTTTCCTGTGGATATCAATACGGCTGACTACGAGCAACTACTGCGCGTCCCTGGTCTTGGCACCAAGTCCGCCTGGCTCATCGTCAACAGTCGTCGCTTCAATCGCCTCACGTCATTCGACCTGAAGAAGATGGGCGTGGTGATGAAGAAGGCGAAGTATTTTATTACCTGCAACGAGCTTACCTCGCAGTTTTCGCAGCCCATTATTGGCATCAACGAATTGCGGCCAGAACGACTGCGTCCCCTCCTGCTCTCGAAGGCCCAGCAGAAGAAAGCTGCAGCAGAACTGCAGCTCACCCTGAACTTTGAAGAGACTTAGGACAACAAAGCATATTGTCTAAAAGAGGAATTATTACTTCTTCTCAGGAATATAACTCGGTGATTCCTTCTCGCGGTTAAAAATGTCACGCAGAATGATTTCCTTAATATCCGAACGAGTGTCAAGAACTCTGCACATGGACATAATATAAGGTGCAAATTTCTCTGGTAGCTTATCAACTCTTAGCCAGGAATCTTCCAGCCCATTCCATTTGCCGCGGAATTCTTTCCTTGTGAGCGAAATTATTTCTCCCTTTCTTCCACATTCCATATACTGACCGTTCTTATATGACCACGTTCCGTAATCATGTGGCTTTATGTCCACAGTACCATCTGAATAGATGTAAAACTGTGCAAAGCAATACTCTCCGTCAGGATTGTATATCTTCACTGCGGAAAAGTTCTTCCCTAAATCGAACTTTTCACCTTTTGCGTTGGTGTACCCGTTGAATTTCCATACACCAGCCATCATTTTCTCTTGCTCTGTCTGGGCAGAGGTGTTTGCTACTCCGACAAATGCCAGAAGTATCATTAGGCAAATTGCTTTAAATTTTAGTTTTTCCATAATGTCATCATTTTTGGTGTTACTAATATAGTTACTCGAGTAATTCCTATTGTTAAAGGTTCTGGATAAATTCGTCCAGGTCTTTGGCACTGCCCTTTATCCCGAATATTTTGTAGTAGAGCCTGCTGCGAATCGAACTAATACTACTATATTCCCTGCACGTGTGAATGGCTATGGCCGAAGGAGGTATACCAAGTTTGGTAAGCATACAAACACGCAGTTCCACCTCCGAGAATTGGCATTTTTCTGCCAGTTCCCTGAAGAACACAGGATACGCGCGCTTCATCTGCATCTCCAACTCCTCCCACTCGTCATGTTTCAGTGTCGGCCCTTTATACAGGCGTTGACGCAAAGCCAGATAATAATCTGAGTGGATGAATTTCTGTTCACAATGCTCCTCATCCTGTTCCTTTTCCGTCTCCTCCTCGACATCTTTTTCGGTTACAGGTTCTTTGCGCTTGCTTCTCAATCTATAAAGGATATAAAGGGTACCAGCACAGACAATAGCAACAAGTGCAACTAACAAAATCCAGAAGTTTGTAGTGTCGGTTGCTGATGATGCTGGCACAATGTATTGAGTCTTTCTACCATGAGCCGGCTGAAGAGCACTTTCAACAGAACGCTCGATTTCTGACACCATCTCGCTGGAAAGCTCATTTCTTTTTACATATATTTCAACATAATCACCACGGTCAATACCTATAGTATGATTGTCCATGACTTTCAAATCTGTCATTCTTCCATGTTCAATGTAGACGGTATCATAGGGCGACATCATAAAGAAGTATTCAGACATCTCGTGGGGCTTTAGGGGCTTTCGGGCCTCGCTGTTGTTTAGTTCTGCCGCATAATATGTGCCGTTATCTTCATAAAACCGATACCACACATATTCATATCCCGTCCGCACATCGACTCGTTGTCCCGAAAGAAACTGAAGTTCATTCAGTTCCCAAGTACCGACAATACTGAAATCCTCAGTCACATCCTGATTATCATCTTGTGAAACTCCACACCCTGCGGACATGAAGACCAGACATAAAAGCAGCCTCCTTGTCGCTGAATATGTGAGCCGTTTTGTTTCCATTGTGTATATCTTTTCTGCTTTCATAAACGTAATAGTTGGAAAGTCTGCCACAAAGGTACGTTATTCTGTAGAATTAGCAAAACTTTTCGATTCGCGATTTGTTCGCAAATTATTTGCATGATGCAAACAAGATAAAGAGGGATGTTTTTCCGAAAAAGATTGGCGATAAGGCGGAAAATGAGTATCTTTGCACATTGCAATGATAACACTCGCTCTGAACGATGACTGTATATATCTTCGATAACACCTTTGACGGGCTGTTGACGGCTGTGTTCGACAGTTTCTTCCGCAAACAGCAGGACGTGACGCTGTTGGCGGAGGGTGAGCAGCTGCCACTGTTTGCCGACGAGCCCCACCGTGTGGTGACGGATGGCGAGAAGGCGGAACGGGTGTGGAAGGGACTGGAGAAGCAGCTGTCCAAAGACGGGCTGAACATGATCACCATCGGCTGGCTCTCAGAGGAACGCACGCTGAACCAGCCGCTGTTCAACTTCATCTGCAAGGTGTTCAGGCTGAAGGTGAATGAGTTCGAGCACAACGCCAGCGACCCTGACGTGCTGGAGGTGAGGAACACCTGCCGCCGCGTGTTGCACGAACAGCTGAGGATGAAGCAGTTCATCCGCTTTCAGAAGGCGAAGGACGGAACGTATCTCGCTGT
>JAEEGH010011776.1_pt1 | contig 19774 bp, 21 predicted proteins | sample 9134181 | NCBI WGS metagenome assembly JAEEGH01 (sample SAMN16246544, study PRJNA631951) | gut metagenome | biome: gut microbiome; feature: rumen; material: DP-attached | host: Bos | place: Iran: Karaj | collected 2018-10 | reverse complement strand
TCGGCGTGCCAATGGTGGCACGTGGCACCAGCGACAACCGTCTGTGGTTTCAGCACCTCACCGCAGCCATTACGGTGGAAATAACGAACCACTATGGCTTCACTATCGAGGTCGACAGCGTGGCGGTGATGAGCAACGCATACCAACTAAGCGGACAGAAGGATATCACACTGGCCGAATCGATGACGGTAGAGGCCAATAATAGCGGTGTGAGCGACGCCGACAAACGGGTGGCCGTGTACTTCAACGGAGGTACGAGTCTACAGATCCTGGCCGGCGAGACACGCCGCGTGCAGGTACCCGTGCTCCCTGTGGGTGACGACAACCGATTCACTATCAAGGTGGGGGTACACAAGGTAGATGACGCCAACGTGAAGTACCTCTTCGACAAAACACAGGCCGGCGGGCAGGCCAACTACGCCTTAGCGCGTCGACAGATGGGTTATGCCGGCGTCACCTTGGGCGGCGTATTCACTGTAGCCTATGGTAAACAGGTTATCATTTCGCAAGGCAATCTTCAGTATGTACCGCGCACCAATACTTGGTCGTTCCATACCCACCAGTACGATATTTGTGAACCAGGTGCTGTCGACTCCTCCATGCGCTATATCGCTGGTGGCACCCTGCCCATTGACCTATTCGGCTATGGAACCAGTGGCCACAACAATATGCACCCCTACATGACAAGTAAAACCGATACTGACTATATTGCACCTATTAGTACCTTGGTCCAAACGGACTACGATTGGGGCTGGCACAATGCTATCAGCAATGGTGGTAACGCTGCAGGAGAATGGTACTCACTGAATTCCACCCAGTGGAGACACCTGTTCAACACCCGAATACCCACTACTTCAGGTATCAATAGCAATAATCCCACTCGATACACTTATGCCACCATCGATGGTACCCACACAGGCGTCATTCTTTTCCCTGACAATTATTCCCACCCCACAAATGCAGACACACTGATTGGTGTCTTTAATAACTATAGTAACTACGCTACCATTGTAAGCCTTGACAATTGGCAAAAACTGGAGGCTGCCGGAGCGGTATTCCTTCCTGCCGCAGGATATCGTATTGATGCAGAAACAAATAGCACTGGATGCCACAAAATAACGCAAGTGTCTTCACAAGGTTTGTATTGGACCGGAGGAACTACAACAAGAACAGAAGCAAATCGACTTGTTTTCGAATACACCTCTGTCCCTAGATTTTATAAAGACTATGGTTTCCGCCATTTCGGCATGTCCGTACGTGTAGTTAAAGACATTTAATTCGACAGCAATGGAAAAGAAGAAAGAATATATAAAGCCCGATTTGACAGTTGTCTCCATCAAAGCAGAAAAAGGGTATGCCGAAAGCATCAAAAACGTGATGTTCTGGCTTTCGCTTCAACATAACCAGACCGAGCAGCTGGAAGCCTACGAAACAGCCAACGGATGGACGCAAGACAATAACGTCTTCTGGAATTAAATAGAGAAAGCGGAGAACCGACTACAAAAGTACGATTCTCCGCTTTTTTAGGGGTTATATCTGTTCTTAGATACCCAGTTTCTTCTTGACAAGGGGCATGATGTCCTCGCTGTCCTGCGAGTAAAGGAGGCCGGCGCCGTCGAAGATATAGGTGTAGTTACCTTCACGAGCCACATCCTCGATGGCCTTCTTGGCCCGGTCGATGATGGGTTTGGTGAGCTCAGCCTCGCGATCCTGGAGCTGCTTCTGGGCATTCTCCTGGAACTCCTGTATACGAGCGCTCATGTCCTGTATCTCGCGCTGCTTGGTCTGGCGGATGAGTTCGGTCCAACCAGCCTGGTTGGCCACATAGTCGTTGTAGCGCTTCTCTGCCTCGGCCTGCATCTGCTTCAAGGTGGTCTCCAGCTCGGTGACCTCGCCCTGCAGCACCGTCTGCACGGAGTCGCGACCCGGCATAATCTGCATCAGTTCCTGCGAGTTGATGTGTCCAAGTTTGAGGTTCTTTTGTGCCATTGCATTGCCGCCAAAGGCGAACAGGCAGATGGCCATTACAATTAAGGTCTTTTTCATTGTCGTAGTATTGTTATTTGTTTATTATCAATTATCTTCCCTTACCCAGGGGTAACGGGGTCTTGCTATTGTCGCGCTGTCGCATCTCGGGATTGGAGGGTTTCTTACTTCCCTTGTCCTCAGCCCCCTTGGGCGGCTCTGCGCTGGCACCGGGCTTGTATCCGAGGAGCTCCAGCACCTCGTCGCTGATATCGTATTTCTTATTTGAGAAGAGTAACGTGGGGCTGGCAGCCTTGTCAAAGACGAAGGCGTAGTTCTTCTCATGGGCCACGCGCTCGATGGTCGAATAGACGCGGTCTTGCACCGGTTTGAGCAATTCGGCGCGCTTCTTGTCCAAGTCGCCGTCAGCGCCGAAGCGCTGCCGCTGCAAGGCCTTCAACTCCTGCTCTTTCTCCTTGAGTTCCTCCTGACGGCGCTTCTTCAGATTGTCGGGCAAAAGGTAACTCTCCTGCTCATAGTCGGCACGCATGGCGTCAACCTCATCCTGCTTGTCCTGCAATTCCTTCTGCCAGTCGGCCACATACTTGTCCAGACGCTTCTGGGCATTGGTGTAGTCGGGGATGGACTTGAGGATATAGTCGGTATTGACACAGGCGTACTTTTGCGCCCATGATACAGAGGTCAGCGCAACAAACAGCAAGAGTATGGAGAGTGTCTTTCGCATGGTTTAGTCGAGACTTTGTCCGATGGAGAAGTGGAAATGGCTGCCGCCGATGTTGCCGCCGTCGAAACCATAGCCCCAGTCGACACCGATAAGGCCGAGCATGGGGAGGTAGACGCGCACGCCGAGACCGGCGGAGTTGTACATCTTGAAGGGCTGGAATTCCCGGAGGTCGCTCCAGCAGTTACCACCTTCGAGGAAACCGAGCACCCAGATGGTGGCATTGGAACTCTCGATGATGGGTTGACGGAGTTCGATGGTGAAGCGGTCGAAGACTGAGCCGCCGCCTTCGGTACTGGCACCAACGGCGTTATTGTCGTAACCACGCAGAGGCACAATCTCGCGACCATCGAAGTTCCACGAGGTCAAGCCGTCGCCACCGAGCATATAGCGGCCGAAAGGCGACAAGCCGATATCCTTGTTGTAGTAGCCCATGAAACCAAAGCGGAAGCGGGTGCTGAGCACCACATCGCCCACCAGATTGAGCATCCACGAACCCTTGACGTTAATCTTGTAATATTCCACCCAGCGGTACTTCTCCTGCGGCGTGGCACCGGAGTAGTCTCTTCCGCTCATCACCGAGAAGGGGGGGGTGACATAGGCGTTGACACTGACCTCCGAACCACTGCGGGTATAGAACGGCGAGTCGAACGAATTACGCGAGAGGGTGAAGGCGTAGCTGATGTCGTTGGCCGAACCGTCCGTAAAGAGGGTCGTGGAGAAAGAGGAGTAGTTGTTGAGCAGGTAATGCTTGTAGGAGATGCCGTGCGACATGATGAAGTAGTCGTCAGGCCACTTCAAGCGGCGTGTGAAGCTGAGGCCGGCACCGGTGATGGCCATGCTGTAATAGTTCGGGTCGGAACGCTTGGTGTAGGGACTCTGGAGGTGATTGTAGTAAACCGACCCCGTGAGCGACTGTGCACGGCGGCCACCAAGCCATGGCTCGGTGAACGACGCGTTGACGGTGTAGTAGTATGTGTTGGCTGCGGCCTGGAGACTCAACTTCTGTCCGTCGCCGGCAGGCAGCGGCACCCAGGCATCTTTCTTGAAGATATTGCGCACGCTGAAGTTGTTGAGGTTGATACCCACCTGACCGATAATCATGCCGCCGCCGTAGCCGCCTTGCAAGTTCAGCTGGCTCGTCGGGCCTTCTTCCACTTTGTATACAATGTCGACCGTACCGTCCTTGGGATTGGGACGCGGCACCGGATTGATGCTCTCCTGCTTAAAATAGCCCAGCGTCACCAGCTCACGCTGGCTGCGGATGACGGCGTCGCGGCTGAAAAGGTCGCCTGGGCGTGTGTGCAGCTCGCGCATGATAATCTTGTCGTTGGTGATGGTATTGCCCTCCACCCACACATCGCGGATGCGGGCCTGCTTGTCTTCGACAATACGGATCTCGATGTCGATGGAGTCTCCCTCCACGGCAACCTCCACCGGAGTGACCTTGAAGAAGAGGTATCCGTTATCCATGTACAGCGAGGTGATATCGGTGCCGGAAGGATTGTATTTCAGGTTCTGCTCCAAGACGGTACGGTTGTATGGGTCGCCCTTCTCAATGCGCAACGAACGACGGAGGACATCGTCGGGATAGACGGTATTGCCGCTGAATGTAATGTTGCGGAAATAGAACTTCTGACCCTCATACACATTCACCTTCACCTTCACACGGTCCTGTTTCGCCTTCTTCTTACTGCTGATATGCAGCTCGTCCTGCGGCACATCCCACACCGTGTCTCTCACCACACGGGCGTCACGATAACCCTCTTCGTTATAGTAGGCAATCACCTTGTCCAAGTCTTCACGGAAGTCGTTCTCTATATAACGGCTCTTCTTCCAGAAGGCCTTGGTGAAGATACGCCACGGACGGTACCAATACTTGGCATAATGCACGTCGTGCGTCTTCTCCATTTTGTTCTGCAACACAAAGTCGCTGACCTTCTCATTGCCCTCGAAGATAAGCGAGTCTATCTTCACCTTCTTGCCACGGTCCACCTGATAGGTGATGTTCACCCGGCCGCTGCTGTCAGGCGTGGTGACAGGTGTCACCGACACCCGCGTATAGCCCTTCTCGATATAGTATCCTTTGATTTTATTGGTGCTGGTACGCAGCAGGTTCTCCGTCACCACGTCGCCTGTCACCAAGTGCATCTCCTCCTTCAGTTTGTCAGCCTCGCCTTTCTTGACACCGGTAAAGCTGAAGTGCTCCAACCGCGGACGCTCGCGCAGCACTATCTTCAGGAAAACGATATTCCCCTGTACACGCGTGACACGGATTTGCACGTCCTCGAACATCCCCTGCTTCCACAGGTTCTCTATGGCCGACGATATCTTGTCGCCCGGCAACTTTATCTTGTCGCCCACCTGTAGGCCGGCGACAAGCTGCACCACTCGGGTGTCAAAGTTCTCGGCACCGTCAAAGGTGATGCCTCCTATTTCGTATGTCTTGGGAGTGAGATAGTCGAAGTTGTATCCGTTACCACTTCCTACAACCACCTGTGCATGAACGCCCATGGCACCCATACACAACATAATTGCGAGCAGCAGCTTCTTTATTCCTTTCATCTGTAGCTTTTCTTTATCGGGTCTTCGGATTAATCGAAAACCTAATAATAACTCACTTCCTTTTTATTTATTATATTACTTGGTACTTTTTTTCACATTTTTATTGCATTCACTCCTCATTCTCCACTTGCGACTCCGTCTTCCCGAAGCGACGCTGGCGACGTTGATAGTCGAGCACCGCCACATAGAAGTCCTCGTGACGGAAGTCCGGCCACAGCTGTTCGCTGAAATAGAACTCGGTGTACGCCATCTGCCACAGCAGGAAGTTCGACACGCGCAGTTCCCCGCCGGTGCGTATAAGCAGATCAGGGTCGGGATAGTCTCGCGTGGTCAGGTAACGGCGCAGCGTCTCCTCGTCCACATCTTCCGGATTCAGCCGCTCGCGACAGACCTGCTTCAGCGCCTCGGCAATCTCCCATCGCGAGCTGTAGCTCAGCGCGATAACAAGTGTCAACGTGCTGTTGCCCGCCGTCTGGTCCATGCATTGTTGGAAGCGTTTGCGCGATCGCTCGGGGATGCGGTTGAAGTCACCGATGGTGGCCAGCCGCACTCCGTTTTCCAGCAGCATGGCGGTGTTTTCCTCGATGGCGGTGATCAGCAGCTCCATCAACCCGTCCACCTCTGCCTGCGGACGGTTCCAGTTCTCGGTACTGAAGGTATAGAGGGTCAGGTATTTGACCCCCATCTCCACCGCTGCTTCCACCGCTTCACGCACCGCAGTCAATCCGTTGTGGTGACCGAAAAGGCGCTCCTGCTGCTGCTTCATCGCCCAACGGCCGTTGCCGTCCATGATGATGGCCACGTGCTGCGGCACGCGGCTACGGTCTATCTGTTCCAATGTTGTCATATCCTTGATATTATTAGTTTCTACAACGCTTCGAGCGCATCCACCCGAACAGCATGTCCAGATTCATTCCCAACGAGAGGTTGAAGTAGCTGTACCAGTCGTCCAGCGAGTCATCGCCACGCTTGATTCCCACAGCGTTGGGCACCTCGCTCCGGTCGGCCAGGGCGGCCGCCAACACACCATCCTGCACTTCCGCCAGCAGCACCTCCGACCCCACATAAGTGGTACTCACGTCGTCCAGGTAGTCAGTCCACGTCTTACGAAAACCGTATTCCGCCGTCAGCGAGACATTCTTGCTCAGCCGCCACCGCATGCCCACACCGAAGGGCATGCACACCTGCGTCAACGGGTAGGGACGACGCTCCGTATACACCGTTGTCCCCTGGCCCTCAGTACACAGCGGCTGCAACGCCACCCACGACGCCGTCCCGTCGGGAGCGGTGTATTGTGTCTCGGGACCGAAATGGAACACCGCCACGCCGCCGAAGAGGTAAGGTGTCCACCGGCCCTCGGTGGCTCCCGGACCATAGGGGCGGAAGTTGAATTCCGCTACCAGCGACCCTTCATATATGCGTGAGCGGAACGTCAGATTGCGCTTGGCTATGCAGTCCTCCGACGCCGAGATACCGCCGTAGGCACCGCCGAAGCGCAGCGACCACCGGTTGTCCAGCCGGCAGCGCACACCGACACCGAAAGCGGCGTGCACCTCGCCGAAGGCACTCTGGTCATTCAGGTCGCCCAGATAGTTCATCCCTCCGCCGGCAACCACCAACTCACTGCGACTCAGCAAGTCGTCGCGCTGCGCCACCGCGGCCAACGGCAGCATCAGCAGCAATGCTATGGCACAGCGGCGCATCACTCACCCCAACATATTGAGTTGCATATACCATCCACCTGCATCAGGTAGTCACGCTTGCTGAAGCGGGGACAATAGACATATCCCGTCACCTCGACAATCTGGCTCCCGTCGGGCGACAGCAATGTGTAGGTCACAAAGGGACCGCCCATGAAGTCGCCGAAGGTGCGCCACAAGCCTCGTGTCTCGACACAGTAGCTGCTCCCCTCATAATCAACCTTCTTCTGCTCTATCTCGAAACGCCTCTCCGTCCCCATGTAGCTGTCCTCGGCCGGACCCGGCACCTGGTGGCGCATCATCGTGTCCAGACGGTTGAGTATCTTCTCGTTGGCAAACTGGCTCTCGTCACGGTAGGGCATGGTGTGAATCAACACACCCAGGCTGAAGTCCTTGGTTTCCTTGTGTATCCACGCGAAGTCGGGGTCCTCCGTGGCGGTACGGGCCCAACGGAAGTCCTCGCTGAAGGTCATCGTGAAGCCGAACTTCTCCTTCACCCTGTTCATCAACTCCACGTCGCGCATATTGTGGAAGGCATTGATAATTCGCTGGTGCTCATCCTTGTATATCTCTTTCTTTATCACCTTCTCATACCGGCGCAGCAGACTCTGCAGCGCACTGTCGCTGCTGGCCGCAATGTCCACCAGCGTCTGCGGCGACGCCCATCGGTCGTGACTGATATACACCTTGTCCGGATTGCCGGGCGCAACATCGCACAGGATGATGTTGCGGTGCATCATGAACATCTGGGTCTTCTTCAGCGAGCTGACCGGTATGTTCACCACGTCGAACCGAGGCTCGGTCTGCGGCAGACCCGGCTGCGGCTCGAGCAAGATGGAGTCGATAAGTATCTTGCTATCACCGTTGTAGACAGCGAGGTCGGCCGCCAGAAGCACCTCGCAGGTCTTCCCCGACGACGACTTCTTCATTATGGCCTCGTTCTGGCGCGAATGACAGGCCGTGAGCAGCAACACCGCTGCAAACATGACAGTTAAACTACGTTTCATATCTCTAGTGTTTTATATTGTCTTTATGCTCTTCTCTCCACCGGTGGAAGTCGCGGATCGACTGTGCCAGGTCGGTCTCCGGCATCGCCAACTCGCGCACCGCTTGGCTGTTGTCATAGTATTCGCGCACCATCAGCTGCCGCACATTGTTGGTCGAAAGCTCGGTACGCACCCCCACCCCTCTCACCATGTCGCCCAGCCACCCCGCCACGCGGAGCAGCCCGTCGGGCAGCGTCAACACCCGCTGGCGGTAGCCCATCACCTGCGCCTGCAACTCATACAACTCCTTGATAGTATGATGTCCACGACTATTCACCACAATATAGCGGGCCCCGTTGCAACCCCTCGTGAGGGCACTCTCCATGGCCGCCGCCACATCACGCACATCGACGAAAGCCTTGCCGCCACGCGGAGCCAACATCAGTCTCCGGCGATAGCCCGTCAGCAACATCCTGCCCGACGACGGCTTGGCATCCATTGGCCCTATCATGAAACCCGGATTGACCATCACCACATGCCAGTCGGGATGTCGCCCGGCGGCTTCGCGCAGCACCCGCTCGCCCTGCAGCTTGGACTGGGCATAGAGGCTGCCGTCGAACGGAGCCCTGACCGGCTCCTCCTCGCCGGCCGGCCGGTCAGCAGTACCGTAGCCGATGGTGTTCACCGTCGAAGCATGCACCAAACGGCTGATTCCATGTCTGTTCATGGCACTCACCAGCGTCCGGCACAGCTGGGTGTTCACCGACTCGTAGTCGCCGAGGTGCAACAGGCTCATGTCGGTCACCCCGGCACAGTTCACGATGGCGTCGCACCCTTCGGCGGCGGCCACCACTGTGTCGCGGTCGGTGATACTGCCTTCAACCACCATGGTATCAGCGGCTTCAAGGCATAGCGAACTCCTCCGGCGCACCAAGGCCACCACCTCGTGGCCCCTGTCCGTCAGCCGCTGCAGCACATTATGCCCCAGCAGTCCCGTCGCTCCAAGCAGCAACACTTTCATGTTTTCTATAACGCGCTCCCGGTCGTTTTATTGTATTTCCCCCCGCCACAAATCTCACCTCCCCCCAACCCGCCACGCACCTCCATCCAGCACCGACAAATCATAAATAATGTTAAAAACACTCCCCCTCTGTCATAAAACGCCCCCTTTTTGGCTATTATATATAGAAATAATAATTTAGCTAGGCCTCTGAACACAGACCTGACATACAAGCATGAGCGGTTCCGCAGCCTGATGAAGCGCTACGGCCGGTGGGTGTGGTACTGGAGCTACCGCCTCACGTGGGGCGACGATGTGCGGAGCCGTGACCTCACGCAGGACACGTGGCTCCTCGTGTGGGACAACCTCTACCGCCTGCGGACCGACGCCTCTGATGCCGAACTGCGTGCATGGCTCAAGGCGCTGGTGCGCACCGCCGCTTCGCGGCGCTGGCGGCAGGACCGGAAGGCCGCCGCCGCAACCAACGACGACATCGATGCCGACTCCTCCCTCCGCCAGATGCGCGAAACACTCGACGAACTCATGGCCTACCTCCCCGACGATGAGCGACGCCTCATAGCGCTCCTCCTCGACGGCTACCGCATCAACGAAGCCGCCCAATTACTTACCATCTCTCCCGCGGCCGCCGCACAGCGGCACCACCGCGCCGTCCAGCACATGAAAGAGATTTCCAAACAACACAACATACACTTGCAATGAACGAGAAAGAACTTGAAACCCTACTTGACACCGTCGCCGACATCGAATGCGAGGTGCGTCGCGAAGCCGCCGGCCGCTGCCGCCGCACGCGGCGGGGCAGGACCGCCGCCTACCTCCTCGCATTGCTGCTCGTCGGGGCCGGCACCGCCGCCGCCTTGCCCGCCCACCGCTACGACTATGTCCTCGGAGCCCACGCCTCACACCCCGACGTGGTCTACCATAACACCATGGTGATGTTGCAGAGCCTATGAAACGTCGTCTGCTCATATTCCTCCTGCTGGCCCTGCTGGTCTCCGCTGGCGTGACGGCGTGGCACTTCCGCGCACGCCTCTTCCACGGCGACTCCAGCGAGGTATTCCAACACTACCGCAACACCCCAGGCATCATGGCCGACTACATCAAAAACTTCCATCTTGACGACTCCACCGCCATCTCTGTCACCATCCTCCAAGCTACCGACAGCGCTGCATGGGAACTCCTCTTACACGACTTCTGTCTGGAAAGACAAGACAACGACACGACAAACGAAACTGCTGTCACCCGCAGCGTCTTCTCGCTTTTCCCCTCCGGACATCCCGGCATGCCTCCTGACAGCAACATGTCGTCCAACACCTTGCTTGTATGCTCCCACACCCTGCACGAAATCATGCTCGCCGACATAACCTCCGACGACCTTCTTATACCCATAATGAAATATAAATTCTATAGTAACAAGGATAAAGAAAAAAAATAATATACACAACTAACAATGAAGACGAAGCATTCCGCTGGGCCGCAGACAGAATAAACGAAGGATATACCGTGGAAATAAGTTTTAACGAACACACCGGCATCTTTACCTGTACAACTGTTAAATAATGATCCCCGTGTTACTTTTAGTCCCATTTTTGGCTCTAATATAATATAACAAAGGGGGAAAACAACCCTTCCAACCGAAAACACCATGAGGAAGTTCACCTAGACAGGCCTCCCGAGCGGAGGCACCCGGGAATGGGCGTGGCGGCAGGAGGAGCGAATATTGACACAGAAACTCCCACCTGCCTCCCTGCACCCGAAACACAGATGCAATAACATCACATGTTGTGATGTATAACGCAGCTGGGGATAGATTAGTGTGAAACCAATAAAACAAAAATAGTAACAATATGAAAAAGACATTCTTACTCGCCACGCTGCTGCTGACGATGGTCGAGGTGCAGGCCCAGGACACGGTGGTGTCGGTGCTGCCGAAATCGAATTGTTTCTACAACTATTGGGTCGACTCCGGTGACCACGTCCTCCTCAGTAATTTGGCGCAGGGGAGCCAATGGGAATTGACCGCTGTCCGTTTTGAAACGGAGGACAGCCTGCCGGTTTATGGCATCGCCGCCTCACTCTTCTTCAGCCATACAACACAACTGTTCGACACCTCGACCAAGAACTGTTTCGAGTATCTGTCCCTGTACAAGCCTATAGGCGGAGGACTGGTCAGGGCGAGCGACTCGCTGTACGTGCATCCCCGGACGACCCCCGTGGCCTACTACTACAAGATGGACAACATCATGGGCAATCTCCAACCAGTGCCGCCGCGGCCTGTCTACGAGGTCTATTTCGACAGCGCGGTCACGATGACCGACTCCTTCTACGTGGGAATCACCCAACGCACATGGAAGACCGCCATGGTGGAGTCCGGCCCCGACAGCGGGGCGATACTATATTTGAATCCAATGGTGATGATAACAGGCTACTCCTATGGAATGTCGCCAGTGAGAATCGTCTACCTGCATTATTGGAACGATTCTCTCGTCTACATCTATTACGACAACGACCATCCCGGAGTGCCGCAGACCATTTACCCGTACATCTTCCCCATCCTCACGCCTCCCGACCTCAATCCCATTGACAGCACAGGCACCGACACCACGCACGTAGACACCACGTACATCGACACTACACACATTGACACCACACATGTTGACACGGTGGGCATCGCGATGCGGCTGCTGGAGCGGTACGTCGGCTTGCAGCCCAACCCGGCGACAGAGCGGGTGCAGGTGCTCTCCAGCTTCGGGCTGCAGCGGATAGAGGTCTACAACGCCACCGGCGTGAAGGTGGGTGAGCGGAAAGCCGCAGGCTACAGCGCCACGCTCGACGTCAGCGCCCTCCCTGCGGGCCCCTACCTCGTCCGCATCGCCACGCCGCGCGGCACCGTCACCAAGAAACTCGTCGTCCGACGCCGCTAATCCATCTCCCGCCCTGCGGGCGTAATCCATAAATCTTATAAATCCACACACATCTGGATCTATGGATTGCCGCGCAGCGGGGAGACAAGACAATGCACGGAAGCAATAAAGCAGACAGGAATACGTTAATAATTCAAGCATTAGCAATATGAAAAGACATATTCTTACAGCATGCCTACTCCAGAAGGTCGAGGAGCTGACCCTCTACGTCATCGACCTGCAGAAACAAATGGAAGAACTAAAGTTTACAAGCCATGAATAATAAAAGATTAATACAATGTGCCTTGGTGGTGGTTGTATTATTACTGACCGGCTGCGGTCGCCCACCCGTTTGCAAGTCATATTCTCCTTATGAGCTTGACTGGCATGGATACAACAGTGTAATTACGTTTAAAAAATATTTCGGAGGTTATGAACAAACAATACTTGAGCATATTGGAGATACTGTCAAGGTGTATGGTCATTTATACTTTAAGGAATATGGAATGGCTGTCACACCACAAGACAGTAGGACACTTCTACAAACATTCTTTGATGAAAGCGGTTCCGGTCACGTGATGTACATACAACAAAACGACACCTCCATTATTGAAATTCCAATATCTTTTTACGACAAGACGTTGTATGTAACAGGACTCGTAGTATATGAAGAGTCGATGTATTGCACAAAGGGTACGGGCTTAGAATTAATCAGTGTTGATACAATTCCGCAAAATTAAAGCCATGAAAACTCCTGCAGAGGCAGCTGGATGAATTGAAGTCGAACAAGTAAAAATGTGTTATGAAAAAGAAAGTATTGCTCTGTGTAATCACACTAGTCTCTTGGTTCATCGTGGGGTGCGAAGGGTGCCGTTATTTTGGACTACAGGATGTTCGTGTCCCTTGGTCGATAGTTGAATATAAATCTGGTGCAGAACTGCCTCAGTATTATCTAACAACAAAAAACGACTTGAAACTAAGATGGGATAAGCCACAGCTGGCAGGGATCTATCCGTTAACTGCAGGTTTTTATATTATTCCAAGTTCCTATGATGGTTATGGGGATATGGTAATAATGGATTTTACGTTGGAAGACTATTATGCAGGCAACACCCCGGAAGGCTGGATAGACCACTGGGAAGAACATGTTTTGGTTGAAAAACCATTCCGTGCGGTATGGACGCTCCCTTTATACGAATGTGAGGATAATTATGGAGTGCCCTATTATTGTGATACGTGTGCCAATACCGACGGCTTAGACACTTCCTGTATCAACCGACTGATTGAAACAGGTGAGATATGGGACTATGCATATCGCATATACCTAGACACAACAGCAGTGGAGGAGGGACAAAGATGAATCGGATAATAATAATTTTATTGGCAGTCCTTACATTGAATATTCAAATGGTCAATGCCCAAATAGTGACACGAGATAATGCCGTGACGGTGGCCTCCAGAAACAGATTAAAGAATTGAAGTCAAACAAGTAAAATAATAAGATATGCAAATCAAACAATTAATTCCGCTTGTGCTGTTGCCGTTCATGATGTTTTCCTGCAAGGAGAAGCAGTGCGACACTCCGTGTGAAACTCCCTATGCTCCAGAGAATGCCTCTATATCATGGACAGACTATAATAGTGTGAGAGAGTTTCTTGACTATTTCCACTGTCATCCTTCCACAATAAAAGAACATGCTGGAGACACCATTAAAGTGAAGGGATGGCTGTATTATGGGGAGCCTGGTGTTGATCCCATGATATGGCACGAGTCAGAACTGGATTATTCTTATGGATTCACACTAACGGCCAACAGTGACCACAATGGCTATTATGACCAGGGTCGCACAAATACGATTCGGATAGGATTGGGTGGAGAACAGGAGACGGACACTGCGTTACTTGTTTTCTTCCGGGAACACTTGGATGTTTTTTCCCAGAATCAACTCTTCATAACCGGCAAAATCATATATCAGGATATCCCTCCTATCAAGGGGTGTTGCTATAGATGGGTCAGTCTTAGTGCTATCGAAATTGACACAAATACAATACAATAAACGATGAAAAAAACATATTTTTACTCTTTATATTGCTCCCGTTGAGTATTATAAAGGCTCAACCATATGCCGTAACTCTCTCTGGCAGGCAATCGTGCCACCCTCGACGTCGGCACCCTCCCTGCGGGTCCCTACCTCGTCCGCATCGCCACCCCCGCCGGCTCCGTCATCAGGAAGCTCCTCGTCCAGCGTCGCTGACCCCGCCGCCCCCGCCCTGCGGAGACAAATCGAAGAACTGAAGTCAAATCATTAAATGTATTATTATGAGACGATTAATCATCATTTTCCTAATAGCATTGCTTGCAGCTTCTTGCGTAAAGAAACATGAATGCGCAGACTACGCTCCAGGCGAGAAAGAAGTCGTCTGGGATGACTACAATTCGGTCAAACAGGTAAACGACAACTTCAGTTGCTACCGTGCGAGTCGGGAAGAACATCTGGGTGATACGCTGGCTGTTGCGGGATACAATGTCGAAACCAATTTCCAATTTGGCGAAGATGGAGTGCGCGAGTCCGATTGCGGGATGCACATCGAAGATCTATCCCACGATGGCCAGTTGTTCATTTCCGTGCCTGAAGAGTTTTCTTCTCTTGTCCAGCCTGGAATTGTCAGATACTATTATGTTATAGGCACATTGTTTGAAGGTGGGGTATATGATGGGGGATGTTGTGGTTATAAGTGGCCTGCCATCGAAGTCTTCTCTATTGACACTGTCCCTCATTATGAATTATTTATTGAATAGACATGACAATGAATAATAAAATACTGCTGTTTTTTTGTATTGCCATCAGCCTGACTGCTGGAAACACTCTAAAAGCCTGGAATACGGAGGTGCTATGATTATTGAAATGGAGTAAAAGTAAATAACATTATTATATAAAAACTATACAATGAGAAATAATTCTTTAAAGAAGGTAAGCGTTTGTGCGGCGTTGCTGTTGGCCTGCATGTCAGTAATGGCGCAAGACGTGATGACCATGGCGGATTCCGGCGTCTACATGTTCAACCCGCTGCCAACAAAGGATCTGCGGGTCAGGGTACAGGGCCTGTCGTGCGGCCCGCTGCCGGGGGGGCTGCTGGTGCAGCAGTATGTGCCGCAAGATACTGTGACGGTATATGGTGTTGCTTTGACCATGAGAAACAATTGTCGGAACGGTTCGTTCGACAGCATCATCCCTGTTTATCGCGCAGTGTTGATGCAGCGGGCGACAGGGACTGTGGATTTGCCCTTTCCCCCGAGGAGGACATTGTCGTATGTCGATTCCATTACGCTGGCGCCGGACAATATCAAGCAGTGTTTGTTCCGATACCAGTTTCAATCCCCCTCTCCTTATACCAGCGATATGCCCTGTGTGGAGTTCTATTTTAACACACCCATGCAGATCAACCGAATGTCGGACACATTCTATGTGGGCAGGGAGTATTTCAGTAGTAGCGACTCCAGTTTCTACCCGTCGGAATACTCGGGGTGGTACGATACGCCGCCGGCACTGTGCCATTTCTGGTATGTGGGCTACCCGGATACCACTCAGTTCTATGACCGTCAGGGTTATTCTACAATCGATATGGACTGGGGCTTCTCCTTTCCCATTATCGGGTTTCGTTGCAAGCCGTTGGACGAGGAGACCCACACGCTGTCGCTGACGGACCTGACCGGCGACGGTGCCACGGTGAACTGGTACAGTGTCGAGGAGGGCACCACCTACAACGTACGGCTCTACTCGACCGACGGTGAGGTCGACACGGTGGCCGAGACAACCGACAGCAGCTATACCTTCTTCGGCCTTCCTCAGGACAAGTGCTACCGTGTGCAGGTACGCAAGCAGTGCCACTACGCCACGGCGAACTACGACACTACTGTCTATAGTTCGTGGACGGTCACTCCGACGTCGTTCATTCTTGGCGACCCCTCCTCCATTGACACTACCGGCACCGGCGGAGACACCACTATCGTCGACACCACCATTGTCGACACCACCATTGTCGATACCACTGGCATTTCGGTGCGGCTGCTGGAGCGGTACGTCAACCTGCAACCCAATCCCGCAGCCGACCACGTGCTGGTGACCTCCGGCTTCGGCCTGCAGGAGATAGAGGTCTTCAACGCCGCCGGCGTGAAAGTGGATGAACAGAAAGCCGCGGGCTACAGCGCCACGCTCGACATCAGCGCCCTCCCTGCGGGCCCCTACCTCGTCCGCATCGCCACACCGCGCGGCACCGTCACCAAGAAACTCGTCGTCCGACGCCGCTGACCTATCTCCCGCCCTGCGGGCGAAATCCATAAATCCTGTAAATCCACACACACCTGGATCTATGGATTGCCGCGCAGCGGGGAGCATCCCGCCCTGCGGGCGTAATCCATAAATCTTATAAATCCACACACATCTGGATCTAAGGATTACCGCGTAGCGGGGACTCTCCCGCCCTGCGGGCGTAATCCATAAATCTTATAAATACATATACTTATGGATCTATGGATTACCGCGCAGCGGGGTGCAGGACGACACCGCACCCCTGTAGGGACAGGGCGTGCCCTGTCCGCAAGCGACGGAAAAGAGACACCGATGCCTGCTGCGGACACGGCACGCCGTGTCCCTACCGTCGGCAACGCATTGGCGCGGAACCACCGCCATCCTCGTATAATCAATTCACGGTAATTAACGGATAATTCACGGCAATTAACGTTCACTCCGAAAACTGCCGCGCGGGATTATCCCAAGTGCAGGTCGTGCCCCATGCGGTCTTGCTTCGTCCTGAGATAGCGCTCGTTATACTTGTTGGGCTCGACAACGATGGGAATTATCTCGGTGACTTCGAGGCCGTAGCCTTCGAGGCCGGTGCGTTTGACGGGGTTGTTGGTGATGAGGCGCATCTTTGTGACGTGCTGGTCACGGAGTATCTGGGCACCGATGCCGTAGTCGCGCTCGTCGGCCTTGAAGCCGAGCTTGAGGTTGGCGTCGACGGTGTCGAGTCCCATCTCCTGCAGGTGGTAGGCCTTGAGTTTGTTGACCAGTCCTATGCCACGGCCTTCCTGGCTCATGTAGGCGATGAGTCCCTTGCCTTCGCGCTCTATCATCTGCATGGCGTGGTGCAGCTGCTCGCCGCAGTCGCACTTGCACGAGCCGAAGATGTCGCCAGTGGCGCAGCTGGAGTGGACACGAACCAGGACGGGCTCGTCCTCCTCCCATTCGCCTTTCTTGAGCACCATGTGGGTGTTACCGTTGTCGAGCTGTGTGTAGGCGATAAGTTGGAAGTTGCCCCATTGGGTGGGCAGGAAGACCTCCTGCTCCTTGCGGATGAGCGACTCGTGGGCGATGCGGTAGGCGATGAGATCTTTGATGGTGACTATCTTGAGGCCGAAGCGTTTGGCCACCTCCTGCAGCTGGGGCATGCGGGCCATCGTGCCGTCGTCGTTGATGATTTCGATGAGGGCGCCGGCGGGGTAGAGGCCGGCGAGGCGGGCCAGGTCGACGGCGGCCTCGGTGTGGCCGGCGCGGACGAGCACGCCGCCGTTGCGGGCGCGCAGGGGGTTGATATGTCCCGGACGGCCCAGCTGGTCGGCTCGGGTGGCAGGGTCGGCCAAGGCACGGATGGTGCTGGCGCGGTCGTGCATGGAGACGCCGGTGGTGCAGCCGTCCTCGAGGTTGTCGACGGTGACGGTGAAGGGGGTGCCGAGGAGCGAGGTGTTGTCGTGCACCTGCATGTCGAGGTTAAGCTCGTGGCAGCGCTGCTCGGTGATGGGGGCGCAGAGCACGCCGCGGCCGTTCTTGAGCATGAAATTGACGTGCTCGGGGGTTATCTTCTCGGCGGCCATGATGAAGTCTCCCTCGTTCTCGCGGTCTTCGTCGTCGACTACGATGACGAACTTGCCCTCGCGGAAGTCTTCGATAGCCTCTTCTATGGTGTTGAGTTTAAATTCCATGTATCTATGTTTTGTTTGTTTTCCTTTTCTTCTTTCATTGATGGTGGCGGGGTGTCGTCCCCCACCCCAGCACGGCGCTACGCCTGCGTGGGGCTTTTGAGCGGCGGCCTCGGAGAGGCCGCCTCGTATTGCTGTTTGAAGCGGTGGTTGGCACCGCAGAGGGCGTCGTCGGCGTTGATGCCGTGGCGGCGGGCCCAGTCGACAAGGGCGAAGAGGTAGTCGCCGAACTCTTCCTCGGTCATATCTTCCTTAAGTTCACCGCATTCCACCTTCCATTCCTTGCCTTCCATGCCAGCCACCTTCTCCTGCATGCGGACGGCCTTGATGAGGGCGGGCAGCGAGGCGGGGACGCCTTCGAGGACGTTCTTGCGACCCTCGCGCATCTTCAGTTGTTCCCAGCTTTCGCCGTGGTATTCGTCCTTGCGGTAGATGAACGGGTGGCGGTCGATGAGCTTGTCGCAGATGGTGTTGTAGACGTCGGCGGTGGTGAACAGACCTGCCTCTTCGGCTAGCTTGCAATAGAAAAGTATGTGCATGGCAATGTCGCCCAGCTCTTTCTTCAGGTCGCCTGTATTGCCCGATACGATGGCTTCGCTCAGTTCGTGCACCTCCTCGATGGTCAAGTAGCGCAGGCTCTTCATGGTCTGTACACGGTCCCAAGGGCACTCGCGGCGTAGGGTGTCGAGGATGTCGCTGAGGCGTTGGAAAGCGGAGTTCTGCTGGGAGTCCATGGGCAGCGGGGTTAGATGCGGTGCACGTCCTCGACGCCGTCGATGGACTTGAGCTTGTTGATGAGGCCGTCGAGACTCTCCACGTCGCCCACGTAGAGCATGATGATGCCGCGGGCCACGCCTTCGGAGGCTTCGAGGGTGATGGCACGCATGTTGAGGTCGAGTTCTTCGGAGATGCGGCGTGTGATTTCCTGCAGCAGACCCTTGCTATCAATGGCCGTGAGGGCTATACCCGTGAGGAGCGACAGTTGCTCGCCGGGACGCCATTTGGCGCGCACGGTGTGGCTCTCGTGGTTGGCCATCTCGTCCATGGCCACGCTGCAGTTGGTGCGGTGTACCATTATCTTGCCGTCCTGCACGATGCCCACCACCTGGTCGCCCTGCACGGGCTTGCAGCAGGTGGCCACCTCGGTGGGATAGTCTTCGTATTCCTTGTCGAGCAGGAAGGGCGAGAGCTCTTTGTACTTGTCGAGGAAGAACATCTGCGGCGCGCGGCGTGCCTTGCCGAAGCATTCGGCCACCTGGTGCTCGGTGATGGTGCCAATGGCGATGTCGTAGTAGAGGTCTACGTCCGACTTCTGGTTGAAAAATCGCTTGAGCTGGCCGAAGTTGGCCTTGGTGTCCTTGAGGTGCATCTTCTCGAGGTAGCCAGCTAGCTTACGACGACCGTCGCCGACATACTCTTTCTTCTGCTGACGCAGAAAGTCCTTGACGGCCTCCTTGGCACGCGGCGTGTGGCACTGCTCAATCCAGTCGGGCTGCGGCAGCGTCTTCTTCGAGGTGAGCACCTGCACCTGATCGCCGGTATGCAGACGGTAGCCTATGGCCACAGGGCGGGCGTTGACTTTGGCGCCTATGCAGTGCAGGCCAAGGGCCGAGTGGATGGCAAAAGCGAAATCGAGCACCGTGCTGCGGCTGGGCAGCACAACCGTCTTGCCCTGCGGGGTGAAGAGGTATATCTCTTTGGTGTAGAGACTTTCCTTGAACTCCTCGACGAGGTCCATAGCGCTCTTGTCGCTCTGTTCCAGCGAGGTGCGTATCTGCTGCAGCCACTCTTCAACGGGGTTGTTCTCCATCTCCTCCTCGGGGTGGGCCTCCTTGTAGAGGAAGTGGGCCGCCATGCCTTTCTCGGCAATCACGTCCATACGCTCGGTGCGTATCTGCACCTCGACCCAGCGTCCAATG
>JAEEGH010011774.1_pt1 | contig 19777 bp, 10 predicted proteins | sample 9134181 | NCBI WGS metagenome assembly JAEEGH01 (sample SAMN16246544, study PRJNA631951) | gut metagenome | biome: gut microbiome; feature: rumen; material: DP-attached | host: Bos | place: Iran: Karaj | collected 2018-10 | reverse complement strand
TCTTCCTGTGAAGGTGAAGAGTGGTGTGCATCTATATTCGACGGGCAATGAGACAGAGAATCTCTGCCAGACGAAGGACATTACCATTGATGAACCTACCGATGTGGTGGTAGTTGAGAAGCCTGCCTATAGTCTGAACACCTATATCTTCATGATTGATGATGGTAGTGCTGTTGAGGAACTGACGCAAGCGGACAATGACAGCCCCAAGACCTATTACGACCTGCATGGACGACAATTGGACGAACCTCATGGACTCTGCATTGAGAAAACTGCCAATGGTCGCACCAGAAAAGTCATGCTGGGACATTAAGGACATTGCAATCAAAAGCTGGAAGTAATCAAATAGTTTCTCAGCCCAAGCAAATAAATCCGTAGCCCAGTGGAATAATCGCTCAGCGTAGTGGAATAAATTCGCAGCGCAGGGGGATATTATTAATATGTGATGTGCTATCTATTCGTAGCTATGCGGACAGAGTGAAACATGGATTAATAATAAAGAGAAAGATGAAAAAGGATTTGACGCGCAGGCAGTTTCTTTTTACTGGTGCCGTAGCTGCAGTCGGAATGGCACTACCGGCAGAGATTAGAGGGGCAGAGAGGAGTCTAGTGAAAAAAGCACCTAAGGACTCGGCATTCACCGTTTGGCAGATTCCCTCGCATAGTAACACCATAGGCAACTCATACGTTTTCAGGACAAAGACTGGGCGGGTCATCGTCATGGACGGGGGATTTCCCGAGGAGGCATTTACTTTGCGCGGCTTCATCGGAGCCTTGGGCAACGAAGTGGAGGCTTGGTTTATCTCTCATCCGCATGACGATCACATGGGAGCCCTTAATGAGATTCTGAAGCAGGGTTTACAGGATCTTCGCATCAAGGCCATCTACCATTCCAGCATCGTTGACGAGGTCATTGATGCCGAACCTACCGAAGCTGAAAAAACCAGGGACTTCTATGAAAGGCTCAGTAAGTGCGAAGCTAAGGTAGTGGATATACAACAGGCCGGACAGGTGCTTGACTTTGATGGAATGAAGCTAAAGATAGTGAGCGTAGCCACTCAGCTAACCACGAATCCCTATAACAACAATTCCATGATTATGCGCGTCTGGGACAAGCGGAAATCTATGGTTTTCCTAGGCGATGCAGGCGTAGAGTGTGGCAATCTGGCTTTGAACGGACCGTATGCCGAGGACCTGAACTGCGACTATCTGCAGATGGCACACCATGGGCAGAACGGTTGTTCGGAGGAGTTCTACCGTTCAATTAAGTTCCGTGCCTGTCTATGGCCCACCCCGATGTGGGTTTGGAACAACGATACAGGTGGAGGCTTTGACACAGCGAATCTGACGACGGTGAGAACTCGTGAATGGATGGACGCGATAGGCATCAAGGAGCATCATGTCTCTGTGCGCGACGGACTGTGGAGGCTGGACTAAGTGTAATTGAAAATAGCTTTAGTGGCTTTTTCTAGGCTATGCCTCGGAAATACTCATTTTATTTTGGATTTTCACGGGGCTTGCACTATCTTTGCAAATCAATATCGTGAAACAAGAATTAGAACTAGGTTTATGAAGCGAATCCTAACTTTTGCATCGCTGGTGATGTTTGCTGTGTGCCTATTTGCTGTGCCAGCCTATCGCAAGCCGTTTCAGGCTGTTTTGGATAACGGAAATCCTGTCACTGTTCGTTTGACGGGTGATGAGTTTTTCCATTTCTATGTGGATGAGGAGGGAAATGAGCTAGAGCGTTTGTTTGACGGGCGTTTCACTCGTGTGAGGTCTCCTTGGATGGCTGCCGCGCGCCGTACCGAGGGGCAACAACGTCGTCAGTTGGCCTATGCGCAACGTATGCGACGCGCCGAGAAGGCTCGCAAGGCAGGAGCGTTCGTTGGATCGAAGAGGGGCTTGGTAATTCTTGTCAGCTTCGCGGACGTGAAGATGCAGGAGACGCATACGCGCGAAGTGTTTGACGCTATGTTCAATAGGGAAGGCTACAACGACAACGGCCACGTGGGCAGTGTGCGCGATTATTTCAAGGCACAGAGTTACGACCAGTTTGAGATAAATTTCGATGTCGTTGGTCCCTACACGCTCAAGGATTCAATGGCCTACTATGGCGAAAATGATTCTCGTGGCGATGACAAGCATGTCGGCGCTATGATTGCCGAGGCGGTGAAGTTGGCCGACAAGGATGTGAATTTTAAGTTTTACGACTGGGACGACGACGATGAAGTGGATCAGGTGTTCGTGATTTATGCCGGCTATGGTGAAGCCTCAGGAGCACCTAAGGAAACTATTTGGCCCGTTGAATGGTGGCTTTCTAGTTCGGACTATGGGAAGACGATACGTTTGGATAATGTGACAATCAACCAGTTTGCTTGCAGCTATGAACTTGGCGGTACCAGAGGCATGGAACTGAGTGGCATCGGTACAGCGTGCCACGAATTCAGCCACTGCCTCGGCCTGCCCGACTTCTACGATACGGCGGGTGGATCGAACTTCGGCCTTGATAGCTGGAGCGTTATGGACTACGGCTGTTACAACGGCACGGTAGACTCAGAGGGATATTCTCAAGGTAATATCCCCTGTGGCTACACGGCCTACGAGCGTATGTTCTGCGGCTGGCTTGAACCTGAAGAACTGGCTGACGGGCGCAACATTAAGAACATGAAGGCCTTGACGTACGCGCCCCAGGCATACATTATTTATAATGATGCGCATCGCAACGAGTATTACCTGCTGGAAAACCGTCAGAAGAGCTCATGGGATAAGGGACTTGGTGGACATGGTATGCTTGTTGTCCACGTGGATTACTTATCCTCGGCGTGGGAAAACAACACTGTTAACAATACTAAGAGTCATCAGCGTTGTACTATTATCCCTGCTGATAACAGCTTTAAGAGCGGATCCTACGTCTCATCGAAGGAATTAGCAGGTGACCCTTATCCTGGTACATCAAAAAACACATCCCTGACAGATACCTCAAAGCCTGCAGCCACGCTCTACAACGAGACTCTTGACGGGCGTTTTCTGATGGGTAAACCCATCGAAGAAATGAGGGAGTCGGGTGGATTAATCTCGTGTCTTTTCATGGGTGGCGATGCAGGCACCCTCCGCACCCCTGTGGCTGAGTCGGCAACGAATGTGAAAGAGCATTCATTCACTGCGCATTGGTCCAGAATTTCGAGTGCTGAGGCTTACACGCTTTCCGTGACATCAGGCGATGCCGACCCTGTCTATTATGAGGGAATCGTTGACACCTTCTATGTGGTTGCAGGACTTGACTCTACCGTTATCCATTCTTACTGTGTAAAGGCTACAGCCAAAGAACGTGAATCATCTTGGAGCAACGCTGTCACAGTCCGTCTGAAGGGCTTTGGCGAATGGACCGAGTGGGAGCCCTATGGCGATGGTACGGCAGTCTATCACTACTCAAGCAAGGGTATATTCCGTGATATGGGCGACAAATCCTATCCTATTTTTGTCCGTACCTCCAACGCTACGCCAACCTTGCATCAGTTCCGCCTCTACGGTTGGGGCGATGATGTGACGCTTGACATCGACTACGATTCGACTACCGGCCATTGTAGTGTTGCCCAGCAGTACATCGGCTACACCGACACTTACTATGGCTGTGGCAAGGTATATGTTGCCGACGAAGTTTATTACCAGAACACTGTGCTCGGCCGTTTCACGACATGGAGTGCTTACCCCAGCCGCTTCGATACCTCGTCTGGTACTTTCACCCTCTACGTGGCATATTATGACCTCATAGACCTTACTTCCAACTGGGGCGAGGCTGTCGAGACGGTTACCGTCGCTGGCGGTAATTTTAAGGATTATTCCATTGAAGTCGCATTGGGTGCTCTCCAAGAGCTTGACAATGGTACAGCAATACAAAACGTGGTCATCACTCCTGGCTCCAGTGTTGCCCATTGGCGTTATGCCGTCATCGACAAAAAGCTGTCGGGTGAATCGTCAGAAATGAGCGGCTATATCAATGGTATCACCGACGGCTCTATTGCCTCCACTTCAAGCACCGGCATACAGAGTTTTGGAATAACCGTTTCTAGCGGCAGTTATACCGTGCTGGCTATCTCTTACGACGATTTGAACGTGCCGCAGAAATACGACTTCAAGACCTTCAGTTTCTCGACGGGGAATGACTGGAAGGTGCTCGGCATGGCCCGCTATACCGATGATGTCCTCTGTACGCTGTTTGAGGGCTTTGATATGGTGACTTACGATGTGGAGGTGCAGGAGAGTATCTCTATGCCTGGTTTCTTCCGCATGAAGAATCCCTACGGGCTCAATCATCCGAATAACACATCTAGTGATGTGCTTCCTGGTGACTACTACATCGAGATTAATGCCACAAATCCTCAAGCTGTAACCATTGCCTTACAGGCCATGGGTGTCGATTGGGGTTATGGAGAATGTATGATGGGCTCCGTGCCTGGGGCAGATTATTGGGGCAAGTTCGAGAATTCCGTCATCACTTTCTCCGCGCCGAAATCCATATATATCATTATGGGTACCAGCAATTTCTATACTACCAACTACAATGGTGGTTTTCGTCTCGACCTTACTTCCTGCGGCATTAGCCTGCCTGAGACTCCTCTCCTTCAGGAAGAGACAGACGATGCTCCTCTCTATGACCTGCAGGGACGTCCTGTTGCCTTTCCGCAACGAGATGGATTCTACATCGCAGGTGGCAAGAAAGTCATCGTTAGGTAAGCCAGGGGTGAGAAACGTATAAACAAGAGGATGTGTCATTTGTGGCACATCCTCTTGTTGACTTTGACGTTCTGTCGTTTAATTAGAAGGGATTATGGATAGATGATGTGATGTAATTATCGGTAGAGTATCTTCTTTCCGTTTTGGATGTAGAGGGTGCCAGGCTGTGGGTTGAGTACACGTCGGCCTTGGAGGTCATAGATGGAATAATCTCCCATCTCCTCTTGAAGGATAGGCAACGAGATTTCCATACCTGTGATAATGGATTGCGTGTGGGCAAGGTCGGCGGTAGTGATGACGTTAGTCTGTCCGATGGTGGGACGGAGCATAACGTAGGTAGAAGCGCCACCGTCAGGAAAGAGGCCGACGGTTTGATAGCCCGCGCAGGCAGGATAGTGGAACACATCGGTAGAATTTGGAATTATTAATGAATTAGTAGTTTCTTCTTGTGAGGGGGACGTGAGCAGCACGAAGCCTCCTTCAGTGGCGAGGCGGAAATCAGCATGGGGTTGGTTGTAGGGCTCTACCTTGTCGCACCAGATAATCTTATAGCCATGAGCAGGCACAACGTTATTGACTCCCTCAATAGCGGGAACCTGGAACTTATGCACGTTCAGCGTATCGTCGCTGAGGTACCAGCCTGTGAGGTCAACATCGGCATCAGAGCTATTGTAGATCTCAATCCAATCGTTCTTCTTCCAAAGGTCGTTGACATAGATGGTATTGGCGGGACTTACTTCGTTGATACGCAAGACTCCCTTTCCTTCAAGGGAGGGTTGAGTAGAGGCTTCATAGATAGCCGTGAGGCTAATGGTGCCAGCGGAGGGCAGTTCGTATTCCTCGTCGGTGCTGACGAAGGTGTCGCCCGTGTCGCTTGTCACTTCGGTGGTAAGGGTTGCGTCCCAATAGAGATCTGTGCTGTTAGCAGCGTTATTGTGAAGTTCTACTGCAATAATGTTGCGTCCCTTCTTGAAAAAAGAGGTTCTAAGGGTAATCGTGCCGCTGTCAGGGTTGTCAGAGGCATACGTGGAGGCAAGGGTGTTGAAGGAAGGTGTGCCAGAAGGCATTAGGTAGCGGCCTGCCTCTACGCCGTTGACGTAAATTACAAAGCCATCGTCGCAGGTGAAATCGAGCGTGAAGACATCGTTTGATGCCGGGGCGTCGCTAAGGTTAACAGTGGTTCGGAAGTAGCTGGTGGGGTACTTGTTATTGGTGTTGCCACCATAGTCGAGGAAAGTGTTATAGCCACGGCTGTTACTGCCGTCGGTGACGAAGTAGCCAAGGGGAGCTTTGCCGACGTCCCACGCGCTATCATCGTAGTCTGTGGTTTTCCATGAAGTGCCATCGAGACTGCCCCGATCGTAGTAATGCCATGTTGATCCGCGAGGGAAAAGCTCTTTCGTCGTGGTGGATGACGAACTGCTCCAGCCTTTGAAGGTATAGCCTGCAGGTGCCTGCGCTTTGACGGTGACAGGAGCAAAGAGTTTGCCTGAGAAGCGATTGGTGGGCACAGGCAGTCCGTTAATAGTGAGACGTGCCTCGTCAATGTTGGCCCTGAGTGTGGCGGTAACGGGCGACTTGCCACTAAGCTTCATGCGCGAATAGTTCTTCATATAGTTTATATTGCGCGTCTGGTAGCTGGCGTTATGTTTGTTGATGAGGTCATTGGCCGTTCCCCACGGGCTGCGCCACTCGTAGGAGAGAGGTTCTTCAATACGTGTGGCCAGTTCAGTGATGATTTCGCGGCAGCGGTTGGGCTCGAAAACGCTGCCTGCGACAAGACAAAAGGCATCGGTGAATTGCTTGCGGAACTGGGCGTTGTTGAGCATGTTGAGGAAGATGGTAACGACTTCAATCTCGGCTGTCAGTTGTCCTTTGAAGTCGCCGCGTAGGGCATCGAAAGTAAAGATGCGTTTGCCCTCGAAAGTGGTGAAGGGGTCGCCGACACTAAATGAACCGTCGAGGTCGAAGACGATGAAGCGAAAGCGGCCCTCCTCTGTACGGGGACGGAATGCCTTAAGGTTGTTTTTCGGCCAGTCCCAGTTGCCAAGATAGAACTCCAGGGCAATGTAGTTGATAAAATTGTCAATGTCGACAAGTTTCTTGATTTCTTCATAAACGTTGTCATCGGCTGCGTTCTTTGCAAGGAGATACCAGCGGTCGAAAGCTTCTTTCGTGCCTGCCATTTGGATGTAGTTGCTGTCAGGCGAGATTTCAAACTGGTCCTGCTCCTCGGCACTGAGACCGTAGTTGGCATAGGCGAAGTGCTTGTTGTTGGGCTCGCGCATGTTGATGAGGCCGATATACGAGCCGTTGATAAAGTGCATGACGGGGACATAGGCTTGGCAGTCGGCATCGATACCTGATCGGGCGATGATGGCCTGCAGGGCAGCGTCCTTGATGCGGCAGTCGCTGTCGTTGCCGCCATTGCGGATTTGAACAGTCTTGTTTTTGTTGAAGGGTTTCTCCTCGAAGATGGGGTACTCATAGAAATTTTTATGCCCATCGTATTGGCGGTCGGCTTTGAGTTTAAAGGAGTGATGCCCCCAGCCGCGACTCCAACCACCGCACGTCGATAAGTTCACCTCTTGGTTGATGACCATTTGGCCATCCTCGGTTATGAGTTCGAAGTTGACGGGGCGATCCCAGTCCATGTTCCAGTTGCATTTGGCGTCCTGTCCGTTTCCGGCGCGCCCGTTGGGGCCTTTCTCGAAAAGACCGTATTCTTTGCTATAGAGGTTGTCGTGGTCGGTGGTGACGGAGAGGATGGGCAACGTATATTCCTTGTCTTTATAGATGTAGGAGCGAGTGACAACGGGGCTGGGTAGCATGTCATCCTTGAAAAGACGGAAACGGTAAACGGTCGTTTTCTTAATATTCAGAATGCCCGTGCGGCTGGTGGTGCCATTTTCGAGGGTGGGGATGGAACCATCGGTGGTGTAGCGCAACAAGGCTCCGCCGGGGATGGTGACACGCACCGTGAGGCTGTTCGTAAAGAGTTGCGAGTCCTGCTGCACTTCGGGAGCGGGCAATTGCTCGTCTGCAAAGGTAGAGCCGTCGTTGCTGGCTGAAGGAGTAGGGGTGGAGGTGTAGCGCCATTCTTCGGCGCCATCGGTAATGCGGGCATAGGAGGCGCGGCTGACGGCAGCAGGATACTCCTGCGAGGCAATCGGCGTGCCGTCGTCGGAAGAGATGTAGAGCATACCGCCCTCAGGATTGAGCTCAATGTCCACCTGGTCGTGGCCGTAGCGCCAGTCGTAGTGGTCGAACCACAGCGTCATGTAGCCGTGGGCTGGGATAGAGCCAATGGTAGGAGGCAAACGGAATTTGGTCAGGTTGTCTGCCTCATCGCTCACATAGTAGTGTGCCAGCGTGACGCTGACATCGGTGGGATTGTAGAGCTCCACGAATCCGCCATAGTTAAACGAAGGGTCAAGGTAGGTGTCGATGTTGGCTACCATGATTTCGTTGATGATGAGCGATTCGGCTGTAGCCCCGTTCTTGGTGACAACGACCGTGCAGGAGGCCGTAACGCCACTTCCGTCGGTAGCCTGGGCGGTAATGACGGCTGTTCCCTTTCCCTTGCCGGTGACAAGGCCTTCGTCGTCGACGGTGGCGATGCTGTTGTCGGAACTGCTCCACGCAAGTCTTCGATAGGTGGCGTCAGCAGGGACGATAGTTGCCACGATGGTTACTGTCTCGCCCAGCCCGATGCTCAGTTCCGAAGGCTCGAGGCTGATGCTTTCGGCTTGGACGATGGTGCCCCACAGTTCCAGTCGGAAATTGTCGAAAAGACACCAGTTGTACTGCTGGTAGTCGTCGCAGTAGATGCCGAAGACGAGTTCTCCATCGGTGACATCGACCTCCAGTTCGTTGTGATACATGCCAAGCGTGAAGTAGTATTCGCCACTCTCCATGCTGTTGGGGTAATAGACGTTTTCGCCTATTTCGGAATTATAGAGCAGGTGGGCCCCGTTGGCGTTTTCTGTGGCATATTCGCCATAGCAGGCTTTGACGGCCGTCTCCTCGTTGTTGGCATAGAGGTAGGCGTTGATGCGCTCGTTGCCTTCAAAGTGCTGGTCTAGGAGGCTCTGGCTGCTATTACCCGGGCGATAGAGGGCGCTGGCCGAAAGGCGATAGTGGCCGTTAGGGAGGTCCTTGACGTGTTGATAGAAGTCGAACGTGGTGTTCCAGAATTCGCCTGCCCACACCCATCCTTGGGCATGGCCGATGTCCGAACCCTGCCAGCCGTCGTTTGCCGCGTTGTCGAAGTTGGGGTTGACGATGTATTCGCTGGTGATGTCAATCCACCCGTTCTGGGCGTGAGCGAACGAACAGACGAAGAGGGTGAGTATGATGAAGTAATTGCTTCTTTTCATTGAAATCCGATTAAATGCTTTCTGGCTCCCTTAAAGCGTCACGCCGTTCTTGAAGATGGAGATTTCGTGAATGCCCGCTTGCTCGTTTTGGGTATATTCGCCGTTGGCGACCTGAAGAATCTTTTGGATGAATGCATCAAGCGTTTCATCCATATCCTTGTCCTCGATAAGCACACCAGCATTGAAATCTATCCACGTAGGCTTATTCCGATAGAGGGCGGAATTGGTGGAAACCTTTAGCGTGGGGACGAAAGAGCCGAAGGGCGTACCTCTGCCCGTGGTGAAAAGCACAAGCTGGCAACCCGCAGCAGCTAAAGCCGTAGATGCTACGAGGTCGTTGCCAGGAGCTGAGAGTAGGTTCAAACCGTTCTCCTTCAATCGCTCGCCATATTCCAGCACGCCGCAAACGACGGATTGTCCCGACTTCTGCGTGCAGCCGAGCGCCTTTTCTTCCAGCGTGGAGATGCCGCCAGCTTTGTTTCCTGGCGAGGGATTCTCGCCACACGACTCTCCATGTGACAAAAAGTATGTCTTGAAATTGTTGATAAGCGATATCGTTTGTTGGAGGAGAAGCTCACTTTCACAACGTTCCATAAGAATTGTCTCGGCACCAAACATCTCGGGCACTTCAGTCAGAATGGTAGTGCCGCCTTGTTCTTCACAGAGAAAATCGGAAAAAGCACCAAGTAGAGGATTGGCCGTAATGCCGGAAAATCCGTCTGAGCCTCCGCACTTAAGGCCAACACGTAGTTGTGAGGCGGGGACCGTTATGCGCTTGTCCTGCTGTGCTTTGTGGACGAGTTCCTTCAGTAGCGCGACACCATGGGCAACTTCGTCACCCGCAACTTCCTGACAAACCATAAACTTCACGCGGTTGGTGTCGTAGTTGCCGCAGAACGCTTCAAAATCACGCGGCTGGTTATTCTCACATCCAAGCCCAACGACAAGGATAGCACCTGCATTGGGGTGGTGGACCATGTCCCGAAGTACTTTCTTGGTATTCTCGTGGTCCTCGCCAAGCTGGGAACAGCCATAGTTGTGAGGAAAGTGAAAGATGCCGTCAATCCCTTCGATGGAGTCTCCTCCCAGTTCCACTTTGGTCTTTTCTACAATCAGTTTGATGATGCCATTCACACAGCCCACCGTAGGAATAACCCACACCTCATTGCGGATGCCCACCTGTCCGTCGCTGCGGACATATCCTTGGAAAGTGAGCTGATTGTCGGAAAGCTGAGGCTTCTTCTGTCCCTTTGGCTTGATGTCGCTATAGTCCAGTGTGCCTGCCAGGTTGGTTTTGATGTCCTCGTGGTCAAGATACGAGCCTTGACGAATGTCGTGAAGGGCGTGTCCGATAGGGAAGCCGTATTTAATGACGTTTTCTCCCTCTGCGATGTCTTTCAGGGCACACTTATGTCCTGCAGGAACATCCGTCAGGAGGGTAATCTGTTGTCCGTCCACGTTGATTTCGCAGCCTTTTGACAAAGGCTGAAGCGCTACGATGACGTTATCGGCTGGGTTAATTCTTAAAAACGGCTTCACGGAACTTTGTTCTAAACAATTATCGTTATCCTATTCCTTACAGAATTCCTTTGACAGTCTCCTTCATGCCTTTGGACTGAATCTGATTGAGGAAATCTGTGACTCTGTCCGTAAGGCCTGGAATCGTGTTGAGGTCCATTCCTGATTCTTTCCAGATGATGTCAGTTGCACCCAGCACGCCCTCTGCCACCTTGCGCGTGTCGCCCGTGGCCCACAGTTCCTTAAGGAGCTGTACGATTTCAGGCGAATCGTTGGGCTGGATGGGGGCTCCGTCAGCCCGTGTGCCTCCTTTATAATAGGTGATAATAGCAGCAAGGCCTAGCACAAGTCCTTGGGGCAGCACCCCTTTGCGTTCCAGATAAATCTTCAAGCCAGGCAAATCGCGCGTCTCGAACTTCGGGAAGGAATTCAGCATGATGGACGTAACCTGATGATCGACGTAAGGATTGTCGAAGCGTTCCAGCACATCGGCGCCAAAGCGTTCCAGCTCTGCCATCGGGAGGTTGAGCGTCTGCATCAGTTCGTCGAACTGCACTTTCTTGATGTATTTTCCGACAATGGGGTCGTGAAGCGCATCGCGGACGATGTTGATGCCCGACAGATAGGCTACGGGTGACAGAACCGTGTGCGGGCCGTTGAGGAGGGTAACCTTACGCTCGTGATAGGGGGCTTCGTTCTCTGTGATGATGCCGTGGAGCCCTGCACGGTCGGCAGGGAACTCTTTACGCAGGGCACGGATGGAAAGGTTGGACGGTTTTTCTATTACCCAAAGGTGGAAAGCCTCAGCCTGTACCATCAGGTTGTCCACATAGCCGGCACGTTTCTGCAACTTGTTGATGTCCTTTCGGGGGAAGCCTGGCACAATGCGGTCCACCAGCGTAGTGCATACATAGTTGTAGCGCGTGAACCAGTTCTTGAACCGCTCATAGTCCCTTCCAAGGTCATCCTTCCAAAGCTCAATGTACTGCATGATGCATGTCTTCAGGTGATGTCCATTGAGGAAAATCAGCTCGCAAGGCATGATGATGAGTCCCTTTTTGGCATCTCCGTTGAAGGCCTTGAATCGGCGATAGAGCAACTGTGTGAGCTTGCCAGGATAGCTGGAGGCTGGGGCGTCGCTCAGTTTGCAGGTGGGGTCAAAGTGGATGCCCGCTTCGGTGGTGTTTGAGATGACAAACCGTATCTCGGGCTGTTCGGCAAGCGCCATAAAGGCAGCATTCTGGCTGTAGGGATTCAACGCCCGGCTGATGACGTCGATACGGTCTAGCGTATCGACAGGCTTCCCTTCCAGACGCCCCAGCAGATTGACATGATAGAGGCAGTCCTGCCCGTTGAGCCAGTCAACCATACCTTTTTCAATGGGCTGAACAACGACAACCGATGCGTTGAAGTTGGTTTTCATGTTCATGTTCCACACAATCCAGTCGGCAAATGCGCGAAGGAAGTTACCCTCCCCGAACTGGATGATTTTCTCAGGTGCGATGCTCTTTGGAGCAGTCTGCTTATTCAACGGTTTCATAGGCCTTAACTCTTTTATCCAAAAACAAGTTACTGATTCTTTTGCGCCGCAAAGGTACGGATTTTATTTCAAATCCCCACACGTACGCGCGAAAAAAAGGTACAGAGCTATTCGGATAATCCGCACATTTCGCCGTCCCCCCTCCCTATAACATCAGCTGTTGTTCCGCCAGAAGCTTATTCTATTTTGCCAGAAGCTAATTCTGTGTCGCCAGATGCTTGGGCTGAGCGCACAGCCCAATGGGCTACGCTCGTAGCGTTAGGATTTCACCCCATCACCTACCTTCTCTCTTGTAAGGTGTTGAAAATAAAAGCGTAAATGCAGGTAGGTGTTTGCCTAACACCTACCTAACACCTACCATATCGAAACACACACCCTCATCTTTGTTTTTTTAGAAAATCCAAAAGCCCTCTATTACAATCCTTTTCCACCCTTCCAGACATTTAGGTAGGAGATAGGTAAGTGTTTGGTAGGTGTCTCACAAACACCTATCTGGCTTAACGACTTGTATAATAGCTTGTTTTGAAGGAGTAGGTAGGTGTTGGCATTTTTCGAAAAACATCTTCCCCAAATAGCCCATGTAAATAGAATCGCATCAAATGTTGGGAAACTTCATTGTAGATATTTGGAAAATAATTTGGATTTTTGTTGGAAGTGTAGTATCTTTGTCGTCGTATTAATTCTTTAAACCGTTTAAGCAAATGAAAAAACTGATGATGATTGCCGTGCTGATGGTGTCTGCACTGGCTGTTAACGCTCAGGACTACAACTGGGCAGTAGGTGTACGTGGTGGCTGGGAGAATGCCGGTATCACGTTAAAGAAGGGTATGGGCGGCACGGCTCTGGACTTCACGGGAAGCTGGGATTTCCGCTCGGAATATACCCGTCTGAGAGTGCAGGGCCTCTATGAATGGCAGCAGAACCTCAGCGGCGGCCTTGACTGGTACTATGGTATTGGTGCTCACCTCGGCCTCTGGGGCGATGAACACAACAATGGTTCTTTCTGGGCTGGTGTTGATGCTGTTCTGGGTCTTGAGTTCAAATTCCCCGAATTGCCTATCGCCCTTTCGCTGGACTATCGTCCTGGTGTGAATGTCCTGCCGAACGTAGGTGTTGGCTATGGTGATGTAGGCTTCGGTCTGAAGTTCTGCTTCTAAAAACGATAGCGAAGACAAAGAACGATAGCGATGGCGATAGCGAAAGCGACCATTGCTATCGTTCTTTGATTTCATTTATCGCCACCGCCATCGCTATCGCTATAGCCATCGTTCACTATGGAACTATCAATTCGTCCTGCCACAACAGCTGACATAGCACTTATAGGCCAGCTGGCTGACGTGTGCTTCCGCCATACCTACCGCGATATACTCAGCGCGGAGCAGTTGGAGTACATGATGGACTGGATGTACTCGGCAGAGAACCTGCGCAAGCAGATGACGGAGGAGGGGCATGTCTATTTCCTTGCGGAGGCAGACGGCAAAGCTGTGGGCTATGTGTCCGTGCAGCTGGAGGGGAAGGCTGAGGACGGACTGCCGCTGTGGCATTTGCAGAAGATTTATGTCCTACCTGACTTACAGGCTGGCGGAGTAGGGAAGCGTCTATTCCATCATGCGCTATCCTATGTGCGCCGGCAGACGGGAGCACCCTGTCGTGTGGAGCTGAATGTTAACCGAAACAATAAAGCTGTGGGCTTCTATGAGCATCTGGGGATGCGCCGGATGCGCCAAGGGGACTTTCCTATTGGAAATGGCTATTACATGAATGACTATATCATGGGGATAGAGATAGAATAGCAGAAAAGCAGGAAATATAATAAGCAACTGGGCGGTACTTTCAAAGTACCGCCCAGTCGTTTGATTAGCTTCTTGTTCAGCTTATTCGTGACGCGGAGGACGCGGGCCGCCCTTCAGCTTGCCAAGGCGGGCTGTGACGGTAGTCTCCGTCTCGCTATAGATGAGGCCAAGACCCAGCACGCGATAGCTCTCTGATTTGGCCTGCGGATACATGACGAAGTCCCAGCCGGGGTTCTTCTCCAGCATGTCGTAGATGGCATGGCTGGCGCCTTCGGGTAGCAGCTCAGGGGTAAGGCCCATAATGGGAGCGGTAACGGTGGCATATTCGCCCTTGAACAGACGCTTCCAGTCTATACCAAACACACGGATGACAGTAGCTGTGCCAGTAACAGGCTCCGAAAGAATCATGTCGTCGGCATTAAGCTCAATACGCACGTTCGGCTCACGCATGGAGCGGGAGAGGGTAGTGCAACTTGTGAAGGCCAACATGGCAACAGCCAAAATCAACAAAAAATGATACTTCTTCATTCTTTCTTTAATAATTTTAAAAAGGTAGTAATAAAATTGAAAACAGTTTTCAAACGTAATCAGGCTTCCCATCCGAGGGCGGATGCGCCGAGGACGGCTGCATCGGAGTCCTTGAGCTCGCTGACGAGCACCTTGACTTTGCCCTTCCAGATGCGGAGGACGGTGTTGTCGAGGGCTTCGCGGACGGGCTTCATGATATATTCACCGGACTTGGTAAGACCGCCGAAGAGGATGATGGCCTCGGGGGCGGAGAAGGCGACGAAGTCTGCAAGAGCCTCGCCAAGCAGTTTGCCGGTGAACTCGAAGATTTCGAGCGCAATCTTATCGCCCTTGACAGCGGCATCATAGACATCCTTCGACTCGATGGGACGGTCGGTAATGGCGCGCAGGAGGCTGGGCTCCTTGCTCTGCTCAAGACGTTCCTTAGCCGTGCGTGCTACACCCGTAGCTGAGCAGTAGGCTTCGAGGCAACCCTTGCGTCCGCAGCCGCAGAGACGTCCGTTACGTTCAACGATGACATGGCCAAGTTCGCCAGCAAAACCATCGTGGCCATAGACGAGCTGTCCGTTGATGACGATGCCCGAGCCGACGCCCGTGCCGAGGGTGATTTCGATGAAGTTCTTCATGCCGCGGGCAGCACCGTAGGTCATTTCGCCGATAGCGGCAGCATTAGCGTCGTTGGTAACGGCAACGGGGATGCCGAGACGCTCGCTGAAAGCTCTGGCCAGGGGGAGGACGTCCTTCCACGGAAGGTTGGGGGCAAACTCGATGGTGCCCTTATAGTAATTGCCATTGGGGGCGCCGATGCCGAAGCCGCGAATCTTGTCGATGCCGCCTACCTCGAGGATGAGGGGGAAGAGCGCCGTACAGATGGCGTTCACATAGTCTTCAAAAATGGTGTACTGCTGAGTTTTGACCGAGCCGGTCTTCAGGATGTGGCCATCAGAATCTACAATGCCGAAAACGCTGTTCGTACCACCGATGTCCATTCCTACTACATAAGGCTTTTCGTTCATGATATTTACTTTTAAGGGGTGAATAATGAGTTTTTATTGTTTCCGAGCGCAAAGATAGAGAAAAAATGAACATCTTTATCGCAGGAAGCGATAATTTTTTTCAACCTCTTTATTTTTCTTAACAAGGAGAAATGTTAAATAAGAAAAAAACGAAGTAACTTTGCGCCGTTTTTCCAATCGTATGTAAAGAAAATAATAAAAGGAAGGAAAATGAACGTTTTTGTTAAGCCAAATGAGCAGAGCGATGCTCGCATCAGTTCTGCCATGGCAAAAAAAGGTCGGATGAAATCCAAACAAAATCTCAGGTTGTTTTCAGTGGTTGCCCTGTTGTTGATGGGCGTGGTGTGTGTGTCGGCTCAGCCGCGATTTGAGATAAAAGTGACGGGTACCGTTATGGACAGCAAAACCTCAGAGCCGTTAGTGGCGGCTGTGGTGAAAGCTACCTCGTCGAATGGCGAAGAGGGATCGTTTGCCATTACGAGTGAGAAAGGTACGTTTGAACTTACGGTTAACCGTCCTGGCAAATACACATTGGAGTTCTCTTATTTGGGCTATAAGACGTTTTCAAAAGACTACAACTTCCGTCCTGGCCAGGCGAACAACATTGGCCGGATCAAGATGGAGGAAGATGCCGTGGCGTTGAAGGAGGCGCAGGTCATTGGTAAGAATATGCGTGTGAAGCAGACTGCCGACACCACTATCATCAATGCCGATGGCTATAAGGTGATGGAGGGAGCCTCGGCTGAGGACCTCATTGCCAAGATGCCGGGTATGCGCATTACCGAGAGTGGTGTGGAAGCCCAGGGCGAAACCGTCGAAAAGGTGCTTGTGGATGGCAAGGAATTCTTTGAGAATGACCCGAAGCTGGCGCTGAAGACCCTCCCCGCCGAGGTGGTGCAGAGCGTGGCTGTGTTTGACAAGAAATCCGATCAGGCCGAGTTCACAGGCTTCGACGACGGCGAGCGATTCAAGGCGCTTGACGTCCGCACCCGTTCCTATAAGCGTAATGGTGTGTTTGGAAAGATTACCGCTCAGGGTGGTGCCGACGTGCCAACGAAATACACCCCCGAGGAGAGCCTGACGCCCCGTTATAACTTCAACTTCAATCTGAACATTTTCAACGGCGACCGCCGCGTGACGCTGATGGGACTCTCAAACAACGTCAACCAGCGTAATTTCTCGTTCGATGACCTGATGGGCGCCGGAATGATGGGCGGCATGGGCGGACGTATGCGTGGCGCACAAAACGGCGTAGCCAAGTCCAACGGTCTGGGCGTCAACTACAACGATGCACTTTTTGATGACAGGCTGGAGATCCAGGGCAGCTATTTCTTCAACTCTACCGATACCCATCAGGAGGATTCTACCTTTAGCGACTACCTGACTATCGACCGCCGTACGGAGGCCTACTCGCGCAGCGATACGAAGAACCTGAATCACTCGATGAACATGCTCATCCGCTTTACGCCCGGCGATAACGACCAGATAGTGTTCCGTCCCCGCTTCAGCGCCCAGCGCAACAGCTCAACGAACTCTTCCCGCAACTACACCATCTCTCCGTTGGCTCGCGATACCGCTTCAACCTCCAACGAGACGATTTCACGAGGTGACGGCTACAACGTAGGCGGTAACCTGACGTGGCTGCACAAGCTGAATGACAAAGGGCGTGTGCTTTCGTTGGGATTCAACGGCACCCTTTCAGGTAGTGGCAGTAATTCTGATGCCATGCGCACCATCAACGCCACATACGTTGACCAAAATGCCACAAACGAAACGAACAACTACAATTATGGTGCCGACGTGACTTGGACGGAGCCCATCAACGAGAATATGCAGTTGACGGCTTCGTTGAACATGCGCAACAACCATTCAGAAAGCGAACGCGTGACGACGTACGACCAAATGGGCGACATGGTGAATGGCAGGAGACTTGACCCCATCGTCCGCGACTCCATCGACGCCAACCTCTCCAACACGTTCATCAGCGACTATAAGACGCAGGGCGCTAACGTCGGTTATCGCTTCCACAACGATAAGCTGAATGTGATGGCCCGCATGGAACTGCAGCGTGCCGACCTTTCCGGCCGTCAGACCTACGATTACTATCGTGGGGCTCCCGGGAGTGACCCTTCGTACGTTATCGACTCGAAGATTTACTACAATGTTATGCCGATGGCCATGTTCGAATGGACGGTCAATAGCGGTAACAGCCTGAACATATTCTATCGCAGCAGTTCATCGGCTCCAGGCATCAACCAGTTGCAGCAAAGCGTAAACAACACCAATCCTCTGGCGCTTTCTACGGGTAATCCCGACCTCGGCCAGCAACAGAGCCACAACATCAATGCCCGTTTCATTCATAGCAATATGGAAAAAGCTACCAACCTGCAGTTCCATCTGGGTGGCGGAATGGTGAACAACCCCATCGGTACGGTGACTACCATTGTCAACACGCGCACTACGGTGGACGCACTTCCCATCGCCTTCTACCAGCAGGGCGGCGACCAGTTCAAGGGCCTTGAGCTGGTGAGAGGTGCGCAGATTACCCGCCCGATGAACCTCAGCGACAATACCTACAACCTGTTTGCAGGACTGACCTACGGCTTGCCCTTTGACCTTATCATGAGTAACGTAAACATTAATCTCGATGGAGGATACAATGTCTATACTGGCGTACAGGAGGTCGTGACGGCCGATGAGAACGGTAAGCTGAAGTGTGATGCACTCAAGACAAAGAGCATCAGCCGTAGCATCGCGCCGGGCTTGGAAATCACCTCGAACATCAGCCAGAATCTGGACTTCTCGCTCCACTACGACTTGGCATTCAGCGATGTGCAGAGCAACACCAATCCGCGCAACTACCTTACTCATAGCGCTAGCGGCACGTTCCAATGGGTTATCTGGAAGGGTATCACCATGGAACATAGCGCCAACTATACTTATTATACTGGTAGCGCTATGGAGGGAGAGGATATTTCAACCTTCCTCTGGAACGCATCTTTGGGCAAAAAGTTCTTGAACAATGCCCTTGAAGTGAAAATCTCCGGCTACGACATCCTCGGTACACAACGCTCCTATACCCGTAGTGTCAGCGATATGGCCATCACCACCAGCTATTATAACGTAATGCCTCGCTATGCCATGTTGACGATTGTCTATAATCTGCGGTCCTTCAAGGGGGTCAATACCTCCGTTTCAGAAGGTGGTGGCATGCGCGGCGGAATGATGCGTGGAGGCCCGGGAATGATGCCCTTCTAATATTCATTTTATAGTACTTACCATGAAAAAAGACATTTTTTATCTTCCTTTGTTGGTGGCGTTGGGCTTTTTCCTTTCGCTAACCACTCCGTTGCAAGCTGATGATTCGGACGATGAGTATGCGGAGGAAATTTTCCCTAGTACGGGAGTGCCCTGCTATCGTATTCCATCCGTTGCCTGCACGCGTAAGGGCAATCTGATTGCTGTGGTTGACTATCGCTACGGCGGTACCGATATTGGCTATGGCTCCGTTGAGTTACGCCGTCGCATCAGTCATGATAATGGTGCTACATGGGGCGATGAATTGGAATTTACGCATGGAAAGTACGCCACTTCTCCCCAGCCCAAGTACGATGCTGCTTATGGTGACCCCTGTATTGTGGCTGACCGAACAGGCGATAGCATTCTGGTGATGAGCTGCTCGGGAAACACGGGCTTCCAATACGGCACACGAGAGGTACATCAAGGCATTGCTCGTTTCTACAGTACGGACGAAGGGGAGACATGGAGTGAACCGGAATATATCCAGGAATCCGTGTATGCCCTGTTTGATAAGAGTTCCCGAGGCCCTGTCCGTTCGTTGTTTATTGGTTCGGGCAAAATACATCAGAGTCGCTATGTAAAGGTGGGAGCATTTTACCGCTTGTATTGTTCAGCGTTGGTAAAGGATGTAAACAACACCTATTGCAACTATGTGCTTTATAGCGATGATTTCGGAGGCTCTTGGAATTTGCTTGGCGATGCAGACACGCCCGCCATACCTTCTGGTGCCGATGAACCGAAAACAGAGGAATTGCCCGATGGTAGTGTCATTTGTAGTAGCCGCATCAGAGGAGGGCGACAGTTCAACATCTTCACATTTACGGATGCTGTGAAAGCTGAAGGCTCGTGGGGCACAGTCGCCACGTCCGATGCGTCCAACAATGGTACTTCGGCGGTAGGTAATTCTTGTAATGGTGAAATCAGGATTCTCCCAGCCATTCGCAAGGCCGATGGAGAGAAACTCTA
>JAEEGH010011773.1_pt1 | contig 19780 bp, 14 predicted proteins | sample 9134181 | NCBI WGS metagenome assembly JAEEGH01 (sample SAMN16246544, study PRJNA631951) | gut metagenome | biome: gut microbiome; feature: rumen; material: DP-attached | host: Bos | place: Iran: Karaj | collected 2018-10 | reverse complement strand
CTGATGACGAGCTGCTTCTGCTGCTTGAGTTCAAGCGGGCAGGGGCATTTGGATATGACGACGGCGACGCCGTCGAAGTCGAGAGCATCCTTCATGACCTTGGTGGCGGCCTTGACGTCGTAGGGGTTGATCTCCCTGACGAACTTCACGCCCACTCCCTCGACCAGGGACTTGATGTCGATGGCATCGGTGCTGACCCCGCCGAAGTCCCTTCCGGTACCGGGGTTGGGCTGATGGCCGGTCATGGCCGTGGTGCGGTTGTCCAGCACAACGATGACGACCTTGTGGTTGTTGAACAGGGCGTTGATCATCGGCGGGATGCCGGCGTGGAAGAATGTGGAATCTCCCATGAATGCGATGGCCTTCTGATCGGTGGACTGTGCGAATCCGCCTGCGGCCCCGGCGCCTCCTCCCATGCAGATGATGAAATCGGCGGCCTGGAACGGGGGCTGCACTCCCAAGGTGTAGCATCCGATATCGGAACAGTAGATGACATCCGAGCTGCCTGCAGCCTTCTTGGCTGCAGCGAACATTCCCCTGTGGGGACAACCAGCGCAGAGTGTCGGGGGCCTGCTGGGAAGCTGAACGGTGACCTTGGGCAGAGGCTGCTTGAACTCCTCGACCTCCACTAGCTTCCTGATTCCGCTGAGCGTGTCGGGGGAGAACTCCCACTGCCTGGGGAGGTGTCCAGACCTCTTCCCGTATACCGGGACGCTGAGACCGTTCTGGGCGCAGATCCTGAGGACCTGGTCCTCCACGAAGGGCTCCAGCTCCTCGGCGACTATGACGGCCTTCTTGGAGCGTACGAACTCGGCGATCTTCTTCTCGGGGAGCGGGTTGGTGAACCCCAGCTTCAGGATGGAAACTCCGGAGACGAACTCCTTTACGTATGCGTAAGACACGCCGGAAGCGATGATTCCGATGTCCCCCTCTCCTTCGACATAGTTGAGAGCGGACTTCTCGGACAGCTCGGCCGCCTTGGCGTACCTCTCGAGCAGGATGTTCCTGTTGAGCCTGGCGTACGCGGGGATGTTCACGAAGCGTGCGACGTCCTTGTCAAAGTGCCCCTTGGCCTTGGGCGCGGGGGCGGGCTTGAACGAGACGACTCCGCGGGCGTGGTTCATACGGGTGGTCGTCCTGAACAGGAGAGGCAGCTGGGTCTCCTCGGAAACCCTGTACGCCTCAGCGATCATCTCCTTGGCGTCGGCAGGGGTGGACGGCTCCATCATAGGGATGAGAGCCAGCGTGGAGTAGTACCTGTTGTCCTGCTCGTTCTGGGAGCTGTGCGCAGAAGGGTCGTCGGCGCTCATTATGAGCATTCCACCCCTGACGCCGGCGTAGGCCAGGGTCATCATGGGGTCGGCGGCGACATTGAGTCCGACGTGCTTCATGAAAACGAACGACCTGACGCCGGAGGACGCCGCGGCCGCGGACACCTCCATGGCGACTTTCTCGTTCGTGGAGAATTCGAAATACAATCCGGCTTCAGAGGATATCTTCTCTAGGATGTTACCGATCTCTGAAGAGGGAGTACCAGGATACGTCGAGGCGAAACCGATGCCGGCCTCGATGAGACCGCGGACAATAGCCTCGTTTCCGAGGAGGAGCTGTTTTCCTCCATCGCTCAGCAGATTCACCATCTGTCATGACCTCTTATACGTGCGTATCTTAGAACACTGTTATAATTGGTTCGCATCTTGACCCCGCAATAATCGCTGAAATTATTAGGGCAGATTAGAGCAAATTAGAGTTGCCCTAATGTCTCTAATAATTTGGAAACCTATTTAGAAATAAAGTCCATAGACCGGATGTGGACCCGGAAGAGACGCTGGACAATCTTAGAACCATAGCACGCTTCCTCGGAATCGTCGATGTCGGTGTGGCTTCGGCAGATGCTTGGGACGACGGCAGAGCGATAGAAGGCAAGCGCCCGAAGGACATCATGCCCTCCTGCAAGACCGTCGTTGTGCTGGGGATACCCTTGCAGAAGACCATCGTCGACACGGCGCCTTCCATCTACTACAGCCACCTGTACAGCGTAGTGAACAACAGCCTGGACCAAGCAGCCGAAAGGATCGCCTTGGAGCTGAACATCTTGGGATATGATGCCGTGTACACCCCTCGCGACGGATACAGAGGGATAAAGGGCCTCCGCATGAACAACGACTCGATGTTCTCGCAGAAGCTGTCGGCGTACTACGCTGGGATGGGGACCTTCGGGATGAACGGGCTGATCCTGACCGAGAAGCACGGGCCCAGGATGAGGTTCGTATCCGTGCTGACGTCAGCCGATCTTCCTTGTCAGAATCCCATGTCCGACACTCTGTGCACCGAATGCGGCCTTTGCGCCGAAGCCTGTCCGTCAGGGGCCATTTCCGATGATTGGAGGATAGACGTGAACAAATGCCTGGACTGCAACGAGGAGCTGGCCAAGAAAGGGATATCCCCCTGCGGAAGATGCGTCTCGTCTTGTCCCATAGGGAGCGTGAAGTCGGCTCCGCCGTCGGAGAAGGCCAAAGCCAGCATCTCCAAATACGTCATCTGACGGACTTTTAAATAAGTGTCATGCTTATGGGGCGGTCAGTGCAGAGGTTGCCAAGCCTGGTCAAAGGCGCAGGACTTAGGATCCTGTCCTTAGCGGTTCATGGGTTCAAATCCCATCCTCTGCACCAGCCGTCCTTCAAAGGGCGTTGTGCTTCCTTATGAAACGCTCGGTCTTGTCGAACGCCTCTTCGAGAGTGTCTATCGGAGCCAGAAGCACCGTGCGGAAGTGGTCCTTGCCGAACTCCTCGCAGAATCCGGAACCGTGGACGTAGACCACGCCTTCCTCCTTGATGAGGTCCACGACGAAGTCCTTGTCGTCCTTCCAGCTGGTTCCCTTGAGGTCGACCTTGGGGAACATGTACAGCGCCCCCTTCGCCCTCCTGGAGCTGAGCATGGGGATCTCGTTGAACCTCTTGTACGTGTAGTTCGCACGCTCCTTGAGCTTCCTGTTCATATCGACGATATAGTCCTGGGGCCCTTCCAGAGAAGCCCTTGCGGCTGCCTGGCAGGGGACGTTCGGGCATATCCTCGCGCGGAACTGCTTCATCATCCCGGTGCGGATCTCGTCCATGAGCCCTGCCTCGTCCATGAAGTAGCAGTATCCGACTCTCCATCCGGGCATGAGGTTGACCTTGGAGAACCCGTTCAGGATTATCCTGGGGACGTCCGACGGGAGCTTGGATGCGGAGTAGAACTCCCCGTCGAAGACGATCTTGTCGTAGATCTCGTCGGAAATCAGAGGGATGTCGTACTCGGCGGCTATGTCCCCGAATTCCTTGATTGCCTTGGGGTCGTACACCGCCCCGGTAGGGTTGTTCGGATTGATGACGATGAGGGCCTTGGTCCTGTTGGTGATCCTCTTGCGGATCATGTCCACGTCGGGCCTCCAGTCCTCCTCCTCGATCTGCCTGTAAGGCACCGTCCTCCCCTCGTAGAAATTGATGTACTGCGCGTACGAGGGATATCCGGGTCCGGGAACGAGGACCTCGTCCCCGGGCTCGATGAAAGTGCCCATCATGACGTTGATGCATTCGCTCACGCCTGCGGTGACGTACACGTCCTCGGGCGAGATGGAGACGCCGTTCTTCTTGAACTCCCTGCGCTCGATCGCCTCCCTCAGGTCGTGCTGGCCCTGGGAGTCGCCGTATCCGTTGTCCACCTGGTCGACCGCCTCCCTCAAGGTCTGCTTGAAGTACTCGGGGGTCTCGAAGTCCCACTTGTTGGGGTCCCCGATGTTGAGGCTGAGGAGCTTCATGCCAGCAGCGGCGGCCTCGGCGGCGGGAACCGTGACTTCGCGGATCGCATAATTCATTCCCAAGGACCTTCTGGACGCCTTAATCTGCTTCTTCATGGCAATCACCGTTCTCAATCGCACGACCGTATATAATCTGTGCGAGACCTGGAAAAATATAGTGGTATAAAAGGTTTGGAAAGGGGGGCTGGCCCCCTCGGCTGGATCAGTAGGAGATGCCCTGCCAGAGCATGGCGTTGGCGACCTTCTCGAATCCGGCGATGTTGGCACCGGCGACGAGGTTGCCCTCCATTCCGTACTTCTTGGCGGCCTCGGAGGCGTTCTTGTAGATGGTCTTCATGATGCCGTGGAGCTTCTCGTCGACCTCCTCGAAGGACCAGGAGAGCCTGGCGCTGTTCTGGCACATCTCGAGAGCGGAGGTAGCGACACCGCCGGCGTTGGCAGCCTTGGCGGGGCCGAAGAGGACTCCGTTCTTCTGGAAGCATGCGATGGCTCCGGGGGTGCTGGGCATGTTCGCTCCCTCGGCGACGGCGATGACCCCGTTCTTGACGAGAGCCTGAGCGGAAGCCTCATCCAGCTCGTTCTGGGTGGCGCAGGGGAGAGCGATGTCGCAGGGGATGGTCCAGATGCCTCTGCAGCCCTCGGTGTAGGTAGCGGAGGGGACGTAGTTGAGGTAGGTCTTTATCCTGTCCCTCTTGACCTCCTTGATCTCCTGGAGGGTCCTGTAGTCGATTCCGTTGTCGTCCCTGATGTATCCGTTGGAGTCTGAGACGGCGATGACCTTTGCTCCCAGCTGGGTAGCCTTCTGGCAGGCATAGATTGCGACGTTACCGGAACCGGAGATGACGACCTTCTTGCCCTCGAAGGACTTTCCGTTGTCCTTGAGCATCTCGTCGGCGAAGTAGCACAGCCCGTATCCGGTAGCCTCGGTCCTGGCGAGGGATCCTCCGGAGGGGATGGCCTTTCCGGTGAGGACTCCGGTGAACTCGTTCCTGAGCCTCTTGTACTGGCCGTACATGAATCCGATCTCTCTTCCTCCGACTCCGATGTCTCCTGCGGGGACGTCGGTGTCGGGCCCGATGTGCCTCTGGAGCTCGGTCATGAAGGACTGGCAGAAGCGCATGATCTCGTTGTCGGACTTGCCCTTGGGATCGAAGTCGGATCCTCCCTTTCCTCCTCCTATGGGGAGGGTGGTGAGGCTGTTCTTGAAGATCTGCTCGAATCCGAGGAACTTCAGGATGGAGAGGTTGACGGAGGGGTGGAGCCTGAGTCCGCCCTTGTAAGGTCCGATAGCGGAGTTGAACTGGACGCGGTATCCGCGGTTGACCTGGACCTTGCCCTGGTCGTCGACCCAGGAGACGCGGAACATGACGATTCTCTCGGGCTCGACGATCCTCTCGATGATTCCGGCCTTCTGGAGTTCGGGCCTGGACTCGACGACGGGGACGAGGGACTCGAGGACTTCCTCGACTGCCTGAAGGAACTCGGGCTGGTCTGCGTTGCGCTGCTTGAGGCCGTCGAAAACGGACTGAAGGTACTCGTTGTTGATTGCCATTTTGTAACCTCTATGGTTGTTAGACGATGATGGTATAACTAGTATATTAAACGTGCAGTCATGAATCTTAAATCAGAATAATTCATTAGACATTTGTCTAATCAGATTTTGATTTTTAGATAAACAGTCAATGTGCCGATATCGAGGAAAAATGAGGAAGAACGTCGTGCGATCGAACAGGATCATCGATTCGAAACGCTACCCAGAACGGATGAAATTCAAAAAAAAGCCCCTTGAAGGCTTAGAAAGGAATAGAAGGAAAGGAGAGCCTGCGAGACGATGGCTATCCCGCAGGCAGGACCGGATCAGACCAGTCCGTGGAACTCCTTCATGCTCCTCACGCCCAGACCGCCGGACTTGGCGACCTTGATGGCGCGAACGGCGATGTCCGCACCCTGGACAGTGGTCATGAAGGGTATCTCGAGCTCCACTGCGAGCCTGCGGATGGTGTATCCGTCGCGGATCGCACCGGACCTCTGGGAAGGCGTGTTGATGACCAGGTTGATCTTGCCGTCCCTCATCAGGCCGACTGCGTTGGGCTTCTGGCCCTCATCGAGCTTGAACACGGTCGTGGTCTCGACTCCGCATCCCCTGAGGTAGGTGGAGGTCCCCTTGGTGGCGTAGATGGTGAATCCCATCTCCTTGAGGGCCTTGACAGGCGCGAGGATCTTCTCCTTATCCTGGTCGTTGACGGTCACGTAGATTCCGCCCTCAGTGGGGAGCTTGTTCCCCGCGGCGATGAGCGCCTTGTAGCAGGCCTTGCTGAAGTCCTCGTCGATTCCCATGACCTCTCCGGTGGATTTCATCTCGGGGGTGAGGATCGAGTCGACTCCGGGCAGCTTCAGGAACGGGAACACGGAAGCCTTGATGGCGTAGTGGTCGATCGCGCGGTATCCGCTCAGGCCGAAGTCCTTCAGGGTCTTGCCGAGCATGAGCTTGGTGGCGATCTTGGCCAGAGGTATCCCGGTGGCCTTGGAGATGAACGGAACGGTCCTGGACGCTCTGGGGTTGGCCTCGATCATGTAGACCTGGCCGTTCTTCACGGCGAGCTGGAGGTTCATCAGCCCATGGATATGCAGAGCCAGGGCGACCCTCCTGGTGATGTCGATGATCTCCTCGACGATGGCCTTGGACAGGGTGAACGGGGGGAGCACCATGGTGGCGTCTCCGGAGTGGCATCCTGCGTACTCCACGTGCTCCATGATCCCTCCGACATAGACGTCGGTTCCGTCGCAGAGAGCGTCCACATCGATCTCGATGGCCTCGGTCAGATACTTGTCCACGAGGATCGGATGGTTCCTGGAGACTTTCACAGCGGTCTCGACGTAGGTCTTGAGCTCCGCGGTGGAGTAGACTATCTCCATCGCCCTTCCTCCCAGGACGTACGAAGGCCTGACGAGGACGGGGTATCCGATGTCCTCGGCGATGGCCTTGACCTCCTCGAAGGAATATCCGGTTCCGGACTGAGGCTGCTTGATCTGGAGATCGTCCATGAGCTTGGAGAACCTGCGCCTGTCCTCTGCGACATCCATGCTGTCGGGGCTGGTTCCGAGGATCTTCGTCTTGGTTCCCGCAAGGGCCTTCTCGAGGTCCACGGCCAGGTTGACCGAGGTCTGCCCTCCGTACTGGACGATGACACCGTCGGCATCCTCGGACTCGATGGCGTTGAGGACGTCCTCCAGGGTCAGAGGCTCGAAGTACAGCCTGTCGGAGATGTCGTAGTCGGTGGAGACGGTCTCGGGGTTGTTGTTGATGATTATGGCGTCCACGCCCTCCTCCTGGAGAGCCATGACTCCGTGGACGCAGCAGTAGTCGAACTCTATTCCCTGTCCGATCCTGATGGGCCCTCCTCCGATGATGACGACCTTCTTGTTGCTGGAAGGCACGACCTCGGTCGAGCGTCCGTAGGTGGAGTAGAAATAAGGGGTCTGTGCGGCGAACTCCGCGGAGCAGGTGTCGACCATCTTGTACACGGGCACGAATCCCTCGACCTTGCGCTTGGCGCGGACCTCGAGAGGCTGCATTCCGCAGAGCTCTCCGATGGTGTCGTCGGAGAATCCCATGGACTTGGCCTTGAGCAGGACCTCGGAGGTGAGGCCTTTCTTGATCCGTTCCTCCATGTCGACGATGTTCTTGAGCTTCTGGACGAAGAACGCGTCCCACTTGGCCAGGTCCGCGACCTTCTCCACCGTCCAACCCTTCCTGAGGGCCTCGCCCATGGCGAAGATGCGCTTGTCGGTGGCGTTGACCAGCTCCTCTCTCAAAGCATCGTCGTCGGCCTCGAACCTGTCCAGGCCCTTGACGCCTATCTCCAGAGACCTCAGCCCTTTCAGGAGGGCCTCCTCGAAGGTCCTCCCTATGGACATGACCTCCCCGGTGGACTTCATCTGGGTCCCCAGGTGGCGATCCACGGTGCGGAACTTGTCGAAGGGCCAGCGCGGGATCTTTATCACGACGTAGTCGACGGACGGCTCGAACGCGGCGTAGGTGGTCCCGGTGATCCTGTTGGGGATCTCGTCCAGGGTGTATCCCACGGCTATCTTGGTGGCGACCCTGGCTATGGGATATCCGGTGGCCTTGGACGCGAGGGCTGAAGAGCGCGACACGCGGGGGTTGACCTCTATCAAACGGTAATCCCCGTTGGCGGGGTTGTATGCGAACTGGACGTTGCACCCTCCGTCGATGTTGAGGGCGCGTATCACCTTTATCGCGGCGGACCTGAGGCGCTGGTGGTCCTTGTCCGACAATGTGAGGCAAGGGGCGCACACGATGCTCTCCCCGGTGTGTATGCCCATGGCGTCGAGGTTCTCCATGTTGCATATGATGATGCAGTTGTCGTCGGAGTCACGCATCACCTCGTACTCGTACTCCTTCCATCCGAGGACGCTCTCCTCGATGAGCACCTGGTGGATCCTGGAGTAAGCCAGTCCGCGGGCGCAGATCTCCTCCAGCTCGGCCTCGTCGTGGGCGATCCCCCCTCCGGTGCCTCCGAGGGTGTACGCCGGCCTTATGAGGACGGGATACTTCCCGATGGCCTTCACGGCCTCCTTGGCCTCCTGGATGCTGTTGACGCTCCTGGACAGCGGGATGGGCTCCCCGATCCTCTCCATGGTCTCCTTGAAGAGCTCCCTGTCCTCCGACATGGCGATGGCGTCCGGCTGCGTCCCCACGAGGACGGCGCCGAGCCTCTCCAGCTCGCCGGAGTCGGCCAGCTCGGAACAGATGTTGAGCGCGGTCTGGCCGCCCATTCCGGATATGACGCCGTCGACGCCCTCCTTCTCGATGATGCGGGCGACGTTCTCGGCGAGGAGCGGCTCGATGTAGACGCTGTCGGCGGTGTCCGTGTCGGTCTGGATGGTCGCGGGATTGGAATTCACCAGCACGGTGCTGTACCCCTCCTCCCTGAGGGAACGGCAGGCCTGGGTTCCGGAGAAGTCGAACTCGGCGGCCTGGCCTATGACGATCGGACCCGATCCTATGACGAGCAGTTTCTTGTAATCCTTTCTCAAAGCCTCCCCTCCTTGACCATCTTGGCGAACACATCAAAAAGGAACGCGGTGTCCGTGGGCCCCGGCGTAGCCTCCGGGTGGTACTGGGACGTGAATATGGGAAGGTCCTTGTGCCTGACCCCCTCCACGGTCCCGTCGTTGACGTTGATCTGGTTGGCGACAAGCCCGGTCCCCTCGAGGCTGGACTCGTCCACGGCGTATCCATGGTTCTGCGACGTTATGTACACGCGGCCGTCGAACTTGACTGGCTGGTTGCATCCGCGGTGGCCGAACTTCATCTTGTAGGTGCTTCCGCCGAGGGCGCGGGCGATTATCTGGCTCCCGTAGCATATCCCGTATATCGGCATCACGGAGCTGAGGTCCGACACGGTCTTCTGGGCCGTGGCGACTATCGCGGGATGCGACGGGTCCCCCGGGCCGTTGGTGACCAGCAACCCCTTGACCTTGGAGTCCGCGATGACGTCCGCGGGAGTGTCGTACGGGAAGATCACGGTGTCGAACCTGGAGTCCAGGTCCCGGACTATGCCCCTCTTGGTCCCGCAGTCCAGGACCCCGACCGGGATCCCTTTCCCGTTGTCCCTGCGGGATACGCCCTTGCAGGACACCTCCGCGACCAGGTTGCTCTCCGACGGGAGAGACATCTTCCTGAGCGCCTTCACGGTCTCCTCTATGTCGGCTCCGGCGCCGACGATCGCCCCCTTCACCGTCCCTTCTGTCCGGATCTTGATGACGAGGTCGCGGGTGTCGATGCCGGAGATCCCGGGCACGCCGTGCTTCTTCATATACGAGTCGAGCGTCTTCCCTCCGTACATCATGGAGGGGTGCCTGCAGTACTCCCTGACCACCAGGCCGCGGACGTGGACCGCGTCGGACTGGTCGAAACCGTCCGCGATCCCATAATCGCCCACGAGCGGATAAGTGGAGACGAGAATCTGGCCCCTGAAGGAAGGGTCCGTCAGACTCTCTTGATAACCGTCCATTCCCGTCGAGAATACTACTTCGCCGACCGCATCCGTCTCGGACCCGAACAGCTCTCCTTCATAAGCCGTTCCGTCCTCGAGGACCAAATAACCGCATGCCATCGGGATTCAATCAGATTCTGGAACCGTATTTAACCCCTATGCTTTCACACGGACAGCTTCAACTGAGTGCTGTCGGATAATGGACAAACGAAAGCCAGTCTTACTGAACAGACCGCTTAGAGTTTCTCGGAACGGGCGAATGTTTAGTACGGGAACGACATTGAGAGTTCATGCGCGTTCTCAACGAGGACCCCTCCTCCGGCGACGTCAGGCTTCAGGTCGAGACCGACGAGGACCTATGGCATCTTTACAACATCGTCGAGGTCGGAGACCTGGTGACCGCCTCCACGACCAGGCGCGAGGAGAAGTCGGCCGACAAGCTCCGCGCCGAGAGGTCGGAGAAGAGAAGGATGACGCTCGGCGTCAGGGTTGAGAAGATAGAGTTCTCAGAGGACGACCTTCGCCTCAAGCTGCTCGGGACCATCGAGACCGGGCCCCAGGACATCGGCCAGCACCATACGCTGATGTTCGAGAACGGGGACAGCCTCACGATCTCGAAGAAAAGGTGGAAGGAGACCCAGACTGAAAGGGTCAGGAGGGCCGTCGCCGACTCCAGGAAGCCGCGCATCATGTTCGTCTCCCTCGACCAGGACGAGGCGACCATCGCCGTCCTGAGGCAGTTCGGCCTGAAGGAGCTGGCCACCGTACGCTCGGGGAGGTCCGGGAAGCAATACGCCGAGAAGCCGCAAGCCGACGGATATCATGCGGAGATAGCCGAGAAGATCGCCGCCTCGGCGGAGCCCAACATGCCGCTGGTCATACTCGGCCCCGGATTCGAGAAGGAGCAGCTGGCCGAGTATCTGAAGAAGGACGGCAGGATGGGGAGGACGTTCGTCTACCACACCGGGCAGTCCGGGATGGCGGGCGTCAACGAGCTCATGAAGACGGGGATGGGCGCGGACCTGCTGAGGGAGTCGTCCGTCGGGACGGAGCTGGAGGCCGTCGAGGAGCTGATGTCGACGATAGGGAAGAACGGCCCTGCGACATACGGGCCGGCGCAGATATCCGCCGCCGCCGGATCCGGCGCCGTGGAGAAGCTGCTGGTTCTGGACGAGAAGCTCCGCGAGGAAGACCTCGACGACGTTGTGAAGGCCGTTGAAGCGCAGAAGGGGCAGGTCATCGTCGTGTCCGGGCAGCACGACGGCGGGAAGCAGCTGGCCGCCCTCGGAGGGATGGGCGCAATACTGAGATACAAGATGGAATGACGCGTCGCCGGCCCGAGTCCGACCACTTAGTTTTATTTATACTACAGGCATACGGAGACGCGAACCTATGCACCGCTAGGCGGCGCTTCACACGGGGGCCAATCCATGAAAAGCAAGAACGAGGTAAAAGCGTACTTGAACAGGCAGATCTGCATTTGCGACACGACCATCAGGGACTCGGAGAATGCGTCCGGAGTAGTCCTATCCAATACCGAGAAGTACAGGATAGCCAAGCTTCTGGACAACGCCGGAGTCGCCCAGATCGACGTGGGCTCCCCGTTCACCGGCGCAGAGGAGAAGAAGACCGTCAGGAGGATCTCCCGCATGGGGCTCAACGCCTCCGTCATGGCCTACAACAGGGCCGAGAAGAAGGACATCGACGACAGCATAGAGTGCGATGTCGACGCCGTGTCCATCGGGATTCCCGTCTCCGAGATCCAGATGACCAGAAGGATGGGCAAGACCCCCGACTGGGTCAGGAACAAGATGTTCGAGGCCGTCTCCTACGCAGTCGAGAAGGACCTCTACGTCTCATGCATCATGGAGGACGCGACCCGCGCCTCGCTCCCGTTCCTCATGAACTTCGCCCTCGACGCCAAGGAGGCTGGCGCGGACCGTCTCGTCTACAACGACAGCGTGGGCGTGGAGGAGCCCTTCTCCACTTTCGAGAGAGTCAAGATCCTCAAGCAGGTCACCGAGATGGACATAGAGATCCAGTCCCGCAACGACTTCGGCCTGGCGACCGCCAACAGCCTCGCCGGGATCAAGGCGGGAGCCACGTTCGTCGGAGCGTCTCTGCTCGGAATCGGCTCCAGAGCCGGGAACGCCCCTCTCGAAGAGATCGCCCTTCTCTCGGAGGAGAAGCTGAAGATGTCCACCGGAATCAACCTCACCGCGCTCAAGAGCGCCGCCGTCGCGCTCTCCAGGGCCTCCGGGCGCAAGATCTGGGAGTCCAAGCCCGTGCTCGGAAGCGGATGCTTCGCGCAGGAGGCGGGCCTGAGCGCCGACGGAAGCTCCTCCGCCATCGAGATCCTCGAGCCCTACGACCCCGCGGTCGTCGGAGGGGAGAGGGAGGTCGTACTCGGAAAGCACTGCAGCGTCGAGAGCGTCATCTACATCCTGAAGACCCTGGGCCTCGGCATAGACCCGGACCAGGCCGAGGAGCTCACCGAGCTCGTCAGGCAGAACGCCTCCGACCAGCACCGCAGCCAGACCACCGACGACCTGTTCGAGCTCTACCAGGACCTCATGTCCGGGAACGTGTTCAGGGACGAGGAGGACGACGACCTCGGCGATTTCGAGAAGAACGAGGAAGACTGACCGAGGCATCGGGCCGGCTCCCCGCGTCTCCGCGGCGCGGGGGCATCCCCTTTTTAACACTTTTCCCGACTTCGATGGAGCGTCTGACGGAAGGATGGACAGTCGGGCTCTTCGCCGACATGTCCGAGGCCGAGTCCGCCGTGCGGTCCATGACGGCGATGCTGAACAGGTTCAACGAGGCCACCGTCGTGATAGGCATGGACAAGGACGGGAGCCTGACGGGCATCCGCCCTGCGAAGGACGACGTAGACGCGGTCCTCGGAATCATGGCTTCCAAGATGAACAGGATGCCGGACGCATCCGTCTCGATAGAATGCGACGGGGAGGTGGGATTCATCGTCATAAGAGCCGTCGGATACGAGACGCCTTATTTGTTCGGAAGCTGGTTCTACACGCGTAAATGCAACCCTGTGATCCCGAAGGACGGGTCCAAGGCAGGATTCGAATGGAAGGAGACCTTGACCTGCGGCATGAAAAGGCATCGAGGAACCGGTTCTAACAACCTTAGAACCTGCATGTTCGGGTTATAACATCATGCGAACATCGTTTATCCATGACATCGGAAAGCAACTTCAGGCTGTTCGAGACTAAGCACGTCATGAGAATATTGGTCTTCCTCCATCTGTGCGGGCCGAAGAGCAAGTCGGACATCTACAGGGCTGTTTCCACCAACCCCCGCATGGCCGACAAGCTGGACCTCATGGAGGAGCGCGGGCTGCTGTTCAGGATGCCCAAGGAGAGGGGGTCGAGGAAGATCCTCTACGACCTTACCCCTAGAGGCGAGTCCTGCGCAGTGCTCGTATGCCGCATGGAGGAGGAGTCGGGGGTCTCCATGTCCGAGATAATGTCCGACTTCCTGAAGGACAGCATCAACCTCGTCCGGAGGGACCCCTTCCTCCGAAGGCTCATTCGTAGCTGCGGTTGTCGGTGACGTGGTTGGCCTTCCCCTCGAACCTTTCGAGGGTCCCAGGCAGCTCAAGCTTCACGTCCGCTTTGATGTTTAGGACGTCCTTCAGCCTCCTGGAGAGCTCGTTGGTCATCCTGTTGATCTCGACGGTGTCCTCGGTCAGGGACTCTTCCGTAAGCTCCACCGCGACGGTCATGGAATCCATGTAGTTTTGGTTCTCCAAGGTGATGTGGTAGAACGGGGAGAGGAACGGCAGCTCGCCTATCACGCTCTCTATCTGGGACGGGAACACGTTGACCCCGCGCACAACCAGCATGTCGTCCGTGCGGCCGGATATCCTCATCAGACGGGGGTGGGTGCGTCCGCATGCGCATGGAGTCCAGTCCAAGGCGGAGATGTCTCCGATCTTGTATCTGATCAGGGGGAACGCCTCCTTCTTCAGCATGGTCACCACGATCTCTCCCCTCTCCCCGTCCTTGCAGGGGTTTCCGTCCTTGTCCAGTATCTCCATGTAGCACAGGTCCGCCCATATGTGGAGCCCGCACTGCTTCTCGCATTCGAGGAACATGGGGCCGTAGAACTCGCTGGCGCCGTAGCAGTTGTGGACGCGTATCCCAGTCCTATCCTGGAGCTTCTTCCTCATGCTCTCGGACCAGGGCTCGCCTCCCGCGATGGCCAGCCTCAGCCCGGTATCGCGACGGATGTCTATGCCCATCTGGTCGCATACGTCGGCTATGTGGAACATGTAGGAGGGGGTCCCCGCGATGACGCTGACGGGGAGGTCGCGCATGAGCTGGATCTGCCTGGAGGTGTTGCCGGTGCTGGTGGGGAGGACGGTCGCGCCGATCCTCTCGGCCCCGTAATGGACCCCGAGCCCGCCGGTGAACAGGCCGTATCCGTGGCAGTTCTGCATCATGTCCTTCTTCGACATGCCGAAGGAGGTCATACCCCTGGCCAAGGACTCCGTCCAGTTATCCAGGTCGGTCTTGGTGTATCCGACAACCGTGGGCTTCCCGGTGGTGCCCGAGGACACGTGTATCCTGACGAGGTCGTCGTACGGCCTCACGAAAAGCCCGTCCGGATAATGGTCGCGGAGGTCGGACTTCCTCATGAACGGCACTTTTCTGAAGTCCTCGAAGCTGTTGATGTCGTCGGGAGTGAGGCCGGCCGCCTTCATTCTCTCGCGGAAGAACTCGGAAAGCCCGTACATCTCGCGCACCTTGTCCTTGATGAGCCTGAGCTGCATCTTCTCCAGTTCCTCGCGGGGCATCGTCTCCAGTTCCTCGTTCCAGAAAGCCATGTTCACACCTTGCTCCATGCTATCAAATAGCACACTGACGGCCCTTTATGCAACATCGGATTTAAAGGATTGCTGTCGCCGTTGGATGGAAGAGCGAAGCGATGTGAGATAACATATAAGGCAGAGAGTTTTCCAATAATGCGATGAAACGCCGCACGGTCAGGATAGATTCCGGGAGATGCACAGGTTGCGGAAGATGCGTCGAGGCATGCGCCGAGGGCGCCATAGCCATGAGGGAGGGGAAGGCCGCCGTAGTGGACGGGAACGTCTGCGACGGCTTAGGCGCATGCCTTCCCGCGTGTCCGGCCGATGCCATATCCTTCGTCGAAGAAGATGACGACCTCATCCCCATGGCTATTCCGGCCCAAGAGGCCCAATGGCCCATCCAGATTCGCCTCGTTCCCGCGTCGGCCCCGTTTTTGAATGATAGCGACATCCTGCTGGCGGCGGACTGCTCCGCATTCATCCATGGATCTTTCCGCAAGGCCTATGCGGAGGGGAGGACGCTGCTCATCGGCTGTCCGAAGCTGGACCCCAGGGAGTGCTGGGGCAAGCTGGCCGAGATCGTCGTCAGGAACAGGGTCAGAAGCGTCACTGTGGTGCGCATGGACATTCCATGCTGTTCCCCGCTCGAGAAGGCCGCATATGAGGCCGTCTCATCCAGCGGGAAACGGATTCCATTGAAAGTCATAATCCTGAGGAAGGACGGATCCGTCGTGGAAGGCTGCCAGTCCGACTCGTTCCCGGTCCAAGTGCACTGATGATAGTGAAGTATCTAGGCAGAAGGGAGTGGGCGCTTTTCGCCCTCAGCGTGGTATTCATAGTCGCCCAGGTGTACCTGGACCTCCGGATCCCGGAGTACATGAGCGACATCACGCTGGCTCTGGAGAACGGGGAGTCCTCGGACGTCATCGTCAAGAGCGGCGTCGGAATGGTCTCATGCGCCTTGCTGAGCCTAGGCGCCTCCTTATGCGCGGGGTACCTCATCGCCACCATATCCACTTCCTTGAGCCGCAAGCTCCGTCTCATGCTCCTCGACCAGGTCCAGAGCTTCTCCCCCGAGGAAGTGGAGAGGTTCTCGGTGGCATCCCTGGTCACCCGCAGCACCAACGACGTAACCCAGATCCAGATGTTCGTCGGACGCGCCCTGCAGGTCACCGTAAAATCCCCGATAATGGCCGTCTGGGCGATATACAAGATATCGAGCAGCTCATGGGAATGGACCGTCGCCACCGCTGTCGGGGTCATAGTCCTGTTCTCGGTGATGCTTGTGGTGATCTGGCTCTCCATGAGGCATTACAGGAGGATACAGGAGCTCACCGACTCCATCAACCGCGAGGCCCGCGATGGGATAAACGGCGTCCGCGTGATAAGGGCGTACAACGCCGAGGCGTTCCAGAACCAAAGGTTCGACGAGACCTCCGAGGAGCTTCTGGACAGGAACATGGCCGTCCTCCGCATAATGTTCCCGATGTTCACGATGACGTCGGCGATCACCAACTTCCTGACGCTGGCGATCTATTGGATCGGGGCGTCCCTCATCTCGGCCGCAGGGGAGACGGAGACCCAGATGGTCTTGTTCTCCGACATGATAGTGTTCTCCTCGTACGCCATCCAGGTCCTGAGGGCCTTCATGCTGGTATCGGAGATAATACGCATGTATCCAAGGGCCTCCGTCAGCATGAGAAGGGTCATGGAGGTCATCGGATGCGAGCCCCGCAGGTCCGAAGGCGCGGAGGCGGGCGGGGAGCGTTCGGGGGAGGTGGAGTTCAGGCATGTCTGTTTCTCGTACCCAGGGGCCGGCAGGGAGGCTTTGCATGACGTGAGCTTCAAGGTGGGCAGGGGGCAGACTCTGGCCATCATAGGCCCTTCTGGAAGCGGCAAGAGCACCATAGCCAAGCTGATCCTCAGGACGTACGACGCGACTTCTGGAGAGGTCCTGGTGGACGGCATGGGCGTGGGAGGATATCGCAGGGAGGCCCTGACATCCAGGATATCGTACGTCCCCCAGGAGAGCATAATCTTCACCGGCACCGTCAGGGACAACGTGAACTACGGCGACACCTCCGGACAGAGGGATGACGACGACGTCTGGAAAGCATTGGACGTCGCGCAGGCTTCGGAGTTCATACGCGGGATGCCGGGGGGCCTGGATGCCATGATATCCCAGTACGGGAAGAACCTCTCAGGCGGTCAGAGGCAGAGGATCTCCATTGCGAGGGGGATATGCCGCCATTCCGGCATACTGGTCCTCGACGACCCGTTCTCGGCCTTGGATTTCAAGACCGACAGGAGGCTGCGTTCCGCCCTCAAGGAGGAGATGAAAGGCGCCACAGTGGTGATGATAGCGCAGCGCATTGGCACGATAATGGATGCGGACGTGATAGTGGTCGTCGACGAGGGCAAGGTCGTCGGCGTCGGGACGCATTCCGAGCTGATGAAGGGATGCAGGCTCTATCGCGACATCGCGGTCTCACAGATGACGGAGGGGACGCTATGAGCGCGCCGCAGCCCAGATGGGCCAAGTACGACAAATCGAAGAACCTGGCGGGGACCGCGTCACGCATATTCCGGTACCTGGGGAGGCACCGCTACCGCGTCTATGCAGGCATAGCGATTTCCATGATAGCCTCGTTTGTCGTCCTCATCGCGCCGCAGTATCTGAAGTCCGTCACCGACCTGATCTCGGAGGGTATAGGTCCCGGAAACGTCATGGACATGGGCGCCATCCTCTCCGACGTCCTCGTGCTCGCCGCCCTCTACTCTGCGGTGGCCGTTCTGAAATCGGCTTCCTCCATCCTGATACCGTCGGCTTCGGAGCATAACGGCAACATCATGCGCAAGGACCTGAACAGCAAGATATCCAGGATCCCGCTGGGGCATCTGGACAGGCTCAGGACAGGGGACGTCATGAGCAGGTTCACCAACGACGCCGACAACGTCCGTCACCATTCGGCGGACAGCATGGCAAACATGATCGTCGCGGTGACGATGATCGTCGGCTCGTCGGCGATGATGGTATACACCGAATGGAGGCTTGCGATCGTGGCCGTGATTCCGGCCCTTTGCGGGTTCTTCATCGTGATGCTGATCGTGAGGAGGTCGAAGAAGTACTTCGTGAGGCAGGCCAGCGACCTCGGAAAGATCAACACGCTCATCGAGGAGACCTACTACGGGATGGACGTCGTGGACGCCTACAACGGGAAAGGGAAGGTCAGGGAGGAGTTCGTGAGGATCAACGACGACCTCTATTCCAGCGCCCTGAAGGCCAGATTCCTTTCCAGCACCATGCCTCAGATAATGTCCTTCATATCGAACCTCGGCTACGTGGTGGTATGCGTCGCAGGATCGATGATGGTCCTGAATGGAACAATCGGGTACGGCGTCATCGTCGCCTTCATCGTCTACGTCAAGGAGTTCGGCGACCCTATGGAGAGGCTGTCGAACTCCATCTCCTCTTTGCAGAGCATCGCCGCGTCCGCGGAGAGGGTCTTCGAGTTCCTGGATGCGCCGGAGATGGAGGACGAGGGCCATAAGCCTCAGTCCTGTCCGGGCGTCGTCGGGAGGGTGGAGTTCCATGACGTGCGCTTCTCCTACGAGCCCGGGCATGAGGTGATCCACGGGTTCAGCCTGGAGGTGGAGCCTGGGCAGAAGATCGCCATCGTGGGGCCTACCGGGTCCGGGAAGACGACCATATCCAGCCTTCTCCTGAGGTTCGACGAGCTGGATTCCGGAGACATCTTGGTGGACGGGTAGAGCCTGAAGGATATGAGCCGCTCATGCGTGCGGGACATGTTCTGCATGGTGCTCCAGGACACCTGGCTGTTCGCAGGCACGGTCAGGGACAATCTGACGCTAGGCCGCGACGTCTCCGACGAGGAATTGGACTGCGCCTGCGACGCCGTGGGGATATCAGGATTCATTCGGTCCCTTCCGGAGGGATACGACTCCGTCCTGGGCGACGCGGAGTCCCTGTCAGCGGGGCAGCGCCAGCAGATCGCCATAGCCAGGGCGCTCGTGAAGAACGCGCCCCTCCTGATACTCGACGAGGCCACCAGTTCCGTGGACACCCGCACGGAAAGGCATATCCAGGGCGCCATGGACAGGCTTATGAAAGGGCGCACCTCGTTCGTGATCGCCCACAGGCTCTCCACGATAAAGGACGCCGACCTGATCCTCGTGGTCAAGGACGGGTCGGTCATAGAGCGCGGCACCCACGAAGGGTTGCTCTCTGAGGGAGGCTTCTACAAGGAGCTGTATGACAGCCAGTTCGAGAACTGCGAATGAGGAAGGGGGTGTCCCCTTCGACATCGCCCGAGGACGACGGACCCCGCGACGCGGAGCTTGCCGCCCTCAAGATACATTATGATGGCCTTGTCGCCGGGCTTGAAGATCATGTCCGAGTCGAGGTCCAGGACGACGTCGGCGGACCTGAAGTCGTCCCCGGAGGCGGACGTCACCCTGCACGGGACCATCTGCATCCAGTGGCCCAGATGGAGGACCATCCCTTCTTTCAGGGGGGACCCCCAGTACTTCACCAGGGAGACCTTCCCCGAAACGGACCGGGTCATCGTGACAGACTTGTCGGTGGTCACCACGAAGCCTCTGTCCAGCTCGTCCGATTCGATTCCGCGGAGCGCGAGGCCTACGTGGTCGCCCTTGACCCCGTCCTCGGCGTCCAGGTCGTGCTTCTGTATGGACTTCAGGATGACCTCCCTCTTTATCGGGAAGACCGTCATCTTGTCATGCTTCTTGAAATGGCCGTCGATGACCGACCCGAGGACCACCGTCCCGACGCCTCTGACGTTGAAGTGCGAGTCGACGGGGCACGAGCCGCAAGTGCCCTCTCCGGCGGCCTTGGACTCCGCTTTGGCCATCGCTATGAGCTCCTCCCTGAGCTTGATGGGGTCCTCCTCCCTGAGCTCGTACCCCTCAAGCGCCGTCCCTGAGAGGAGAGGCTTCACCTGTTCCGGTTGGATGTAATTCCGGAGGATGATCCATCCCCTGTCCAATCCGAGCGAGTCGGCCATCACTATAGTCTCGCCGAGGAAGGAGTCGACCTTCTCCACCACGAGGATCGCGAATTCAGACATCGCCGCGGAGTAG
>JAEEGH010011772.1_pt1 | contig 19780 bp, 17 predicted proteins | sample 9134181 | NCBI WGS metagenome assembly JAEEGH01 (sample SAMN16246544, study PRJNA631951) | gut metagenome | biome: gut microbiome; feature: rumen; material: DP-attached | host: Bos | place: Iran: Karaj | collected 2018-10 | reverse complement strand
TCTCCTTCTGGATCTCGGAAAAAGCCTTCCTCAGTTCGCTGGCGATACCCAGCCCGTAGACCTGGGAAATGATAAGCCGGGCCGTCCGGTACTGCTTGTAGCGTGACTCGAACAAGGTGCAGAACGCGCCCAGCGGTCCCTCCAGGTTGCCTTCCAGCTCCAGGCGGAACTTGTCCTTCGCCTTGGCGAACCACTTCGTGCTGTCCGCCGCCTTATCCAGGAAGGAGGCCGTAGGTTTTTCGATCTGCGCGTGGGCGTCGAGGCCCACGTAATTGTACAGCGCTTTCAGGAAGCCGCGATTGCTGTCGGCGGGATCCACGCAGTGCCGCTTCAGGACGTCGAGCACCGCCTGCGCGGCCGGCTCCACATCCTTTACGAACTGCTTCACGACCGCCTCGCACGCCTGGCGGACCTCTTTGAGCCGGCCCTTGGCGTAAGCCTGCTCCTCATCGATCCTGAAACGGCGGACGGCCGTCTCGTGATCCTCGGACTTGAGGCTCACGGCCATATCCTTCAGCGGCTGCTCCAGGTTATAGCGTTTCCCCTGCTCCAGGTCCGACTTCACATTATCCGTCAGCCAGTCCAGCAGGGCCCGGTCCTCCTCCGTCAGGGAATCCAGGATGCGGTCGACACTCTCGTCCACCAGCGACTTCCTGTCAAGTTCTACCTGATAAGAGGCGAACTGGCCGATTTCGCGCGAAAAGGCGCGGAGCGTCTGCTGGAAGAACTTGTCGATCGTCGAGACGGCGAAGGCCGAATAGTCGTGCAAGATGCCGCTCAGCTGCCCTGCAGCGCGCTCCTGCAACGTTTTCTCGTCCGGGCAGACCGCCGGGACGAAATTCGCATAATAGGGTGAGGACTGCGGATCGGTAGAGAGGACGTGCAGTTCCTGCAGGATGCGGCCCTTCATCTCGTCGGTGGCCTTGTTGGTGAAGGTCACGGCGAGGATGTGGCGATAGGCCTGGGGGTCCCCTTTCTCCAGGAGCAGGCGTATGTATTCACGGGCCAGGTTGTAGGTCTTTCCCGAACCCGCGGAGGCTTTCAATATCCGTATCATCTTCCGCAAATGTTTTTGAAGTCACAGTACTCGCAGGTCTTGGGCTCGCCCGTGCGCCGGAACGGGACGGAAGGGTCCACCATCTGCTCCAGCATCGCCTTGAGGCTCTCGCGCGTCAGGCGGGTGAATTCCGGGCTCTGCGGGCAGTCGGGCAGCGGCTCCGTGAAGAGCCGGGACACCGAATAGACCGAATTGACCAGGGGGTGCCCATTCAGGTCCTCGTATTCCCGGGCCAGTTGCCCGTACAGGAAGAGTTGGAGCGCGATCTTGGGCCGTCCGGCATTGGAAGGGCCGAAGAGTTTCTCTACGACCTCAGCCGCGTTTTCATCCGTGATCAGGATGTCATTCTCTTCCACCTTGCCCGTCTTGTAATCCACGATGCGCACCTCATCATCCTTGTAACTGTCGATGCGGTCCGCGAAGCCCTTCATCTTGAATCCCTCGAATTCGCAGGTCATACGCCGTTCCAGGCCCAGGATCCGGAAGCCCGGGGAGCCCGCCTCCAGCAGGAGTTTGCGGTCGTGCTGAAGGGTCCGGACGACATATTCCCGGATAACCTCCTCCACGACCAGGTTACGCCCGCTGACGTCGATCGTCTTCATCTCATCCATGATCTTCTCGCGGATCAGGGCCTTGAGGCCATCCCGGTCGCCCAGGATCGCATCGATGTCCGCGACCCGCACCAGTTTCAGCGGCTCGTACAGGGCGTGCATCGTCTCGTGGAACACCGTGCCCAGGCTGCCCGCGTCCAAGGCTTCCGTCACCTCCTCGTCGGTCGTCAGGCCTTCGACGAACTGGTAATAGAACTTGGCCGGACAGGCCAGGTAACTCTGCAGGACCGAGGCGGACAGGACCCCTTCCCGGATCTTGCGGACCGCCTCGTCCGTCTTCGGGATCTCGTCTCCGTCCGGTGCGAGCTGGAGGCTGGCCGTGGAGACGTAGCGCTTCATCGGGACCTGGTAGTAATACTCCAGCTGCTTGATATAGCGGCTCTCTTCCCCGCTCTTGAGCCCCTCGGTGCGGCTGTCATAGACCAGCCAGACCTGCTCGGCGCGCTGGATCATCCGGTAGAAATAATAGGCCCAGACGCTGTCCTGATATTCGTAGGTCGGGAGTCCGAAGCCCCGGCGCAATTCCGGCGGAATGAAGGAAGCGCTGACGCTCCGGTGCGGGAAAGTGCCCTCATTGGCGGACAGGATCACCAGGTTGCGGAAATCCAGCGCGCGCGTTTCCAGGGGCCCCATCACCTGCAGGCCCTCCAGCGGTTCCCCGCGGAACGGGACCGATTCCCCGGAAAGCAGGGAATCCAGCAGGCGCAGCCAGGTCGCGGGCAGCACGTCCAGGCCGATGTCCTCCAGCACCTGGAGGGACATCAGGTAACGCTTGGCGAAATCCAGCTCCAGCAGCATGCTTTCCACCCCCCGGATCTTCCATCCGATGTAACTGACGATGGCGGCGAAGGCGCGGGCGATGGCCTTATTCTGTTCCTTCGAGCCCTCCGAGGGCTGGAAGATGAACGGGCGGAAGACCAGGTCCAGCAGGGGTCCGCCCTGCAGGTTGGAAGAAGCTATGTAATAGCGTCCGGCCTTCTTCACTTCGCCCACGATTTCTTCCTCGCGGGGCGTCAGGGAGGCGCGGAACAAGCTGTTGGACAGGATGGAACGCACGTCCCGGTGATAGAACCAGCACTTCCCGTCCTTCTGCCTGAGATGCATCTGCATCGCGGAGACCGCGCTCATCAGGGCATAGACGGCGCCGCCCGTCAGGGGGCAGCCCATCGTCACGTTGATGCTGTCGAAACGGGGCGGAATCGCATTCAGCAGCGGCATCAGCAGGTGCTCGTCGGGCAGGACGAACGCCGTCTCGACCGGATCGCCGTCGCAGCCTTCCAGGATCGTGGGCGCCATCTTCGCCTGACCGGCGGCCGACGGGACGCTGACGACGTGGAAAACCGGCATTCCCAGTCCCTCCGGATCGGTCCGGAAAGCCGGCGGGAAAGCCGCCACGTTGTCGCGCAGGAAGAAAGAAGACTTGTTGCGGGGATCGCGGATGGCGTCGGACGCAAAGTCCCAGCAGAACTCCGCCAGGCCGGCGTCGCGCATCTTGCCCAGGACCGTCTTCTCGCAGGCATTCAGGGCGTTGAGCCCGATGAAGACGAAGGACTGCCGGCCCGGGAAGGGGCCGGACAGGACGTCCGAGACCGAAGCGCCTTCCTTCAGACGGTCCGCCAGGTCCCGGTACACCATCCCTTCGTACGACATCCCCTTCTCCTTCAGGCGCTTGCGGAAGGCTTCATACAGGGGATACATCACGTTCCAGATCTGGAGGAAACGGGCCTTGACCGTGTGCTCGTCCAGGTCCAGGCGGACCGTCAGCCGGCCGTTCCGGTCGCGGAAATGCGAGAGGAAACGCGTCACGGCCTCCCGCTGGACATCGCTGAGGTGGCTGTAGTCGTCCTGGATGTCCTTGAAGTCGGACACGTTGGCGAAGAGGTCCCGGGCATCGACGCGGTACTTGTCCACGTCGTCGAAGTCCGCCAGGATGATTTCGCCCCAGAAGATGAATTCGTCCAGCGCCTCGGCCCGGGGGAAAACCTGCCGGTACGCCTCATATAGCTCGAGGAGCAGGCGGATGCGGTCCGTGACCTCTCCGCCATACACCTGGTAGAAAAAGTCGTTGATGGTCAGGCAGACAGGGGCCCGGAGCGGACTGCCCGCCCCGGCATCCCGGACCACCTCGCCCAGGTATTTCTTGAAAAATACGGCGGAGCGCCGGTTCGGGAAGACGAAACAGCGCTCCCCGATCCGGCCTTCCTCATAATAATGAGAGGCCACCTGCTTCAGGAAAGGAGTCATAGCGTTTAGAAAGCGAGGGTCGCATCGGCGTAGCGGGAGACCGCCTCGCGGTGCGAAATGAACAAGATTGTCTTTTTGCCCTTGCACGCGCTGGCAAGGTTGTCGAGCAGTTTCTGCTCGGTGCGGGCGTCCAGCGAGGAGCTGGCTTCGTCCAGGATCAGGATGCCGCCGGGACGCAGGAGGGCCCGCGCGATGGCGATGCGCTGGGCCTGTCCCTCACTCAGGCCGGCGCCCACTTCGGCGCAGAGGGTGTCCAGCCCGTTGGGGAGGTCGAAGACGAAGTCGGCGACTGCGACGTGCAGCGCTTCCCGCATCTTCTCCTCCGTGGCGGACACGTCGGCCAGCAGCAGGTTCTCGCGGATGCTGCCGCTCATCAGGCTGTTGCCCTGGGGCACGTAATTGAAATTGCAGCGGGTCTCCACCGAAGACGGGACGCAGCGCTCCCCGTCATAGATTTCGATGCTTCCCTTGTCGGGCCGGAGCAGGGCCATCACGAGCCGCACCAGCGTGCTCTTGCCGGCCCCGGTGTGGCCGGTGATCACGGTCGTCGTGCCCGGCTGGAAGTCGAAGTCCAGGCCCTCGATGATGGTCTTGCGGTCATCGGGATAGGAGAAGGAAAGCCCGGAAACCCGCACGCCCGGCGCGCCCGGGAAGGCGATGTCCGCGCCCGACTTCTCCAGCGGAAGCTCCATCAGTTCCATCAGGCGCTCGACGCTCGTCAGCGAATTGATGAAGGCGGGAATGTGGCGGCTCAAGTCGGCGATCGGGCGCTGGACCTGTCCCACCAGCTGGAGGAATGCGGTCATCATACCGAAGGTGACGGCGCCGCTCTTGATACCGAACACGCCCCAGAGGAAAGCGGCCGCATAGCCGGACATGAAGCCGAAGCCCATGAAGCCGCGAGCGATCGCATTGTAATTCAGGCGCTTGACGGTATTGTCCTTCAGGTCGTCCTGCAGGAATCCCATCTTTTCCATCACCCGCTCCGTGCCGAAGAGGGTCAGGACCAGGACGCGGTGCTGGAGGTTCTCCTGGACGTGGCCTTGGATCTCGCTGTCTTTCCGGCGTATCTTGTCCGTCAGTTCGCGCAGCATGCGGAAGAACATCTTGCTCCCCAGCACGGCGACGACCATCAACAGGAGGAGGATCCAGACCAGGTTCGGGGCCAGGGTCATCAGGTAGACCGAGGCGGCGACCAGCTGGCATAGCGTCACGAAGGCGTCCGGAATCCGTTCGCAGATCAGGTCCACGACGACCCGCAGGTCCTCCTGCATGCGGTTGATCGCATCGGCGCTGTGGAAGGCCTCACGTCCGCTCCAGGAACTGTGGATGATATGGGAAAATAGCTCTTCGCGCATCTTCAGCCGGGTTTTCACCTCGACGATGCCCTGCCAGTAATGGAAGCCCACGTTGGCGGCGAGCTGCAGGAGCATCACGCCGGCCAGGATCCCGACGGCGGGACCGATGGGCCGGTCCGACACGCCGCTGGCGATGTCCACCAGCTTCTTGCAGATCCATACGAACGCGAGGGATGCGCCGATGCGGACCAGGCCGATCAGCACGGTGACGGCGATCCGGCCCCAGACGGGGCGGATCATCGCACGCAGTCCACGCAAGCACGTACGGAAATCTTTCATCTCTCCCTATTCGGAAACGACACCGGCCTCCACCCAGGCATCCGCGAGGGCCTGGGCGTCGCGGCGGGCCACTTCTTCCTCGACCTCATAGCGGTCGAGCAAGAGGGCGACCAGGTCGTCGACCGAGAAATCCTTCCCTTCGACCGACTCCCACAAATAGGCCGCGGAGGCGTTGAGGGATATCATCTTGTTGAAATTGACCTGGCCGAGGCCTTCGCCGACCACGATATGCTCCTTGCCGAGTTTGCGGAGCCGGAATCCATCTATGATCTTCATTTTATTTCACGAGTTTTCTATACACCCACAATATATACCGGCGAACCGGTAAAAGCTTTCTCCAGAAAGTTCCTTTTGTCACCTTTTTTTTCGATCCGTTGGGCCGGATGATCTCCGTCACCGTCCCGAGGATGTCGCCCAGGCGGCAGGATTCGGTCCCGACCAGGTTGCCGTCGCCCATCAACGTCACGACATCGCCGTCAATGGCGAAAATGCGGTGGAGCACATAGCGCTGCGGGGCAATCCGGGCGAGGACGATATCCCCCACCTCGACGGCGCCGAAGCGCTTCAGGTTGACACTGTCCTTCTCTCCCCGGATGAAGGGGAGCATGCTGTTCCCTTTGGTCATCAGGACCACCTCGATCCCTTTCGAGAGCAGGTCGTCCGCCTCCGCCAGGAGGATCTCGTTCGGTACTATCATCTTTTTCATCTTACAGCTTCATAACAAACCTCGGCCGCCTCGTGATCCGGACGGCAGTCCAGCACGAAGCAAGGCACCGTCGTCACCACCTGCTCCAGGGTCGCGTGCAGGCCGTCGGCGATCTTGCGTTCCGCCTTTAGGCCCGAGCAGGACGAATAGACGGAAGCGTAGGCCTCGACCAGCCCCAGGCGCGTCGCCTTGTTCTCCGGACTCTGCCGGATGCGCACGATCGCCCCGATGGGGACGTCCAACTTGCGGTAGCACGGCGTCTTGCCGCTCCAGGGCGTGCCATAGACCCGGATGCCCGCCTCGTCCGCCCGGATCACCGGGTTGTCGTCGTTGAGCAGCTCGGTCCCGGGGAAAGTCTCCAGCCACTGGCGGCTGTGCGTGCTCTTGCCGGTGCCGCTCTTACCCAGGAACATATAGCCCTTGCCGTCCCGGATCACGACGGACGAATGCATCTCCAGCGTGCCCATCGAGGCCGTGCGGAAGGCGTAGAGGATCATCAGCGCGTTGTTGATGGCGAAGAGGGCGCTCCGGCGCTCCGGCGTGATGGCCAGCGTGGCGCGGGTATAATCCTCATCCGTCTCGAGCCAGCAGCAGGTCGGCGCCTTGGCAAGGGGGGCCATCTCGAAACGCCAGCCGCCTTCGATGCGGTACAGCTCGATGCGGGCCTGTCCGTTCTCCTCCGGAATCTCCGTATAGACGGGCGTCTTTTCCCGTTCCGGAAGCTCCGGGACCCACTCCAGGGAGAAGATGGCGCCCTCCCCGGGACAGGGAATCTCAAAGGGCGCGTACTGGCCCATCAGGTCCCACAGCGGATAGCGTTCCGGCATCTCCACGGTGAAAATATGTCCGGCGACTTCGTATGCTTTTTTCATAACCAACAAATATAATGAAAACGGAGAAATTATAAAGGATTTTTTTGCTTTGTTCAGAAAGAAAGGGTATTTTTGAGAACAAGTTTAGAATTTATCCATTTTAAAGATTTATCCCATGAAAAAGAAATTCAGATGTCTCGTCTGCGGTTACGTTTACGAAGGCGAGAACCCGCCCGAGGCCTGCCCGGTCTGCCGCGCCAAGGCCGACAAGTTTGTTGAGATCAAGGAAGAGGGCCTCACCTGGGCCTGCGAGCACAAGCTCGGCGACGGCCGTGTCGAGGACGAAGAGATCATGCAGGGCCTGCATGACCACTTCAACGGCGAATGCTCCGAAGTCGGCATGTACCTGGCGATGAGCCGCCAGGCCGAGCGCGAGGGCTATCCCGAGATCGCGGACGCCTTCAAGCGCTACGCCTTCGAGGAGGCCGAGCACGCCGCCAAGTTCGCCGAGCTCCTCGGCGAAGTGGTCTGGGACACCAAGACCAACCTGAAGAAGCGGGCCGAGGCCGAGGCCGGCGCATGCGAGGGCAAGCTGGCCATCGCGGTCCGCGCCAAGAAGCTGGGCTATGACGCCATCCACGACACCGTCCACGAGATGGCCAAGGACGAAGCGCGCCACGGCGCCGGCTTCCAGGGCTTGCTGAAGCGCTATTTCGGGAAATAGTTTCCCGCTGCGCGGCGGCTGGCAACCAAGTTCCGGCTGCGGTACAAAAAAAGGCATCCGCCTGTCCCGAGGGAAGGCGGATGCTTTTTTTCAAATCGGTCTGAATGAATTTCAGCCTTGTTTACCAGGTCTTGATGAAATAGTCCGGCGTCCCTGCCTCCTCAAACTTGAGTTCACCGGCCTCCATCAGGAAATCATAACATGCCTGCGGAATGATGAAATACGGGATATTAGCGGTCATACCCGTCATATTCGGATAAGCACTTCCTGAAACGTTATTCACGATCAGGATGGCCGAGGCGCCAGCCGCAGCGGCATTGTTCGCCTTGATATAGAAACTGCCATTCCCCCGGCTGACCACGGCGATCTTACCCGTCAGGTCCAGACCTTCGAAATCCTCCTCCGCGCCGAACGACATATTTCCGTCTGATCCGAGCACGGTGTAGATCGGCAGCGTTGCTGAAGTAGCACCCCCCATGTTGATGCCCTGGAAATCACCGTAACAGTCAACCCCATAACCCGAAGAGGTCCACATAGGATACTGTTCTCCGGCGTAATTGATGACGAGATCAGGGCAGTATATATCGACTGGCGTATCAACCACCGTCGCTTCATAAGGTGTTTCGCTACTCGGGAACTTTATGAGTGCCGTCGTCTCTGTCGGATTCAAGAAATATGCGTCGTCATTGTTTCCGTAATAATACAGGACATCTCCGTTTTCATTGACTCTTACGATGGGGTATTCAGACTCATCGGTTCTCATCCAAATACCGTTATCGTATCCGGAAGTGATATATCGTCCATCGTCATCGAGGTTTGTAAAGAGTACCAATTTATCGTTGGTGTACCACATATCCAGAATTCGCTCCTCACCATCGGAATTCGTGTATTTCCACTGCTTTCCGGAAATATTGACCTGCTCGGTCACCGTAAGGGCACAACTGACAGTCATTCCGCTCTCGGCGGTTACAATGATCTCCGCCGAGCCCGGGGCGAGTGTCTCGACCCAGCCATATTGCGTCACAGTCGCAACCGACTCATCGGAAGAAGACCAGGTGAAACGGTCAGATGTGTACTCTGGAGCATATTCAAAACTCAGACGGAAGCCACCCCTTGCAGGGAATTCCATCGAAGTCTCGGAAAGGGTCATCGTCTCCACAGGGGTTGCCAGGACAGGACGGACCAGGAATGTATTGCTGCGATAATAATTATCTGTGATGATGGGAGAATTATCATCAGTATCCAATGAATAGGCAGAGTTGCAATAATAAGTTTCGGCTACATCAGCCGTCCAATAGTAAAGGTCGACATCATCCTCATCATACACAAGGCAGGGAAGGAATATCGTATTCCCTTCAAAGCCAGGCACCTGGCTCACAACCTCGTAGCCCTCCACTTCGTTGCCTTCCGCGTCTTCGCGGGTAACCTTTGTCCAGGTAAACAGTTCCTCGTCAATAAAATAGTTCATCTGGCTGGTCGTCGGCATACGCCAGTCGCCGCCCCAGTTAGCTATCGCAGCATCATCCTCCGGTTCCAGACGAGAAAGATAATCGCCAGTGTCATCCCAGTCATAAGTGTCCCAGTCGTCTTCCGTATGGTACATCCACGTCATGTACTTGGTCAAACGTCCATAACCCACATTGTAAGTGTACCAGTCCGTGGCAGTGGCATCAAACCACTTGTAGAGATCCCAGTCCCAGTCCAAGGATGAAGCCGGCTCCGTCTCACCCCATTTGAAAGCGTCACCCATCTCCTCCGGCGTCTCGGCACCGACGTTGCAGGTCGCTACCTTGAAACCCGGGGCCATCTCCACGTACTCGAATCCGTTCAGGTATTCGTACTCCACCTCCGTTCCGAGGCGGTATACCTCCTTGCGGGCAATGTTCAGGCTGCCGTCCTCGGTGTCGTCACCTTTGGCGACACGCGTGAAAGTGCCTCCGTCCTTGCCATACACCGTCACCTTCAAGCCCTCCTCGAAGCAGGTCGGAGGAACAACGATCCAGAACTCCGTCCCGGTATCCTCGGTGGTTCCGACCGTGACGGGCGTCACGCAGGTCAGCGTGATCGCCTTCTCGGCCGTCTCTTCCGCTATCTCGATCTCCGGCGCCTCGCTCTCGCTGGCCCACACCGCGGCGGGACCTGCCAGCGGTTCACCCGCGACACCCTTGATCACGATCTTCTTCACGCTCACGTCCTCGCCCCACAGTTTCAGCACCAGGTAGCCGCCCACATTCCGGAAATACAGGTCGTTCGTCCGGGAGGCAGCCACCATCAGGTTCGCCTTCGGATCGAAACTATTCTCCGTATAGGCCTGCGCGGCAGGGAAGTTCACCTGCAGCGTCGAGCCCGTGAAGGCCACGTCCTTCGCATACGGATACACGCCGTACACCTCCGGGAATTGTATCGCAGCGCCGAAGCCGGATACATAGCTGAACACGCCGCTCGAAGCGCCGCCGTCACCCTCCAGCGCATACTCCAGCGCCTTCGCATTGTGGATGAACACGGCGATTTCGTCGCCCTTGTCCCATACCGTCGAACGGGCCTCGCCGTCGCTTTCCGTCACGGACACCTTCGTCACCGGGCTCTCCGCGGCGACCATCGCCGTGATACGCGGCGCATCCGTCATCATCGCGTCCTGCTCCGGCTCCTTCACCATACAGGACACCGCCAGCAGCCCCATCGCCGCCAGCAGCCAGATTACTCTCGTTTTCATAAGATAACTATTAAGGTTAATAACAATGATTCCACCCAAATTCGAATGAACACCCCTAAATTACGGATTTTCAACCATATTCCCAAAAGATCCCTTTAGAAAAATTCCCCAGAAGATAATTGCCGTGGCAGATAAACTCCTGTCTTACACTGAATTACATACTCCATTCATCCTTATCAACAAATGAATAAAGTACATTATTCACTGAGTATCAAAACCTTATCCGCCACAACCTTTCCCCGACGGACGGCTCTGCCGAAAAACATGTTACTGTAATAAACCGAAGTCAGTGGACAGCATTTTCTGCCTTACAGGGCGACAAATGCCGTTTGGGGGTGGCATCAACTGGAGGGTCAACGTCAATTACCGCTCTGGAAGGCCGATTCTGCTGTTGACCTACTTCGTTTTTCGGCGGAGGAGGATGGCCGAGCCCGCCCACAGCGTTGTGCCGCACCTCCGCGCCCCCACAGCCTCCCGCAGCCACGGCAGTAAACAGTAAAAAAGAGACGGCGGCCTGGAAAAGGGTCGCCGTCTTTTACTACATTCAATCTAAAACCTCATTTAACAAGGAGGGTCGGGCCGTCGTATACGACACCGTCGTAGTCGTACTTCGGGATGTACACGTGACAGGCGCTGTTGGAAGAAGGAGTGGAGGCGTACACCGTCCCGTTGACCTCCAGGGTCGCGATGGAAACGATACGCACCTGGATGGGGGCCTGCTTCAGGCCATCCTTCACCGCAAGCGTCGCCACGACATAGTGCGGCTTGTCCTCTTTCTGGATATACAGAGGAGCGACCTCCGTCTTCTCATCCACATCCTTGTAGTTGACATAAGCGGTACCTTCCACCGAAGATGTCAGCGTCATCGGCTCCCAGTTCTTCCCATCCAGGCAAGCCTCGACCGTCCAGCACTTCGGCGCCTTCTTGCCGGTCCTCCAAGCGAAATACAGGACCAGGTTGCTGCCGGCAGGAATCTCCAGCACAGGCACGTCGAAGACCAGGCCGTCGCCCTTCCAGACGCAGCGGACCTGGTTCATGCTCTTGTTGATACCGAAGGTAGGATAACCCTCCGGATAGGTCGCGCCATTCTCACCCCAGACCCACTGGGCATAAGCCAGGTCTGCGGAGGTAGCCGGAAGCAGCGTGGCATTGTCCTGCCACTCCTGGTTCGTCGGCCAGGTCAGGGGCTTGGTCAGATCGACGCACTTGTCAGCCGGAATGCCATCCTCGACGGTGATGTCAAGGTTCTCCATCCGGTAGATCTCGTTGCGGACGATGGTGACCGTCTTCTCTGCGGAACCTACCCGCAGGACTTCGCCGTCATTGTAAAAGACATTGACATAGACGCCCATATGGAACACGGCCGGAGGGACCACGATCCAGAACTCGGTCGGCGTCTCGGCGTCGAGCTTGACCGGCTCGGTGCAGGTCAGGACGATGGACGTGTCGGTCGCGGCCTTGTCGAAAGCCAGGACCATTTCCTTCTCACCCGGGGCGACCGTCGCCTTTCCCGCCAGGACCTCCTGCGCGCCACCGACGAACTCGATGGAATTGATCGTCACGTTACCCGTCACGGGCATCACGAAGAAACCGCCGACATTCTTGAACGGCAGGTAGCCGCTGTCGGACCAGGACACCATCGTGCTGGCGCCGGGGCCGAAACTGTTCTCGGCGTAAGTCTGCTCCTTGGGCAGGGTCAGGGTAATCGTCCCTTCGTTGTCGATGGCCACATCCTCCGCGTAAGGATACACCGCGGCATAACCGGGCAGGGTCTGGCCGCCCAGCGAACCGTTGATCTTCGAGAAAGTGCCGATCGTCTTGCCGGGCTCACTCACGAGGCCGTACTGCGAATTGACATTCCTGCCGGGGAACACGGAAATCTGGTCGCCCTCGGACCACAGGACCTCGAGTTTGTCCGCATAGGTCCTCGTGCCGGGGACTTCCATGGCTGCCGTGACCTCGTCGGCGCCGGGCACATCCACCGGCTCCGCCTTCTCAGCCACGCAGGACACCGCCAGCAGGCCCGCTGCCGCCAGCATCCACATCATCTTCTGGATCATTTTCATAATTAGAAACGTTTTATGGGTTAATACGATAATCAGCCAAAAATTGACAATTTCAAATATATGAAATCCAGCCCTTTTCATCAAGTCTTTTTTCTCTTTTTTCGAATCTCGAAGAAAGTTCGTAAATTTGCGAAATATGCCGAATCACGACAATGATTTCACCCGGTTGGAACTGAGCCTGCCGAACTGCCTGGACAATTTCAGGTATTTCCGCTCGCGCATCGAACCCTCCACCAAACTCCTCGTCCTGGTCAAGGCCAACGCCTACGGCCACGGCGCGGTGGAGATGTCCGCGATGCTCCAGCAGGCCGGCGCCGACTACCTGGCCGTCGCCCTGCCCGTGGAAGGCATCGAACTCCGAAGGGAAGGTATCACCGCCCCCATCCTCGTCCTCACTTCCGGCACCGACTTTTTCGACGAGATGATCGCCAAGCGCCTCGAGCCTGGCATTCCCAATCTCTACACCCTGCAGGCCCTTTGCGACAAACTCCGGGAGAAAGGCATCCGTGACTTCCCTATCCACATCAAGCTCGACACCGGCATGCACCGGCTCGGCTTCGTCCCCGGAGAGACCGGCGCCCTCATTGAGAGGCTGAAAGATTGTCCCGAAGTCCGCGTACGTTCCGTTTATTCCCATCTCGCAGCTGCGGACGAACCCTCCGAAGACGCCTACACGATGCAGCAGATCCGGCTCTTTACGGAAGGGGCCAAGAGCCTCGACGACGCCCTCGGCTATCATCCGATGTGGCACATCCTCAACTCCGCCGGCATCGAACGTTTCCCGCAATACCAGTTCGACATGGTCCGCCTCGGCATCGGCATCTACGGGGTCGACCCCGTCGAGTATCCCGAAGGAAAAGTCGTCCGCCGCGGCCTCAAGCCTGTCGCTTCTCTCAAAGTGAAGATCTTGCAGATCAAGACTTTGCAGAATGACGGAAGCACGATCGGCTACGGGCGGCACGGCATCATCGCTCCGGAAGGCACCGTCATCGCCACCATCCCCGCCGGCTACGCCGACGGCCTGGACCGCCATCTCGGACAGGGCCGCGCCTCGTTCCTCCTCAACGGGCACCGCGTCCCCACCATCGGCAATATCTGCATGGACATGTGCATGCTGGACATCACCGGCGTCGACGCCAAGGTCGGAGACACCGTCACGATCTTCGGAGAAGACCCCACGGTAACAGAAATGGCGTCCATCCTGGACACCATTCCTTATGAGATTATGACGAGCGTACCGCGCCGGATCAAGCGCGTGATCATCCGCAAATAAGGTCCAGTCCGTACGCCACTTCGGCGGCGACCGCCTCCCCTTTCACTTTCCTGACGATTTCCAGCGCGAAAGCCTTCGTATGCCCGGGCCCGCGGCCGGTGATGATACAGCCATCCGCGACCGCCGGTTTCGGCACGAAAACCGCGCCCTTCGACTCCATCGGATCCGCGAATCCGTCGTAACAGGTGAAATCAACGCCCCGGACATCATCCAACTGGGAAAGGACCAGGCCCGGTGCCGCACAGATCGCGGCCAGGGTTCCTCCGGCGGCATAATGCGCCTTCATCAGGGAGATGAGCCGGCTGCAACGGCCCAGGTTGCGTGCGCCGGGCATCCCTCCGGGGAACACCATCACGTCGGACTCCGCCGCGCCGCCATCCTCCAACTCATCCAGATGGCAGTCGATACCCACCATCAAGCCGTGGGAAGAAACGACGAAAGGATCGTCGGAGATACCGACAAGTTGCACGTCGATACCCGCTCTCTTCAAGATATCACGGGTACCCAGGGCCTCGATGTCCTCGAAGCCGTCAGCCAAAAACAGATAAACGCCTTTCATATTCAGGAAAACTAACGGTTACGGGCGATGCCGATATAATACAACAGGGTTGCGATCGAGCCGACCGCAGCGATCACATACGTGTATGCCGCCCATCTCAGGGCGTCTTCCGCCATCGGTTTGGTCTCATAGGTGGCGATGCCGGTGCTGTCCAGCCACTGGACGGCCCGGCTGCTGGCATTGACCTCCACCGGCAGGGTGACGATGCTGAACAGCGTCGAAACGGCGAAAAGCGCAATCCCCAGCCAGAGGAAAGAGGTCGTCAGCTGGATCATCAGGACACCGAGCAGCAAGACCCAGGAGACATACTTGTTGGAGAAGGAGACGACCTTGACCATCGAAGAGCGCAACTGCAGCGGGCCGTAGCCCGTCGCGTGCTGGATGGCATGCCCGCATTCATGGGCTGCCACCGCAGCGGCGGCGATGTTCCGTCCCGAATAAACGCCCTCACTGAGGTTGAGCGTCTTGGTCGTCGGATCGTAATGATCCGTCAGCTCACCGCTGATGCTCATCACCTTGACATCGCCGATGCCGTTGTCCCGGAGCATCTTCGCCGCTACCTCGGCACCCGAAAGATGGACGCTCACTTCGCTGTATTTGCGGAACTTACGCTGGAGCGTCTGCTGGATGACGGCGCTGAGCACCATCACGATGATCAATATCAACCAGATATTCATGGCAAATTCATTTAAGATTCATCTTCATCGAACGCCCCGGGATCGAAACCGTCCCATAGGGCCTCGATATCACGGCGTTCCTTTTTCGTCGGCCGGCCGGCTCCGCGCTCCCGGCGGACGAAGAACGTCTCCACGGGGGCATGGAGCTTATCCAGCTCCGACTGGGGAGTCGTATTCTCGGCATACTCCGGCACCAGCTTGGCGCCGAGGCGGTTCTCCGTCAACTGCAACACTTTGTAACTGAGCAGCGCAGAGCCTTTCCGGACGGAAATGGAATCCCCGATCTTGACGGCCTTGGACGGCTTGGACGGCGCACCGTTGAGCTGCACCTTGTTGCCGTTGCAGGCATCCGTCGCTTCGCTGCGTGTCTTGTAGCAGCGGATCGCCCATACGTATTTATCCAATCTGACAGAATCCGACATACGCAATCAATTCAAATAACGGTCCTCATCCGGCGACTCCGCAAACCCGAGCGGCGTCTCGTGCCGTTCCACCACGGCCTCGAGCAACACCGTCCCTTCGGCGCGGGGCACCAGATAGAAATCCTCCACCTCGGCAGGGACCAGCAAGGTCTCTCCGGCGGAAAAAACATAGTTATCCATCGCCTTCTCCCCATTGGGCGCCGCGGCCGGTACCTGTACGGAGGCTTCGCCGGAGAGGCAGAGATAAGCGACAAAACTGCCGAACTGCTCGCACAGGATGTGGAGCGGAGCGTCCAGGGCGATCCGGGAAGCGATAAATTCCGGATTGTCCGTCAACCGGACCGTGCCTTCCGCCGTCCGGACAGCGACAGGAGCGGCCTTCCAGGCATGGAAATCGATGAAATCGAATGCGGCCTCCAGGGTCAGTTCGGCATCGAAAGGATCGACCTCTCCCGCAGGACGGCCCCAGTCATAGATCCGGAAATCCAGCGGGGATGATTCGGCGATCTCCGCGATCACGAGCCCTTCGCCCGCCGCATGGACGGTGCCGGGAGCAATGAAAAAATGATCCCCGGCCTTGGGTTCCAGCACCTGGAGCAAATCCTCGACGCCACCTTCCTGGCAGGCACGGTAGAACTCTTCGGCACTGACATCCCGCCGGAAGCCCAGCCAGAGTTTCGCCCCGGGACGGGCGCTGACGACATACCAGAGCTTCGCCTTCCCGAGGAAGTCGAAACGCTGGGCGGCAATCTCATCGTCAGGATGGACCAGCAGCGGCGTACGGCGTTCCCCTTTCAAAGTCTTGATCAGCACGGGGAACTGCCGCCCGTAGGCGGCGAAGACCCCTTCGCCCACGATGCGGTCCATATACATCTCCATCAACTCGGAGAGCGTGTTGGTCGCCAGCCACCCGTTCCGAACCATCGAATCGGGAAAACCCAGGTCGGCCAGATGCCAGGTCTCGTCCGGAGAGTCTTCGACGGGCACGAGCTTGAAGGGGTACAGTTTCTTTTCTTCTTCCATGGCAAATAAGGAAAGGAGGGTCAGAAAAGCGTGGGATGGTTCTCATCCATGTCGGCAAGGACGCGCTCGATCACGGCCTGCCGGAGCATCGCCGACTTGGAAGTCACCTTGAAGCGGCGGCAGTATTCGTCGATGGCCGCCATCTCCTTGTCATTGAAGAGGATAACCTGCCTGTGCCTGCGCACAAGCGCGGCCTTCTGCTTCTCCAGGAAGTCCGGGTCGACGTTGGGGATGGTCTTTTTCTTCCGCGCGCTCATAAGACAAAGATAAGGATTTATTCCTTCCCTGCAAAGGATACGTAGCGTTCGGTAACGCGGCCGCGCTCGTCCAGCGCGAGGATATGCGGCAGCAGGCTGAGGTCGAAGGCATCGAAAAGCCGCTTCGCAAGTTCCGGCTTCCCGGCCATGAGTTCATCGACATTGACCAGGAAAGCCTTGCTCCCCCGCTTCAGTGAAGCCTCCAGGGCCGGGATCTCCACCTTGCAGCGGCTGCAGCCTTCCGAATAAAAGACCAGGTACGCCGGACGGCCCCGCAGCCGGCTCAGATCCATCGTGCGGGCACGGGAGCCGCAGGGCTTGCGGAGGACTCCTTCTACGCGGATCGAAGGCAGACGGGCGCCGACGGGATTCCGGTTGAAGAGTTCCTCATCCATCGTCCCCATCTCCACCAGCTGCCGGAGCGCATCGACCGTCAGACGGCGGCCGATGATGACGCCTTCCCGGTCCACCAGGAAGAGCCGGGGGGTCTGGAGGATGCCGTACAGGCGCTGGAAGTCGCTCGAGACCTCCGGATCCCAGGCATGATGGACGGTCACGTGCGGGTTGGACAGCTGAAGCCGCTCCCCGATGAAAGAGAGCCAGGCATCACGGTCCGAGCCCACGTAAATGGCATAGAACGCCAGGTCGCTTTCCTGCTCGTCCAGCCAGCTGCGCAGAAGGATGGACTCCAGCCTGCACTTGGCGCAATCCGTGTCATAAAAATAAAGGATGCTCCTCCGGTCGGCAGCGGCCGGCACGGTCACAATCTCCTCCTCCGGGCCCCGCATCTCCAGCACGGGCGCGGCCAGACCCAGTTGCGAGGATCGGTTGAATTCCGCGAAAATGCGTGCCTGGAAGCCCTCCGCCTCCGTCGGGAATGAGACCGTCCCGTCAGCGAACCAGCGGTCGTACAGGTGGATGGCCACGGCCTCCTCCCCCATCAGCTGCGAATCCACATAATGACCATACAGCTTGGTCGCGACGGCCTGGCGCAGCTGCGGATCGATGCAGGTTTCGATCAGGAAATCGCACTCCGAAAGCTTCGTCTCCAGGTCTTCCTGCTCCAGGGCAAGGATATACCCGTCGACCATCGCCAGCGTCTTGGCGACGGCGGCGGAATCGACCTGCGCATGCAGCGAAAAGATGGAGAGCAGCAGCGACAGTCCTATGGACGCAAGCCTACGCATGCCACTGCGGAAGCATGACGCCTTCGGACAGGAAAAGCGAAGTATCACCGTTGTGGCGGAGGATGTCGCGCACGGCGGAAGATGAGATATGGGCAAACTCCTGGGCCGTCGGGATGATGATGGTCTCGATTTCCGGGGCGAGCCGCCGGTTGGCGTCCGCGACGGAACGCTCGGTCTCGAAATCCAGCATGTTGCGCACGCCACGTACGATATGGACGATGCCCATCTCGCGGCACACGTCGACGGTCAGGCCGTCATACTTGATGCAGGACACGCCTTCGAGTCCGGAAGTAGCCTGGCGGATGATGTCCAGGCGCTGGTCCATGTCGAAAAAGCCGCGTTTGTCCTGGTTGATACCGACCGCCACGACGATTTCATCGAACATCGTCAGCGCGCGCTTGAGGATGTTGAGGTGGCCTGCGGTGAAGGGATCGAAGGATCCGGGGAAAAGGGCGATGCGTTTCATAGCCTTACAATTGCCAGTTGATCGGGGTCTTGCCCTGCCGGACAAGGAGTTGGTTGGTCTGAGAGAAATGGCGGCAGCCGAAGAAGGCGCCGCGCGCCAGCGGAGATGGATGGGGGGCCTCCAGCACATAGTGCCGGGATGTGTCGATCAGGGCGCGCTTGGAGCGGGCGAAATTGCCCCAGAGTAGGAAGACCACTCCCTCACAACGCTCTGAGATACAGCGGATCACGGCATCCGTGAAGGGCTGCCAGCCGATGGCGCTGTGCGAGGCTGCCTCGCCGCTGCGGACAGTCAGGATCGCATTGAGCAAAAGCACGCCCTGACGGGCCCAGGGCTCCAGGTCGGGGCTACCCGACATCCGTATGCCGAGGTCGTCCTCGATCTCCTTGAAGATGTTCTTGAGCGAAGGGGGCGCCGGGACGCCCTCGGGTACCGAGAAGCAGAGGCCCATCGCCTGGCCATACCCATGGTAAGGATCCTGGCCGAGGATGACGACCTTGACCTCGGGAAGCGGGGTCAGCTCGAAAGCCCGGAAAATCTGCCGCCCGGGAGGATAGATGACTTTCCCCTCCTGCTTCTCCCGGTGCAAAAAGCGGACAAGCTCCGCAAAGTAGGGTTGTTCGAACTCACTTTGCAGAGCCTGTTTCCAGCTGGATTCAATCTTGACTTCCATCAGAATATCGCTTGGATGACGTCGTTGATGTCATGGACATAGATGAACTCGAGGCCCTTGACATAGATTTCCTTGATGTCCTCGACGTCCTTCCGGTTCTCCTCCGAGATCACGATGGTGTGGACGCCGGCCCGCTTGGCAGCCAGGATCTTCTCCTTGATGCCGCCCACGGGCAGGACCCGTCCGCGCAGCGTCATCTCGCCGGTCATGGCGAAATGGAGTTTGATTCGCTCGCCGCGGAGGGCGGAGACCATCGACGAGACCATCGTGATACCCGCGGAAGGGCCGTCCTTCGGCACGGCGCCTTCGGGAACGTGGACGTGGATGTCTTTGGCCGCGAACTCCTCGGAAGTCATCTTCGCCAGTTCGGGATGCGCCTTGATGTACTGATATGCGATGGTGGCGGATTCCTTCATCACGTCACCGAGATTGCCGGTCATCGTCATCACGCCCTTGCCCTTGGATACCGAGCTCTCGACGAAAAGGATTTCGCCGCCCATCTCGGTCCAGGCCAGACCCGTCACGACGCCGGGGACCTCATTGCCCTTCTGGAGGTCGTGGAAATTGGTCGGCAGGCCGAGGTATTCCTTGAGGTGCTCCTTCTTGATGACGGTCGGATACTCCTGCTCCATCGCGATCTTCTTGGCCGTGATGCGCGCGACCTTGGCGATCT
>JAEEGH010011766.1_pt1 | contig 19784 bp, 21 predicted proteins | sample 9134181 | NCBI WGS metagenome assembly JAEEGH01 (sample SAMN16246544, study PRJNA631951) | gut metagenome | biome: gut microbiome; feature: rumen; material: DP-attached | host: Bos | place: Iran: Karaj | collected 2018-10 | reverse complement strand
CTATCCGTTTCATTTGTCTTGCCTTGACAGACGAATACATTGACCAACACTTTTCCGAAATAAAAGGACACAGCTTGGATATTGAAAAGCGGCTGGAAGACAGTTGCACTGTTGCCACTTTAAAGAATGACAACAAGAACTATATTGATGGTTTTAAGAAGGTTGGAGAAAAGGTCTGTATGATCAACTCCGATTATGAACAAGTGATTCAGTCTATTTTGGACATTTAATTCAATTTTCACGAAATAATACAATGAAAAAAGTAATCGTAATTTCAACCAGTCTCCGCCCGGGCTCGAACAGCCACGCGATGGCGGAGCAGTTTGCCAGGGGCGCGGAAGCCGCCGGGCATCATGTGGAGTTTGTCTCGCTGAGAGGCAAGGAAATCAAGTTCTGCATCGGCTGCCTGTCGTGCCAGAAGACGGGCGCGTGCGTCATCAAGGACGACGTGCCGGCCATCATGGAGAGCGTCTTGAACGCCGATGTGGTCTGCTGGGCCACGCCCATTTACTACTACGAGATGAGCGGCCAGATGAAGACCCTCATCGACCGCATGAACGCGATGTACCCCAAGGATTACAAGTTCCGCGACGTCTATTTGCTGACCACGGCGGCCGAGAATGAGGAGTTCGTGCCGAAACGTGCCGAGGGCGGCCTCACCGGCTGGATCGACTGCTACGAAAAGTCCGCACTCAAAGGCCACCTCTTCTGCGGCGGCGTGGGCGGTCCGAACGAGATTGCCGGCAACGCCAAGCTGCAGGAGGCGTTTGAGATGGGGAAACTGGTGTGACCTATCTTACCACAAACTTGACCGTCCCCCAGCCTTTCTCACTCTTGATTTGCAGGAAATAGAGTCCCTGCTCCAACGTTGTCACGGGGATTGTGCCAGAGGAGGACCCCGAGGACACAATCTGTCCCAAACTGTTGAAAATGGAATAATCCACAACGGCGCGCGGGAGGTTTTTGATATGGAGGACATCCGACACGGGGTTGGGGAAAACATCCAACGGCTGCGGGCGAAGATGATCCTGAACTGCCGTCTGAGTCGGGATTATATTCAGGATGATGCCTTCCACCTTAGTCATCCCGTAGTAAAACCCGGGGTCGGGGATGTCGTACCAATCGTCCAAGGCGCCGCCGTAGCCGAAGTTGATATGGAATTTGCCGTCCGATGCGCGGTAACCGTCCACCACGACATTGTGCCCGACCGTTCCCTCTGGATTCTCCACGGCCAGATGGGCGGGATAACCAGCCTGCAGATTGGAAATCAGGGTGGCATACATCAACGAGTCGGGCTCGCGGAACAACATACAATCCGTGAAGCCAAACCGCTGGTAGGCGTCGTACGCCTGATCCACGGCAAAGGTGCCGGAACCCTGCGACGAGTACACCTGCGTGCAGGCTGTGCCGCAGGCGAAAATCAGTGCGGCGACCAACGGGTCGGGAAGCTCCTCGCCACGCAGGAAAACGGCGTCCACGGAATCCAGCATCTCGTTCAGTTGTGGGAACGACGGGAACTGCAACGTCTCCCAGTCGTCATCAATATCGAAATCGCGGCCAAGATAGTGGTGCGCATAGTCGTCACTGTCAGAGAAACGGGTGTTTTGCGTCGTTCGCAAATAGTTGACAATCTGCGCCATCGCGACAGCAGGGCATCCGGCATAGCTATAGGAATTGCCATTCACGGGGTCTCTCGGACAGAGTTGGTTGTAGGGATAATCCTGGTCCCAATGCGTCGCGATCAGGCCGTCCGAGCGCAGCAACGGGATGCTCGAGTCGGGCCTTTCCACCGTTTTCAGGCGGGGTACCTGCGCCCGGCCGTCAGAGAGCAACAAGGAAAATACAATCAATATTCCCAAAACACGCCATAATGTTCGCTTACTCATTTGCATAAATTTCAGACTTGATTCGAGCGGCAAAAGTACGATATTTCCGAAAACACATACTGAAAAATGTGTATTTTTGCGGTCTAGAATATCAAGAAGACCTCTTCCTTGAGCAGTCCCGAAGGGACAAAACGCGCGAAGCGCAAATAACCCCACACAAGCGACGAAGGAGCGCAGTGTGGGGGTTGCGCCAACACTCGGAGAGGCAAGACGCGCGAAACGCTAATAACCCCACATAAGCGAAGCGCAGTGTGGGGCAAAGAGGAAAAAACAAAAAAACGAACCAATATGGATAAAGAACAGAGATTTTGTCAGAGCTGCGGAATGCCGCTGACCCCGGAAATCCTCGGCACCAACGCCGACGGCAGTCAAAACGAAGAATACTGCATCTACTGCTACAAGGACGGAGCCTTCACCGACGACTTGACGATGGAAGAGATGGTGGAGTCCTGCGCCCAGTTCGTGGATGAGTACAACAAAAACACAGGTCAGAACCTCACCCATGAGGAACTGAAGTCGATGCTGCGCCAATATTATCCAAACCTCAAACGCTGGCAACTGCCCGCCGATCAGCTGCCGCACGCCACCTCGCCGATCAAGCGGCAACTTATTGATGAGGTCAATGCATTGGGCATCAAGGATATGCCGCGCATCGACAACCTTTTCGTGCTGCAAGGCTCGTTCGTCAACATGGAGTACACCATCAACGGCAACAAGGTGAAACTCCTCGACGACAATGCCACCTATTGGGGCAACCAAGTGGAAAAACAGGGCGCAAACGGTCGCTGCTTCGGTATTGCCTGCGACGAACACTGCATCCTCGTGAGTGAGTACGGGAAGGACGGCGCGGATGCCGAGCTGGTGGTGTTCCAGAGGAGAGGATAGTATTGCAATTCGCCACTCTTATGAGCCATATAAACGACTTCACCCACATCGTCGTCCGTGACGCCACGGAGAACAACCTCAAGCACGTCAATGTCAGGATTCCCAAGGGGAAAATCACCGTGGTGACGGGCGTGTCGGGGTCGGGCAAGTCGTCGCTGGTGCTGGACACCATCGCGGCCAAGTCGCGGCGCGAGCTCAACGACACCTTCCCCTCCTTCACGCAGCAGTACCTGCCCAAGTACGGGCGGCCGCACGTGGGCGACATCCAGAACCTGCCCATCGCCATTGTCATCGAACAGCGCAAGCCGGCCTCCAACTCCCGCTCGACGGTGGGCACCTACACCGACATCTACGCCCTGCTGCGTCTGCTCTTCTCGCGCATCGGGCAACCCTTCGTGGGCTACTCCGACGCCTTCTCGTTCAACCACCCCTCGGGCAGCTGCCCGCGTTGCGGCGGACTGGGCGAAATCCGCGAACTGGACATCCACAAGCTGGTGGATTTCAACAAGTCGCTCAACGACGAGGATACCATCCACTACATCGCCTTCGGCAAGGGCGGCTGGCGCTGGATACGCTACGCCCACAGTGGCCTCTTCGACCTCGACAAGAAAATCAAGGACTACTCGCCCGAGGAGCTCGACCTCTTCCTCAACTCGCCGCAGATCAAGCTGAAGAACCCGCCTTCCAACTGGCCCAAGACCGCCAAGTACGAAGGGCTCATCCCCCGGATGTACCGCAGCATCATCAACTCGGAGGAGGGACTGCTACACGCCTCCGTGCTCAACCCGATGCTGACGATGGGCACCTGTCCCGACTGCGGCGGCACGCGCCTCAACGAGAAGATACGCTCCTGCAGAATTTACCTCACCCCCGGCCCCTCTCCTGAAGGAAAGGGGAGCGGACTCAATATCGCCGAGGTGACCGCGATGAGTATCAGCGACTGCCGTCAATGGATGGAAACCATCGACAATCCGCTGGCGGAGGACATCAAGCGGGCGACCACCGAACGGCTGTCGGCGTTGGAGGAGATCGGACTCGGCTACCTCACCCTCGACCGCGCCATCGGTACCCTCTCTGGCGGCGAAGCCCAACGTTGCAAGATCGCCAAATACATCAACTCTCCCCTATCCGACGTGATGTACATCCTCGACGAGCCCAGCGTGGGCCTCCACAACCACGACATCCTGCTGATGCAGAAGTCGGTGCAGAAGCTCAAGAACCACGGCAACACGGTCATCCTCGTGGAGCACCACAAGGAAATCATCAAAATCGCCGACCATATCATCGATATGGGTCCCGGCGCCGGTATGAAGGGCGGCGAAATCGTCTTTGAAGGCACATACGAGGAACTGCTGCACAGTCAGACGCTTACGGGCACGATGCTCAGCGCGACGAGTGCCATCAAGGAGCAGGTGCGCACGCCCAAGGATTTCTTCCTGTTGGAGAACGCCCATTTGCACAACCTGAAGAATGTTTCCGTCAAGCTGCCGTTGGGCGTGATGTGCGGCATCGCGGGCGTGGCGGGCTCGGGCAAGAGTTCGCTGATGGAATGTTTCCGGAACGCCTATCCGCATCCCGAACACATCGTCTATATCAGCCAGAAGAGCATCGGCATCAGTCTGCGCAGCACCCCGGCCACCTATTTGGACGTGGCCGACGACATCCGCAAGCTCTTCGCCAAGACCAACAAGACCAAGGCCGACCTCTTCTCCTTCAACGGCAAGGGCGGCTGTCCCGTCTGCCAGGGCAAGGGTGTCATCGTCAACGACATGGCCTTCATGGATGCCATCGAGACCACCTGCGAGGCTTGCAGCGGATTGCGTTATTCGCCGGAAGTGCTCTCCTACAAGGTGAACGGCCTCAACATCGCCGAGGTGATGGACCTCACCGCCAACAAAGCCGCCGAGCTGTTTGCCGGAAGTGTGATTGCCGAGAAACTGGAACCGTTGCGCAAGGTTGGCTTGGGTTACCTCCATCTGAACCAGTCGCTCTCCACCCTCTCCGGCGGCGAGCTGCAGCGCATCAAGTTGGCCTCCTACCTGCGCGATGCGGGCAAGATCTTCATCATGGATGAACCCTCCGACGGTCTCCACGCGGGCGACATCAAGCGCATCCTCAACCTCTTCGACACGATGGTGGAGGCGGGCAACACCATTTTCCTCATCGAGCACAACATCGAGATGCTGAAGTCCTGCGACTGGCTCATCGAACTCGGTCCCGGCGGCGGCGCGATGGGCGGCGCCATCATCTTCGAGGGAACGCCCAAAGCGATGGCGGAGGATAAGGGGTCTGTCACGGGACCGTATCTGCGGGTTAATTAGAATATAAAGACGTTGCGTGTAACGTCTCAGCATTCTAAGGTATCCGTTTGTATTCGTAATTTATGTATTTTTGCAAGTTCAAAGAAGAAACGGATTATGGAACATAAAAATAGCAAACAAGAAGAGTATCGTTTTTCGATAGAGTACTATATCTTCAGGGAGGGTGACAACCTGATTGCCTATTGTCCTTCGCTTGATATCAGCACATCGGGCAAGGATTATGGCGATGCGGTAAAGAATTTCTTCGAGCGTTTTCAGATATATGTCGAAACCTGTCTTGAGTTGGGCACACTTTGGGACGATCTGCGAGACCACGGCTGGAAAGTCACGGAGAAAAAACTCACCCCGCCAGCATTCAGCCGCTTGATTCGCAAACCCGAAATGTCCAAATTGCTTGGCGGGCACATTAATTACGAGAAAGTATCGACTCCGATGCGTATAGCAGCAATGGCATGAAGAAGTTATCCAACATTTCGGTTAAGGAATTTCGCGACATCTTGACTCTGTTAGGTTTACATCCTTTGCGCACTGTGGGTGGTCACGAGATATGGACAAAGAATGGTCTGAAACGTGCCGTTGTTTTCCAAACGCATGTAGAACCTATTCCGGAATTCATTGTTCGCAACGCTATTCGCGATTTGGGAATGTCTCGCGATGAGTTTATTAGTAAGCTTGAAGAAATGTAATAGGACTTGTGATATTTTCAGGTCAAGATAATGTATTGCTAACTCATCAGGCTTCAACAAACTATGAAAAAGAAAGCACCCAAGAAATCCGCCCCCTTGACGTATGAGGAAGCGGTTGCGCTGCACGAGTCCGGCAAAAAGTTGTCGAACGAGCAGATTTTGGAGATTTACCGTCTCGCCTACGCATACGATCTTGGAGAACGACATTTACAATGCGACCACGTCAAAGCTTTGGAATTGTATCGAATGGCAGCTGCACACGGAGATCATTATGCTGAATTTGCTGTCGGTTTGTGTTATTACTATGGCCGTGGATGCGATGTTGACTATACTAAGGCGGTGGAGTGGTATCAGCGAGCTGCCGACCATGGCAACAGGGAAGCAATGCATAACCTTGCTAATTGCTATTATTACGGTGAAGGCTGTGAAAAGGATTTAGCCAAGCATATCTATTGGCTTAAGCGAGCGGTGAAAAAGGGGGACTCCCTGGCGATGTGGGCCCTTTCCACACGCTATCGCTATGGCGAAGGGGTGCGGAAGAATTTGCCTGCGGCCATCCGCTGGATAATAAAATCGGCGGAAGGCGGTTGTGCTTGGGGACAATACGATCTTTCATGGTATTATCGGAAAGGCATTGGTGTGGAGCAAAACGATGAATTGGAATTTTTCTGGGCTATGAAAGCGGCTGAACAAGGCGATGAGTATGCACAAAACTCTGTTGGAGTTGCCTATGCCGAGGGTTCTTTTGTGACGAAAGACAGTAAAATAGCTCTGCAATGGTTTCGCCGTGCTGCCAAAAAGCAAAATGAGGAGGCTGCATATAACTTAGCCATCCATTATGAAGAAGGCGACGGGGTGGAGCAAAACTATAAGGAGGCTTTGCGATGGTATCGTTTGGCCGACAAATGGGGGAAAGAGGGAGTGGAGGAGGATATAAATCGCCTGAAAGCACTTATCAGGGCATAAAGTAGCCTCGACAATATTACATACTTTCGGGCTATATCTCAACAAAAAATCGAGATATAGCCCGAAAGTATGCATTTTTATTTTGTTGTGATTTGATATTTTTTGTCCAAAGAAATTGAAAAACTATTACTTTTGCCGTACGAATTCAAAAAGTGAAATGAGCACACAAAAAACTGAACTTATCCGCACCTCGCAGAGTTGGGATGGTGCGGAACTACCTAATTTTTTCTTTTTTTTATGCTGTCCATTGAACAAATAATGTGTATTTTTGCAGCGTAATTAAAATGCGGAAACGTATGAGCACTGAGATGATGAAAAAGATCATTGCCGATTATTTCAAGACACAGCCCGTCTTGAAAGCATGGCTTTTCGGTTCCTTCGCCCGAGGCGAAGAGACACCGCGAAGCGATGTGGACATCCTTTTCGTACCCGACTATTCCGGCAAGCCCTTCACCCTCTTTACACACGGAGGTATGTTAATGGATTTGCAGGAACTGCTCGGACGTGAAGTCGATTTGGTGGTGGATGGTACGCTCCGTCCGTATGCCGCAGAAACTGCTAACCGTGATAAAATACTGATTTATGAGAGAAAGAGCTAGGGACAAAGGCCGACTGGAGGACATTATTGAGTACTCTGAAAATGTAACGAGGTTCATCAGCGGTCACACTTTTGAATCATTTGTTGCCGACAAACGCACTTACTATTCCGTAATGAAAAATGTGGAAGTTGTGGGCGAGGCAGCTTATATGTTGAGTAAGGCTTTTAAAAAGGCACATTCTGCAACTCCATGGAAAATTGTCCAAGGTATGCGCCACGTACTAGTGCACGATTATGCTGGCATTGACTCCAAAGAATTATTTAACACCGCCGTCAATGGTATTCCTGAATTACGCGAACAGGTGGAAAAGTACCTTGCAGAAACGGACTGGGAGGCATGGGCTTCCGCTCCTGACGATTTTGAAGAATCTGTTGACGAAAGTATGGCAAAAATCGTCCGCGGTATGAAAGCCAAGGGCTACGCCGTTGACGATATTGCTGAGATTACGGGCCTGACAGAGGAGGAGATTAAGGGGTTGTGAAAAACTAGGAAAAAGAAGGCACACATCGGGGCATAAAATAGCCTCGACAACAATATTACATACTTTCGGGCTATATCTCAACAAAAAATCGAGTTATCGCCCGAAAGTATGCATTTTTATTTTGCTGTGATTTGATATTTTTTGTCCAAAGACATCGAAAAAACCAGTACTTTTGCCAACCGAAATCATCGAGTGAAATGAGCACGCAAAAAACTGAACTTATCCGCGCCTCGCAAAGCCGGGACGGAGCGTAACCGCCTGATTACCAACCTGCCGCTGTCTGTGCCGCACCCAGAAATGGAGAGGTAGAGACATGCAATGGCGCGTCTCCACGAGGCAATTTCATTTGTCTAAATGTATTCGAGAAAAATTGACCAACAAATCAACAAGAACGGACATTATGAGCGAAAATACAAACATGAACCGCAGGGAGTTCCTGCAGAAGTTGGGGCTGGGCGCGGGCGCGGCAATGGCCATGATGGCGATGAAGCCGCTGAACATCCTGGCTGCCGGGGCGGACAAACCGCTCTTACACAGCGACAACGACGAACCGAACCAGATGACCTACCGGGTGCAGCACGGGTCGGGCGAGAAAATCTCCCTCCTCGGCTTCGGCATGATGCGGCTGCCGGAAAGCCAGGAGGAGGTGAACAGGCTGGTGGACTATGCCATCGCGCACGGGGTGAACTACTTCGACACGGCGCCGATGTACAAGGCAGGCCGTAACGAGTCGCAGACGGGCCGTGCCCTGAGCCGTCACCCGCGGGAGAAATATTACGTGGCCACCAAGATGTCGAACCAGAGCGAGCGGACGTGGAAACTCAGCGAGTCGAAAAAGATGTACGAGAAGTCATTCCGCGAACTTCAGGTCGATTACATTGACTACTACCTGCTGCACAGCGTGGGCAGCGGCGGCATGGAGGCCTTGCGCGGGCGGTTCCTCGACAACGGACTGCTCGACTTCCTGCTGCAGGAGCGCGAGGCGGGACGGATCCGCCACCTCGGGTTCTCGTACCACGGCGATGTCAGCGTCTTCGACTGGTTGCTGAACCATCAGGGCGAGTACCATTGGGACTTCGCACAGATCCAGATGAACTACCTCGACTGGCGGCACGCCTCGTTGGTGAAAAGCGGTTGGAAGCAGGATGCCGATGCCGAATATCTCTATGAAAAGCTAGAGAAGACGGGCGTGCAGGTCGTGGTGATGGAGCCGCTACGTGGCGGTTCGCTTGCCAAGCTGCGCGACAACCTGAAACAACGGCTCACCGCCCTGCGTCCCGACGACACGCCGGCCTCATGGGCGTTCCGCTGGGTGGGCACGCACCCGAACATCCTCACTACGCTGAGCGGCATGAACCAGATGGAACATCTGGAGGCCAACGTGCGCACCTTCTCGCCACTCGACCCCTGCACGGACGCCGAGAACCGTCTGTTGGAGGAAATCGCCGACGTGATGGCGGGCTTCCCCATAATTCCGTGCACCGCCTGCGGTTATTGCATGCCCTGTCCCTTCGGGGTTGATATCCCCGGCAACTTCGCCCGCTACAACGAGGCCGTGGATCAGCAGATACTGCCGCTGCCCGACAAGCAGGCGGCGGATTACACGACCCGCAAGCAGCAGTTCGCCGACGGTTTCCGGAAGGCACTCCCCGACACAGGGAAGTGGGCCACCCAATGCACCGACTGCGAGGCTTGTCTCAAGAAATGTCCGCAACAAATCCGCATCCCGAATCAGATGGAGAGAATTGTGGAGCTGCTGGAAAAGCAGTAAGGACGCGCCATGGCACGTCTCTACAAGGCAATTTCATTTGTCCGCGTATATTCGAAATTTGTGTATCTTTGCAGGAGAAAAACCTTATTTGTAAATAGAAATTCATCAAAAATGAAAAGTATCCCCTTTATCGTCATCGCCGCCGTGGTGCTCGCCTCCTGCGGTCAAAACAACAAGAACAACAACCAGCCCCAGCCTTCCGAAGAGGGCGCGACAGTCTATTTGACTCGTGATATCAGTCCCGAGGCGTTGGTGAAAATCTACAAAGCGTTGGGTGTGGAGGCCAAGGGCCGCGTGGCCGTGAAGATCTCCACCGGCGAGGGCAGCAACCCCAACTACCTGAAGCCCGAACTCATCAAAGATCTCGTGATGCTGGTCGATGGCACCATCGTGGAGTGCAACACCGCCTACAGCAGCGGCCCCGAAGACGCTCAGGATGACCGCAACACCTCGGCCAACCACTGGAAGATCATCGAGCGGCACGGCTTCAAACCGATGTTCAAGGTTGACATCATGGACGAGGAGGGCGAGATGCACATCCCCGTGAAAGACGATTCGCACATCAAGTACGACATCGTGGGCAACCACATGGCCAACTACGACTTCATGATCGCGCTCAACCATTTCAAGGGCCATCCCATGGGCGGCTACGGCGGCGCGCTCAAGAACCTCAGCATCGGCTGCGCCAGCCAGAACGGCAAGGCATACATCCACTCCGCCGGCAAGATGGAAGTTCTCGACATGGAGAAACTCTGGACCCCCGAGTACATCGGCGACCAGGACGGCTTCCTCGAGAGCATGGCGGCGGCCGCGCAAGCCGTGACCGACTACTTCCAGAAAAAGGAGGGTATCATCTACATCAGCGTGATGAACAACATGAGCATCGACTGCGACTGTGTGGACCATCCCGAGCCCGTGAAGTTGGAGGACTACGGCATCCTCGCCAGCACCGACCCCGTGGCCCTCGACCAGGCCTGCGTCGATATCATCAACCAGCAGAAGGTGACCGCCACCAACGATCCCACCGACCTGCTCTCCCGCATCAACCAGCAGCACGGCACTCACACCATCGACTGGGCGGAGAAGATCGGTTTGGGGACGAAGAAGTACAAGTTGGTGGAGATTGACAAGTAGCAGTTCTTCGCTAAGCCTCTGAACAACAATAGTTTCTTGGGAAATTGAAAAATCGTAAGTTTATAGGAACATTGGCGGGCATCGCCGCCGCCGTTTGCTATGGCACCAACCCGCTGGGAGCCTTGAAGTTGTATGCCACCGGAATGCAGACCAACAGCGTTCTGTTCTACCGTTTCGGGCTGGCGTGGGTGATCATCGCCATCGTGATGCTTTTCAAGAAAGAGAATTTCAAGGTGACACGGCAGGAGTTTCGAGTGCTGACAGGATTGGGACTGCTGTTCATCGTGTCGTCGCTCACCCTGTACCTGAGTTTCCATTACATGGCGGCAGGCGTGGCTTCCACCATTCTTTTCACCTATCCCGTGATGACCGCTGTCATCATGGCGCTCTTCTTTCACGAGCGCGTCACTCTTGCCACGCTGCTGTCGCTGTTGCTGTCGGGCGTGGGGGTCGTTTTGCTGTATTGGAGCGACAACGGCGAAGCATTGTCAACGATAGGGGTGCTTTTGGTGCTGGCCTCGGCGCTGTCGTACGCCCTTTACATCATCCTGATGAACAAGGGGAACCTGCAGATGTCATCCATCAAGATCAATTTTTACGTCCTGCTGTATTGTGCTTTGGGGATGGTGGTCTATTCTTTGGTTGCGCGGTTGCCGCTCACGCTGCCTCGGGGAGCCGTCAGCTGGTTCTATGTGGGCTGGCTCGCCCTGGTGCCCGGAATCTTCGCCTTGGTGCTGATGGTGTATGCCGCCAAATACGTCGGCTCCACCGCCACCGCCATCCTGGGCGCGCTCGAACCGCTTACTGCTGTGCTCATCGGCCTGCTTGTCTTCAACGAACCGTTCACGGCTTATCTGGCTATAGGTATCGTGCTCATTCTCGCGGCGGTGATGATCATTGCCTTGGCACAACAGAAAAAACAGACAGACACCCTGGCATGATAGAGAAAAAGCGTATCTTCGCAGCCAAAATATAATTCAAGAAAAATGAAAAAACATTTCCTCCTTTTGACCTGCCTGTTGGCTGTCGGCACTTTATGCGCGCAGACGCTCTTCGAAGGGGTGGCCACCTACCGCATGAGCATGAACGGCATGTCAGCGCAGAACTACACCGTCTATTACCGCGGCAAAGACCAGCTGACCGACATGCCGATGAGCAAGATGCGGATACTATACCTCTCCGCGGAGAAGAAAATGTACACCATCATGAGCATGATGGGCAAACCCATTGTAAGCAGCGCCGATTACGACGCCGACATCCTGTTTGACGCGCAGTTCAACGACACGTTATCCACGGAAGACATTGACGGCCACCACTGCCTCCGCATCGAGATCGAGAGTGACAACGACATGATGGCCGGAAAGGTTACCGTATGGCTCGACACCTCCTACTACATTCCGTCTCAATATGGCCGTGGTCTGCCCGTCCGCAAAGTGACACACATGCAGATGAACGGGCGCTCGTTTGAATCCGTCAGCGAGTTAGTGTCGGTGGTTCAGGGAAAGGTGGACGACGCGCTGTTTGTCGTGCCTTCGGAAGGAGTCGTCTCGATGAGCGTGGATGATGAGGGCAACCCCGTAATCAGCGGCGACACGACGGGGATGTACGCCCCCGTGCACACCAAGGGCATCAAAGCGGTGGACTCTGTCGGATTCCGCAAGGCGGTGGCCAAAGGAAAGGTGGTCTGCATGATGACAGCCACTTGGTGCGGTCCCTGCCGCCTGATGTACCCTAGACTTGAGAACGTTGCCAAAAGACTCGGCAAGGGGTATCGTTTCATCAAGTTCGACATCGACCAAAGCCACGCCCTCGCCCGCGAGTTCGACGCAATGACCATCCCCGTGGTCATCCTCTTTGAGAACGGACGGGAAGTGCGCCGCATCACCTCTGCGGCCTATTCCGAGGAGGACATCTACAAGTTTATCGTCGGGGAAAAGTAAACAGGAGTCCCCAAAACGGCTACCGCCTACTTGTTCCTTTGCAGGATAGTGGCGATGGCGTAACACTCGTTTTCCGACGGACCCGAGACGCAGCAGGCACCTCCCGCGATTTCGCACATGATCTGCGGGGCACTCAGCAGCCGGTCGGTGCCGAGCATCATCCCGATCCGTTTGTGGACATTCGACGCCGTGAACTTCTGCCACAAATCCGCCGTTCTCATATCGAACTGCATCAGCACTTCGTACCTTCCCGTGTAGTCGCTTTTCTCGACGGAGACCTTTTTGACGTGCGTGCCGTCAATGACGGGGTTCCCCGAAGCGTCGCCGTAACACATATTGAACTGGTACAGCTCTTCCTCCGGCGCGGACATCAGAATCCAGCAGGGGATGAGTTGGCTGCCTTCGGGCGAGACCGGCATTTTGCCCGTCCGCAGGGCGTTCATGAACGCGGCAGTGTCAGAAGACGGCAACCGCAGGCCGTTTTGGTTGTCCCAGGCGATTTGCTTTTCCTCAGGCAAACGTTCCATCGTCTCATTGACCAACGAGCTGTACAAATTATCGGAATAGCTTAACAAATACCAGATTCCGAAATCCTTGGCGGTGTAATCCTGCCCGAAAACCTCATCGGGATTGACATTGTACTGGACGGCTTTGGTTTGATGACAGCCCGTAAAGAGCATGACTCCAATGACTACGAAAACACTAACTCTTTTCATAATGGTTTGATTATAAGGTTTATACTGTTTATTCAAAGTTTAATATTCAATGTTCAATGTTCAAAGTTTAAGGCAGTAGTAGTTAGTTTTCTAGCAGTTCGTCGTATATTTTCAGGTTTTCTTTCAGTTCGCGCGTCAGTCTCAGCTCATAAATCGCATACGCAATGCAGGCGGCGTAAAACAGCATGGAAAATAGAATCTGTGGAGGCGTAAGATACTGTAAATCGGTAAAATGGAACGGCTTGCGATAGAAGATGTAGGCGAAAATGGGGAAGCTTGCGGCAAGGCAAAGGGGCAGGACGACGCAGAATCCCCATATCGTGGAGCGTTTCAACGCCAGATGCCAGCGGTCTGCGAAACGCATCGCTTCAAGGGTGGGTGTGTTCAGCGGGTCATGTTTCCAAAAGCGGACCACCCATACTGCGTACCACACCATGCTGGCGAGGAACAAAACGTTGAATATCAAGTAGGGCACAGCCAAGCTCCAGCTGGAGAAGCACATCTCCGCCTTCGAGAGCACGAAGACTTCCACCAAGATGCCCAGAACCACGGCACTGAGGTTTTCAATCAGGAAGCGGCGGTGGGTCGAGGTGATGCTCCGGTGCAAAAGCCGCCGCACGGACTCCTGCTGCACGTGTTCGAAGCGCTGCAGACGCTCATCCTGCTGCTGCCAAAGCGCTTCTATCTGTTCAAATGTCTTTTCCATTGTTTTCGGTGTTTAATATGACTAACTTCTGTTTGATACGTTCCACCCGTTTCCGTGCGGCGGTCTCGCTGATGCCTACAATCTCAGCTATCTGATCGTACGGAATCTTGTCCAAGTACAGCAAAATGAGCGACTTGTCGGCTTTTCCTAAGAGGTCGATCAGGCGGTAGAGACTTTCGACGAGTTCCTCGTGTTTGAGGTCGGTGAGGGTGGCGACCATCTCGTCGGTGAGCAGCACGAACGAGGGGGTGCGGCTCCGCTTGCGCAGCTTGGCGACAGCGGTGTTCAACGCCACACGATAGACCCAGGTGTTCTCCTTGCTCTCGTGCCGGAAGTTCGGCCACGCCTGCCAGAGGTTGCACACGATGTCCTGGTACATGTCGCGCACGTTGTCGGGCTGCCGGTCGGTGTAGAAGAGGCACACCTTGAACAGTGTCCGCTCGCACCGCGCCAGCATCTCCATGAATTCCGATTCTCTTTGGTCTCTCATGTCAGGGTCGTTTTGCCATATTAGTTGCAAAAATATCAAAAATGTGACGTGTAGGGAGAAATTTTTCGATGTGGGGGCAAGATCCATTCCGACAGCTACATAGGGCATTTTATGCTCGACCAAATGAAAATGGAATTTGACTTCGAACAGGTCAAGAAGTTTGAGGCCGGTTTCACCAACGAGTCGGCATTTTTTCTTGAAAAACACGATTATCAGTACGGCCTGAGCCGATGATTCGCGAAAAAGTGGTATTTTTGCGGTCATAAAACCTTTCTTATTATGAAACAACATCTTATCAGCGAAGGATATATGCCCTTCTTGGGCTATCAAACCTATTATCGCATCGTCGGCGAACCGTCAAACAAGCCGGCGTTGCTGCTGCTGCACGGCGGACCGGGCAGCACGCACAACTATTTCGAAGTGTTGGACCGTATCGCCGACACGGGTCGTCAGGTGATTTCTTACGACCAGATCGGATGCGGCAACTCCTATCTCGACGGGCATCCCGAGTTGTGGACCCAGGAGACCTGGATCAACGAACTCATCGCCCTGCGCGAATACCTGCATCTTGACCAAATCCACTTGCTCGGTCAGTCGTGGGGCGCCATGCAGGCCATCGCCTATATCATTGACTGTAAGCCAGAAGGCATCAAATCGGTGATTCTCTCTTCAGGTCACGCTTCCAGTTCGCTATGGGCCAGCGAGCAGCATCGTCTCATCCAATACATGCCGGAGGAGGACCAAGAGGCCATCCGTCGCGCCGAAGCCACCGGCAAATGGGACGACCCCGACTATCTTCGCGCCAACGACCACTATTATGAGCGTTACGTCATCAGTGTCGATGAAAATTCGCCCGAATGCATCCGTCGTCCCAAACGTGCGGGCAACGAAGCCTATCTCTACGGCTGGGGGCCCAACGAGTACCAGCCGCTTGGCGACTTGGCCGATTTCGAATACACCGACCGTCTCCACGAAATCAAACAGCCCTGTCTGATCTGCAGCGGCACCCGCGACATCTGCACCCCGGTGGTGGCCGCCTCGCTCTACGAGAACATTCCGAACAGCCGCTGGGAGGTCTTCAAAGGCGCCCGTCACACCTGCTTTGTGGAACAGACCGACAAGTACTGCGCGATTTTGGAGAAATGGCTGGAAGAGAATGACGGATCAAATTTTTAGATAATCCAACTTGACCACAAAAGACCATAAAGGCTTCCTGCTGCTGCATCTCTCCGTGTTCATCGCGGGGTTCACCGGAGTACTGGGACGGCTCATCGAGCTGGATCCCGTGGTGCTCGTTTGTCACCGGATGACGTGGGCGGCCGCCCTGATGGCCTTGTTTCTTGTCCTCCGAAAAGAGATGCGGCGTTTTCGTATCAAGGATATGGCGCGGATGGGCGGCGTGGGCGTACTGTTGTGCCTGCACTGGATCTTCTTCTATGCCAGCATCAAGGCGTCGAACGTCTCCATCGGGGTGGTCTGCTTCTCTCTGGTCGGATTCTTCACCGCGCTTCTCGAGCCCATCATCAACCGGCACCGCTTCTCCGTGCGCGAGTTCCTGTTCAGCATCCTCACGGTATGCGGCGTCTATCTCATCTTCCAATTCGACACCCGATACCGTTTGGGCATTGCCTTGGGAATCGTCTCCTCGGCCTTGTACGCCCTGTTCGCCATCGCCAACCAGCACGTCGGCAAGCACCACGAAGCCAAGAATATGCTCTTCTGGGAGATGGTCGGCGGCATTGTCGTCCTCGGCGTCATCCTCCCGGTTTACAACTTCATCCTGCCGGTCGGGAAGTTCCTTCCGACGGGTATGGACTACCCCTACATGGCCTTTATGGTGGTGGTTTGCACCATCGGGCTATGCTTGCTGCAAATCATTGTCTTGCAGAAGATTGACGCTTTCACGGTTAACCTTACCTACAATCTGGAGCCCGTTTATAGCATCATCCTCGCGATGCTGATTTTCCAGGAATACCACGAGTTGAACTTCTCGTTTGTCCTCGGCATCGCGCTGATCATCGTCTCGGTGGTGCTGCAGACGTGGTCGAAGGTCAGGGTGAAGAATCCGGCGTGAGGGGGCGACTCATCCCCTAACGGGGATGCCTGTCTGTAGCCAATGGATGCACATGTGCGGTTCCAAATCTCCGTAGGAGATTCATATCCTCGCTAAGAATCGGCTCAAATCATTGCAAAAAACAGTGATTATCGGCACAGGGCAGGAGCTGTACGCTGACAGCGCATACATAGGCAAGGGCGTGGAGCGGGGTCTGCGGAAGTATGGCCTGAAGGACAGAATCATCAAACGAAATATCAAAGGCAAGAAGATCAGCAAGGGGCAGGACACCATCAACAGGAAGAACGCAAAGGTTCGGGCGCAGGTGAAACATGTGTTCGGGTACATGGAAGAGTGCCTTCACGGAATGTCCAGCCGTGTGTGGTCGGCTTTGCGCGGAACGCGGCCTTCAACACCCTGACAAACCTGGTCTACAACCTGTGCCGGCACGAGCAAATAATGCGACTCGGAATGAATTAAACATAATAACTGATTGATAATCAGAAATATACCCCCCCCTAAAAAGAAGAAAAAATCAAAAAACAGACCGAACTAAAAGAATATTATGTAAATTTACAGCGTCATATTTTCCGATTTTGTTCAACGGACCTCGCATGGTCTGGAGATATGGCGCGAAAATGGTAAAAATAGAGGTCCCCTACAATAAAAATGGTTGCATTTATTTCTGAAAAACAGTGTGTTAGGAGCAAACTACTGTTTGTTTTCCTTTTCTCAACCTCATTTTTTTATGGCAGTGCACAGACCATCACGACCAAAGGACCCGAAATCGGAATGGATGAAGGAGCCAGGGTTACTGTCTTGGGTGAGGATGACAACAATATTTACTTTAGTGCTGTGGACAAGAGTGTTTATGGTAATGATGATGACGAATTTTTTGTCACCGTTTATAACAAAAAGAACCGTTCCGTTGTTATGGAAAATGAGTTTGACGAAGATTACGGTTTTTCCACAGCATTTATGGCAGATGACAAGGCGGTTCTGCTAGGTTCATCATTCAACAAAAAGAACAAAAGTATGGATTTTTTCCAATACGCATTCCCTGTTATGAATAAAATCAAAGGCAAGATTGTACCCAAAGTGGTGTATTCTGTGCCTGTCGAGAATAAGAAATACAATTTGTCCAGTGTCTTACTTTCTCCTGACGGTCAAACACTCGCCTATCTAACCTACTTAGATCCATCAAATCAAAGTGTTGAAGAATACACCATTGATGTGATGGTGCGTGGTGTCGATGGACGTGAGATCGTCCATACAAGGGAAAAAGTCAGGGGGAAATCACCGTATGTCGTGAATGGATATCTTGCTAATGACGGAACTGTTTATGTGGAAGAGCATCATTATATAGATCGCAACAATACTTTACGGTTTGTCACAATTACCACAGACCAGCAATACAAGCCTATGCAAATTGAAGAGGATATGGAGGGGCTGCACAATATGCATACAGCATTGCTTGCCGACCAGCGTCTGATGATGTTCGGTGCTACAAAAAACGGGGTAGGGATGATTATATTAGACAAGAGCGGAGAAGTGGACAAATCTGGCATTTATGAAGTGAAAATCCCTGATTTGCCGGAGGGTGTCAAGTATGATTACGATGCTTATAATGAGGATAAATTCGCTTTCAAACCGTATCAGATTTTGTCCTTGCAAGACGGGCGTTTTTTGGTGTTGGCTCACCAGCATCGGTCCATTCTTGTCTCGAATGGAAACTCGGTTAGGGCTTATAATGATCATAAAAATCTTTACATCTTTCTGTTTGACAAAGATTTAGAGCCTCTGGCATTTGTTACGCGGCCTTTTGGCACTCAAAGTTCGGGGAACAATCACGAGGATTTGCCAGTTGCCTTTGAATGGAACGGGGAGACAAGATTGTTGTTCAACGGTCAGGTGTCGAACTACACGGGTGGTCCCAAGCGCGAGTGGAAAGTGTTGTCTGCCACAAAGCCGAGTGAACGTTGTTTGGTATTGGGCAAGTTGGATGACGACCTGCATTTTGAACCCAAAATCATCAGGAATCCGGGGCCGAATGCACAGTTTTCGAAGGGTGAATACTTCGAGCAGTTGCTGAAGGTGACGGACGATGCGGTGTATATCATCAATCACAACAACAGTGACAACTTCATTGAGGAAATCCGGGAATAGAGAGAGGGATTATGATGGTCCATTGCTGGTTGATTTTGCAGTATTCCGAACCGCAGTATTCCGCAGTCCGCCATTGGCAAAGGCGATAATTTGAGGAGCCGCCGTTACCGAAACCGTCGCCTTGGGGATTTCCTGAAGGAGCTGGATTTGACCGAGGGGCGTTCGTTTTTAAATAATGCGTATTTTTGCAGCATAAAAACCGACATAACGTATCTTGTTAATATATAAACTGATACAACGAATTACTTTCTGAAAAAATCAATTGATGTAGCCATTTTAGTATTTTTTCAGCATTTTTTTGCCAGGTCCTCAACTGGTGGAAATGATTGCGCGAATGAAGAACTCGCTGAGAATCGGCTCAAATCATTGCGAAAAAAAGTACTTTTGCCGCCATTATGAAAAAGACCATCATCATCACCGGTGCCACCTCTGGAATAGGGCTTGAAGCCACCCGTCTTCTGGCGGGCAAGGGCTATTGCATTCTCGCCGTAGGCCACAGCACCGCCAATTGTGAAAAAGCCGACCGGGATATCCGGTTCGGCATACCTGATGCCGATATCTCTTGGTTCGCTGGAGACTTGATGCAGCAGCGGGAGGTCGTTCGCATGGCCGGTGAGATAAAAAAACGGCTGAATGAGAACGGCACCGAATCGTTGTACGCACTCATCAATAATGCAGGATGCGCCCGAAGCCGGTATATGACCACCGAAGATGGCTATGAGCAGCAATTTGCCTTAAATCATCTTGCCGGATTCCGGCTCACCCATGAACTGCTGCCTTACCTTCTGAAGGAAGGAGGGCGCGTAATCATGACAAGCAGCGAATCCCACAAGAATATGAAAGTCCGTTGGAGTGATGTGATGATGAGAAAGCACTACAATCCGCTTCTCGCCTACAAACAGTCAAAACTTTGCAACATGCTTTTCGCCCTGGGACTGAGCGACCGCTACGGGGCCAAGGGGCTACATGCATACGGTGTGGATC
>JAEEGH010011763.1_pt1 | contig 19787 bp, 18 predicted proteins | sample 9134181 | NCBI WGS metagenome assembly JAEEGH01 (sample SAMN16246544, study PRJNA631951) | gut metagenome | biome: gut microbiome; feature: rumen; material: DP-attached | host: Bos | place: Iran: Karaj | collected 2018-10 | reverse complement strand
ATACTTCAACAATCGTTTTCCTCGTACGAAAGGGAAATCCGAAAAAGATTCTTGACTGGAACGACCTCATCAGACCTGGAGTCGGAGTCATCACACCTAACCCGAAGACTTCTGGCGGCGCATGCTGGAACTATCTTGCAGCATGGGCTTATGCAAAGAAGCTTTACAACAACGACGAGGCAAAAATCCTTGATTTCGTAAAGAAGATTTATGCAAATGTCCTTGTTTTGGATTCAGGTGCACGCGGTGCGACAAACTCTTTCGTACAGAACAAGCAGGGAGATGTTCTCCTGGCCTGGGAAAACGAAGCATTCCTTTCAATCGCTGATTATCCGAACGATTATGAAATCGTCACACCGTCTTTGAGTATCCTTGCACAGCCTTCAGTCGCTGTAGTCGATGAAGTTGTTGACCGCCGCAAAACACGGGAAGTCGCAACTGAATACCTCAAATACCTTTATTCAGAAGAGGCACAGAGACTTGCCGGACAGAATTTCTACCGTCCTTCAAATCAGAAAGTCCTGAAAGAATTCAGCAATGTCTTCGATTTGAACATCAACCTTGTCACAATCAACGATTTCGGTGGCTGGAACGCTGCCCACGACAAGCATTTCAAAAACGGCGGTCTCTTCGACCAGATTTACAACAAGAAATAATTTCACAGGGAGCTTTGTATGAGCAAAAAATCTAAACGAGTAATACCCGGATTCGGGATTTCCATGGGTGTCACGATAAGCATCTTAAGCCTTGTAGTGCTGATTCCACTGGCATCGCTGATTATTTACTCTGCAAAGCTTAAGCCTGCTGAGTTTTTCACGGTCATCACACGCGACAGGGTTTTATCAAGCTTTTGGGTAAGTTTCATCACTGCCTTTGTCGCGTCTTTAATAAATGCGGTTATGGGAACGATAATCGCATGGGTGCTCGTCCGCTACACATTCCCTGGAAAAAGGATCATGGACGGAATCATCGAGCTGCCTTTTGCCCTTCCAACCGCAGTAGCCGGCATATCGCTCACTTCACTCATGGCCGATACCGGTTGGGTGGGTTCGTTCTTCGCAAAATTCGGCGTTAAAATCGCCTACACAAAAACCGGAATCACGGTAGCTCTGATTTTCATCGGAATTCCTTTCGTAGTCAGGGCGGTTCAGCCGGTTCTTGAAAAGCTCGACGCAACTTACGAGGAAGCGGCTAATGTACTCGGAGCGAACAGGCGTATCATCTTTAGGAAAGTGATTTTGCCAGAAGTTCTTCCGGCCCTGCTCACGGGAACCGGGCTTGCGTTCGGAAGATGCCTTGGAGAGTACGGAAGCGTAGTCTTCATAGCGGGAAACCAGCCGTTCAAAACGGAAATTACACCGCTCATCATCATGTCCGAACTGCAGGAATATGATTATCCTGCGGCGACAAGCATAGCCCTTGTCATGCTCGTATTCTCATTTCTCACTCTTTTTCTTGTAAATCTGATGCAGGCACGAAACACAAAAATCCTGGGAGGAAAATCATGAGCAAAAAAGACGAAATCATCAAGGAAAAAGACAGAATCAGAAGGGATTCTGGAAAGACAAAATGGTTTTTAATATCCCTGAGCGCGCTGTTTTTATTCGTGCTTTTGATTCTTCCCCTGCTCACCGTAATCATAACTTCAGTCGCAAAGGGAATTCAATTTTACGCCAAGTCAATTTCTGACACTTATGCAGTCAAGGCGATGTGGCTCACCCTTGAGGCGACACTTTGGTCTGTTTTGATAAACACTGTTTTCGGACTTTTCGCGGCGTGGGCAATCACGAAATTTCATTTCCACGGAAAAAAAGTCCTCACGACTCTGATTGATGTCCCGGTCACGGTTTCGCCGATTATCGCAGGTCTTATTTTCATCCTGATTTTCGGCCGTCAGAGCGCGATTTTCCCATTCTTGAAATCTCACGGAATACAAATCGTTTTCGCCGTTCCGGGAATCATTCTTGCCACGGTTTTCGTCACCTTCCCGTTCGTTTCCCGCGAGCTGATTCCAGTGCTCGAAAGCCAGGGAACTGATGAAGAGGAAGCGGCGGCCTTGATGGGAGCAAAATGGCACACGATTTTCACCAAGGTCACTTTTCCCCACATCAAATGGGCGTTTTTATACGGAATCGTGCTTTGTACGGCACGTGCGATGGGCGAATTCGGAGCGGTTTCAGTTTTGTCGGGACATCTTCGCGGCAAGACGAATACCCTGCCCCTTCACATCGAAATTTTGTTCAATGAATTCCAGTATGTTCCGGCCTTCGCGGTCTCTTCAATCCTTGTCATGCTCGCCATCGTGGTTTTGATTCTGAGAAGCGTTCTGGAAAAACTCGGAAAAAAGGAACTTGAAGCAAATAGATAGTTAGTAACGCCCCTTATTTAATCTGTGAAAATCTGTGTTTATCTGTGGATAGAACAGGAGGAAATATGTATATCGAACTTAAAAACATAAATAAATCGTTCGGGAATTTTAAGGCTTCGGATAATGTCAGTTTTGGCATTGAAAAGGGAAAACTTGTCGCTTTGCTCGGTCCTTCAGGCTCAGGAAAGACGACGATTCTCAGGATGATTGCAGGTCTTGAATCTCCTGATGACGGCGAAGTGATTATCGACGGAAAAGTGATGAATGACATTCCTGCCGCAAAACGAGGAATCGGCTTCGTCTTCCAGAATTACGCTCTTTTCCGATACATGACGGTTGAAGAAAACATCGCGTTCGGCTTGAAGGTTCAAAAACTCGACAAGCATTTCATCAAGGAACGCGTTCAGGAAATGATAGAACTCGTCGGCCTTAGCGGAATGGGAAAACGCTACCCGAGCCAGCTTTCAGGCGGACAGAGACAGCGAGTTGCCTTTGCGCGCGCAATCGCCCCGAATCCGCAGGTTCTTCTTTTGGACGAGCCATTCGCCGCAATCGACGCAAAAGTAAGGCAGGAACTCCGCACCTGGCTCCGTCAGATGATCAGCAAACTCGGAATCACAAGCATTTTCGTCACCCACGACCAGGAAGAAGCGGTTGAAGTTAGCGATGAAATCATCGTCACAAATCACGGCCGGGTCGAGCAGGTCGGAACACCACTTGAAATCTACAGAAACCCGAAAACGGCATTCACGGCAAAATTCTTCGGTCAGGCTGGATTCCTGAAAGATTACAGCGTCTTCAAGAATTTCGAGCGGATTGAGGATGCAAGCGAGGCCTTTACACGACCAGAATTCGTCAAAGTCTCAAAGAAAAACGAGACGGAAAAATATTCAATTTCTTCATCGGAAGGCCTTGTCTCTGATGTCTGCTTCCGGGGAACTTACATAGAGCTTCGGATAAATGTAAACGATTCGGAAGTAATCGCGATTCGCCGCCTCGATGAGGAACCGGTCGAAATCGGAGAAAAGGTGAATGTCTTCCTGTACCGGATTTTTGTCACAAAAGACAATGAAGTTTATCAGCTCAACAACCAGGCCCTTGATTCTGGTTCAGTGTTCATCTAAGGAAGCGGGCTATGTCTGTTGAAAATCTAGAAACTGATGTACTGATAATCGGTGGCGGTACGGCCGGCTGCTATGCCGCGATAAAGCTCGGCTCCCAAAGAGACATTTCCGTTCTCGTTGCCGAAAAAGCTAACATCCAGAGAAGCGGCTGTCTTGCGGCGGGAGTAAATGCGCTCAACGCCTACATCACGGAAGGCCACACCCCGCAGGATTATGTAGATTACGCCTCAAATGATGCAGAGGGAATCGTGAGGAACGACCTGCTCCTTTCAATCTGCAAACGCCTGAACGGCGTGACTGAGGATTTGGAAAAGCGGGGACTTGTAATCCTCAAAGATGAAAACGGAAAATATGTAAGCCGGGGCTGGCGAAACATAAAAATCAACGGAGAAAACATCAAGCCTCTTCTCGCCGAGGGTGCAAAGGCACAGAAAAACGTGCAGATTCTGAATCACATAAACATAACCGATTTGGAAACAGAAGAAGATGAATCCGGAAAAAAACGCGTGACAGGCGCATTCGGATTCAGCGTAAACGAAAAAATCTTCTATCACATCAGGGCAAAGGCAGTTCTCGTCGCAACGGGTGGAGCAGCCGGTTTATACAGACCGAACAATCCCGGATTTTCTCGCCACAAAATGTGGTATCCGCCATTCAACACAGGTGCCGGCTATGCGATGGGAATCCTTGCCGGTGCTGAAATGACGACTTTTGAAATGCGTTTCATCGCCCTTCGCTGCAAGGACACAATCGCTCCGACAGGCACAATCGCACAGGGAGTCTGGGCAAAACAGGTGAACGCAAAAGGCGAAGTCTACGAGACAAAATACGGACTGAAAACAAGCGAGCGGTGCTGGGGAACGGTCGAGGAAAACCGCGCCGGGAACGGCCCATGCTTTCTTGCGACAAAAGGAATTTCAGAACAGACCGAACAGGATTTGTTCAAGGCATACCTCAACATGGCTCCAAGCCAGACCCTCAAATGGCTTGAAAACGGCACCGGTCCTGCCTCAGAAAATGTCGAGGTCGAGGGAACTGAGCCGTACATCGTTGGCGGGCACACGGCAAGCGGATTCTGGGTTGACACAAAGCGAGAGACGACGATAAAAGGACTTTTCGCGGCGGGAGATGTCGCAGGCGGTGCTCCTCAAAAATATGTCACTGGCGCGATTGCAGAGGGAGAGATTGCCGCAGAAAGCATCGCGGAATTTTTGGCAGCAAATGCGGAAATTGAACAGAGCCGAACTGAACCGAAAAAATCGAGCCTGAGTGAGAATGACAAATTCTCTGAATACGAAAGACATTTGCCCTCAGACAGGAAGATTTCGACAGGCTCAAGCTCCTCAGCATTTTCAGCGGAACAGATTGAAGAAGCGATGCAAAAAATCATGGACGAATATGCGGGCGGAATTGCGACGAATTACCGTTACAACGAAAGCCGGCTTGTCCTTGCCGCAAAGAAAATCGCCGAACTTCAGGCCATTGTTCCAAGCCTCGAGGCAAATGACATGGACGACCTGCTGAGAATCTATGAGGTTCGCGAAAGGCTGATTGTATGCCAGTCACTGATTGCTCATCTTCGCTCACGAAAAGAAACAAGGTGGCACAGTTTCGCCGAACACGCCGACTATCCGCAAAAAAGCGAGGACGGCGCCTGCTATGTCAATTCAGTGAGGGAGAACGGTGAAATAAAAATCATAAAACGGCCGCTTGTCAAAGGAGAAGTTTATGAGCATCAGAATTAAACAGGAAAAATGCGTCGGCTGCAAAAACTGCGTCGAAGTCTGCCCGGGAAACCTCATAAAGATTGGCTCCGACAAAAAGGCGTTCATCAAACACGAGCGGGACTGCTGGGGCTGCACCAGCTGCATAAAGGCCTGCCCCATTCAGGCAATCAGCTTCTTTTTAGGGGCTGACATCGGCGGCAGGGGGGCCGAGCTTACAGTCACGACAAAAGGCACAGTTCGGACCTGGACAGTCACAAAGCCGGACGGCTCCCTCAGCAACATAGTCGTAGACGGAAGCGCGGCGAACAAATACTAGGGAATAAAATTCTGGAGGATTATAATGAGTGAATTATCACATTTGGACGAATTGGAGGCAGAGGCAATTTACATCATCCGCGAAGTTGCGGCGGAATGTGAAAAGCCGGTAATGCTCTATTCCATCGGCAAGGACAGCTCGGTCATGCTGCACCTTGCATTGAAAGCGTTTTATCCCGAAAAACCGCCCTTTCCTTTCCTGCACATCGACACGACATGGAAATTCCGTGAGATGATTTCTTTCCGCGACCATGTTGCGAAAAAATACGGACTGGATATGCTCGTCTACACGAATCAGGAAGGCGTAAAGGCCGGAATCAATCCCTTTGACCACGGCTCGGCATACACCGACATCATGAAAACCCAGGCGCTCAAACAGGCACTCACTCAGTACGGTTTTACTGCCGCATTCGGTGGCGGCCGTCGCGATGAAGAAAAATCCCGCGCAAAGGAAAGGGTTTTCAGCTTCAGAAATGCGGCGCAGGCATGGGATCCGAAAAATCAGCGGCCTGAAATGTGGAAGCTTTACAACACGCAGATTCACAAGGGCGAGAGCATCCGTGTCTTTCCCCTTTCAAACTGGACTGAAAAAGACATCTGGCAATACATCAAAAGGGAGAATATCGAAATCGTCTCGCTTTACTTTGCCGCAGAAAGACCTGTGATAGAGAGGGACGGAGCAATCATTCTAGTGGATGATGACCGCCTCAAATTGCGGGAAGGCGAAAAAATCCTTCACAAGTCAGTTCGTTTCCGAACTTTGGGCTGCTACCCCCTTACGGGTGGCGTTTACAGCACGGCAAACAACCTTGATGAAATCATCGATGAGACCTTGAGTGCCGTCACCAGCGAAAGGACAAGCCGCGTAATTGACAAGGACGGCGGAACGGCAAGCATGGAAAAACGAAAGCGGGAGGGCTATTTCTAATGAAAGGACTTTTAAAATTCATCACATGCGGAAGCGTCGATGACGGAAAATCAACGCTTATCGGACACATTCTCTACGACGCCAAACTTTTGTACGCCGATCAGGAAAAATCCCTTCAGCTGGAATCAAAGGTCGGAAGCCGTGACGGGAAAATCGACTATTCGCTTCTTCTCGACGGCCTCATGGCAGAACGGGAACAGGGAATCACAATCGATGTCGCGTACAGATATTTCACGACTGAAAAGCGAAGTTTCATCGTCGCTGATACACCGGGCCACGAAGAATACACAAGAAACATGGCTGTCGGCGCTTCCTTCGCTGACCTTGCAATCATTCTTGTTGATGCGAAAAACGGCGTTCTGGTGCAGACCCGCCGCCACGCCCGCATTTGCTCACTGATGGGAATCAAGCATTTCATTTTTGCCGTCAATAAAATGGATCTGACAGGTTACGCAGAATCAAGATTCTCCGAAGTTACTTCACAAATCAACGGAATCATCAGCGAACTCGGCCTTGAAGATGTCGTCATCATTCCTGTAAGCGCGACTGAAGGCGACAACATCACGACCGCAAGCAAGAACATGGACTGGTACACGGGAAAGACAATCCTCGACCACCTTGAGACCGTTGACATTTCAAGAGACACGAGCGAAGAAGGATTCTACCTCCCGATTCAGAGGGTTTGCCGCCCGAACCACGAATTCAGAGGCTTCATGGGCCAAATCGAGCGCGGTTCGGTCAAAGTTGGCGATGAGATAACCACCCTTCCTAGCAAGGAAAAGGCAAAGGTCAAGAAAATCGTCGTCGGATTTGAAGAAAAAGACGAAGCCGGACAGGGAAAAGCCGTAAACATCGTTCTTGACCGCGAAGTCGATGTAAGCAGAGGCTGCGTTTTCACAAAGAATCTTGAAATTCCGACCGCAACAAGCTTCACCGCCACAATCCTCTGGATGGACGACAGCGAGCTTAAGACAGGAAAGAATTTCTTCGTCAAAATCGGCACAAAACAGATTCCTGGCCTTGTTACTCACATCGAGCACTCAATTGATGTGAACACCGGGGCTGAAAAAAAGTGCAGTTCCCTCAAAAAGAACGAAATCGCCGTATGTACGATAAGCGTTACTGAGCCGATTGTCCTCGATGAATTCAAAAAGAATCATACACTCGGCGAATTCATTTTGATTGACCGAATCAGCAACATGACAAGTGCATGCGGTGTCGTGACAAAAATTTCTGAATCAAACCAGAACCTTTCAGCGACGGTAGACCGAAACAGAAGGGCTTCGTTGAAATTGCAGTCACCTCTCGTAGTTCAGTTCATTCTCGGTCAGAGCGGAATTACTGAAGATTTCGTCTCGACGGTTGAGAAAAAGCTCGCCGACTCAGGCCGCCATACTTACCGCTACATGCCAAAATCTGATGAAGACTATGTTTCAGTCGTCACTCATCTTTACGAGGCAGGACTTGTCGTTCTCCTTGAACTTGACGAGCGGCAGAAAAAAGATGTGGCAGAATTAGACAAGATTGCATGGTACGCCGACTGGCAGGAAAATCTTTCCGGAGCAAATGCAGACGATGTGGCAGAAACAATCCGAAAAAAGACCGTGTTTGCCGCCATCGATGAAGACTATTCAATTTAGAAAAGTGAAATACAGGAAACCGGGGCTATTTTATCAGGTTGTATTGGTAAAGCGAATTCGGATCATCCGTTTTCGCAAGCCCCACGCCCATCACATTCCGTACAAGGTCGAGTGAGGAAAGCACTTCTTCTCCCGTTCCTTGTGCGACAATTTTTCCGCCATTCATAAGGCAAAGCTTGTCACAAATGCTGAAACTCTGAGGCAAATCGTGGCTCGTAAGGACAATCCCCCGCCCTTCTTTCGCGAGTTTTGAAAGGACACCGACAATCTCAATCTGATGCTTAATATCCATGTAGGTCGCAGGCTCGTCCAGAAGAATCATCTTCGTGTCCTGGGCAATCACCATCGAAAGATAAGCGCGCTGCCTCTCCCCGCCGGAAATTTCACTGAGATTCTTATCGCGTTTTTCCCACATGTCAGTAAGACGAAGAGCATTTTCAACCAAGGCAAGGTCTTTTTCACCAAGAATTTTTGAATATCCTAGGTAAGGGAAGCGCCCGTGACAGACGAGGGTATAAACATCAAGATTGGCGTTCTGATGAATCTGAGGAAGAAAAGCGACCATTTTCGCCCGCTGCTTGTGCGAAAGTGACTTGAGGTTCTTCCCGTCGATGAAAACAGAACCGGAAGATTCCTGAAAATCAGAATTCATTCCCAAAATTGACTTCAGCAAAGTCGATTTTCCGCTGCCGTTCAACCCCACAATCGCGGTGATTTTTCCGTCATCAAAGCGAAGATTCTCAATGTCGAGGATGTTTTTCCCGCAATAACCGGAACGCAAATTCTGAATTTCAATCATACAGCAAGCCTCTTTTTCCTTGAAATCAACATCCAGATAAAGAAAGGAGAACCCAGGCACGACAAGAACAAACCGACGGGAAGCTCATAAGGGAAGAAAAGCACGCGGGCAAGGACATCGCAAAAAAGAAGGAAATCCGCACCAAGCAGGGCGCAAAGAATGACATTCCGTTTCGTGTCGTTTTTGCTGAAAAGCCTGATTAGGTTCGGAACCAAAAGCCCGACAAAGCCAAGAAGCCCGCACACGCTGACACTCGCCCCCGCAAGCAGCCCCGAAGCAATGATTCCCGCAATCCGGCAACGCTTTACATTGAGCCCAAGCCCGAAAGCCGTCTCATCACCAAGCTGGAACAAATCAATTCCCCCGGAAAGAAAAAACACGACAACAAAAGAGCAAAGGATTACAGGAAAAGCGATGTACAGCGAACAAAGATTCAGATTCTGAAAACCGCCGAGCGAAAAAGCAACCTTGTCGGCGACGATTTCAGGACGAAGCGTGATAATAACATCAATTCCGGCCGTCATCAGCGAGGAAACCGCCACCCCCGAAAGGACGAGAGTAGGCTTTGAAACCCCCGCGCGCCTGCTGATGAGGTAAACCGTAAGCACCGAAAGCAGTGCACCCGAAAAAGAAGCGAACGAGCGGACAAGAGCCGCATACGGAAAAACAAGGGAAACGAGCAGCACAAAAAGCCCCGCCCCCGCATTCACGCCAATGATTCCCGGACTTGCAAGCGTATTGTTCAATGAAAGCTGAAGAATGAGGCCTGAGACCGAAAGTGCCGCCCCACAAAGAAGGGCCGCAAAAGCACGCGGAAGCCTGACTTTTAAAAGAATGACTTTTGCGCTGGATTGAATTTCTTCACCCGAAACAAAAGAAACAAGCGTTTTAAGCGAATCCGAGAACGAAAGCCCCTTTGTTCCCGCAAACACGGCGACGAAAAAAAGGAAAACGAACAATAGGCTTCCAAAAACCACGAGAATCTTGAAATCAATGTTTCGCCTCGCCGGCGCGTTAATATCAGAAATATGTGCCATGTTCGTCCAGATAGTGCGCGATGTATTCGTACGCTTCTGCCCACCGCGCGTTCGGCTTGTAATTGAACAGTTCCCGGGGAATCATTTTTACACGGCCGTTTTTGACCGAAGAAAGCGAAGACCAGGCTGGATTCGACTCAAAAGCACGATGAAACGCCTCTTCCGCATTTTTTTCGCTTCCCTGAGCAACCACGAAAATATAATCAGGGTCAGACGCAATGATTGCCTCAACGCTCAAATCATCAAGAGAGTTTTTGTCAGAGACAATAGACTTCAATCCAAGCCCCTCAAGTATTTCATTCCCGAAATGTTCTTTTAAAACCTTGTTTTTGGTAGGACTTGCCCTCAAAAACAGGTAAGTCTCAGAATCTTTTCTGGCTTTTGATTTTCGCTCAGCACGGATTTTTTCGATTTCAGCCTTAACCTGAGCGACATTCTTTTCAAATAAATCATTTCTTCCAGTCAGATTCGTAAAATCACGCATTACCTTCTCATAATCCGCAAAAAATTTGACATCAACAATATAAGTCTTCACCCCAAGAGAAGAAAGGTTCGCATTCAACTTCTTATGAACCGGAATATCCTGTGTCAAAAGCACAAGGTCAGGATTCAAGGAAAGAATCGCCTCAACGCTCGATGTCGTAAGAGTTCCGACAGAAACAGCGTCTCCGATTCCCTCAAGTTCCAGGGCATCGGTCGTAGTTCCGGAAAGTTTTCCACCGCTCAAAAGCCACATGTCCGCAATCGATTTTGAGAGCGCGACAACACTTTCAGGAGCATTTGTCTTTTTTGCCAGATCCGCATCGTTTTTTCCACGGGCGAAACCAAGAGAACCAATAACAATAAAAAGAAGAATGATTAACTTTTTCATATGGAATACCTTACTAAATTATTACCTAGTTAGTCAATGGGTAATAATTTCAAAAAATCCATTGACACAATTCAGCTCTGGCATTATATTATTATTACCTACTACACTAATAGGTTTATAAAAATTAAAGGAGAAATATATGGCAGACATTAAACAAAGTGCATTGGAACTGATTGGAAAAACCCCGCTCTTGCAGTTGAACGGTTATTCAAAGAAATCTGGAATCAAAAACGCAACAATTCTTGCAAAACTCGAGTACCTGAATCCGGCAGGAAGCGTCAAAGACCGAATCGCCCTCGCGATGATTGAGGATGCGGAACAAAAAGGAATCCTGAAGCCAGGAGCTACTATTATTGAACCGACCAGCGGCAACACAGGAATCGGACTTGCAGCAGTTGCGGCCGCAAAAGGTTACCGCGCGATTTTGACCTTGCCGGAGACCATGAGCGTTGAGCGACGAAACCTCTTGAAAGCATACGGTGCTGAAATCGTCCTTACAGAAGGCGCAAAAGGAATGAAGGGAGCAATCGCAAAAGCAGAGGAACTTCACGCCTCAACCCCGAATTCAATCATTGCCGGACAGTTCGTAAACCCGGCGAACCCGGCCGTCCACAAAAGAACCACAGGACCTGAAATCTGGGAACAGACAGACGGAAAAGTCGATATTTTCGTAGCAGGTGTCGGTACAGGCGGAACATTGACAGGTGTCGGCGAATACCTCAAGGAAAAAAATCCGAACGTAAAAATTGTTGCCGTTGAACCAGCGACAAGCCCGGTACTCTCAAAAGGAACAGCCGGCTCACACAAAATTCAGGGAATTGGAGCAGGCTTCGTTCCAGATGTCTTGAACACAAAGATTTATGATGAGATCATCCCGATTGAAAATGAAGATGCTTTCACTGAAGGCCGTGCCTTTGCCGTAAGCGAAGGAATTCTGGTCGGAATCTCGTCTGGTGCAGCGCTCAAAGCGGCAAAAATCCTCGCCGAACGCCCGGAGAACAAAGGAAAGAACATCGTAGTTCTTCTCCCGGACTCAGGCGACAGATACCTGAGCACCCCGCTTTTCAGTGGAAACTAGAGCCTAAAAAATTCCTTCCAGTTCTTCCAGCATCGAAAGAATTTTCTGGCGGTTTGAACCGTCAAAATGCTGGGCTTCCAATGCAAGGTTTGTGAAAAACTCCTGCATTGGAAGTAGTTTTTTCATCGGAACTTTTTCCGGGTAGTATTCAATCAGAACGCTTCCCGTAAGAAAATTATTCTCAATGTTTTTAATTGCATCGCTTTTCTGCAAGATTGAGCGAGCCTTTTCAACTAAATCCGCTTCCTTGAAAATCGGAGCACGAAGCCGCACTCGTCCTGGAAAAAAACTTGTAATCATAAAATCATCCTAATCCAAAATATTTTCCATTGCCTTGACGCTGATTCCAACTGTAACTGAGTTGTGAAGAATTGCGGCAAGCTGTGGCGAAATCAGCCCGAACACGCCGAGCAGCAGTAAAGCAGAATTTACTTCTATTATAAACGCATTGTTTTGGTTGATTTTTTGAATCAGCCCCTGCGCCAGCATACGCGTTGTTGCCACATTGATTAAACCGCCTTCACTCAGGACTATGTCAGCCGTGTCACTTGCGATTGAAGAACTTCCTTCGATTGCAATTCCGACATCTGCCGCACTCAAGGCAGGAGCATCGTTAATTCCGTCACCGAGCATGATTACTTTTCCAGCTTTCTTTTCCTTTTCTATCAGACGGACTTTATCTTCGGGAAGAGCCTGTGAATAATATCCGTCAAGGCCAGCACTTTCAGCTATTTTTTTTGCCGCTCCCTCAGTGTCGCCGGTAATCATCACGCAGCGGCGGATTCCAGTCTTCTTTAGGTTTTCGATGACTTCACGAGCTTCAGGTCGCACAGGGTCGCCGACTGCAAGAACGCCTGAAAGTTTTCCGTCATAAGAAAGATAAAGAAGCGACTGCCCTGTCTGCAATGAATCTTCCTGAATCTTTTTAACGCACTCATCAAACGGAATATTTTCATCATCAAAGATAAAATGCGCGCTTCCAATCCTTACCTGTTTACCGTTCAAAGTCGATGCAATTCCGTGCGCGACAATGTATTCGACTTTCGTGTGGTTTTCGGGGTGCAGAAGACCTTTTTCTTCAGCAAGGGAAACAACGGCACGACCAAGCGGATGCGGGAAATGCTCTTCAAGGCAAGCGGCGGTCTGCAAAACAAAATCTTCGTCAAAGCCTTTCATCGGATAGATTTTTTCGACTACAGGATTTGCGAATGTGAGAGTGCCGGTTTTATCAAAAATGATTGTGGTGGCTTCTGCCGCTTTCTCAAGATACTTTCCGCCCTTAACGCTGATTCCTCGCCCTGCGGCTTCTTTCATGGCTGAAAGCACTGCAATCGGGGCGGCAAGTTTCATTGCGCATGAATAGTCAACCATGAGCGTTGACATTGTTTTGGTCAGGTTTCGCGTGAAAAGCCATGTAAGGCCGGCAAGAGCGAAATTGAGCGGCACGATTTTTTCTGCAAGAAGCTCCGAACGTCTCTGAGCATTTGCCTTTAGGTTCTGGGAGCGGTCTATCATCTGGATTATGTTCTGGACTTTCGTGTCCTGTCCTGTCGAGCGGGTGCGGATTACAAGCTCGCCTTCGCTTAAAATTGTTCCTGCAAAGACACCGCTTCCAGCCTTTTTTTCAACAGGAAGCGATTCACCTGTAATGCTTGCCTGATTCACCATGCCCTCCCCTCTTTCTACGGAGCCATCACACGGAATCAGACTTCCTTCGCGAACAATGACAAGATCGTCTTTTTTGAGGGCTTCGGCAGGAATTGTTTTTTCTTCTCCGTCCTCAAGAATATGCACAGGTTCGTCTGAAATCAGGAGTTTGTGTGCAAGATTTCCGTAAGAAACACGCTTTGTGACTTCTTCAATTTCCTCACCAAGAGTCAAAAGCATGGAGATTGAGCTGGCCGTGTTTGTGTTTCCAGTGAAAGCCGCCGTTGTAAGGGCCGTCGCATCCAGCATCTGCGTACTGAAAATCTTTCCGTGCCTGAAGCACATTCCAAAAGCAGAGCCAAGGCGTGGAAGAATATTCGTAAAAAGCAAAAGCCGCCTGAGCGGGATTGGGAGCAGTTTTTTTGCAAAATGATTTATCATCGTGCTGATAAAAATGCTCATTATGCTTTCGGTAATCGGAATTTGTGCTACGGCTTCAAGAAGCTTTTCGTCTTCAAGGTATTTTTCGCCGAGCGCCTTAAAAAGATTTTCGATTTGAGACTGTGATATGATAGAAGAATCAAACAGAATAAGATAGGAGCCGATGTTCGTGTTCACGGAAATGTCTGTGATTCCTTCCTGAACAGCGATAAGGCTTTGTGCGAGGATTGCCTGCCTGGGAGAAATTTCATGCAGGTTATAATGAATGCGGATTCTCCCCGGCAAGGCATGATGAATTGTGACCGTCACGGATTATGCCTTCGCTTCTTCAGCCTTTTTCTGATTGTTGTATTTTGCCTCAGCAACGATGTCTTGTGCATCTTCTTTTACAGATTCAGCGAAAGCACACGCATCATCCTTAAGCTGAAGTCCTTTTCCGACTACAGCTGCACAGGCTTTTTTGAAAGCCGGATTTTTTACAAGTGAAACTGCCGCAACGCCAGCGACAACTCCAACACCAAAAGCTACCCATTTGTTAGAAAATGCCATAATATTGACCTCGAAAAAATATAACAGTATTACATAACATTGTTATATAACAGTGCTATTGTAATAAACGAAGCATTTTCCGTCAACAAAAATCAATAATATGGATTTAATTAAGTTTCAGGACGCACTGCCAGCCGGCTTCATAAAAGGCATGAAGTTCTTCGGCACATTTTTTTCCTTTTTCAAACGGAATGTCGTGGACGATAAGCTCGAAAAGTGCGGAAAATTCACCGGAAATAATCGTATGCTCAAGAGTCGGGTCGAATGCAAAAGGCTTGTAACCCTGATGTTCCATTTCCTTGTAAAAAACATGGGTGATTTCAATTTCTACTTCGACAAGATCATGAATGAAATCTTCAAATTCAGTTCCTTCACTTGCATTTAAAATCAGGCGGAAAGCTTCTTTGTGTTCCCAGGCATATTCGTAAATGTGAACCATTCCGTTTTTGGAATAGGAAGCCATGTTGTCAGCCCATTCGCTTTTGGGAATTGCCATGAATTTTGCAACCTGAGTCTTAAAGAAATTCAAAATGTAATCCGCATGAGTTTTTACCAGAGCCGAAAAAAGTTCTTCCTTGCTTTTGTAATAGCCGTAAAATGCTCCTGTTGTGACACCGGCTTTTTTGACGATTTCTCGAAGAGATGCTCCGCGGAAACCTTTTTCCAAAAATTCAGCCGCCGCAATCTCATTGATTTTCTGCAAAGTACTTTCTGCCATAAAAGAAATTATAGGACATGAATATAATCTTGACAATAATTTAACATAAGCAAAAGGAATTTGGAAAAGCTTGTTCTTGACAAAAATATAACACTGTTATAAATAATAGATGTTAGCTTATTCTAACAAGAGAGGTAAAAAATGACAATTTCTTTGGGTGATGTTGAGACGACGGCCCTTATTCCGGTTGCAATCAAGGCAAGCGAGACTTTGCGGAAAAATCCCCGGGTTCGTGACGATGTTGCAGTTGAGATGATTAAAAATCTTGGAATCGACACGACAGCATTTGACAAATTCATGTCGCATGAGGGAGTCATAGCGAGAACGGTAATGCTTGACCGCATGGTAAAGGATTTTATTTCGAAAAATCCAGAAGCCGTAATCGTGAACATGGGTGCAGGCTTTGACAACAGGTTTTCACGAGTGGATAACGGCTCAATCTTCTGGTTTGACCTGGACTTGCCTGATTCAATCGGGCTTAGAAAGAAAGTGTTTGCAGAACGCGATAGGGTCAAAATGCTTTCCGGCAGTGTACTTGAAGACAGCTGGTGCAATTCTGTCCGCGAGGAAATTGCAAAAACGAACTCAAAAGTGCTTTTCCTCGCAGAAGGACTTTTTATGTACCTCACACTTGAAGAAATCTCGAAACTTCTTTCAATTTTAAAGGCAAATTTTCCGGGCGGAACTCTGATTGCCGAGCAGAACAATCCGCTCATGGTCAAAAATCAAAAATATCACGACACTGTAAAAAATACGAACGCCGTCTTTAAAAGCGGAACTTGGAGCGGTCAGGAAATCGCTGATTTGTGTGAAGGATTCAAGCTTGTTGAAGAACACAGTTTCAATGATGAGATGAAAAAACATAGTTTCGGCGGCTGGCTCTTTGCAAAACTCCTTCCAAAAATGAATGACCGCTGGGCAACATTTGAATTCTGACTTTGATTATTAATTAATGGAAAAGGAGGATAAAAAATGTCTGATAAAAAAAAGAAAAGCCTCTTAAGCTGGATTTTTCGCTTTGCAGGGCAGAAAAAGCCGATGTATATCTTGAGCATATTTTTTGCAGTGCTTTGTGTAGCCTGCGCCATTATGCCCTACATTATGATTGCGCAGATTGTCCGCCAGCTTTTATGCGGCATCCGCGACATCAACCTTTACATAAAGGAATGCGGCATTGTCGCGGCCTTCTGGGCTGGGAACGCAATCTTCCATATGATTTCGACAACGCTCAGTCACATTGTAACTTTTAATGTGCTGGGAAATATCAGAAAAAGCCTTTGCGACAAGCTTGCCCGCCTGCCTCTGGGAAGCGTCCTTGATATGCCGTCCGGCACTCTCAAAAACATCCTGATTGAGCGCATAGACAGCATGGAAACAACACTTGCCCACATCCTTCCTGAATGGACGAGCAACCTGCTTTTGCCGGTCGTAATGTTCGTCTATCTTTTTACCCTGGACTGGCGAATGGGACTTGCCTCGCTGATTACCCTTCCGATTGGTCTTGTCTCAGCCTGCTTCATGATGACAAACATGCAGGAACGCTTTAATTACGCGATTGAAAAGACAAAGGTTCTGAACGATACCGCAGTTGAATACATAAACGGAATCGAAGTCATCAAGGCATTTGGAAAATCCAAGGCTTCCTACGAAAAGTTTACAAAGGCCGCAAAGGAAGGTTCTGACTGCTATGTTGAATGGATGCGCGACTGCATCTGGCCCTTTACGGTTGCCTTTGTAATTGCGCCTTCAACTCTGCTTGCAATTCTGCCAATCGGCGGACTTTTCTTCCTTAAAGGAACCCTTACCGCCGTTGATTTCATCACAATCATCATTCTTTCGATGAGCATTATCCAGCCCCTTCTTACGGTTTACTCTTACCACGACGACATTGCCAAGGCCGGTGTGATTTTTGGTGAGGTAGGCGGCATTATGGACATGCAGGAACTCGACCGCCCTGAAAAAGACAGGGAAAGGCCAAAAGACAATTCGATTACGCTAAAAGATGTGCGCTTCAGTTATCATAAGGGAATTGAAGGAGAAGAAAAAAAAGAGATACTTCACGGTATCAGCATTTCACTCCCTGCCGGTTCATACACAGCCCTGGTCGGTCCTTCCGGCAGCGGAAAATCCACCGTTGCCCGCCTTATCGCCTCACTTTGGGATGTTGATTCCGGCTCTGTGGAAATCGGCGGCGTGAACATCAAGAATCTTTCACTTGAAGAATACAACCGCCGAGTTGCCTATGTCAGTCAGGATAACTTTCTCTTTGACATGAGCGTGCGCGAAAACATCAGGCTCGGGAAACGCGATGCCAGTGATGCCGAGGTTGAAGAAATTGCAAAAAAGAGCGGCTGCTACGATTTTATCATGAGCCTTGAAAACGGCTTTGACACGATTGTCGGCGGAAGCGGCGCGCATTTGAGCGGCGGTGAACGCCAGCGAATTGCCATTGCCCGCGCCATGATGAAGGACGCTCCGATTGTAATTCTTGATGAGGCCACTGCTTACACCGACCCGGAAAACGAAGCAATCATCCAGCAGAGCGTTGCCCGTCTTGTAAAAGGAAAAACTCTCATCGTAATTGCCCACAGGCTTTCAACAGTTGCCGATGCCGACAAAATCGTCGTTATCAAAGATGGCCAGATTGACAGCCAGGGTACTCACGAAGAACTGCTTAAAAAAGGCGGACTTTATAAGGATATGTGGGAGGCACACATAAGTGCAAAGGACGAGTAAGGAGAAATTATGTTTGAGATTTTAAATAGATTTTTTAAATTTTGTGATGCCGAAAACCGAAGGAAATTCCACCTTTCAATTGCGCTTGGAGTGGTGAATTCCTTTTTTATGGCGCTGAGAATTGCTGCCGTTGCCGTAATGATTCAAGCGGTAATTAAAAATTTGAACGAGGGGCTTCCTTTTGAGGCAAAAACAATCTGGCTTTCTTTCGGAATAATTCTTGCAAGTACAGTCTGCGCCATCATCACAAAAAAGAATATGTCGATGCTGCAGACCGAAGGCGGCTACAGAACCTGCGCCAAAAAGCGAATCGAAATTGCCGAGCACCTGCGCTACCTTCCGATGGGCTACTTCAATGCAAACTCCCTCGGCCAGATTACCTCGGTAACTACGAACACCATGGAGTTGTTAGGTGACGTTGCAACAAGAGCCGTAATGCTTGTAATGCAGGGACTTTTGGATTCCGCTTTGATTATCTTTATGATTTTCTTTTTTGACTGGCGAATCGCCCTTGTTGCCCTTGCAGGTTTTCTGCTCTTTCAGTTTGTAAATGTTTTTATGCGCCTTGCCGTAAAAAATATTTCCTCGCAGAAGACCCAGGCCGACGAAGCCCAGGTCGGAAAGATTCTGGAATACATTCAGGGCATTGCCGAAGTAAAAGCCTATAACCTTACCGGAAGCCGCCGTCAGGATTTGAATGTCAAAATTGACCGCTGCATAAATGCCTGCATCGGAATGGAAATGCGCTGTATTCCGATTGCCGCCCTCCAGAGCCTTGTCGCAAAACTTACCGGCGTTGCAATCATGTTTTCTTCGATTGTCTTTTATCTGGGCGGCAGCATGGAACTTGCAAACTGCGCCGTTATGCTTATCTGTTCATTTATGCTTTTTACCGCTCTGGAAGCCGGCGGAAACTATTCTGCGCTTTTGAGGATAATCGACATAGGAGTAAAGAAGGCGCAGGCGATTTTGGATTTGCCGACTATGGATATCAATGGGAAAGTTAGAAGTGAGGAGTTAGGAGTTAGGAATGAGCAGTTAGCAATGAGAAATGAGAATTTGAAGGGGGAAGTCTCCCCCTACGCCTCATCTAAAGAATCGGCTACCCCTTCTGCGGGGGGCACCCCCGCAACACCCCCGCTTAACATCTGTGCTCAAAACATTTCTTTCGCCTACGACAAGCGCAAAATCATCGACGGAGTTTCCCTTTCTATTCCTGCAAAAACTACCTGCGCGATTGTCGGCCCCAGTGGCGGCGGAAAGACGACGCTCTGTCATCTTCTTTCGCGCTTCTGGGATGTAGATTCAGGCGAAGTAACTCTTGCCGGTAAAAATGTCCGCGATTACGACATGGACAGCCTCATGAAAAACTTCAGCTTTGTTTTCCAGAACGTCTATCTTTTCCACGATACGATTGCAAACAACATCCGCTTTGGTCAGCCAGAAGCCCCTATGGAAAAGGTAATCGAAGCCGCAAAAATGGCCTGCTGCCATGAATTTATTTCAGCCCTGCCGGACGGCTACGACACTGTAATCGGTGAAGGGGGTGCAAGTCTTTCTGGCGGAGAAAAACAGCGTATTTCAATCGCCCGCGCCATTATGAAAGATTCTCCAATCATCATCCTCGATGAAGCCACAGCAAACGTAGATCCTGAAAACGAGCGAGATTTGATGACGGCGGTTTCAGAACTCACAAAAGAAAAAACAGTGATTATGATTGCTCACCGCTTAAAGACTGTCCGCAATGCAGACCAGATTTTAGTAGTTGATAAAGGCCGCATTGCCGAACAGGGCAAACACGACGAACTG
>JAEEGH010011760.1_pt1 | contig 19789 bp, 12 predicted proteins | sample 9134181 | NCBI WGS metagenome assembly JAEEGH01 (sample SAMN16246544, study PRJNA631951) | gut metagenome | biome: gut microbiome; feature: rumen; material: DP-attached | host: Bos | place: Iran: Karaj | collected 2018-10 | reverse complement strand
CTCTTTCAGATAAAATGTATGAATCCGTATACAATAAAGCAAAAGCCTTGGCATTGTTAGGAAAAAATGAAGAGGCCTTTGAGGAAATAAAGAAAGCAATAAAGATTGATGGATTATATTCGATAAAGATTTTGAATGATCCGGATTTACAGAGTCTTACTTCTCAGATTGAATCATTCTTAAATGAAGAAAAACAGCAATATCTTAATAAAATTCAAGAAACATTACCAATCTTTGATAATTATGTATTCTGTAAAGATTCAGAATTTGCACAGTCAACTAAAACTGAATTGGATAAAATAAAGGAATTAACCGAAGATATTCCTTATCTGGATATGCGGTATGGATTCGAATTCTTAAATAATCTTAAATTTATGATTGAAAACAATGATCTATTATTGATTGATCGTAAAGTTACAGATGTGAATTTAAAAAGAGAATCTGGTCATCATAAGATGATAAGATATGCGTTAGATGGAGAGATTGGTTTTCTTGATACTTGGTATCTAAACCGTGTTTTGAAATATACATATAACAACTTATTCACTGGGCAGATAACTAAAAGAGATGGAGATGTTTCTGATTCTTTAAGCACTCTTTACACGCCAAGCAGGTCGGAGGAGCTTTTTGAAATTTTTAAATCAGAAGATTATAAACATGGTGCTATTAAAGAAATAGATCAAAATATATGGAGAAACATACGTAATAATTTTGAAACCTATTGTAACAGTAACGGATTAGAGTTTAACTATGTAAATTTTAGAAATTGGATTTTTATTGATTTAAATTCAAACGATTATGAAGAAATTTCAATTATTTTGGACAAAAATACTATCCTAAAACTTCAGAGCCAAGGACAAGCAAATATTTATCAAACAGGTATTGTTCAAAAAAAAGATTTTGAAGTAGGGCAGCAAGAAAAACAAAGAGAAACAGAGAAACATATAGAAGAACTTCGTTTATATCGTGAACAACAGAAAAAGATACAAGAAGAGCTTAATTCAGATACTTATTCACTTGTAATATCAGGTATAAACGGCAAAGGTATTACAGATTTATATCTTGGGGCTTATAAGCAAAGCGATAATAATAAAAAAGATCTGTTTGTTATTCCAATCACAGTTGATAAAAATTATACAATAGAAGATATAGAGTGTTGGATAAATCACGAAAGCGTAATATCGGCAGTCCCTGGTAAAGTTATTCAATTACGTAAAGATGAGTTTGACAGGCAAACAGTAACGAGCCATGAGGGTCATGGAGTAGAAAAAACATATGTTCGACAATGTTACAGAAAGAATATTCCTATCACAGAAGCTCTTTCATTAGGTATTTGTAAAGAAAATGTTGAATTAAGAAAGCAGCGTAAAGCAGCAAAAACAAGGAAAAGAGTAATTATTGCTGCTGTAATCATTGCAATAATTGCTGTAATAGGCATTATCGTTTTCTAATAATACCAAAAGATAGTTATAGGACTAATTATGGAACTCATTAAAATTTCAAATTACAAAGAACTCGCAGAATACAAAACCAGACTCAATGATAAAAGATGGCTTTCTTCTGTCCAGTTTGACATTTCAAAAGCCAAAATGCCTGTAATAAAAATTGTGGGTTCATATCATCATTCTTCTCTTGATTGCAATTCAATGCAGGCATTTTGTATTCTTCAGGATGAAATATACCGTCGCTATGCAGAATACAAATATGGCAAAGCAGATATAAGAAAACTTAATTATCAAGAGAAAGAAGCTCTAGAATTTTTTGTTGAGGTAAATGAAGGTTGTACTCTTGTAAAGATACTATTACCTAAATTGGTTCCGATTGGTATGATTGTTTTAGCTGATGTAACGCAAAATGATATTTTCAGAAATACTGGGCTTATCATTGCTGCAGAAGTTTTTGTAGAATACTTATGTGATTTATTTGATAAAGGAATAGAAGATAAGAAAACAAAAAGCCCTACAAAAATTAAGCGCAATAAAATGAAAGCAACATTTGGAAAGTTTCTATCTTTAGAGAAAGAATCCTTGGAAATAGATGGACATGAAATCTCATCCTCAGATATTAGAAAAATTTTACAAAGCTAATCAAACGAAATTATCTATAGAATAGACCGCCTGCAATTAATTGTGGACGGTCTTTTTTTTAAATTTATCACAAATTATAATAGGACATCTGTAACTCCTTCATTTTTAAGAAATGCTTGACTTTAAGCCTGCTCTGATTTATATTCAAATTATAAGGAAATCGCGCCTTTAATCGCGAGTGTTATACGGAGGTCGTAAGTTTTCTTACGGCCTCGTTTTTTTATAAATTCCCCAAAACCATCGGAATGAAGCTCGGGTCAAGTATGCTAAATCCAAAGCACTTCTTCCCCAAATCTTTAAGGCTCGCTCCGATGTGGTAAATCGTTGCATTATCAATAATCAAAAATCTGTCGTGGTTTTTTGTTGTGTGATTTACGGTCAGTGTGGGATACTGGGCATTGAAAGTCTGGACATCCTGGGCGGTTAGTTTTGTCTTTGGGTCTGTGTAAATTGTCACGTTAACACCTTTTTTCTTTTTTGCAAGCCGCTGAAGGATTGATAAATCTACATAATTGTCTATAAGGATTATTTCTTTTGTGGCCGCGGACAGGAAAGATTCAAACTTTGCGTAGGCGTCAAAAATCTGGCCCTGGAAGAAGATGCCTTGTGTTTCTTTGATGTTGTATTTGTCCATGAGGGAAAAGAGTTCTTTTATCTTTTTGTCCGTTTCTTTGTGATGTAAATCAGATTCCAAAAGGTGATTTCTGATGTTATCCAGTTCAGCGAAAATATGAGAGTTATTCTGGATAAAATGCTTCATCTCCTTGAAAGTTCGGATAAGCATTTTACTCTGAGTGACAGCAAGGTCGCCTTTGAGAACAGTCATTAGCATGTAGATTCCCTGCTCGGTGAAGGCATAGGGGTTATATCTTGAACCTCCCCAACTTGAGGTCAAAATTTTTGACCTCAAGATTTCAACTTCTTCATCTGATAATTGGAATCTAAAATCATCATCAAAACGTTCTATATTGTTTTTAACCTGCTGATTAAATGCTTTTGTTGAATAACCATAGATTTCAGCCAGATCAAAATCCAGCATCACCTGCTGCCCGCGGATAAGGTGAATTTTTGAGCGAATAGAGTTTTCTTCTAAAATTGAAATTTGATTTTCCATACCACATACCTCATGAGAAAATTGATTTTTCAGCGTCAGTCCAGCTTCAGGCCTGAATTGTGGTAAAGAAAACGAAGATAAATAAATGTATAATTGTTGTGAGCACGAGGCTTTCATGTAACTGCACATACCGATAAGTGTAAGTATTTGCTGGATTGAGTTATCTGTGCAGTGGCTTTACAATTTAAATATAGTGAACTTTTGTTTAATTGACAATGTTTTGTCGCAGCACTTTCTGCGCATAAAAACAAAAGCCAAGCGTAACTACGCCGAAGAACGCCAGACAATCCGCACGGTTGCGATAAACTCAGATGTTTTTTATAAATTCCCCAGCACCATCGGAATAAAGCTCGGGTCTAGTATACTAAATCCAAAGCACTTCTTTCCCAAATCTTTAAGGCTTGCCCCGATGTGGTAAATTGTTGAATTATCAATAATCAAAAATCTGTCATGAGTTTTTGTTGTATGGTTCACTGTGAGTGTGGGATATTGGGCATTGAAAGTCTGAACATCCTGGGCGGTTAGTTTTGTTTTGGGGTCGGTGTAAATGGTCACATTAACACCTTTCTTCTTTTTTGCAAGACGCTGGAGGATTGATAAATCTACGTAGTTATCGATAAGGATAATTTCTTTGGTGGCAGCGGACAGGAAGCTTTCAAATTTTGCGTAGGCGTCGAAAATTTGGCCCTGGAAGAAGATGCCCTGAGTTTCTTTGATATTGTATTTGTCCATGAGGGAAAAGAGTTCATCAACTTTCTTGTCAGTTTCTCTTAAATGTACATCGGTATTTATTTGATGTTGTTGAATCGTTTTTAATTCAACAAAAATTTCAGCATTATTCTGTAAAAAATGGCGCATGGAAACAAATGCATTCATTATCTGAATACTTACTCTTACAGCAGTTTCACTCTTTAATACAGCGCTTAACATAGCAACACCCTGTTCTGTAAAAGCATAAGGTGGTCGCCGCAAACCCATTTTATCAGAATTGGAAGTCACAAAATGTGACCTCCAATTTTCAAACTCAGTATCATTTAATTGAAACATAAAGCTTTCAGGGAAGCGTTCGATATTTCTTTTTACTGCCTGATTTAATGCTTTTGTTTCAACTAAATATAATTCAGCCAAATCTCGATCCAGCATCACCTGCTGCCCGCGGATAAGGTGAATTTTTGAGCGAATAGAGTTTTCTTCTAAAATTGAAATTTGATTTTTCATACCACATACCTCATGAGAAAAAATAGTTTTCAGCGCCAGTCCAGCTTCAGGCCTGAATTGTGGTAAAGAAAATGAAGATAAATAAATGTGTCATTGCCGCGTGGTCCCTGAGCCTGTCGAAGGGCGAACACGGTAATCTAATATAACTGCACATACTGAAAAAGGCAAAATAGTGCTGGATTGAGTTCTCTGTGCAGAGGCTTTACGGTTTTAATATAATAAAATTTGGTTCAAACGACAATGATTTTCTGGAGAGGTCTCTCTTCCCACCTGCTGAAATGTTTTCCACAATCCATTATACTCTCCTCAACAAACAGGAGCAGAAAATGACTTTTATTTCTTGGAACATAGATTCAATCAATGCAGCGCTGACTTCTTCTTCGGACAGGGCAAAATTGTCCCAGGAGGTGCTCAAAAAACTGGGCGGCTACAATGCGGACATAATCGCGATTCAGGAGACTAAGCTTCCGGCGGAGGGTCCTTCGGATAAGCACCTTGAACTTTTGGCAGGATATTTCCCCGGCTACAAAATTGAGTGGCTTTCTTCGGTTCCTCCGGCTAAAAAAGGTTATGCCGGAACCATGATTCTCTATAAAGAAAGCTTGTCTGCCCGTCGTGAAGTTCCCCGTCTTGGTGCTCCTGATACTATGGATGAAGAGGGGCGTCTGCTGGTACTGGAGTTTGATAATTTTTATTTTGCCAATGTTTATACTCCAAACTCTGGCGACGGTCTTAAGCGTCTTGCTGAGCGGCAGAAGTGGGACCAGCTTTATGCAGATTATCTTTCGGCCCTGGATGCAAAAAAGCCTGTGATTGCCTGCGGGGACTTCAATGTTGCCCATAAGGAAATTGACCTTGCAAACCCGGCATCAAATCATTTTTCGGCCGGTTTTACTGATGAAGAGAGGGAAGGATTTACAAAACTTCTTGCCCGCGGTTTTACCGATTCTTTCCGTTACCTGCATGGTGATGTAAAGGACATTTATTCCTGGTGGGGTCAGCGGATTAAGACTTCGAAGATTAACAATTCGGGCTGGCGGATTGACTATTTTCTTGTCAGCGACCGCATTAAAAATCAGATAAAAAAGTCAGAAATGATTGATTCAGGCCCGCGTCAGGACCATACGCCGATTATTCTGGAAATTACAGCGGAGTTTTAGCAGAAAAAATTTCCTCCGGGCCTGAAGCAGAAATTGGTTTTTACTTTTTTTACGGCAATTAGTGCAAGAGCCTTAGAGCAGTTCCGTAGCGGGCTGCTTTTTTTATCGCTTTTTAAAAATTATGCCTTATAATTTAGGGTATGAGAAAAGGCAGTGAATTATTTGAACGAAAAGTTTTAATCGTCGATGATGAAGAAATCAACAGGCAGATTCTTGGAAACATAATCGAAAGTGAATATAAGGTCGATTATGCAAAAGACGGAAAGGAAGCCCTGGAAAAAATCCATGACAGAAGTTCAGGCATTTCCCTGGTTATGCTGGACCTCCTTATGCCGGAAGTGAGCGGTTTTGATGTCCTTAAGCAGATGAATGAAGAGGGGCTTGCTTCAGAAATTCCTGTCATTGTCCTTACTTCAGAAAAAGAATCGGAAGTTGAAAGCCTTAAGCTGGGGGCGGCCGACTTTCTTACCAAGCCTTATGACAGGCCTGAGGTGATTCTTGCCCGGGTGCGCCATGCCATCGAACTTTTTGAAAATTCAAGAATCATCAATGCAACGGAATTTGATAAACTAACCACTCTGTACACTCCGGAATTCTTCTTTGAATACGCTTCTCAGTTTGAAAACCGCTATCCTTCAAAAATTATGGATGCTGTTGTAATCAATTTTACCCGCTTCCATCTCTTAAATGAACTTAAGGGCCGTGCTTTTGGAGATAAGATTCTTTGTGCCATGGCAGACGGTCTGAGGAGCATTCTTTTAAAGACCGGGGGAATTGCAGGCCGTAAGGACGCTGATACTTTTTTTGCCTGGATTCCCCACCTGGAAGATTATAAAATTCTGATTGATAAAATAAATGAAAAACTTTCTTCCCTGCTCAAGGCGTCGGAAACAAGATTAAGAATCGGAGTTTATACTGACAAAGAAAAAAATCTGCCTATTCTTCTTCGCTTTGACCGTGCAGTTCAGGCATGTAATTCAATCCGAAACCGTGCCGGCGAAGAAATCTGCATTTATGATGATGAAATGGCTGAAAGGGAAGTTTTTAATGCCCATCTTCTTGAAGATTTTGAAGCTGCCATTGAACAGAAACAGTTTAAAGTTCAGTATCAGCCAAAATTCAATATTACAGGTGATAAGCCGGTTCTCTGCTCTGCAGAAGCCCTGGTCCGCTGGATTCATCCTGAACTGGGCTTTGTGCGTCCGGATCTTTTTATTCCTCTTTTTGAAGAAAACGGCCTTGTAACAAAACTTGACCGCTATGTATGGGAAGAATCTGCCAGACAGATTGACCGCTGGAAAAAAGAACTGGGAATGACAATTCCTGTTTCGGTAAATGTTTCCCGGGTTGATATTGCTTCTCCTGACATGACGGAATTTATTACAAAGATTGTAAAAGAAAACGGACTCAAGCCTGAAGAATACATGCTTGAAATTACTGAGTCCGCCTATACCGAAGATTCAAAACATATTATCGAAGTTGTAGAAAATCTGCGCTCCCTTGGCCACAAAATCGAGATGGATGATTTTGGTTCAGGCTATTCTTCTTTGAATATGCTTACTTCAATGCCTATAGATGCCCTTAAAATGGACAAGGCCTTTATCCGTAACATAAAAAGCGGCAATAAGGAAATGGAACTGGTTAACCTTGTGTTAAAGATTGCACGCACTCTTGGAGTTCCGGTAATTGCAGAGGGTGTAGAAACTGAAGATGAATACAGGCTCTTAAAAGAAGCCGGCTGCGATATCATTCAGGGCTATTATTTTTCAAAACCCCTTCCGCCGGAAGAATTTGAAAAATTCAGGGAGGCGTGATGGTTTTAGATTCACTGAAGGCTGCCGGCGCTGACACAGAAGACGGGCTTAAGCGCTGCCTAGGTAAGGAAGATTTTTACCTTAAGATGATTAATCTTGCCCTCAAAAACGAAAATTTTGAACTTTTAGGGGGCGCCTTACAGGCAGAAGATTTTGCCGGGGCCTTTGAACGCTGTCATGCCTTAAAGGGGGTAATTGCCAATGTGAGTCTGACACCCCTTTATGATTTAATCTCAGAGCTTACGGAAAAACTCCGCGCCTGCAGTCCCGCTGATAAAGAAGCAGAAAAGGGCAGCCCTGCAGAAAAAAGGGGCGAAGACTTTCTGGAACTTTATAAAAAGATAAGGGAAATACAGAAAAATTTCCTTTCCCTTGTAGAAAAGCCTTCGGAGCAGTGATGAAAAAACTTTCTATCCTTATTACAAATATCGTTATTGTCATTTTTATTATTTTTTTTGTGGTTCTTCACGTTACAAACCAGGGCGATTTTCATAAGGAAAGAAACCGTGAAAATTTTGTAAATATGACGGTAAGCCTTGAACGCGTTACGACCTATTATCTTGAAGGTGAACAGCGTCTGTGTAATTCCTGGGCACGCTATATCAATCACAATAACCTTACCCTCAGACAGGCCGTGGACTATTTGAACTGGGTTCAGGTAGTTAAAAACTATTCTTCCCATATCATTATGCTGGACACTCTTAAGGGACTTTCAAACAGGCCTCATACAGATAACCCGGATGATATTTCCGTTTCTTATGAAAATATAGACATTCTTTCTTCGCTGACCAATCTGCGCTCGGAACTTGAACCTGAACAAAGCACCTATCTTTATACAAATTCCTTTGATTCCGTTCATGTTACCCGCTCCTATACAAACCCTGTAAACGGGATTCAGTCCATAGCCTTCTGTGATGTCGTAAATCTTAATGCAGGTAACGGAAGCCTTAAAAAAGCCCTTGTTATGCGCGTCATTCCTCTGGAAAGTATTTCCGAAAAATGGAGCTTTCCTACAGAGCGTTATGAAGATGCCCAGATTTCCATGATTGATTCGGAAGGAAACTACATTATCAAGGGAAAGTCATTTAAAAATTCAAACTTTTTTGAATTCTATAAGTCATACAATAAATCTGACTACCATGATATGGAAGAACTCCGTCAGCTTGTTCATAAAAGCGGAAGTTTCATAATGAAAAACTCCCGGGGCGAAGATGTTCTTATTGCCCATGTCCCGGTAAATTCTGCATCGGACTGGTCAATCATATCCTATATCCCCTTAAAAAATATCGATAAAAATGAAGTAGACTGGACTTTGATGAGTGTAGTTGCAACCGGTCTCTTAATTCTCCTTATAATGGACATTTTTGTTTTTGCCCACTTTAACAAAAAACTTGCCCTTGCTGCAAAGGAAGCCGAATCAGCAAACAGGGCAAAAACGGACTTTCTTTCTACAATGTCTCATGATATCCGTACTCCGATGAATGCAATTATCGGACTTATTACTATTGCAGAAAAAAACATAAAGGATTCTCATTCAGTTTCTGACAACCTTAAAAAAATCCGCCTTGCAAGCAATCATCTTTTAACGCTTATCAATGATATTCTGGATATCTCAAAAGTAGAAAGCGGCCGCCTTAACCTTTCGCCTCTTGTATTTTCAATTGTTGATACTGCGGAAAATCTTGTAAATCTTTCCCAGCCCATGGTCAGACAGAAAAACATAGATTTTCGTTTCAGAAGCAGCAATATCATGAATGAGTTTCTGTATGCAGACCAGCTGAGAATCAATCAGATTTTTATAAATATTCTCTCCAATGCCTTAAAATATACGCCTGAAGGCAACAGTGTTTATGTTGATATGAGCGAAGCTCCCGGTCAGGAAGAAGGCTTTGTAAAACTCATTTATAAGGTTAAAGATACTGGAATCGGAATGACTGAAGAGTTCATGAAGGAAATGTATTCTCCCTTCAGCCGTCAGACTGACAGCCGTATAAATGCAATTCAGGGAACGGGACTGGGTCTTGCAATTACAAAAAAAATGGTAGACCTGATGGGCGGAACAATTGAATGCAGGAGTGAAGAAGGAAAGGGAACGGAATTTACAGTTACCCTTGAATTAAAAGTCAGTGACAGGAGGGAAGAAGAAATGATTCTGCCCCCTCTTGAAATTCTTATGGTTGATGATGATGAGGTTCTTCTGGAAACTGCAGGCTCTACACTTAAATCTCTGGGTACAAAACCTGATACTGCAGAATCAGGAGAAGAGGCCCTGGAAAAAATTACTGAAAAAAAGAATCAGGGAAAGCTTTACGATCTGATAATCATAGACTGGAAAATGCCGGGAATTTCCGGAGTTGATCTTACGGCAAAAATACGGGAAAGGGCCGGAAAGGATGTTTCCATAATACTTGTTTCTGCCTATGACTGGTCACAGATAGAAAACAATGCAAGGGAAGCAGGTGCAGACGGTTTTATAAGCAAGCCGCTTTTCCGTTCATCCCTTTACAAAAAGATTTGTGAAGTCATGGAAATTAAAAAGGATACTTTTGAAGCAGAAGATGAAAACCCAGAACTGGCCGGAATGAATGTTCTGATTGCAGAAGACATGGATGTCAACTGGGAAATTATTCATACCCTGCTTGAAATGTACGGTATTAACAGCGAACGGGCAGAAAACGGTAAGGTTGCTCTTGAAAAAATCGAACAATCCGGACTGGACAGCTATGATGCGGTGTTTATGGATATCCAGATGCCTGTAATGAACGGGCTTGAAGCCACGAGAAAAATCCGCAGCCTTAAAGACAGCCGTCTTTCACAGATTCCGGTTATTGCAATGACGGCTGATGCTTTTTCTGAAAACGTAGCAGAGTGTCTTGAAGCGGGAATGAACGGACATATTGCAAAGCCAATTGATATTAAGCTGGTTATAAAGGAACTTAAAAAAATAAAGGAGAGTAAAGAATGAAAAAGACAAATAAGTCTGCCCTTTTAGTAATGCTTGCTGCAGCGGCAATATTTTCTTCCTGCAATAAAAACAAAGGGGGAAAGTCAGCTTTTACTCCCCGCCTTTCTCCGGATACAAAATGCCGTATTACCATTGCAGGGAACTATAAAAATTTTGAAGCCCTGGAAGCGGAGTTTGACCGTTTTAATGAGTTTTATCCGGCAGTGGAGCTGTCATATTCCTATCTGGATAATTATAAAGGTACTATTAAATCTGCCTTGTTCAGCGGGGCTGCTCCGGACATTTACATGACTTTTCCCTGGATGCTGGACCGCCCGGATTACAGGGATGTTCTGGACTGCGCACAGGATCTGTCGGATGAAAAATCTACCGGTTTTAATCTTTCTACAATAAGAAGTCAGCTTATTTCCCGTACTTCAGACGGCAGGGTTCCTCTTATTCCTGTTTTGAGCGGCTCTTATGGAATGCTTGTAAATGAAGATATTTTTAAAACGAAAGGATTTTCAGTTCCGGAAACTTATACAGACCTTGTTTCCGCCTGTAAAAAATTAAAGGAAGAAGGATATAAAAGTCCGGTTATGGCCTATCCGGATACTTTTATGGGTCTGCCCCTTATCTATGCATATTTCTGTAAATCAATTCAGAATTCTCCTGAAGCAGTTTCTGCCCTGAACAGTCTGGAGCCTTCTGCCGGCATATATCTGAGGCCTGTTCTGGAATGGATTAATGGCTTTATGGAAGAAGGCCTGATTGATATGGAAAGCTGCCGAAGCCTTAAAGATAAATATAATGCTGTTATAATGCGCTTTTTTGAAGGAAATGTTCCGGTCATGTTATGTGATGCGGATGTAGTTTCCGGAACCCTTAAAAGGGAATCTCAGTCTGATGCATTCATTAATAAGCCTTTTAAATACAGTTTTCATGTGTTTCCTGCAATTGATTCAGGCTGTGATTTTCTCAATTCGGTAGCCGTGGGATTTTCAGTTAATAAGAATTCCAGAAATCTTGATATGACGGATGAATTTATGCGCTTTCTTGTCAGGACAGAGGAATTAAACAATCTTGCAAAAATAAAGCGTCTTATAACCGTATCGAATGATTATTCTTTTGATGAAATATATGCTCCCCTGAGTAAAGCAAATCCCCTCTATCTTAAAGAATTTGGCCTTACGGACAATACAAATACTCAGATGCGCACTGCAGTATATCAGGTGATGACAGGCGCAATGACTGTTGACGAAGCCGCTTCTTTTTACGGCAAATTTTAAGAAATATCTGCTCTTTTTTGCATGTTGAGTTTTCAGGCCTGTGATTATATAATTCTGTTATGGGTAAGGGGAAATTATTAAAGGCAGTACTGGCGGCCTGTATTCTTTTCTTTTTTTCTTGTGATGATGTTCTTTTGTCGTCTCCGGTAAGTGACGGGACTGACAATTCTGCAAACACCGCATCATCAATTTTATCCCCTCAGGAATTAAGTGCGACTCATGGCGGCGTAAAAAAAATCGAATTATCCTGGAAGGCTGTCAAAGGAGCTTACAGGTATTTTATTTATGCAGCTGACAACCAGTTTGAACAGTTTGAGCAGATATGGGAAACTAAATCCCTGAATTTTACTGACACTGTAACTTCCGGAACCTCACGCTACTACAAGGTTATTGCTGAAAATTATGCCGGAGTCAGGTCTTCTTTCAGTTCAACGGCCTTTGGTTCGAGCATGGCTTCTCCTGTTATTACTTCAATTGAAACGGGTTCAGAGGGAAATTCTGCCTGCGTTAAGTGGTGGATGGAAAACTGCCGGGAAAAAACTTATCTCAATAAAATCAATTACATCGTTACGGTTTACAAAGAAGATAAAACAACTGTAGCGGCCAGTACGTCGGCGTCGGGTTCACAGAATTCTGTTCAGATTGAAGGTCTTTCTCCAAAGACACTTTATTATTTTGAAGTTGAAGCATACTGCACCGATTCTCAGAACGAAGTCGAGGTCAGCGGGCTGATTGATGCCCAGACTGCAAGAAAAATGATTCCTGATGCCCCGTATGAACTGGAAGCAGAAAAAGGAATAAGTGAAAATCAGATAACCCTCAAATGGAAACTTCCGGAAGGTGTAGATGTTAAAACCGGAAACAACGAGTATACCCCTCATACCCTGTATTTTAAGGTATTCAGAAAAGACTCTGATGCGGACGAAAGTGCTTATTCAGAAATCTCTCAGCGAGCCGTTCCGGATGTTTATGAAAGCGGAGCTGAGTTTAGTTATACAGACAATACTTCGCTTTCCCGCGGTAAAAAATATGTTTACAAAGTTCAGTCTTTTGTAGACGGAATATCAAAAACAGTCAGTTCAGAAAAATCAGCCGCCGAAACAGAAGGCTGGCTCATTGGAGTTCCTGATTTTAAGGCCAGGGCAGACTACCAGAAAAATGAAGAGGGCAGCATATTTACAAAAATTACCCTCAGTTTTGACTGTACTTTTGAAAATTACGGTGTTTCTTATTCATATTATTTAAGACAGAAAAAAACTGATTTACAGCGTACTTCAACTGAGACAGCTGACAAAAGATTTGACAGTCTGGTTGACCTTAATAATTATGTGATTCAGATTGATTCTCCTGCAGAGGACAGCGGATATTACAGTTTTGAATTATTTACCGCCGGTTCACAGGCTCAGTCTGCTGATGAAGCATATACTGCTGTCTCTGCTCCCGGTGAGTTTGTCGTTACGGAAAATGCTGGTCTTATTCCTGTCATAGAAGGTTTTGAAGTTACCGGCGGTTATGCTGACGGCTGTGCGGTTTCCTTTATTTATAATTCTTCTTACAAATATACCCTCAAATGGATGAACGTTATTGACGGCGAGAATCAGGGTGAAGAAAGCCTTGAACTTTCAGAAAGTGATCTTGATCTGTCAGGAAACCCTCTGACCGCCCATTATTATCATCCGGCAGTTTCCGGTCAGAGCAGAATCTATATTCTTGAGGCAAATAATAACGGAATTACTTCACAGAGCAGAATTGAGCAGACAGTAAAGACTTTAGGAACGGCTGACATTATCTTTGATTCAAAATCATACGATACTATTTCTTTTAGCTGGAAAGATGTTCAGCTTGCCGACAGTTATGAAGTTACAGCGGAATACAAAGATGTTCCGTCCCTTTCAATAATAATTGATGAAGAAAAAATTACTCATTCGGGCGATACGAATTACTGTTCAATCGAGAAACCTTCCGGCTGGAATAATGCACTTTACGCAGGAAAACCGGTTACTGTAAAAATTGTTTCAAAAAATTCTTCAACGCTTTCTTCTTCTGCTGCAGAAAAAGACGGCTCGCTTATAGGACCGGCTCTTATTGAGACTCAGGCTGTTTCTTATGATGCGTCATCCCTTACAATACGCTGGAAAAAAGCAGAGGGGGCATACGGTTATGCTGCAGGAAGGGCCCGCTGTTCAGACGGAACTTCAGCTAAGGCAGAAAGTACTGATACATATTTTATAAAGGCGGACGGTTCAGAAATACTGGTTGAAGGCGAAAAAGTAAGCGAAGAACGTGTAACTGTTACAGAAGACGGTGATTATCTTGTTTTGACAGATAAATATGCTGAAACCACACCGGCAGAAACAAGCCAGGTTTCATATAAGAAAAATCAGAGCATGCTTGCCTGGGGACTTGAGTATCAGTATTCGGTTGTTCCGGTTTTAAGTGAAGATGATTTTGTATTTGTCTGTGATGAAGAAAACAAAAAAATGATTCTGGATTCTTCTTCAGCTGTACTTTATTCAAATCTTATGTCAGTAAGTGCCGCCACTACGGGCTGGGGTCTTAAAGTTGAGGCTTCAAAAGCAGCTGACGGTAAAAAAGTTACAGTCAGGTGGAATCAGCCTTTCGGCTGCTCGTCAAAACTTAAGACGCCTTCAGTTTATTACCGCGAATACGGAACTTCAGGCCGCTGGAAATATCTGACAAATACAGTTGCTTCGGATGCCGCTTCTCTTTCTCTCAACGTAACTCCGCAGAGTGCAAGCGGTGCTTATGAGTTTGCAGTTGCCTACAATACTTTGAATACAGCAATCACACTTCCTGCATCACTTGAGGAAAGTTTTAAGACAGTAATGGATGAAGAAAATTCACCGGAAGAAGAGCTCAACAAAGGCTACGCAATGGGGCTGACGGGAGTCTATGCAGGCTATGCCGGAGATTATACGGAACAGATTTCATGGAATCCGTATGATTTTGATGAAAGGAAAACAGGTCCTGACAGATATACACTTCAGGTTTTGAACATGAATGATTCTTCAGACTGGGTTGATATTGCAGAAATCTCTGTAAATAAAGCGTCAGGGGATTACGGAACTATAGCAGTTGTCAGTGCGGAAAAGGCAGTCTCAGCAAAAATTGAGCAGGTAAGAAACGGAAATTCAATTCTTCAGATTAAGCCGGTCTTTGATCTTAACGGCGGAAACAATACTTCCGGAGTGCTGAAAGTTCTGCGCGATTATAAGCATTATTATAGGCTTAAGGCAGAAAGAACCTATAGCGACGGAACAGATGAAATTACTGTTACTTCTTCCGTGGGCGATGATTATTCTGCTTATGGCTGGCGTCAGGTTACAGATGAAGAACTGGCAAAATCAGCCCTGCTTGCACTGTCATATGCTTTCTATCTGAATGACGGTGGAAAAGAAGATTATTCTAATGCGACAAAGCAGTTTAAATACGGCGGCAGCGGGGATTATACAGACAGTAAAGGAGGTTCAGCATATTTTTCTGACAGGGCTGGAGCCACTTATGATATTGGGGTTGGAAAATACAAACATCATTTTTCTTTTGACGGATATTCTCCTGAGCAGCTTACACCAGGCGGCATAAATGCTTCTTTCCTTTCACTTACACAGGAATTAAGCAGCTGTGGTATCAGAGGGGATGCTGACAGTTATGTTTATTCATTTAAGGGAAAAGTAGTTTCAAAAGAAGATAAGCTGGTATTAGGAGTTTCAGTAGGAACAAAATATACCTGGGATTCAGAGGGGAAAAATTATCTTACAGTAAAAGCTTCTGATTCTGAAACAGGCACCATTTATGATGCAGTCATAACTTATTCTGTACCGGATGAAGACAGTCTTAAAGTTCAGGTTACAAGAGGAAATAACACAGTAACTGCAGTTGATACAGACAGCCTTGACGTCCGGAAACAGTGGTTCCCGATGCAGATTCACAGTCAGACCCGCTACGAAATAACAAACTCAGACTACGGATGGTGGATAAAATGAAAAAAGTTAAGTTCACTGCATTTGTTTTAATTCTTTCATCCGTTTTTGTTTCATGTACAAGCTGGCTTCAGGGAAAAGTTGACATGAACAGAAATTCAAATCCTGTTACCCTTATTGATCTTTTTAAGCAGCAGAAAAAACTTGAATCCCTTGATCCGCCTTCTGAGATTTTTGCAAGTCAGGGCCTTTATACAGGTAAAATTGAACTTGTCTGGTCGGAAGTTGAAAATGCAACCAGTTACATTATTGAGAGGGCTGTCGTAAAAACAAAAGCATCTGACGGCACATATCCTCTGCCTGATGAAAGTGATTTCACAATTATCAGTAAATACTGTCTTAAAACTTCATATTCTGACCTTATTTTGAGTTCACCTTCGGCTTCGAGTGAAGAATACAAATATCACTATTTTTACAGGGTCTCTGCAGAAAACAAGGAAGAAGCACTGATTTCTGATTCAACAGACTACACGGATGCTCAAACCAGAGCAGAAGGCTGGCTTTTTGCCTGTCCGCAGAATGTAGAGGCAGACAAAGGAAAATCGACTTCACTTATCTCATTAACCTGGGATGCGGTAGATGAAGCTGTAATGTATTTCATTTACCGCGGAGAAACTGCAGGAACGATGGAGTTCCTTGATTATGTTTATGGAAATACTCTTTCTTATTCAAATGAAGTTACTTCTGCAGACCAGGGAAAAGAGTTTTATTATAAAGTAGCTGCCGTTAACGAAAACAAAGTTCAGTCAGTTTACAGCTCTGAGGCTATGGGCTATTCGCTTGCAGAGGGTGCCCCTGCCGTTACAGCAAATGTCAGGGTTATTAACGGTCATGGAACAAGCACAACAGAACTCAGCGTATCCTGGGATGAAGTCGGAAAAACTTCAGAAAGCGCAGTCATGACTTATAATCTTTACCGTACTTCAAGCGAGGATTCAGTTTATACCAGATTGAAGGGCGGACTTACTTCAACTTCTTACACAGATTCTTCAGTAAAGACGGGTCTGATTTATTACTATTATGTTCAGGCAGTCAGCACTGAGGAAGACGAAGTTATAAAAGGAGCTTTCTCAGAAATTTCTTCAACTTCCTGGGGCTTTTTACTGAGTCCTGTAAGTGAACTTGAAATCGGAGACGGTTCAGCATCGTCAACCGTTACTGTCAGCTGGAAGCCTGCGGCCGGCTGGGAAGCAGCAGACTTTAAGTATTCAATTTATATTTCAAGTGAACAGGACGGAAGCTATCACATCCTTCATCCGGAAATTCTTCCAGAACTTAATTCTGAGGGCTGGTATGAGTATGAGACAGGAAAAAATCCGTTCTTCAAGATTTCTACAGTAAATCTTTCATCAACTGGAGAAACAGAAAGCGCCTTAAGCAAAGCCGCCGCACCTGTTCCTGCCGCTCCGGAAAATGTAACTGCATCAAAAACTTCTTATATGACTTCTTCGCTTGTGCCGAATTCAAATAACGTTTATCCGGTAAAAATCACCTGGGAAAAACCTGAAACAGACAATCCTGCAGGTTATCTTGTTTACCGCTCGGCAAAAACAGGTTCAGGCTTCAGAAAATTGACAGAAAATCCGGTTACAGACTGTCAGTTCATTGATGATTCATCCGAAAACCTTACAAAAGCGGGCACCGTCTATTATTACAAAGTAATATCAGTAAACTCACTCGGCTCAGGCAAAAAAGGCAATAACCCTCAGCAGGAATACGAAAAGGCGGTTCAGGAGGGGACTGGTTTTACCGGAATTAAATGTCTTGGTTATGGAGTTTTAACAAGGGAACAGTGGTTCCGCGAATACAACAAAACCTGTAAAGCATCTCAAAAAAAGCTTACTTTAATGCATAAACCGTCAAATACAGACAAACTTGGAAGTGAAACGGTTTACGGTACAATCAGCGGCTCACTTTACTATAATGCAGCGGTAGACGGACTCGGTGGTTATGTTACGATGCGGTATACGGATTACGCAGACTATTATATAAATGACGATTCAAATCTGGGCGTTTATTTTAAGGGAAGCGGAAATACAGACACAAAAGCAAATATGAGCGGTTCAGGTAATATGAAAGGAACTATGAACTGTACGGGTATGTACCCTGGTTCAGCCGGTTACGACAGCCTTGTAATAAAAGGAAGTGCTGCCGGCGGCGGAACTTATTCAGTAACGGTAAAAGACCTTGAAGGAAATATAATTCTGCCGGAAGCTGATATCAGCTGGCTTATAGGAGAAGAATAGAAAATGAAATTAAAAATCAAAAATACGGCTTTAGTTTTTTTACTGACTCTTTCTGCGGTGCTGCTTTCATCCTGCTATGTTCCTTCTCCACTTTACGGCACCTGGGCAGATAACAACGGAAACAAAATAAGCTTTATGGACGACGGAACCTTTGTCGCAAAAATAATAAATCCTGACAATCCTGAGCAGTCTTCTTCAGAAACTTATGAGGGCGACTATTCGGTTGTGGATAATGTAATCAGCTTCAGTACAAAATCAGGGCTTGTAATTAACACGGAATGGGACATCCGCGGCGCAATGCTTTATCTTGACTGGACAGCTTCCGGAGTAACCTATAACCTTTCGCTTTATCATACGGGAAAATAATGAAAAAACTTCTGCTTGTCTTTTTATTAACAGTTTTCTCTTCCCTTACAGTTTTTTCTGAAGGCTTTTTTGTGCGCCCTGAATGGATGGACACAGTATATCTTGAAATGGAAGAGGGGTTTGCTTTTGCAAAAGTAACGCGTGTTCAGGCGGAAAATGACAGAAGCAATTTTGTCTGGCAGGATAAGTTTGCCGGCGCATTTTTTACCGTAAGAACAGAAGAACTTCCGTTTCTGGATTTTTTACTTCGTCTGGAAGTTTTATATCCGTATCAGCATACATTTAATGATATGGAACAGTTTTCAAAACAGGTAATTTTATATGCCTTTGACGGATTTTTCGGGCCTGTGTTCGAATGGAAGCTTTTCCGCCATTTCAATTTTAACCTTACGGCCGGTGGACATTTTATGTATCAGCTGTCTGACGAATATCATCTGATTTATATTGGTGCAGGCTCGATTTTAGGACTTGAGTTTCCTGTGTCTAAGCGGTGGGCAGTCACACTTGACGGCAGTTTTACCTGGGATAACGCAAATGCGGGTTCAAACCGTCTTGTCCAGCCTTTTGATTACAGCTGGCAGTGGGGAGCAAATTTAGGCTTTAAGTATTCAAAAAAGCATCCTAACTGGCAGTAATTTCCGGGCGTCCCGGCCGCAGGCGCGGCCGTCGGGCTTTCCAGAGTTCCGGCTTCCGCCTCCAGCCTCTTCCCTCACTCCTTTCAGTCGTTCAGTCCAGTGGCCGCTCCGCGCTCTTCCAGGCCCTGACGCTTTTATTATTGAAAAAAGGCCGTTTTGAGTATAAAATTATGATACTCTATTTTTTATTCAGAATTAACTTTTCTGCTTTAGAATAATTTTTCATATAATTTTGAGGAGAAAAAAATGTCTAGAAAGAAACAGTCAATGGACGGAAACCAGGCTGCAGCTCATGTCGCTTATGCGTTCACAGAAGTTGCAGGTATCTATCCAATTACCCCGTCTTCACCGATGGCTGACTGGGTTGACAACTGGTCTGCTAACGGTCAGAAAAACATTTTCGGTAACAAAGTAAAGGTTATTGAAATGGAATCTGAGGCTGGTGCTGCAGGTACAGTACACGGATCACTTGCATCAGGTGCACTTACAACAACATTCACAGCTTCACAGGGTCTTCTTCTGATGATTCCTAACATGTACAAGATTGCTGCTGAACAGCTTCCTTGTGTATTCCATGTTGCTGCACGCTGTGTTGCTACACAGTCACTTAACATTTTCGGTGATCATTCAGATGTTTATGCCTGCCGTCAGACAGGTGCTGCAATGTTCGCAGAATCAAATCCACAGGAAGTAATGGACCTTGCTCCTGTAGCTCATCTTTCTGCCCTCGAAGGTAAAGTTGCATTCATTAACTTCTTCGACGGATTCCGCACTTCACACGAAATTCAGAAAATCGAAACATGGGATTATGCAGATCTTAAAGAAATGGTAAACATGGATGCTGTAAAAGCTTTCCGTGACCATGCTTTAAATCCTGAACATCCTGCAATGCGCGGTTCACACGAAAACGGAGAC
>JAEEGH010011759.1_pt1 | contig 19790 bp, 12 predicted proteins | sample 9134181 | NCBI WGS metagenome assembly JAEEGH01 (sample SAMN16246544, study PRJNA631951) | gut metagenome | biome: gut microbiome; feature: rumen; material: DP-attached | host: Bos | place: Iran: Karaj | collected 2018-10 | reverse complement strand
GAATGGTTGGCCAATGAGATACATTTTCTTTCAAATCACCATTTTTATCAAAGATGGCTTGAATCGGAGAGGCAGGAAGCCAGAAAGCAAATGATAGAGAAACTGACCAATATGCAGAAAAACAAGAAAGGGGAAGGAAAATAAGAATGAATAACTTGTATAAAAACATCAATTTTCCATAATTGTGAAAAATGTTTTTTTCCTTTTGGAAAATCTTTAACTTAAGCATTTACAATTGATTACAAATTTCCATCGGATATGAGTGATGAAGAATACATATAATCCACATTCTATTGATACAAGTGATATTGAATTAGATAAAGATCTGCTGGATCTTGTCGAGACAATGGCTGAAAATGTTCATGATATTTGGTCGAAAGCACGAATGGAGGAAGGATGGGTGTATGGATCTCGACGAAATGATGAACGGAAACAACATCCATGTTTGATTCCATATTCAGAATTGCCAGAATCAGAGAAAGAATATGATCGAAATACAGCGATTAACACCTTGAAGCTCATTAAAAAACTTGGATATGAAATCCAATTGGCTAGTATAGAAAATAGATATACAAATAAGGTTCTTTCTTTTCGTGAACTAAAAGAACTGTGTGAAAGATATCCGTATATGACAGATAATGACCGCTATTGGCTGGCCAAACAGCTATTGGCTATTGGTGAGAATTTCATGGCATATGATGAGGCGGAGAAAATTCAAATTAAGGAATATAAATGCCATATTCAAGGTATGGCTTTGGCTCGTTCCGGTTCTTTGGAAAAGGCAGTTGCAATAGCTGATGAGTTGGAGAAGTTCAATAATTCCGAATGCGACGGCTTTCGGGCCAGAATATTCAAGGACAGAGCGGTTGCGGCCACAACATTGGAGGAAAAAAAGAATTTTTATCGAAAATCAGCGGAGATCAATTACCATGCCTTTCAAGAACAAAAAGAGTATTATAATGGTGTGAATGCCGCCAGTTGCTTTCTTCTTGCGGAGGATCTGCAAAAGGCGCAAAGCGTCGCACTGGAAACATTGAAGACACAAGGCGTGAATGATGATAATTTATGGGCGACTGCTACGCGTGCCGAATGCGCATTGGTTCTTGGGAAACGCCAAAAGGCCAAGGAAGAATATAGGAAAGTGTATGATATTTGCTTGAAAGACAGGAGGTTCGGTGATTTTTCTAGTACATTGAGGCAATTGAAACTTTTACTAAACTGCCTTGATGGGAATTTGGCTGAATTGTCTGGCTTTTTTCCAAAGTTGCCAAAAATCGGTGTGTTTTTTGATTCGCTTTGCGGAGATCGGGAAGAAATCCCGAAGATGGTTCTAGATGAAATATCTGGAGGATCTTGTATTTTAGCATATTTGACACTTGCGGGAAAAGGCTCCATCCTTTTGGCTGAAAGATTAATAGAACAAAACATAGAGTGCCATATTTGTTTGCAATTACCAGAAGATGAACTAAACTTAAAATATCAAAATGAAAAGGGATGGCTGAATCGGTTACAGAAAGTCCTGAAGCATCCGTTTGTCAGTTTAGTGCCAGTGGAATGCGAGTTCCTTCAACGGAATGATATGATGTGGCAAGAATTCAATGAAAAATATCTTTTAGGGTTGGCGACATTGAGAGCTGAAAATCTTTCATTCGGTCTGTGCGGCTTGTTCAATAAGGCTGAAATAAATGCCGAAAAGAACGATTTAGAGCCTATGACAGGGGCGAAAAGGGCTTTGCATGCCATCTTGTTCTCTGATATCAAGAATTTCAGCCAATTGGACGAACAATCCTGCCTAGCCTTCAACAGGCATTTCATTAAGGAAATCCCCGAAATTCTTGCTGAATACGAAGCGGACATAGAATACAGGAATACGTGGGGCGATGCTTTGTATATTGTGTTTAAAAATGTCAGTTGCGCGGGAAAAGTAGCATTGGCGATCCAGAAATGGGTGCAAGAGAGTGTTAATTGGCAAGACATGCCGAAAAAGGAACGCCTTTCCATGCGGATTGGGCTTCATGTTGGTGTCATGACATCCATGTTCGATTTTATCCAGGATAAGTTGAATTTCTTTGGAAGGGCGGCAACCAAGGCTGCTAGAATTGAACCGATTACAGAAGAAGGGCAAATATACGCCAGCGGTGCTTTTGCGGCATTTGCCGCCATGGAAGGCGAACAGGCATTCACTTGCGATTATGTTGGCATCCGTGAACTGCCCAAGCACTATGGTTCAACAGGTGTATATATGATTAAACAGCTCTAATATGATAAATATTATAAATAAAATTTATATAATTGAACAGTGAAACAAAGGTCGATGAATGAAACAGGAAGACAAACAATATGACATTTTCATTTCCTACCGTCGTGACGGTGGAGTGGAAACCGCAAGACTGCTTTACGAACGTTTGACAAATGCCGGCTACCGCGTGTCGTTTGACATGGAGACGCTTCGCAGTGGTAAATTCAATACGCAGTTGTATGAGCGTATAGAGCACTGCAAAGACGTAATCGTGCTTTTGAACAGTAAGGCACTGGAATTGCGTGAGAATCCATCTGACGACTGGTTCAGACTGGAAGTCGCTCATGCTCTTAAGCATCAGAAGAATATCATCCCTGTTTTTCTGCGGGACTTCAACTGGCCGGACAAGAGAACGTTGCCAGATGATATTGCGGACTTGTGCGACTATGAAGGCGTCTCCGCTTCGGATGAGCATTTTGATAGCACTTTCAACAAGTTATGCCGTCTGCTAAAATCGAGACCGGTCCATTCATATCACCGCTTGTGTCTTGTGGTCCTGGCCATCTTGCTATTGATTGGAGCGGGAGGAACAGGTTATTATTTTAGGAATGAGATATTTCCATATCCAGTTTTTAAATTGCAGCGTCAGCATTTTGGCGAACTGCTGTATGTCCTTGAGGGGCAAGGAACATGTGTAAACCAGTTGTTTAGCATGAAAAGAGAGCTTTTGAATGCGGCGCACAATGCCTTGTCCAGTGATTCTTATGCGCATTTTCTTGAAACATATAATGTTTTTACATATGATTTACAAAAATTAAACATAGAAAAGTGGGAGATTTCCAAGGACTTGCAGGAAAAGGTGCAGAACATGCCCTTTGAACTTGTGGATGTCAAGGGAGCCTATGATTATCTGCAAATGGTATATCAGGAGGCCAAAAGAGAGGCAGACAGCTTGAAAAACTATATGGACAAGAAAAATCCGATGCCAAAATCGGAATTGTTTACATTCATTCAGATTCAAAAAGATTATCTGGAATTGCACACGAAATACTACAGTTATATTCAAATGGCGATTTTTAAGGATATTTCACCGAAAAGGTTGCAGGAATACTTCGAAATCGTGAGAAAGTGGACGAACTTGCCGAAATTGTCAGAACCATGGGAACGTAAAGAACAAAATCTCAAAAATCTTCTGGAACAATGCCTGAATTCAATGGAGGCGAAAAATAAAGAACTGGTCATGTTGGTCGGCAATATGAACGCTTCCTTGAATCGTGAAGGAGATGCATATAAACAAAATTTGATAGAATCGGGAGCCACTTCTGAGCAAGCCGAAAAGATGTTGGAAAAAGCCAGAAATGCAAGCACCTTGAAAACTCTTTTGGATCAAGAGAATAAACGGATTACTGACGAAATACGTGAGAAAGCATGGAAGAAATTTGAGCCTTTGGAAACCGACGAGCCGGGAGTGCTTTGGGGAAAGACGCTTCGCTTCCTTTCGTTGAATTTGACTGACGAGGCATTGAAGGCTATGGCCATTCTACGCAAAAAACCAGATGAGACATTCGGACTGGTGGGATGCGATGTTATGAAGGCGTTTATTCGCCAGCGTGAAGAATTGCCATTTAAAAAAGGTATAATGGTTTGTGGGTTTGAAGCTCCCGCCACATCCCATGCGATATATAAGAAAGGTGACATTGTATCACATGTGAATGGAAAGCCGTGTGAGTATTTTGAGGCCTATAAGGCGTCGATTGGCACCAATGCCAAAGTGCAAATCTGGCGCCTTGAAAATGGACGCCTAGTCTCACATGAGGCAGTCATGCCAGCTGAACAGCCACGTCCAATGATGTTGGAGATAGCTGAATAAATGAAATGACAGTCATTTTTAAGATAACGCATAGTTCCATCCTGGATTTGCGGGAAGGAGGGAGGTTTCAATATTCAAATGCATTAATATGAATTGCTTGAAAATTCTGAGTTTGTTTTTCTGAAATATATACTTATGTATAAATACTACCTTTTCATCAGCTATTCGCGTCGGGACAGCCGCGCAGCGGCGTATATGCAACGACAGCTTGAGCATTTCCGCATTCCCGTCAAACTGGTTTCTGAGGAGGATCTTCCTGCTGGAGGAAAATACCTTCGGCCTGTCTTCCGGGACCGCCGTGATTTGAAGAATACGGAAAAAAGCTTCACGACTGACATTAAGACGGCGCTGGAGGCTTCCCGCTACCTTCTTGTTCTCTGTTCCCCGAATTCGGCTAACTCGCAATGGGTTGGCGAGGAGATCAGGCATTTTCTGGAAACGCATGATGGCGACTACGCCAAGGTGGTGCCGGTGATATTGTCTGGCCGCCCGGGTTCAGGGGACGCAGAGGAATGCCTGCCGCCGCAGTTGCGGACGGAGCAGATCATGTCCCGCAACCTTCCGTCCATGATTCCTGACGACGGTGAGGGCGAGAAGATCGGATGGGAGAATGGCGTGGTCCAGTCGATCAGCTACATGCTGAAGGTGGATCGGGAGAAGATCAAGGCGTCGGTTGACCGTGAAAGACTGCGGCAGACGCGGATTTACGCGGCGATTGGCGTCTGTGCGGCCGTGATATTTGCGTTGATGATGTTGTGGGCCGTCCATGAGAAACAAATTGCGGAGAGGAATCGTTTGGAGGCGGAGCGAAATCGTTTGGAGGCAGAGCAGAATTTAGAGAGGGCGATCGCAGGGGAGACAAAGGCCAGAGAACAAGAGTCGCTGGCTAAAGAAAACGAAAGGAAGGCGAAGGAAAACGAAGAACTGGCTCGTCGGAATGAGGCGCAGGCAAAAGAGCAGGCGGAGATAGCTCAAAAATCACTAGAGTTTTTAAGTGACATGTTCCGCTCATCTGACCCTACAGAAAAGGGCAATCGAGACATGAAGGTGCTCGACGCGATCAGGGCCAAGCTTCCAGAAATTCCCAAGCTTACGCCATGGCAGCTCCGGGCATTTGTGTCGAAAGACATCGCATTGATATTGGGTGATCTAGGTGAATATGAATCTGCTTTAACTTTAGCCAATGCTGCTTTAAAATTGTACGAGTCGGACAATCCAGAAAGCGCATACACAGCATTAAGCTACAATAACGTCGGAGGTATTTATGAAAAGCAAGGCAAATATGACAATGCGTTAGATTGTTTCAATAAGGCACTGCAGATACAACTGAAAGCCCTAGGTGAAAACCATTTGGCTACAGCTATAATTTATAACAATATTGGATCTATTTACAATGACCAAGATAGATATGAAGAAGCATTGGAGTATTATAATAAAGCACTCCAGATACGCTTGAATACCTTAGGTGAAAACCATCCCGATGTGGCTACAAGCTATAACAATATTGGAGGAGTTTATGGCGACCAGGGCAAATTTGGCGATGCACTGGATTACTACAGTAAAACATTGCAAATACAGCTAAAAACCTTAGGTGAAAACCATCTGAATACGGCTAGGACCTATAACAATATTGGAACTGCGTATAACCATCAAGGTAAATATGATAAAGCCTTGCAGTATAGCCAAAAAGCGTTGGATATCCGAATTAAGTTCTTAGGCGAAGATCATCCCGAAACAGCTACAAACTATGCAGATATCGGAATGGTTTACAATGATTTGGGCAGATACGATGAAGCCTTGAAATTTTGCCAAAAATCTTTGGAAATCCGGTTGAAGATCTTAGGTGAAAATCATCCTGATACGGCTGCGAGTTATAATAATATCGGGGTGATTTATAATAAACTGGGTAAGATCGATGAAACGTTAAAATATTATGAGAAAGTTTTGGGTATTCGATTAAAAGTTTTTGGTGAAAACCATTCGGATACGGCCTTAAGTTATAACAATATCGGAGCTGTTTACGATGATCAAGGCAAATACGACGAGGCGCTAAAATATTATGATAAAGCATTAGCGATCCAGTTGAAAGTCTTCGGCGAAAACCACCCTACTACAGCTACAAACTTAAATAATATTGGAATGGTTTACTACAATTTGGGCAGATACGATGAAGCCTTGAAGTATTGTCAAAAAGCCTTGAGCATTCGGTTAAAGATTCTAGGCGAAGACCATCCAGACATCTTTATCAGCTACAATAACATTGGAGCTATTTATGATGGTCAAGGTAAATACGAAGAAGCCTTGAAATATTATGGCAAGGCACTAGGAATGCAACTGAAAATTTTTGGCGAAAACCATCCCGATACGGCTAAAATCTACAGTAACATTGGTATAATTAACGACAAACAAGGCAAGCATGACGAAGCATTAAAGCACTATCAAAAATCACTGGACATCCGATTGAAAACCTTTGGCGAAGACCATCCAGATACAGCTGTAAGCTACAATAATATCGGGGATAGCTACAACAAGCTGGGCAAATACAAGGAATCCTTGTATCATTACCAAAAGGCATTGCAGATACAACTGAAAATTTTTGGCGAAAACCATCCAGTCATGGCTAAAATCTACAGTAATATTGGCGTAATTTATGGCAAACAAGGCAGACATGACGAAGCATTGAAGTACTATCGAAAGTCACTTGATATCCGTTTGAAAGTTTTAGGTGAAAACCATTCCGATACGGCTATAAGTTATAATAACATTGGTAATAGTTATATAATGTTAAAAAGATACGATGAAGCATTGGAGTCTTGCCAAAAGGCACTGGAAATCCAGTTGAAAGTTTTAGGTGAAGAACATCTTGATACAGCTACAAGCTATAGCAATATTGGGATGATTTATTGTTATCAAGATAAATATGAAGAAGCGTTAAACAACTGCCAAAAAGCACTGGATATTCGTTTGAAGATCCTAGGCACGGATCATTCGGATACGGCTTTATGCTACAATAATATTGGAGGTATTTACATAAAGCAGCATAAATACGATGAAGCGTTGAAGTACTTTAAAATAGCATTGGAAATACAATTAAAAACCTTCGGTGAAGATCATCCACTCACGGCTATAAACCATAATAATATCGGAGAGATTTACAGTAAACTAGACAAAAAAGAAGAAGCACTCAAGCATTACCAAAAAGCGTTGGATATTCGATTAAAGGTTCTAGGCGAAGACCATCTAGATACAGCTAATAGCTACTTTATCATAGGCATGGCTTATTTCCAACAGAACAAATATGATAAAGCTTTGCAGTTTTTTCAAAAGGAGCTTGGCATTAAGTTGAGGATAGTTGGCAAAGACCATCCAGATATCTCTGAAAGTCACTTTTGCATAGCTATGGCGCTTTGGAAAAAAGGCGAGCAAGAAAAAGCTCTCAATCATGCGTCAATAGCAGTACAGATTGCTGAAACGACTTTAGGAAAAGATCATTCACAAACGAAATTGTACACGAATACACTCAATGAGATGAAGGAGCAGAGGGGAAAAGAATAATGGTAGCGGTCTTTAGTAACGAAAGAGTTACATATCATCTTTGCCATTAAAAAGGGGGCGCTTTTCACACCCCCTATCAGTATTCGGAACTTGTCGAACAGCTTTGTCCTCATCCATATCTTGCAGCTTTTCGCCTTGCCTTTCATCCAGAGCCCTGCCACATATTTTGCCTAACGGCTGTTCTTTGATTGTTAACTCAATTGGCCCAACCATTACCGCATACACATCTTGTACTACCATGACACATAGGGCATCGCATGTCCTTACCTACGTATCCCTTGCCATGACAACCTTGGCATATTCCCGTTCCATGGCAATAACTGTGCTTTACACGTGGCTTTGGCTTGTATTGTTTCGACTGGTTGGAAACATTATTGTTGTTATTATTATTGTTCGATTGATTGTAAGTTGTAGTCTGTGTGGTGGTCGTGGTTGACGAAGAAGAATTCTGCTGATTAAGGGCTTCAGCTGTGGCTTCCAGCATAATACCCGCCATGACCAGACCAACAGCTCTAGAATTTTCACGCCATTCCTTTGTTTCGTCGACGGAAAAAGATTCCCAGGGATAGCGTACGGATGTGCATTGCGTGCACGTCAGCATTTCGGCGGTTCCGACCAAAATGTCTCCACACATCGCCACCGCACCGGCGGGGATTGTGTAGCATGCCATGAGAGGAAACAATATCGTACTGGCTGGATAGGTGTCCTCTATTTCGGCACATGTGAAACCGACCATGCTCACAGGGGAGGCAAGTACTCGCGCCGCTCCCAGGGCCGATTTTTCCGCATAGTTCGGGAAGTATGTGGTACCACCATCAATTGCACGGCAACCACAGAAAAACATGATCAAGACAAGATTCAGATAAATTAGTTTTTTCATAGGTAGTAGTCCAATTTATTAATAAGTTTATATTGTTGAAGGAAATTAATGAAGTGACTTAAGCAGATTGTCTGTCCGATTCAGATATTGATTGGTTTCGTCCCAGCGTTTGCCGGCATTTCCGTCAGGCCTTCTGGACGAGTCATATGTCTCGCCAGTCGATCTTCTGTAGTTGTCCCTTTCCAGTCTTTGGTTCTCGTATATCTGGGATTTTGTCTGGCTTTCGATTATCCGCGTCAACGCAGGATTATATACTGCTTGGCCTTGCTGAATCTTGTAGAGCTGATTTTCAACGTTTTGGATGAAGTTTGACGTGCTTGGATAGACTGGTACGGAATATTGTTGCGGAATTTGGATAGGAGGGGCGACAACCGTATTAATGTAATCCCTGAATTGCCGTTTTTCGTTGGGAATATTGTTGTAGATTTGAGACTGCATCTGATACTGGGGCACTATGAGAGTAGTAGCCGGAGGCACATTCTCGCTGAACATCTGGTAGTCGTTCGGATTGTTGAACCCTTGATCACTGAACATCTGGTAGTCGTTCGGATTGTTGAACCCTTGGTCGCTGAACATTTGATAAGTGTTTGGATCATTGAATCCCTGAGATTGTGTCTGGGGAGCGACACTCCGTTGTGGCATGGAGACGGGACGTGTCAGGACTTTATCAACATATTCCCTGAAATTGTAGTTATTGTTGGGAATGTGTGAAATCTGCGCATGGATGACTCCGCTCATGACACATACCAGCACGAGGCATTGGGCAATGGACATTGTTTTCTTGCTGTTCTTCATTTCATCAATCCTTTCATCTGATGTTGACTTGTTCCTCTTTCTCTCTCGCCATAGTCATTATGCCATGGCAAAATCAGAAAAATGAGCATTTTTTTGACAAAATTTTCGAAAAAGATCTTTTTTTTGAAAAAAAACCATCTTGATGAAAAAAACAACCTGTATGACTTTTCCTTCATTTTCGTGTTTTTCCGCAAAAAAATTTGGATTTCATAATCTTGCAGCCAAGCTTTCTGGCGATTGTCGGCTCGGCGGCGAGGCTTTTTGTGAAAAATCAGTATATTCAGTGTGTTCAGTGGTTTTCTTCCAATCAAATTAGTTACAATCAAAGACCGCTTTAGGCTTTCCCTTGAAATTGTTCTTAAGAAGACAATAGAAGACATATTCCTTCAGAATTGAAAGGTCTTTTTTCTATTTTCTCCAGCCGTAGGTGTATTTTGATTTATCATAATATGTAAAACCGGATTTATCTATGGTGTTCACCCAATAATAATATCTTATATATTTATGTGTTGTATAATCATCAAAATGATTTTGGGTTATGGTGGCGATTATGGACGAATCATCAAAGTTAGGGGTAAGACTACGACGTATAATGTACTTTGTTGAGTTAGGAACATTATTCCATTCTACATGAATATAATTTTGATAATTCGTTGAAACTACACAGAAAGGTGGATATGGTATATTTGTTCTATTCATTTTCACATTTTCTGAAAAGTATGTAGAACTATATATAAGTATTAACCAGAAAATTTTTGAATAGATAAACATATTAGAATTTTAAAAATGTAAAATAATTAATTTACTTTTTATTTCTTTTGCTAGAAATCAAATCTAAAACATATTTATTTATACATTTTTATTGAACATTTTGTTCTTCTTTATGATTTGCTTCCCACCATTCAAACGCTTCGGCTGAAGAAGTGAAATTTTTTTCTAGAACGTTGGAGACATGTCCACGGGCAAATTCAGCGATATCATTATCTTCGTTGTCAAGGGCTTGGAAGAACAGAGCCATGTTTTGAAAATTGTCAGAATCCATATGGTTTTCAAGCAATTTTTGTTTTACATCTGTGTATTCGCCTGTCAGAACAATACCATGCAGCGCTTCTCCTGTTTCTTTTGGGAGACGTTCAAGCATATCCAGGGAAAAAAGGCGGATGTCATCCTCTGAATTGCCCAGGCATGCGCCAACAATATTTTGTAGAATCCCCTTGATTTCTTCTGTTTCATCTTCTTGAAGTCCATCAAAGAATCTCTCATCCAAAAGCAGGGCATCTATGGCATAGAGCATATCCAAACGTTCTGTCCCTGTTTTGATTGCGGTCAAGTTATTCAGGACAATGGCCAGATCCTTTGCTGAAATGTCACCCAAAAACGCCATGGCCTCATTTTTCTTGAGTTCATAATCTTCTGCATCCTTGGAAATACTGTCTATCTTGGAAAGAAAACCATCAATCTTGCCCTCCCATTCATTCAAATCTTCTTTTGTGTCAATGGTTGGAATAGCTGAAGTCTTTTCTTTCGATACCTGCATTGTGCCATCTTCACATTTTGCCCTTGTTCCCTGGTTTTGGATGAAAGAATGTGACTTTTGACCATTGGAATATTTTTTTGATGTTTCACCATGGTTATTAGAACCTTTGTCACAATTGTTCTTTGTCTTTAGAGGGTTATTAGATGTTTTAACAATATGTTCTGTATTTTCCATATTTTCTCCTTCATTGTTAAACAGTACAACAAGACTGGTTCCTCCACAAAGGACAATGATACATGCAATAATGATAATGTTTCTCTTCATTTGGCATTTCCTTTTTATCTTACCCCCATCGTCTTTAAGAAGACGGTGGGGGAACTTCTGAATCAAATAATTTTAGATTTTATTTTATCGTCTCCATCCATAATCATATTTTGATCTATTAAAATATATATTACCAGCATTGTCTACTGGATTCACCCAGTAATAGTATCTCGTATTTCTCAATGGAGGATAATCATAGTAATAGGTATTTGTCGTAGTACCAACGACAATTGAATTATCGTAGTTAGAGGTAAGACTGCGGCGAATGACATACTTAGTTGCTCCGGTGGAGCTGCTCCAACCCACGCGAATATAACTTATGTAGCTTATAGAAGCTGTTGGTTGGGGAACAACAGGAGTATCGATGTATTTCCGACCCCAGTCATAACGACTTGCATTGGAATACTCTACTCCCTTGCTGATGACATTTATCCAGTAATAATACGTCTTGCCGGCAATAGCGGAATAGTCGTAATACGTTGTGCTGGTTGTGGTGGCAAGCTGAATTGAATCACGGTAGTTGGAATTGGTACTACGGCGGATAACGTATTTGGTTACGTTGGCAACGCTGCTCCAACTAACGCGGACATAGCTTGAGTAGATTGTGGAGGCGGAAGGTTGTGGAGGTTCGGGAATGGACGGTGTCAGTCTGGTACCCCAGTCGTAACGATTCGCATTGTGACGTTCTGACCCCATGTAGACGATGTTCACCCAATAGTAGTATCTCTTTCCTGGAGTGGCGGAATAATCGTAATACGTTGTGTTGGTCGTTGTGGCAATCTGCATCGAGCTACTATAAGTGGAAGTATTGCCACGGCGAATCACATATTTGGTTACATTTGAGACGCTAGGCCAGGTTACCTTAATATAGTCAGTATAAGAAACTGACGCAGAGGGTTGCGGAGGTTCAGGAGTGATCGGTGCGACTCTCTTGCCCCAGTCATATTTGCTTGTATTGGGGTATGCAACACCGGCACTACCAACAGGGAGCACCCAGTAATAATACACCCTGCCTGCAACAGCAGAATAATCATAATAGTATGTATTCGTTGTTGTTGCAATTTGGCTTGATGAACTATAACTTGAAGAGGTGCTACGGCGTACAATATAGCTTACCGCTCCTGTGACACTGCTCCATCCCACGCGGATGTAGCTTTCATTATTGATGGATGCAGTTGGTGTCGGGGCGACAAGTGCACGGATGCCCCAGTCATAACGGCTCGTATTATAGAAAGTGCCTAAATAGTTTGTCGGATTGATCCAATAGTAGTATTTCACACCAGGAGTAGCTGAAGAATCATAATAATACTTATAGCTGGTCGTTGCTATGGGAGTGGAATTGTAATAATTACTGGAGGTGGCTCGTCTCACGGTGTAGCGAGATGCGCCGGAGACGCTGGACCAACTTACATAGATGTAATTTGTATAGCTGGTGGAGCAGCTCGGTGTCGGTGGCGTGAGAATTGTTGCGGAAAAAGCATACCCTTGCAACAGCACTACAAAAAGAAAGGTAATGCCTATAGTCTTGCCCAATTGACTAAAATCACTTTTCAATGTACTGCTTTTCATTCTTGAATTTCCTCTTGATCTGATGTTGACACAAATTCTTTACATACCCTTTACCAATATTGTTATTTTCCTCTTACATAATTCCTCCTTTTTGTAATAAATTCTTATTGGACATGTTTAAAGTGTTTTTATCGTTTGGATTCAAACGGCTTTTATCTGTTTTACGGACCCATGATGTATCTCCTTATATATTCACTATGGATATATACCGTGCACTTCCTTTAAATGTTCACGCCTGTCTTCATATGTCATGGTTCTTGGACCGACAACCCATTTGTCTGTATTTGTGTGTGAATGGGGAGTAATATCCAGGCTGATGGAAGAGGAAGAAGAGGAAGGAGAAGAAGACGTGGGCGTCTGCCAATTGACAATCTGCGGCTTCTGTTGCGTTGGCAAGGAAACCTTGGGTTTACTATGTGTAAACTCATAGTAGCCCCAGATGAACAAGACGCTGATAATTAATTTAATAATGAAATTCATAATACTCCTTATATACTTTTCACGTTATGAATCATTAAAACAAATGTTGTTGCGCAAACATAAACCATTTTATTATCTGGTGTTCTAGCAATCATCAGAAGGATATTGTTGTGATTTTTTCAGGGACTCATAGTGTGTTTCCTTGATTGTTTTTTCATGTTCTCTCCGTCATAGCCATTAAGCGGAACATTGATCGGATTATTCAGTGAAAATTCAATTTTTCTCAAGAAAACAGCAAAAAAAATTTTTTTTCTGCTTTTTTGTCTTATATATAATAAAAACAGAATCTATGAAAGAACTGTCAATATGTCATCTTCCAATAGATTCACAAATTTTTTGATACAAATACAAGCTGTTTGTGTCAAAAGTCTTTAGTTATGTATGCTCGTAAGCGTAAAATGGCTAACGGCTCATCTGCTTGAAATAATCTTCCACGAGGCGGCGGTATTTCAACGGCGGCGCGAGCTGTGAACGTGACAGTTCGCGCTTCTTTTCCATCGTCAACCGTTGCAGATGCTCCGCCAGAATTTGCGTGGCCTGCTGAAGGTTGCGGAGGATGAACTGACCTGCCTCTGACGGTGATTCGCCGTTGAACGGAAGGCTCATATTATCACTTAACTCGTTCAAACGGTTGTCTTTAAGTTTCTCTCCTAGTTTCTGGAGATTCTGCTGTGCCTGTTGGCGAAGCTGTTCCATTTTGTCGCTGGCCTGCTGGCCTTCACCTTCCATCGTCTGGGCGGTCTGACGGGCCTGTTGCTGCAATTTCTGCAATGCTTCGCGAAGTTCTTGTGCGGTCATGTTCGGCATCTTGCCAGCAGTGGCATCGAGCTCCATGGCGAGTGCGGCGAGCAGATTGGAGGCGTCCGTCTGTTCCTTCTCCGCGCGGTCGAACCGCTTGTACAGCAACGCGTTAAGGGCGCGTTGCTGAGCGGCGAGAATCTTCCGTTCGTCCATGTTGCGGACGGAATCACGAAGCTCTTTCGCGACTTCCGGATACGTTTCGTCCAACTGTTCGGCGGTTTCCTGCATGGCCCTACGAAGCTGTTCGGCCTGTTCCTTCAAATCTTGCTGCTGTTGACGAGCCTGCTTTGTATCCTGTTGGGATACAGGCTCTTGTTGATTTTTAAGTTCTCCCGACTGTTCAGCGGCGTCCATCTGCCGTTTGCTCAAATCACGGGCCTGCTCCCCAAGCCGCCGCAACTGATTGGCGGCGGCGGCCTGGATGGCGTCTTCGATAACGCGAAGTGCTTCCATCTGAGCGGAATGCGCACGACCGCCATGAATCGCACCCGTGCGGAGATCCTGCTTGCGCAACGCCTCCGCGCCATGCGCCATTTCAGCCGCCGCGCGGGCGATGGCCTCGCGGGCCATCGCCGCCTCTTTTATCGGCCGAAGCGTCTTTTCCAAATCTTCCGTGTCGTGTCCGAGTTCTTGTTGCTTATCCGCAAGCCCCGATGCGACAGCATCTTGCGCTGTCGCCGAAGCGTTGATGGACTCCTGCTTGGCGATTTGCCGCCGTAGCAATTCTGCGGCCTCTTCCAATTGCTTGGCAGTGTCTGTTTGTTGTTGATTCTGACTGTTTTCCGATTTTTCCTCGTTCTTTTCCTGCTTTTCCTGCGACTTTTGTTCGCCTTTTCCTTCCTTTCCTTCTTTCGACTTCTTACTCTTCATGGCGTTGCGGAGCAGTTCGTTTTCGATTTTCACAAGATGCGTCAATGCACGCTCTTGCGGAATGGCGCTTTCCTCCAAAAGAGTGTCTTTGGCCAGACGCGCCGCGGCGTCCTCCGCCTTGATGGCGGCGGCAAATAATGTATTAAATGGTTCCGGCAACGTGACTTGAGTAAATTTGGATGGATCGTCGTCGTCTGTTTCTTCCACGGCGGACGGTGTCTCACCGTCCGTCTCCGGTTTGTTCGCATCCGTGATCGTCTTGCGCAACTCTTCCTTCAGTTTGTTTTCACGGCGGGCGATTTCCAATTGGAGGTCCGGAAGGCCTCGCTGTAACTCATCTGTCTGGCGTGCACGATCTTGCGGTTGTAATGACAGCGTGTCCCACGTCAGGCGGAGAAGCCGTTTGGCTTCGACAATCAAATCCGCGACGGATGTCCGCTTCTGATCGCCGCTATCCGCACCGTCCGCTTCAATTTCGTCTTCATCTGGTTCGACCGTAATGAAAAACACTTCGCCACGAACCGTTTGGTGGGCTGGTTCGCGATTGTCTTCAACGAAAAAGACGCAGGAGAGCATGTCGCCATCCTTTAATTTCATGGCGGGAATGTCCCACAATGCATTGTGATCCCATGTGGTTTGCCAAGGCGTTCCATCCTTATGTTCATTGAAGAGAACGACTTGCCGCTGAACGCCGTTGATCGTGAACTGAAGCCCGAACGTGTTGAGACCAAAATCGTCCGAAGCGGACGCGTCCAGCCGGACGCTGTCAAACGAATGGATTTTGATATCGCCTGTCGGTTGCCGTTGTTCGAGAACGGGCTGGAGGTCTGGTTCGACGGTTACGCGGAACCACGGCGTCATCTTCTGATGGCCGTCGTTGTCCGTCAAAACAATGCGCAGATCATCCGTCTCCTTTAATATAAAGGAATGAATATCAAGCGGTTGCTTTTCCGATTTTGTGACGATGGCCTGCGTCGCTTCAACAGACGATTTCACGTCAATCGCAATAACGGAGCCTTCGATGACGGCGAAATCCTGCAATTCCGTGTAGGTGGCGACAGGCTTGCCCGTATAGGCCGGCGGCGTGACGGTAATCGTCAACGATGTAATTTCCGGCGGATCGAAGATATTGAAGGAGAACCACTTCGAGCGCAATGACGGGGAGCCGACACGATAACGGACGGCGTTTTGCACATCATAGAAAACGAAAGAAGAAGTGTCGTCCTCTTCAGAATGGTGCATGGGATACCGTTGCCGGTTGCCGTCACCGTCCATGATGTCAATCCAAATATCTTGTTCCCAGCGATTTGCGCTGACGGCTATCTGGACATCGCTATGGCGCGGATATTCGTCTTCCGTCGCTTTGGCGAATGTAAACGCATTGCGGTTGGCATGCAACCATTTACGGGCGGCGGGCGTGTGAATGGCGCCGACGGTGAAGATGACGGCGGCCAATCCCCAGACGAGCGGCTTCGTCAGACGAAGCCGTTCAGAGAACGTATCTTTTAGAATGAACGTGCTTTGGACACGGCGGTGGACATCTGCTAGAAGCCCCGCTTCCATGGGCCGCAACGGTTCCGTTTTCGCCTCCAATTCGACGGCGCAGATGAATGAATCCATGAGCTCCGGATGCACATGCTCCACATCCATCGCCAACGAATGGATGTTCAGATGGTTGCTGGATATCCGCAAGTCTTTGATTATGTAGATGATAACGATGATGACGGCAAACCAGCCGAGAATGGTGCAGGTCATCTCTGTCAGCGGATTCGCCATGTTCAATGCACTTAATGCGAGAAAGAAAAGCGACAGACACGACACGGCCTTCGAGACGGTTGTGAAGCAATGGATCCGTCTCAAGGCTTTGGCGATGGATTTCAGCGTGTCTGATAGTGGCATGGCGTGCACGGAGGGAAGTAAAACAGTTATTTTTTTATAATATACGTTGTGGTTTACCACAAAAAAACTATATTAATAGTTTTTGTGTAAAAAAAAGGGAGGGTGAGTCGCGCAAAAGCGCGACTTGACTGGGACTTCTGGGATATCTGGGATATCTGAAACAAATGCGTCGCATTTGTTAGTCCCATGAATCCCAGTTATCTCAGTTGTCCCATTGAAAAAATAAGAGTAGGTTTGGTAATGGATGACATATTAAAACGGCTGCTTGCGGTGGAAAAATCCGCACAGGAAGTGACGGATGCCGCCGAAAAAAAGGCGCAAGAGCTTCGTGCACAGGCTCGTCGCGAAGCGAGCGAGCTAGATGAAAAGGCGCAGGCTGATCTAATCCGCGAGCATGAAAATGTCACCGCGGAGAAGATTCAGGCGGCACGAGATGAACGCGACCGCCGTTTGGCGGAAGCGGACAAGAAGATGGCGGACAAGGCGGCGGCGTTTTCAAAGAAGATCGCGGGCCGTCTGGATGCCGTCGTGCAAGCGTTGGCTTTCAGTGGGGAAGAGGCCGAAATCAAGTAGAAAATCATTCAGCAATAATAAGTTAAAGAATTACCATCAACCGTTTTCGTAGTCGTCCATCATGCAGAAGCCAGTCATTAACGTCAGTTACGATTTCCTTTTCGCGAAATTGCATGGCTTGTGGGCGAATGCCGCGAAAGAAGACAGACTGATGCAATTGGTCAATGCAGAAACGGAAGATGAATTAGCACGTTTGTTGGACGATTACCATCTGGACGCCTCGTGCCGCGAGACGTTCCAACGCGACCTTCTCCTTCGTGAGATTGGATCACTATTCGAAATCTCCAGCCAGTTGGATCAACGGCTGGCGGATTTCTATCGTGCATTCATTGAACGCGTATATTTTGAGAATATAAAAGTGCTATTGCACTATCAGTTCTTTCCGAAGCAAGCGGTAGCCATCCACCACCTGATGGTAGCCGTGCCCGGTCTTCCGGATATAGCAGCGGAAGAGCTTCTGGCGTTGGAATCGCCAGAGGCATTCCTTCAAGGGCTGCGGTCTGCGCTGTATCCAGAAGAAGTCACTGCCATTGTGCGTAAGTTGTCGGAAGACAAAGACATTATGTTGTCGGAATGTGAGCTGGACAAGCTTGCATACAACCATATTCTGCTTCATGCGGAGCGGACACCATCAAATGTCCGCGTGAGCTGCTCGTCGCTTGTCCGAATGGAGATTGACATCGTCAACCTCTGTATGCTGATGCGTATCGTGCATACGTATCATATTGAGGGAGAAATAGTTAAGAGTATGTGGATTCATGGGGGGACGCTTTCGGCGGAGGCGCTGACGGAGCTGTCCGGCCTGAAGTCGCTGCCAGATCTGGTGGCGAAGCTTCCGGCCGAATTCCGTGGTCAGTTGCTGCCGTATGCGGAAGCTGAGTTGTACATGTCCGAGAACACATTGTGGAAAATGCTGTACAAGAAAGCAAAGAAATGCTTTGCGGATTACGATCATGCGGAGCTTTCCATCGTTGCGTTTCCATTTCTGCGGCATTTTGAGACGCTGAATATCGGGCGAATCTATGAAGGGATTCACTACGGGATACAACCAAATGACATGCTAGACATGATAATTAGTTTATAAGCCAAAAGCCTGATTATATATATACCAAATTATGTTCAAACCTGTTGAAATGTGCAAAATCAACGTCTTGGTGCTGAACAAGCATCTGACGGACATAACGCGAAAGCTAGGCGGCAAAGGCAACCTGCATTTGGTCGATGCGGTCGCCCAGTCGGAATCGCATCTTCTGAACAGTGTGGATGACGAACACGATAAGACAGTTCTCCACCAGCTTCTGGATAAAGCAGATTCGATGATCCGCAAACTCGGCGTTGATGAAAACAGCAATATCCCGTCGATGGACGATTTGAACGAAGAGGAAATCGCCGCCCGTCTGGACAAAATCGTAGCCGACAGCAAAGGTGCGGATGAAGCAGATAAGTTGTTGAGGCTGAAGGAAGAACATGGCGGCGAACTTTTGGCGATCCGCTCTCAATTGAACAGTCTTCTTTCCATGGACGAAGCGCAAAAACATTTCGGGAAAACGGCAAAATTGTCATGTATTTCTGGCTGGGCGCCGAAGACGGAAGTCGATGGCATCCGTCAGATTGTCGATGAGGCGACGAATGGCACGGGAATAGTCGAAGTGATTGAAGCGGAGGATGATGCATTGGTGAAAGCGGGCGTGGAGAGCGTGCCTGTGAAATTTCAGAACGGCCCGTTGCTCCGTCCATTCCAGATGCTGATTTCCAATTTCGGCATGCCGCGCTACAACGAATTGGATCCGACGATTTTTGTCGGAATCACGTTTGTGTTGATGTTCGGTTTCATGTTCGGCGACATCGGCCAAGGCCTGGTCTTGCTTCTTGTCGGTCTGTTCATGAAGTTCTCCAAGAAGAAGTTAGACGAAACGATTCGCGACGCAGGCGTGCTGTTGTCGTTCTGCGGACTGAGCGCAATCGTGTTCGGCTTCTTCTACGGTTCCATTTTCGGCTACGAACATCTGATTCATCATCTGTGGGTGAATCCGCTGAAGATGGATATCGCTGAAGGAAGCCTACTTAGCGACATCCATCGGTTGCTGTTGACGGCGATCGGCATGGGCGTCGTATTCACGTCCGTCGCGATCATCATCAATATCATCAACCATTTTATGACGAAGCATGTCTATGAAGGGATTTTCGACAAATTCGGCCTTATCGGGCTGATTTTCTACTGGAGCGCTTTGGCGACGGGCCTGTGGATGGTCATCAAAGGCTCGATCGCGACATGGCAGATTGTTCTCATCGTCACGCCGCTAGTACTGCTGTTCATCAAAGAGCCGTTGCATAACCTGTTGCACAAGCACGGGTTGTTCCATGGCGAGAGTCCGTTCGGCATCCTGCTGGAGGGCGTTCTCGATCTAATGGAGACGTTCACAGGCTACATGAGCGGCACGGTGTCGTTCATCCGCGT
>JAEEGH010011757.1_pt1 | contig 19791 bp, 14 predicted proteins | sample 9134181 | NCBI WGS metagenome assembly JAEEGH01 (sample SAMN16246544, study PRJNA631951) | gut metagenome | biome: gut microbiome; feature: rumen; material: DP-attached | host: Bos | place: Iran: Karaj | collected 2018-10 | reverse complement strand
CGCCATGCGATGGCATTTCATCGGTCGCCTGCATACCAACAAGATCAAATACATCATCCCCTTCGTCACCCTCATCCGCAGCATCGACTCGGCCAACCTCTTAGAGGCCGTCAACAAGGAAGCCAAGAAGCACGACCGCGTGGTCGATTGTCTGCTGCAATTCCACATCGCGATGGAAGAGACCAAGTTCGGATTGGACCTGGACGAAGCGCGACAACTGCTTGATTCAGAAGCATTCAAGGCGATGCAGAATGTGCGCATCTGCGGCGTGATGGGCATGGCTACCTTCACCGACGACGAAGACGAGGTGCGCAAAGAATTCAAGCATCTGAAAGCGATTTACGACACATTGAAACAAGACTATTTTACCAGCCAGCCGCAGTTCAAGGAGATCTCGATGGGCATGTCTGACGACTATCCCATTGCCGTGGAGGAAGGGGCGACTTTGGTGCGTGTGGGTAGTAAGATATTTGGAGCAAGAAACTACAACATCTGATGGAACCACTGATACCTATACTATTATTAATCATCGGTTTTGCAGCCTTGATCTTGGGTGCCAACTGGCTCGTCGACGGTGCCTCCAGCATCGGGGTGCGTGCCAAGATGTCGCCACTCATCATCGGCCTCACCATCGTGGCCTTCGGCACCTCGCTACCCGAAATGGTGGTCAACGTATTCTCGTGCGCCAAAGGCAGTCCTGGGCTGGCCATCGGCAACATCATCGGCAGCAACACGATGAACATCCTGCTCATCTTGGGCGTCAGCGCCCTCGTCTGGCCCATCGACGTGAGCCGCATCTCCATCCGACGCGACATCCCTGCGGGTTTCGTGGCCACCCTTGTCATCGCCTTGATGGCCAACAACTACTTCCTTGGGAGGGGCGAAATCGTGAATGTCAACTGGAAAGACGGCATCGTCCTGCTCGTGTTGGGCATCGGCTACCTCCTGCTGACCGTGTTCAAAAAAGACCCCCATGCAGAGACCGAAGACATGCAGAAGGCCATGCCTTGGGGCAAGACCATCTTCGCCTTGATTTTCGGCATCATCGGGCTGTATCTCGGCGGCGAACTCGTCTCACGCAACGCCCAGACCTTAGCCCGTAACTGGGGCATGAGCGAGAGCACCATCGGCCTCACCGTGGTGGCCACCGCCACCTCGTTGCCCGAGCTCATCACCTCCATTGTGGCAGCCACCAAGAAAAACTCAGGCATCGCCATCGGCAACGTGTTAGGCTCCAATATCATGAACATATGCATGGTATTGGGCATCAGCGCCATCATCACGCCCTTGCCCTTCGACCCGATGATGAACCACCAGCTCATCATCCTCGGCATCGCCAATTTCTTGATGCTGCTCTTCGTCTTCACCGGCAAGGGCCGCAAGATCTCACGATGGGAAGGTGTCTTGCTGACGTTAGGCTATGTCGGGTTCATGTGGTATTCTTTGGCCATGCAATAAAAAAGTAGAGACGTAGCGCGCTACGTCTCTACAAATTCATTACCGGTATTTATTCTCAGTCGGCCAGCTGGAAGGCGGTCTTCACAGCCTCGTAGCTGCTGTAGTCGACATCGCTGCGGGTGCTGTAGACGGAGGCCTCGATGGCTACGATCTTGAAGTCGTGGGTGTTGGGACGCATCCCGTCATAGAAGTCGCTCTCGGTCCAGAAGATGCGCACGCCGCCGTCGTTCAAGGTGGCCACCTCGATGGTGGCCGCACAGTTGATGACTACGGTTTCGCCTTCGTCGTTGACGATCTCGTCTTGGTAGTAGTAGGTCAGCGGCACCTGGCTCCAAGCGCCATCGACATCCATATAGACGAGCACCGCGCCATAGTTGAAGACATTGCTGTTGATGGCGTCATAATCGATCGTGACGACCCATTGTCCGTTAACATCGTTCCATTCCCAGTCGCGCGAATTGACGGTCACGGTTGAGGAGGACACATTGGCGTTGCCGTCGTGACCATCATGACCCGCCGGACCTTGAGGTCCGCGGCATGATGCCATGAAAGCCACCGCCAGAATCGCCATGCAGATAACACTTAACTTTTTCATTTTCTTGAGGTTTTAATTATTAGACATTAATTTGATTCCATTTCTACGCTGCAAATCTACAAAAATCTTGCCGAAATGTTCCACTTCGGAAAAACAATCTCAAAAAACCGTACTTTTGCGGCATGAAAGACAAGGGGTTCATCGTTCATATCGCTGGCATCGTCGCCATGATTTTCTGGGGCATGTCGTTCGTTTGGTCGACGCAAGTCTACCAGAACCTCAACCCCACCGCGACCATCTTCCTGCGCCTTGTGATCGCCACCGTTTTTCTGACCACGATACTCTTTGTCTTCCGCCTCAACGAGAAGATCCAGAGGAAGCATCTCGGGTTATTCGCCATCGCAGCCTTGTTCGAGCCTTTCCTTTACTTCATCTTCGAGGGCTATGGACTGAAGAACTCCTCCCCTGTCATCGGGGCTGGTATCATCGCCCTGATCCCCTTGGTCACCCCCATCGCGGCACGTATCTTCCTCAAGGAGCGGCTGACCCCCATGAACATCGTGGGTTTCATCATCTCCTTCGTCGGCGTCATCGTCATGCTGCTCAACAAAAACCTCGAACTCACCGCCTCGCCCAAAGGCATCCTTTTCCTTTGCGGGTCGGTGATCGTGGCCGTAGGCTATTCCATCGCCTTGATCCGTCTCACCAAGCTCTACAAGCCCTTGACCATCACCTGGATGCAGAACATCGTCGGCATGATTTACTTCATCCCCATGGTCTTCATCATGGAACGTTTCGAGCCCTCTAACTTCGCCAATGTGGGCGCCTATATCGTCCCGTTGGTCTGTCTGGGTATCTTCTGCAGCGCTGGTGCCTACGCCCTGTGGGCCTTCTGCTTCAGCAAGCTGGGAGCCTCGAAAGCTAACGTCTACTCCAACCTCATCCCTGTCTTCACCGCCATCTTTAGCTACCTCCTTGCCATCGAGGAAATGACAGCCTTCAAGATTATCGGAATTCTCGTCGTCGTCGTAGGCCTAGTGCTGTCACAAATGAGGACGGGAGACGGAAGACTGAGGACGGGAGACGAAGGACTGAGGACGGAGGACAGGAAACGGAAGACTGAAACTTGATAGTTTAATACTAACAGATAAATAATATGCGTCCATTTGAGGAATTAAGAATTTGGCAAGATGCGCCAGAGATTGCATTGGCAGTTTACGATTTGCTAAATGACAATAAGGACTATGGTTTCCGTGATCAAATACAACGAGCTGCCATTTCTATTTCCAACAACATTGCCGAAGGTAGTGGATACAACTCAGACAGAACGATGATTCGTTACTTAAGAATTGCTCGAGGTAGTTGCAACGAAGTAAGGAATATGCTGTATCTATGTCCGAAACTCAAGTATTGTTCTGAAGAAGCTGCAATGGAGTTAAACAAAAGATGCAAATCACTTTCTAATGCCATTGGTGCTTTTATCTCCTATCTCGAAAGTCCCAAGTCCTAAGTCCCAAGTCCCAAGTCCTAAGTCCCAAGTCCTACGTCAATGATTACCAGCAAAACCAATCCCAAGATAAAGAACCTCGTGCGCCTGCAAAAGGCGTCCGAGCGCCGCGAGCAGAACCGCATCCTCATCGAAGGCCAACGCGAGATCGAACGCGCCCAAGCCTGCGGCTTCGAGATCGAGCAGTTGTATGTCTGCGAGCCTTTGCTGCGCGAGCCTGTCAAGGTGAAGGCCTCTTTCACCGAGACCGTCACGGAAGAGGTCTTCGACAAGATCGCCTACCGCGAGGGCAGCGACGGGCTGTTGGCGGTGGCCATACCCAAATACAAGAGCCTCAGCGAGTTCAAACCCAAGAAAGACGCATTGATTATCGTGTTGGAGACCGTGGAGAAGCCAGGCAACCTTGGTGCCGTGATGCGTACCGCCGATGCGGCGGGAGTGGATGCCGTCATCGTGGCCGACCCTGCCACCGACCTCTTCAACCCCAACGCCATCCGGGCCAGCATCGGATGCATCTTCAGCGTCCCCGTCTATGCCTGCTCCACCGAGGAGTGCATACAATGGCTGAAACGTAACGGCATCACCATCTACTGCACCTACCTCAAGGCCTCCATCGACTACCTCGATGCCGACTTCCGCAAAGCCTCTGCCCTCGTCATGGGCACCGAGGCCACGGGCATCTCCGACGCCTGGGTCGAGGCCGCCGATCAAAACATCATCATCCCCATGAACGGCATCGCCGACTCACTCAACGTGTCGGTCACCACCGCCATCGTCACCTTCGAGGCGGTGCGCCAACGCAGAAAACCATGAAAAAGGACTACCTGCTGCTGCATCTCTCCGTCTTCATCGCGGGGTTCACGGGGGTGTTGGGACGTCTCATCACCTTGGACTCGGCCATCCTAGTGTGGTGGCGCATGGCAGCGGCGGCATTACTGATGTTCCTGTATTTGCGGATAACGACACGGCGTGGTGCGGACGCATGCAATTCGGACGCATGCAATTCGGACGCATGCAATTCGGACACATGCAATTCGGACGCATGCGATGCGTCCCTACAGAGATACAAATTCAGGGACATCCTACAGATGGGCGGCGTGGGCATGCTGCTCTGCCTGCACTGGGTGTTCTTCTACGCCAGCATCAAGGCCTCCAATGTCAGCATCGGCGTGGTGTGTTTCTCGTTGGTGGGGTTTTTCACAGCCCTGCTGGAACCCATCATCAACCGTCATCGTTTCTCGGGACGTGAGTTCCTCTTCAGCCTGCTCACCATCCTCGGCATCTACCTCATCTTCCAGTTCGACTCGCGCTATCGTCTGGGCATTGTTCTAGGCGTGATCTCTTCGGCACTCTATGCCCTGTTTGCCATCACCAACCAAAGGGTGGGCAAGCACTACGAGCCCAAAAACATGCTGCTCTGGGAGATGGTCGGAGGCTTGATCGGGTTGACCTGCCTCCTACCTTTATATAATATCTTCTTCCCCATCGAGCGTTTCTATCCCATCGGGATGGATTATGCCTATCTGGCTTTCATGGTGGTGGTATGCACCATCGGCCTTTGCCTACTGCAGATCATCGTGTTGCAGAAGATCCCGGCCTTCACCGTCAACCTCACCTACAACCTGGAGCCGGTGTATAGCATCATCCTCTCCATGTTCATCTTCCATGAGTACAAGGAGCTGAACTTCTCGTTTGTGATCGGCATCGCGCTGATCATCCTCTCCGTGGCGCTACAGACATTCTTCGAGATCAGGAAACGCAGGAAACTCAAGCGAGTTTAAGTTCGTTGATCCTATTGATGGCGCTCTCCAGATTCTGTTTGTTCTTATTAAGATACCTCGACATCCCAGAGCCGTCAATGAGGCTCTTGCCTTCGAAAATGGTGTCGATGGCGTTGACGAGCCAAATCAAGTCGCTCTTGTAGGTGAAACCTTCAAAGTGTCCGTCTCGTGTCTTAAAGCAAATTTCGATAGAATCCGTGATGTTGGTGCCTCCCGAAAGGACATAGGCGACTTTATTCGGCGTTTTGGTGTGTTCGCGCTGGGCTTGCAGCATGATGAGCTTCCGGCCGTCATCGTAATGCAGCTTCTCCGTCAGGATCTTCAAAATCTTGGTATCTTCCCATTTCGTGAAGGTCTTGGTGCCGCAACATTCAAACATCCAGTTATGGAAGTTCACTCCGACAGGAGCTTGGTGCACGAAAGCTATTCCGTCGGTAAATTCGTTGGACCAGAGGGTATAGTCATAGCAAAGGAAGCCTGGTATGACGATGTTCGGGTCTGAGGTCTTGACCTTTACGGGTTCGGATGGGACGGGAAGGCAGAAGGCCGAAACGCACATCTGATAGAGCGACGCCTCGTCGGTAGTGATCTTGTCGTCAGCACGCATTGTGGCATTCAGCATGTCGGCGACAAACTGCTTCTCGTTGTCACCAAATTGTGAGATGTGACGGATCACATCGTCAAAGTCCATCTCGTTGGCATCATCAAAGTATTGCTGGAACAGTTCCTCCTTTCCCGAGAAGTCGTACTCTTTCAACACGCCGTTCGCGATGGCTTCCAGTTCTTTCGACGTGAAGTCGTTGTCGATGCGCCCCATGGAAAGGCATAAGGAGATGACCGCTGCCAGGTCTTCGTAGTTGAGGTTGAGTTTCATAGCTGTTCGTTTTTATTAGTGTTTAATAGTTATCTGTCAATGTAGCTTTACCTTCACGAAAACGGGATAATGGTCCGACGGGTTGTGGCGGATGTAGGTGTCGAACGAGATTTCCTGCGGGGCGTCGGCGGCCTTGAAGGTGTCGTCAGTGGCGTCGGGGGTCCAATAGCTGTTGGTGAACACGCCATAGGCCTCCACCCTCGTCGAGGGCGACACAAACACATGGTCGATGCGGCTGGTGCTGTAGTATTCGGTCTTGAACGCGTTGAAAGTGCCGTTCTCCGCAAAGCGGATGCGGGCGGCATCGTAGCTATCCTTGAGGAGACCCGACTGCGTGAAGATGGTGTAGATCTCGTTGTCTTGGTCGACATTGAAATCACCAGTGATGAACACAGGGGCACCTTGTGCGATCTCGCGCACGCGCTGCACCACCAGTTTGGCCGCCTCGCGCCGTGCCACCACGCCCACGTGGTCCATGTGAAGGTTGAAGAAATAGAACTCCTTGGGGGGATCCTGTCTCCTCCGGTTAAACAAGCCATGACGTCGTGGTGGTCTCGGCGTCTTCACAGCAAATTTACCCCAGGTGCAGACGCGGATGCACACCGCGTCCCAGCCGAGGCCGGGCTTGTCGGGTGTCTCGCTGAGCCAGAAGTCACCGTGGTCGAGGAGCTGGAGCTTGTCTTTCTTGTAGAAGATAGCCTCGTGTTCGCCGCCGTGCTGGCCGTCGTCGCGTCCCACACCGATATAGTCGTAGCCGTCGAGCCGGGCGAGCATGTCGTTCAGCTGGACATAGAGCACCTCCTGAGTGCCGAAGATCTCGGGCGCCATGAAGTTCACCTGATCGCAAATGACCTGGCAACGTTTGGCCCATTGTTCGCCTTGCACGCTGTCGTTCCAGTTCTTGTAACGGATGTTGTATGAGCCGACCAGCAGGTCTTGTGCTGAGAGTTGTAAAGATGCCACAATGACGAGGACAAAGAGGAGGAGTTTTTTCATAGTGTTAAGATTTGTTGGGGCAAAAATAATAAAATAATATCAACGCGCCCCTATTCATGGTTTATTTGTTGAAACGCATTGCTTTGCGTCTCCACAACCGTTAACGTAATTTGTTTCTCTGATAATGAGGTGTCACAACGACGACAAAGAAGACGAGCGACACCAGCACCGAGGCCGAGGCCACCAGATAAGCCGCCGAGAACGAGAAATGCTCGGCCAGCATACCGCCCGAGAAGATGCCGATGCCGAGACCCAAGTCCCATGTGGTGAGATAGGTGGAGGTGGCGGTGCCACGTTGCGCATTGGTGCCCAAGTTGATGAACAAGGCGTTGAACGACGGGAATGCCGCACCAAAGCCCAAGCCACAGCATAAGGCTATCAGCAGGAACGCCGCAGCCGTATAGTCCGTGCCCAAGGCGTTGCAATGATGGCACATGCCCAAGCCGAACATGGCCAACACGACGATGCCCAGACCCAAGGCGATGGTCTGCGTCACCTTGCCCTTGTCCACCATCTTGCCCGCAAACAGGCGCGAGGCAATGAGTCCGACGGCATAGACGGTGAAGAACAGTCCGCTGCTGATGGTCAGGCCCATCTCTTTGGCATAGAGGGCGATGTAATTCGATATCTGTCCATAGGCGAAAGCCAACAAGGTGAACGAAACACCCGCCAACAATCCTTTCAACAAGATGAAACGGTCCAAGGATATGGGCGGGCGCTTGACGGGTGGCCTTACTTTGGTCTGAATCCTTGAGGCAAACATTGCCGCCAACAAGCTGCAGCCCATGCAGCCCATAAATATCACATTGAAGCTGAAATGCTCGTAGACGAACAATCCCGTCATTGGGCCGACGGCCATGGCGATGTTGTTGGCCACGCCATAATAGCCGATGCCCTCTCCCCTATGCTCCGACGGCACCACATCGATGACCAAGGTGTTGCCGCCCACCGAAGTGAGGCCAAACGCCAAGCCGTGAACTATGCGGATTATTATTAATATGGTAATGGTAGCGGCAAACAAGTAACCGACAAACACAGCGGTAAATATAGAAAGCGCCAGCAAATACAAGGGTTTACGCTTAAAAGTGTCCATCATGTATCCCGAGAAAGGCCGCACCACCAGGGTGGCCACCGTGTAACACGAGATCACCGTGCCGATGACAGCATTGCCTGCCTGGTATTTCTCCATAATGAAGAAAGGCAACACAGGAAGCAAGAGATAGAATGAGAAGAAAAACAGGAAGTTCGCTGCGCAAAGGCAAAGATAATTCTTATTGAACAGTTTTTCTTCCATGATTTCGGCTCGTTATCGGGCGGCAAAAATACGGAATTAAGCCAGACAACGAGCCGAAACAACAAGGAAAAACAATCGACTGCCTAGAATGCGAAATACATGTCCCAACGAAGGCGGCTAGTAGCTGCGAATTGACTATTCGTTACAACACCTGTCCTATTGAAGATGTACCACGAATATGAGAGATCCATACCAAATATTCCGAAATACATACCTACACCTTCGGTCAAGCAATTCACACCACCTTTCAGACTAGGCACATGGTAATACCCCGTCCTGACAAAGAAGTGGTCTGCCAAATTATACTCCAATCCTATGCCCGTGTTGATTTCACACATTTCTTCGTAAAATGAACCGACGCGTTCATATTCTCCCATTTTATTAAGAGCATATCCAGGAGCATCATAGAAAGATTGGAACATGCCGCGAAGCACCGACACATTATTGTCGTATCCATACTTAATCTTATAGGTACCATCTTCATTATAGCAAGGATAACCATTCCCATTCAATTCGATGATGGGTGGCGTGGGAACCAGCAACTTATTGAACTCAACATTGAGGGTAAGCGTATTCTTGGGATGGAAATTAAATTTGAAGGCCGTGCCAAGTCTCAGGGTCGTCGGAATAAACCCTTTTTGATCTTCCGAGGTTACATAAGTCATTTTTGTACCGATATTGGTAATGGCGGCACCTGCAGACAAGTCAACCAGACTGCCTAACGGACGTTGGTAGTAGGCTGAGACATCACATGCGACTGAATATGACTTGGCGCTGTATCCCAGTGATTCGACCGTCAAACCAGAATAGATAAAACGACCAGCCAAACCAGCCGATAAGTAATCGCCAAAACGACGGGAATAGGCCAAGTCAATGGCAAACTCCTGCGGATTGTAATATCCCATGATTTGGCCGAATGCATCAATAAGCGTCACATCGTTACTCTGCTGATATCGTGCCGTTGCAGCAATAGCCGAGCGACCAATCTTCTGCGCAAAAGCATCAAACAATGCGTATTGGTCAGGAACCACAAAGTTAATTGCATTGAATCCAGAAGCAATCATGGTATGGTCGTTTTTCATGAAAGCATACTTGGCTGGATTGTAGAACATACTGAAAGCATCAGGGCTAGTAGCCACACCACCAAAACCCAAGGCTGTCCCACGGGCATCAAAAGCATTTGTCAAAAAAGGCACAGTCGTCGTGATGACATTTGGGGAGTAAGTCTGTGCAACAGAAACAGGCAAAGCCCCTAAAAGAAGCAGGGCTACAATAAGAATTCTTCGTGTTTTCATAATAAACTGTATTTGAGGATTGTTGATAATTACTATTTCATGCTACTTCCATACACAAAAGAAGCGTGGAACTGAAGGCCACGAAGACTGGAGGTTGTAGGATACCTAAAGCAACTTGTGGAACAGCAGCCCACGCATAATGCGCGAAAGCCGCTATGCAAGTTCGTTGCTTTTTTGAAAACTCCTACATTTCCAATCTTAACGAGCATAACGCTTCAATAATGATGTCGACTCGGCGAACCAAATCTTTCGCAAAGATAAACAATAACATTAAATGCGAACCATATAATTGGTTTTTTCACCAAAAAAGACAACAAATAACAGTTATTTCGGAAATTTTGTCATAAATATTTACACAAAACTACCTAAAATCGGAAATATTGTCAGTAAAAATAGTGTTTTAGACCCGTTTTTGGCCTTGGCAAAGAATTTGACTAGATGGAGTCGTCCGAACGAAAGGACGGGCAAAAAGTCCCAAGGTCGGCCCTTCGACAGGCTCAGGGACCTCAAAAAAACGAACAATCAATAAACAAACAACTAAAAAATAGGAGATCAAAACCATGTTAGTAACTAGAAGAAACCAAGACTTCATGCCTACTCTGTTCAACGAACTGATGAACTGGAACGACACGACTTATTCAACGCCCCGCATGAACATCATGGAGACGAAAGACAACTACAAACTTGAACTCTGCATCCCTGGTCTCACCAAGGAAGACGTCAAATTGAGCATCGACGCTGAGGGCAACCTCGTCGTTGAGATGGTCAAGGAGAACAAGAGCGAAAAGAAAGAGAATAATGAAGAGATGCGCTACCTGCGTCACGAGTTCTCGGTCGAGCACTTCCGCCAGACGGTGATGCTGCCTGAGGACATCCACAAGGAGCAGATCAGCGCCAAGGTCGAAAACGGCATCCTCGACATCGTCATCCCGAAGGTGACCGTCGAAGAGAAGAAGCAGGCCATGCAGACCATCGAAGTCTGCTAAAGTCTTCCCAAAAACAACCCCACAACGGGACGGAGTCATCCGCCCCGTTTTTTTTGTTGCCACAAACGCAATTCCCGACACTTTTATTCCTTACCTTTGCAGCAAATTTAATTGCGTATGAGAAAAGCGTTACTCCTCTCCTTTTTATCCATCTTCGCCTTCCTTCAGGCCTTTTCACAAGACGGCAAGCCTTTTGTCACTTTAGACAACCTGCACCTGAACACCCGTGCCGACTTCACCCTCGACTACCATCCTGGGTATGATACGGTTGCGCCCAGCACCGACCACGGCTTTGCGGGCAAGTACCTTGTCGTGGCCTTGGACGGCACCCTCGGCAGCAAGTTTAGCTATCACCTGCGCCAGCGCATCAATGCACCCAACATCGGCTTCGCCAATACCTTTTTCCAAGGCACCGACTGGGCCTATCTCAATTGGAACTTCACCGACAACCTCTTCCTCTCGGCTGGTAAGCAGGTCGTGGCCATTGGCGGCTGGGAATACGATTCCAACCCCATCGATATTTATTATGGCACTGAGTTTTGGAACACTGTATGTTGCTACGAGGTGGGCGCATCTTTGAATTACAAGGACAACTCTGGCAAGAATCATTTCCTCGTCCAGATGTGCAACTCGCCCTTCATCAACCAGGCCATGCAGAGCATCTATGCCTACAACGCAATGTGGTATGGCGACTTCGGCATCTTCAAGACGGCTTACTCCGTCAATATGATCGAATACCAACCCGGCAAGTTCATCAACTACATCGCATTGGGCAACAAACTACAATTCAAGGGTGTGGAGATGTACCTCGACGTCATCAACCGCGCCTCCTTCGAGCAGGAACATTTCTTCGGCCAAGACCTAACCGCCATCTATGGCGTCGGTGTCGACATCGGAAAGAAATGGATCGTTTTCGCCAAGGCTGGCTACGACTTCAACAAAGCCCAACTACCTAACACTGAAGCCTATGACCAATATGTCATCCCTGGCAAGAAGGTGGATTTCGAGAGCCTTGGCTTCGAATATTATCCCATGGGCGACCGCAGCCTACGCCTGCACCTATGTGGCTCACACACGAGTGTAGACGGCGTAAGCAAGTACCAAGCCAACCTCGGCCTCACCTGGAAAGTCGACCTGCTTCTCCTTAAAAAATAAACCGTTATGGCAAAGACAAAATACAACACCATCAAACGAACCACCACGTTCTATCACGATCGGGTGGAAAAGTTCTTCAAAAAGTTCGAGAGAAAGAACCCAATGAAGTTCACAACCAAACGAAGCGTTGAAGCCATCATCTTTCTAGTCATCTTCTTCGCCTTCTTTGGGTTGTTAGCCTACAAGATGAGCTTGCCCAAGATGCTGAACACCTTCATGCAGACAGCCTATCACCTCTTGCTTGAGACCGTGTTCTACATCATGGCCATCTGCGTGCTCATGGGCGCCATCAGCAAGCTGCTCACCGAGTTTGGCGTAGTGCGTTTGTTAGAGAACCTGCTGCGTCCTTTGATGAAGCCGCTCTACAACCTCCCTGGTGTAGCTGCCTTGGGTGCCGTGATGACCTTCCTCAGCGACAACCCCGCCATCATCACCCTGGCACACGACAAGAACTTCAACCGCTATTTCAAGAAGTACCAGCTTGTCTCGCTAACCAATTTCGGTACTGCCTTCGGCATGGGTCTGGTGGTTGTGGCCTTCATGACCGGTCTTGGCTTCGGTAAAGGCGCTCTGGTTGGCGTTGCGGGTGCCGTCATCGGCAGCATTATCTCCACAAGACTGATGCAACGCTCCACATTGAAATCATATCCTGAGTTAGACGCCCCCGTTGACGCAGAATTTGGTGGCGACGAGCAGCAAATCACCTTCAAAAGCGAAGGCGGCATATTCATGCGTTTCCTCAACTCGTTGCTCGACGGTGGTAAGGACGGTGTCAGCATCGGCTTCGCCATCATCCCCGGTGTGCTCTGCATCTCCACCATCGTGATGATGCTTACCTTTGGTGCTGCGGGCGACAACGGCGAATATCTCGGTGTGGCTTACGAAGGTGTGCCCGTCATCAGTTGGGCGGCCAACAAGATCAACTTCATCTTCGAATGGCTCTTTGGCTTCAAGGACGGTGCTTTGATTTCCTTCCCCATGACCGCTCTTGGTGCCGTAGGTGCCGCCATAGGTCTTGTGCCACGTTTCATCACCCAAGGCATCATCGACAACAACGCCATCGCTGTGTTCACTGCCATCGGAATGTGCTGGAGCGGTTTCCTCAGCACACACGCAGCCATGCTCGACAGTCTCGGATATCGCAAGCTCATCGGCAAGGCCATCGGTGCTCATACTGTCGGAGGTCTATGCGCGGGTATTGCGGCACACTGGCTGTATGTTCTGCTGGCGTTGATATTCTAGACGTTGCACGCAACGTCTCTACAAGACACAAAAAAAAAGAGGCTCGCGAGCCTCTTTTTTTGTTTTTAGAATAGAAGATTATTAGCTCTTCTTCCCACCCATGCTGTAGGTCAGGTTGAAGCGCAGGGTATTTTCCAGCGGGTTGCTGCCTGCCACCGTGTTGACGGGGATCAGATAGGAAACGTCAAGACCAAACACATTGTACTTCAGAGCGGCGCCCAAGGTGACGAACTTACGGTTACCCTTCAGTGCGGTCTCATTGAAGTAACCAGCGCGAACGGCAAAGGTGTTGTTGTACCAATACTCGATGCCACCGCCGATGTTGATCTCGCAAAGCTCTTCATAGAACTTGCCATAGTTGACCAGCTCGTGCTTCGAGTTGTAGCCATAACCAGGGGCATCATAGAAAGACTGGATCATACCTTGAACGACGGAAACGTTGTTGTCGTAGCCGTACAGGATCTTATAAGTTCCATCGTCATTATACATCGGGTTGCCCTGATCGTCACGTTCAATGACGGGCGGCGTGGGCACCATCAACTTGGAGAAATCCACGTTGAAGGCCAAGGAGTTGTATTCATCGAGGTCAAGTTTCAGACCAGCGCCCAAACGCAGTGTGGTCGGGATGAAGTCGCGACGTTCAGATTGACCATTGTAGCTGATCTTACTACCAATGTTGGTGATGGCGGCACCCCAGGCAAAGTCGGCATCCATACTGCTGAACCATTCGACAGGACGCTTGTAATACACAGCCACGTCGGCGGCCACAGAAATACCTGGACGACCATAGTCGGATTGGTTCTGGGTCAGGTCGGAATAGATGAAACGACCCGCGACAGCACCAGAGAGATAGTCACCGAGCATACGTGAATAGGTGGCATCAATAGCCCACTCGTTGGGGCTGTATTTACCTTGTGATATGTTGTTATGGTCACGGAATTCGATTTCACCGCAGCTAAAATAGCGCAAGGTTCCCGCCACTGACGAACGTTCGTTGATCTTGTATGCCAGAGCCAAATAGGCAAGATTCATGTCGGGCACCAAATTACGCAGCCAAGGGCTATAGCCCAAACCGCCGGCGAACTTGTCCTCAAGATAAACATACTTGGCGGGATTGTAATGCATGGAATAGACATCAGGTGTTGTTGCCACACCACAATCACCCATAGAGCCTCCGCGGGCATCAGGTGAAATGGAAACAAAAGGAACAGCAGTAGTGATCACATTGGGTGACACGCTGTAATCCTGGCCAATGATGTTCTGTCCATACGAGGAAGCCGCAACCATCAAAAGGGCGGCAACAAGGAGTTTCTTTACTTTCATATCCGGTTTTAGTATTTGAAATTGCAAAAATAACGTTTATTCAATTGTCATATTGTATGGATGTCAAAATAATTTTTCGCCTTAACGCTGGATGACCATGCGTTGGCTGACGGTACGGAAGAACCCGTTTTCATCCGTTAGCGTGAGGCGATAGAGATAAACACCTGAGCGCAAAGGACTTCCCGAATAACCACAGCCGTTCCAAAGGATAGGCTCGATGACACCGTCGGTGGCGGACACCTTTTTATATAAATGTTGCACGGGACGACCCATGATATCGAAAATCTCAATGTTGACATCGAAATTGCCGTCCTCGCCAACATGGGTCAGGGTGATGCGAGTCTCCTCATTGAAAGGATTGGGGTAATTGCGAACCTGCGAGAGGAAGAGGTTGTCATCGACAACAAACCAAAGGGCTGCCTCGGAGGCGTTGTCCTGAGTGTCCCACACCTTAAGGGTAAACTCGTACGTTCCTGGTTCAAGTTCGCTGACCGGCAAGGCGAGGCGTCCACGTCTGAAGTCATTCAAGGCGGGTTCATAGCGGTCGTTCAACACCAAGTGGTTGTATGTTGCAAGATTGCTGTTCATTACAATGTCACGACCCAAACTGAAGCCATAGTGATAGATGCCTTGAGCATCGTAGAGGTCGGCATAAAGCACGCCTTGACGCTCCACCGATTGTCCATTTTCGAATTCGGGGGTATTCCAATAGAAGGTAATCTTCGGGCCTTCGTCGTCGGGGACCATGGCAGGATCGATTCCACCCAACATCAGCCCGTCGAACTTACCCATAGCATCGACAACACGAAGTGAGTCGTAGGCATAGAAACTAAAGCGCGGCATGTCCATTCCAGGCATAATGTCTTTCGGCACCTGGAAGGAGATATTGAACCTACCCGCAGTCACACTGACCTGTCCCTGATAGAGCACATCCTTATGATAATACACATTCCTAGTCGTGTCGCCACTAAACTTCACCTTGATCTTCGCCTTCTGGTCGTAGAACCTCACCCACAGTGTGCCGTTGAAGCCAGCGTCAAGATGTCCGTTGGCGTTTCTCACCTCACCCTCTAACGTCACCATGCTCATGGCATGAAGCACAATGTCGTCGGAAGCCCCAATTGACATTCCATTGATTTTCGTCACAGCGATATTCCCCTGAGGCAAGGGGAAACGCATCACCGGGTCGCCCAAAAACAGGAAGCGGATATTCTGATTAAGGAACGGACTGGTTGGGCTTTGATAATTGAGCGAGTTGCTCTTGGCCTCCCTGACAATATCGCCATAACGCATAGGTTTGCCAGAAGCGTCGCGTTGAAAGAGGACTGGGATAAGCGACCGTGTCAGACGGTCGTTATGCATACCGTAAGTAGGACGACTTGTTGTAAGCATCGCCACACTGCCTCCATGGGGGTTCAGGAACAGTTGTTCACCAGCAGAAACCAAGAGGGGGTTGTCGTATTTTGTAAACTCACAAGTGGCGGTATAGACAAAGGGCAATTTCTCGTAGTTGTTGAGGGCGTTGATGTCGGCATTGGCAAGCACATTCTCACCTGTCAGGCCCTTGACGCCACCATGGCCGTTATAGAAGAAGGCCAAAGTGCCTTGCTCGAGAGCACGCATCAAGTCGGCATTGGCGCCTTGGTTGACGGTACCACTCGAAGTGCTTGTCAGAGGATAGGCGCCACAATACACCTTTTTTGCGGTCAATGCAGGACAAATGGTATCCATCATCATATAATGTTTCTCGCTGTAATCCACATAATCCACCTTCTCGTCGTCGGCCAAGAGAAGCAAATCCGTCTTCCATTCGCCATGCGATTCAGCCAGATTGTCGTAATGTTTGATCTTGCGCAACATATTCTCCGCTTCCTCCACGGTAGAAACAGAGATACGACCTACACCGATATCGACACGACCTTCACAGTTCACACCTTCGTTGTTGTCCATCAATGCGAAGAAGTCGTCGGCTGCGAAACTCAACTCATACTGTGGGTCTTCAAACGTTTCGTAGGTAGGCACATAATTCTGCCCATTGCCTTTGATATTGCGGAAGTCGAACGATGCACGGCCAAACAAGGTCAGATATTTCAGTTGGCCGGCACTGCGCCGATACACCATGCGAACGAAGTCGCGTATGCCTGTCGGGTCGGGCGTGCCTGACGAAAATTCGTTATAGATTTGATTCACATCGACCACCACGCTAGTCAAGCCGTCCTTTTCGGAATGATAATCGGCCAAGGCCTGTGCCTGCTCGAGAAAGATGGGCGAAGTGAGGATCAGGTTATCGGCTTCGGCGATGGCGTGAAGGTTTTGATTGGGCAAGGCCGTCCAGCTCACTATCCGATGCGCCGCCTCAGGCTTGAACAGAACATAGCGTTTTTCCGTCCTCTCATCGGTGGCAAATACCAAGTTGCCTCCACTCAACACGACATCCTGAACGATAGGCTGCAAAGGTGAGGTCACTTCCCAAAGCCGATAATCGGCATTGACATTCTGTACCCAGACAGCACTTCGGCCGTTGCCAAACTGACTTGGCATCAAGCGGAATAGGAAATTGCTTTCCGTCCTTTTCAGCTGTCTCCAACCATAAATCTCAACATAATCAAGATATAGGGAAGCTGATGGAGAATTTACAAGACTCATTTTGAACGTAGCAGTGTCGTTATCAAGAATCATCTGTTTGTCGATGGTCGATAACCTGCCATACAAATGATCTTGATCACTAATATACTTGATGGCAACATTATCAGCCACATGGTTGTCGTTGACCCAAGCATCGTAATGTAAATACGTCTTTTTGACGCGTCCCAATATTTGCGAGTTTATTCTTAAAGCTTTGGTCTTTACCAGGTTAGGAAAAACAAAAGAAATAGCAAAAGTCGAATCCTCTGCAGTAACCTGTTCGCCAAACCAGTTTTGTCCTATAGAATAAGGCGAAAACAGTTCTTCCTCATGCCAAACGAAATCGGGAAACTCAGAGATGACGGTCGTCGTATTCTCAACGGACAGCGTGGGCTTCTCTCCCACCCTCAAGCCGTCGACACCGCTGTCGACACATAAATAATAATAGGTGGTGTCGGAATAATAGTTACGTTCACGCTGATAGGTCTTGTTGCCATTGTCAACCAGCACCCAACGCGTGGGTTCCTGACCATAGAACAACACCTTGTCGCCCTCATCGAAGCTGCCGTCGTCGGCACCCGTCACGCAGATGGCCATCTCCGTCAAATCGTCGGGACGACTATCCGAGTTCTTCTCAGGCAAAGCACCTGAAGGATTACCAAACAACCTGATTTGATTGGGGTTCAAGGCGCTCACATCGATGCCCATCCCCTGCAAGGTGGCATAGTCCAATTGGTAGGCGCCCTCTTGCGTCACCGAAAGGCGATACCAGGTGTGATCGCTCAGCACCGACTGGTAGGTGTTATCCTGCGACCAGCCCACCGTACCGCCAAACAGCAGTAAGAGAACCGTAATAATGGTTATTCTTCTGTATTTCATACTCATTCTCATTTACTTAACACTAGTTTTGACACCAAGGTGGCCGTTTCTCCATTATCGTTGGTGGCCACGATGCGGTAGACATAAATGCCATTACGCAAATCTGCACCGTTAGCGCCACGGCCATTCCAACGAATGGGCGTGATGCGTGCCGAAGTGCCTGACACCGTCTCAGAGAGTGTAGTCACCCAACGGCCCATGATGTCGTAAATATAGATGTCGACCTTCACGTTGTTGCCCACTTGGTTGTGGTCGAACACGAAATACGTCTCGTCCGTCACCGGATTGGGCGCATTGAAGGCATTCTCAATGACCATGCCACTGTTGTTCACCACGGTGAAGGAAACCGTGGCAGTGCCAGAGTTGTTATAGATGTCCCAGACCTTGAGCGTCAGGGTATAGTCGCCATCGGCGAGGTTTTGCAGTTTGTATGTGATGGTACCCTTGCCCGGATGGTCAAGTTCGGCAACGAAGTAATCGTTCAGGCAATAAGCGTTCTTGGAAGGGCCTGTCAGCGTAGCCATGATGTCGTGGCCAATGCCCGCGCCCGTCGTGTTGATGCCACTCTCGTCCTCGATGAAAGCCAGCAGCAACGGGTTTTGCCCAGTCAAGCCACCATTCACGAAGAGCGTGTCATCGATGAAGAGCTTGACCTCAGGTCCTTCGAGGTCCTCAGTGGCCTCGTCATAAAAGCCGCCGATGATGAACGCATCACAGCTGCCGTTGGCATCGATGTCGTAATCGGTAGCATAATAATTGATCAAGCCTTGACCGAACCGGTAGGAGATGTCGCGCGGGACGATAAAGTTGATTTTGAACCTTCCGTTGACTGCCTCAGCCTTCCCGTTGAAAATCATGCTATTACGTAACTTGAAATCAATAACCCCACAAGCCGTGCCATAAGTGGAAAGCTCAGCTTCCTTATCATAGACGATAACGCTGACCACACCATTGAAACCTGTGGCTACATTGCCATCCAAGTCCTTCACGACGCCTTCAATCTCAACGGGTTGCAAAGCGCTAATGGTATCGTGATAGACAGGATACGTCATCCATGTGCTGTCGTTGATGGCGAGGGAGTCCAAGTCGTAGCCTGGATATTTTCCATTGATGCTTAGCGTTTCCACTTTCCATTTCGGGTAGGCCAATCGCAAGGCGGGGTCGCCAAAAAACACATAGCGTTTCTCTTCCAAGCCACCACTAGTTTTCGCCATGCGGTAGACATCGCCCAATCGATAGTGTTCACCACCGTAATAACGGAACAAGTTATCGTAGACACCCTCACCAAAAGCCAGGTTATGATGTCCATAAGTCACCCTTGAAGTGGTGAACATGGCAATCATGCCTCCATATTGGTTCAAAAACGAATACTCGCCTAACGAAGTGCGAAGGTGATCGTCGAAACGGCTGAACTCACACGTACCGGTAATCATCAGCGGATACATCGGACCGTTTCGCCACGAGTCGACGTCTTTTCGTTGAAGAATCTTCTCTTCCGAAAGTTGGACCTCGCCTCCATGGCCCACATAATGGAGCACCAACGTGCCTTTTTCCATACGGCTATTGATGGCAGCATTCACGTCGGGAGCAATCTCACCTCCCGGGGCGCTGATTTGCTGATAGGCGTCGAGATAGATCTTGTCAACCACAGCAGCCTCGCCCCCTACATCCTTCAGCTTGGCCACCAAGGTCTCCGCACTATTCACAAAGCCACTTTCATCATCCGTAAAGAAAGTGATTGTGTTGCGCCACGGTTGCATGGTGGTCTCGTCTTTCACAATATAACGTTCGATCTTGTCGACCATCTGGGCAGCCTGTTCCACCGTCTGCACCGGGAAACG
>JAEEGH010011753.1_pt1 | contig 19799 bp, 13 predicted proteins | sample 9134181 | NCBI WGS metagenome assembly JAEEGH01 (sample SAMN16246544, study PRJNA631951) | gut metagenome | biome: gut microbiome; feature: rumen; material: DP-attached | host: Bos | place: Iran: Karaj | collected 2018-10 | reverse complement strand
GGGCGCAGACCCCATCTACAACGGCGTGGTCTACAACGAGATGAAGGGCGCTTACGCGTCGCCCGACCGCAGGCTCGGAGCCGCTCTTGAGGAGCGCCTCTTCCCCGACAACTGCTACGGCTTCTCGTCCGGCGGAGACCCGGCTCACATCCCCGAGCTCACCTTCGAGCAGTATAAGGAGGGGCACCGCAGGTTCTACTCGCCGTCCAACGCGCGCATCTTCCTCGACGGAAAGATCCCGTTCGAGGAGACCTTTGAAAAGCTCGACTCCTATCTCCGCGAATTCGACCGCACCGAGGTCGACTCGGACATCCCGCTCCAGGCGCCCGTCGCCCCCGAAGAATATGTCGGCGAATACGCGGTCGGCCAGGGTGAGCAGACCGGGAACCGCGCGCTGCTTGCGGAAGGCAGGGTCTACGGCGACTACACCGACACCGAGAAGACCATTGCCCTCAGCGTGATCGCGGACGTTCTGGCCGGATCCAACGAGGCCCCCCTGTCGAAGGCCATAATAGGGGGCGGGCTGGCAGAGGACGTCTCGCTCAGCGTCGACAACGGCCTGCTGCAGGAATACGTGACCCTTACCGTCCGCAACGCCGACCCCGACAGGCGCGGCGAGATCTGGGACGCCGTCGCGAAAGTCATAGATCAGCAGATCCGCGACGGGATAGACCGCGACGAGCTCTTCGCGACGCTCAACTCCTACGAGTTCAGCAGCCGCGAAAAGGACTTCGGCTCCACGCCTAAGGGGCTCGTTTACGGGCTCTCGGCCTTCGACAGCTGGCTTTACGGCGGAGATCCCGCAGCCCCGCTCCGCGAAGAGGAGCATTTCCGCGTGCTTCGCGCCCGCATAAACGACGGAAGCGGCTACTTCGAGAACCTCCTCAAAGAGGTGTTCGTCGACTGCCGGCACGTCGCCAGGGTCTGCCTCGTTCCGTCCGCCGACCTTGCCGAGCGCACGCTGGCCGAGGAGGCAGAGCGGTGCGAAAAGGCAAAGCTCGGCTGGTCCGATGCCGACCGCAGGCGCGTCGTCGACGAGCTTGCCGAACTTCGCGCCTTCCAGAACACCCCGGACACTCCCGAGCAGCTGGCCACCATACCCATGCTCAGGCTCACTGACATCAACGACGCCGTGAAGCCCGCCAGGATGCGCGTCTCCGAAGCCGCCGGCAGGCCCCTGCTGCTTCATCCTCAGGACACGAACGGCATCGTCTACGGCAGACTGTATTTCGACATAAGCGATCTGTCCGACGAGGAGCTCCACACGGCCGACCTGCTTCAGTCCGTCCTCGGCGAGCTCGCCACGGCGGACCACACCGCGCTCGAGATAATGAACATCACGAAGGCCTGGCTGGGCGCGTTCTCCCCGTCGGTATCCGTGAGGCCCGACGCCGCCGACGGCGGCCGCGTCACCGTGACCTTCGACGTGATGTTCAGCGCGCTGGAATCGAACGCCGCCAGGATCCCCGGCATCGTCTCCGAGATCCTGAACAGGACGCAGTACACGGCGGAGGACGAGATCGCCGCCATGCTGCGCCAGTCGCTGCTCGGCCAGGAGAGGGCCATAACCATGAGGGGCAACGGCTACGCCTCCCGCCGCGCCGCCGCGTCCAGCGTGCTTTCGGCCGCCGTCGAGGAGACCGTGTCGGGCTTCTCGCAGCTCCGCTGGAAGCAGGCCGCCGTAAAGGCCGCCGAAAGCGGCGGTATGGCGGACATATGCAGGGCCCTTGCCGGTCTCGCGGCCAGGATCTTCGTCCGCGAGAGGGCCGTCCTCAGCATCACCGGCAACGTGCCCGAGGGCTGGGCCGGGGAGCTGCTCGGCTGCCTTGCCGCCTCGCCCGCACCGGTCGGACCCGCAAGGAGCTTCGGGCTCCTGCCCAAGGAGAACATCGGCATCGTCATCCCCGCGGACACCTCGTTCGCGTGTAAGGCCGGCAACTTCAAGACCAAGGGCTACGGCTTCTCGGGTGTGCTCTCCGTCGCCGACCAGTTCCTCACCTACGACTGGCTCTGGCTGCAGGTCAGGGTCAACGGCGGCGCCTACGGCACGGGCCTGCGATTCCGCAGATGCGGCCAGGTCGCGTTCACATCGTACCGCGACCCGCAGGCGGCGCGCTCGCTCGGCGTATATGACAGGTCCGGCGACCACATCCGCGAGGCCGTCGGAGCGGGCGAGAACTTCGAAAAATACATCATCTCCACCCTCTCCAAGACCGAGCCCCTGCTCACGCCCAAGACCGAGAGCGCCCGCGACGACGGCTACTGGTTCTGCAACGTTCCGCTCGACGCCCCGCAGACGCTCCGCGCCGAGATCCTTGCCGTGACGCCCGAAAAGCTGCTCGCGGCCGCCGATCTGCTCGACGCCGTATGCGCCGACGCGGCTGTGTGCGTCGTCGGCAGCGAGGAGAAGATAAAGGCCTGCGGCGGCATCATCACCCGCACGGAGCCGCTCAAATAAGCAAAAAAAGCCGCGGGAGGAAGTCCTCCCGCGGCGGCAGAGACCGCTCGCTCAGAATATCAGTCCCGCCAGCAGCCCGCCGGCCAGACCGAACGCGACAAGCGCCCCGCATATGGCCAGGTTGCCCGGCAGCCGGTCCTTCCCGCGGTTTATGCGGAACAGGACCAGAAGCCCGGCGCCGCCGTTCGTAAGCAGGCCCGCCATTGCCGGACCGGCTCCTATGACGCCGCTCAGGTACAGGTTCGTAAGGGCCACGGACACCGAACAGTTCGGTATCAGGCCGAACAGGGCGGCGGTGAGCTCCGCGACCACCGGAATGCCGCTTCCCAGGGAGGCCAGCCTCTCGAGGCCCAGGAACTCCATAGCCAGTCCTATCAGGACGGAAAAGGCAAAGATCAGGCCTCCGACCTTGAGCGTATGGATGAGCGCCGCGAGCCAAATCCTGTGCCCGCGGTGCCCGTCCCGGTCCTCCGGTCCGCCGCCGTGCTCGTGGCCGCAGTTGCAGCCTTCCCGCTTGCAGATCGAGCAGATCTCGCCCGCGCCCGCGCCGCCGAAGTCCTTTGCGAACTCGGTCCATTTCCGGCGCACGAAGAGCCTCGACAGCCCGTCGGCGGCAAAGCCGGCGGCAACGCCGTATACCAGTTTGAAGCCGATGAAGCCGGCCAGTTCGGCCACCCTTCCCCCGGCCAGCATCACGGGGAGCATCTCGTCGGAGGTGGACAGCACCGCGGCAATGAACGCCCCGGCCGTTATTACGCCGCCCGCGTAGAGGCTCGCCACGCCGCCCGCCACGCCGCATTCGGGAATGACTCCGAGGATGCCGCCGGCCAGCGGGCCCCAGCCCTTCGCCTTTCTGAGAAAGCCGAGGGTCTTCTCGCCCGCCACGTGCTCCAGCAGCTCCATAAGATAATACGTGACGAACAGCACCGGCAGGATCAGACAGAGATCCTTCAGTGCGTCCAAAAGCACTTCCCCTATCGTTGCAAGGATCATGGCGTTCCCCCCCCGGACTGGAATTACCCCAGTATTATACAACAAAAATCCGACGATATCAAGTTTTCGACGAAAGAAGGTGGCTGATGCTATCTACAGTCTTCAGCGCCGGCCTGTCCGGGATAGACGGCTACATCGTCTCGGTCGAGGTCGACGGCTACCCCGCGATCCCCGATTTTCACCTCGTCGGCCTGCCCGATTCCTCCGTCAAAGAGGCCGGCGAGCGCATACGCAGCGCCTGTTTCAACTCGGGTTATCGCTTTCCCGAGCTCGCCCTCACCGTGAATCTGGCTCCGGCCGACCGGAGAAAGGAAGGGACCTCGTTCGACGTCCCCATGCTCCTGGGGATACTCAGGACCGAGGGGGCGCTCAGAAGGGACGCCGATCTTTCCTGCCGCGTGTTTACCGGCGAGCTCTCCCTCACCGGCTCGCTGCGGGGAGTGCGGGGCGCGCTGTGCATGTGCGCCGCCGCCAGGGACGCCGGCTTCCGCGAGTTTTACGCCCCGGCCTGCAATGCCGGCGAGGCCGCCGCCGTCGAGGGCATCACGGTCTTTGCCGTTGACAGCGTAAGACAGCTGATAGACCATCTCAACGGCACCTGCCTTATGGCCCCGTTCCGCGGAGAGCCCGCGGAGCCCGCCCCGATGTCGCCCGGACCCGATTTTGCCGACGTCAGAGGACAGGGCGCGGCCAGGAGGGCCATGGAGATCGCCGCCGCAGGAGGGCACAACGTGCTGCTGATAGGACCGCCCGGCACCGGGAAATCCATGCTGGCGGGCCGAATGGCCTCCATCCTGCCGCCCATGACGTTCGACGAGGCCATCGAGACCACAAAGATACATTCCGTGGCGGGAACGCTGCCGCAGAACGTCTCCCTTATGAGACAGAGGCCGTTCCGCGCCCCTCACCATACCATGTCCGCCGCTTCGCTCGTCGGCGGCGGCTCGAACCCGGTCCCGGGTGAGATCTCCCTTGCCCACAACGGCGTTCTGTTCCTCGACGAGCTCCCGGAGTTCCCGAGGCAGGTCATCGACACGCTCAGACAGCCGCTCGAGGACCGCAAAGTCACCATAACCCGGGCGCTTGGCAGGATAACCTACCCGTGCTCGTTCACGCTCGTGGCCGCCATGAACCCGTGCAGATGCGGGTATTTCGGCCACCCGGAAAAGAAATGCACCTGCTCCCCGGCTGAGATCAACCGCTACATATCGAAGATAAGCGGTCCGCTTTTGGACAGGATAGATATAGAAGTCGAGCTCCCCTCCCTCTCATACGACGAACTCGTCTCGGACGGCAGCGCGGCCGAAAGCTCGGCCGTCATACGCGGGAGAGTCGTCGCCGCCCGGGAATTCATGACCGAACGGCTCCGCAGGGAGAGTGAGAAGGGCGTGCCCCTTGCCGGTGTGCGGTGTAACGCCCAGCTCGACTGCGCCGCCGTAAGGCGCACCTGCGTGCCGACCGCCGGAGCGGAACTTTTGCTCCGCGCCGCGTACGAGCGCCTCGGCCTGTCGGCCCGGGGCTACGACCGCATACTTAGGCTGGCCCGGACAGTGGCCGATCTCGACGGATCGGAAATGATCGAAGAAGCGCACATCGCCCAGGCCGTCGGCCTTCGCAGCCTGGACCGGAAATACTGGCCGCACTGAGCGGCGCCAAAGAAAAGAGCCCCGCGTTTCGCGGGGCGGAAGGACGCGTATCATGGCAGAAAAAGGAAGATTCATAGTGCTGGAGGGCATCGACGGCTGCGGAAAGACGACGCACGCCGAACTGCTCAGCAGGGAGCTCGCGCGCCGGACCGGCGGAAAATGCATAGTCGAGCGGGAGCCCGACTCGCGCGACATCATAGGCGCCATCATACGCTCCGCCCTGTACGGCAGCGTGAGGATCTCGCCCGAGGCCATGGCCTATCTGCACGTGGCGGACAGGCTTGAGCACATCGCCTACATGCAGCCCATTCTTGCGCAGGGCACGTCCATAATATGCGACAGGTATTTCGTATCCAACATGGCCTACAACGCCTCGGACACGCTGTCCGTGGAGCGCATATACGAGCTGAACCGCCCCTGCTTCGAGAAACTGCGTCCCGACGCCGTCGTTTTCCTCGACGTCCCGCCTCAGGAGACGGCCCGCCGCCGGGCCGCGGAGCGCTCGGACGAGGAGATCTACGACCGCATGGAGCGGCAGATCCGGATCTACGAAAACTATATGCGGGCCCTCGAGATCATCGCCGCCGACGGCATGAAGGTGGTCAGGGTCGATGCCACCGGTCCGTCCGAAAGGGTCTCGGCCGAGATCGTAAGGGGCCTCGGGATCTGACCGCGCCAGACCGTCAATAATCCGTCAGTCAGCGCTCCGGCAGTCAGTTCATCGATGGTCAGGGCATCTGCCGTCAGTGATACGGCAGTCAGCGCTCCGGCTTCTCGGTTACGATCAGCGAGTCGAACAGCGGCCTTATGAGGTCCTCCATGGGGCGCTCAAGGTCGGCCGGGTGGTTGATCATCTCGAGCCCGTCCTCCTTGCGCACGATGAAGGTGGACGAGCCTCCCCCGTCCGTGTTCATGGCGGTGACGGCTCCGTTCTCGAGCATGAGCATGGCCAGTTCGGTCAGAGACGCGCCGTTCGACCAGGCCGGCCTGCGGCCGTCCACGACCATAAGTATGACCCTGCCGCGGCCGTCGATGCCGAACGCCGTGCGGGGATGGGGCGTATCGCCGAAGGATTCGAGCGGCGCCGTGGCCCCGATCCTGCCGTCCTTCACAATGACCTCGCGGCCGCCGACCGCCTCGCGCAGACGGCTTATGTCGAACTCGCGCGGCGTCGATATGACCGGCTCGCCGTCCTCGGTGATACCGAAGAACGCGTTCCCGGACTCGGGATTGGCCACGACGGTGCCTCCGCTCACGCAGAGCCCGGACGGGTGGCCGTCGCCGAACATGTCGAAAAAGTCGGCGTTGGTCGCGCAGAGCACCTTTCTTCCGGTGCGCGCCTCCTTTGCAAGGGCCTCGTCCATGACCGTCTGTATGAAATCCGGACGGAACTCGGGCTCCGCTCCGGGCGTACCCGCATACACCGAGGTCAGCCGCGGGTCGGCAAACGCCGTAAAGACCTCGACCGGCGCGCCTTCCGGCGTCCTGTATAACTCGTTTTTCCATTCGAAGCCGTTCGCCCCTCCGGAGGCGCACAGCTTTTCTTTTTTCATTCCCCGGACCGAGCGGTTGAGCGCCTGGCCGAAGGATATGACCGCCCCGGGATCGAAGGCGATGTGAAGGTCCAGCACGGTTTCGTCCCCAGCGAAGAACTCGCTCGGGCGCTTCAGCCTGCGGGCAAGCGTGACGTCGAAGGCGCCCAGGGCGCGCAGCTGCGCGGCCGGGAAGTCGAACGTGTGCAGGCGGAAGTCGTAAGGCTCCCTCTGGTTCCCGGTCTCAGGGTACCCGGTCCCGCCGAGCACGGCCCTGCCGTTCGTCTTCTCCCAGACCCTGACGTATGCCGTGAGCAGCTCGCCCCTCTCCAGATATTCGACCGATCTTAAAATGCTCTTCTCTTCGTTTTCCATGGACTGCCTCCCGTGTTTGGTCTGTTTATGATGTCGTTGTTTTCCTCGCCGCCCTCGTCGAAGAGGCCGTCGGAAAACACCGAGCTCTCTCCTTTGAAGGAAAAGACGTACAGCCGGTCGACGGCTCGGGTCACGGCGACGTAAAACAGCCTCCGCTCCTCCTCGTACAGCTTGACCCGGCGGTCGTATACCGGCAGCGACGGCGCGTCCCTGCCCAGCCTTCGGATCTCATCGCGCGCGGCTTCGAGATCCGCGTCCGACGGCACCTCCGACGGAAATATCCCGTCGAGGACGTCGGCGATGTAAACGTTTTTGAACTCCAGCCCCTTGGCCGAGTGCACGGTCGTAAGGATCAGCTCGGCCGAATCCGGCACTCCGCGGCCCGGTGTCTGCGCCGGGCTCCCGCCCGATGCGCCGTCCTGTTCCGCACCGTCGGGCACTCCCGGTCCGCGGCGGGCGGGATCGCCGCCTTCGCGGCCCTTGAGCAGGGCCTCCAGCTCGTCCAGGCGTCTGGCGAGGCCGAGCGCGCTGTTCTCATGCCGGGCAATGAGCTCCAGCGTCTGAAGGCAGGCGACGCTCTGGCTGCCGCGCTTCATTCGCTCGCCGTACCCGAGCTCCCTCACGATGCGGACAAGGGCGGCCGGCGCGCGGTCGCGGGTCAGCCTTGCCAACTGCCGCCTAATGACGGCGCAGGCGTCGCGCACCCCGTCGTCGAGGCCGTCCACGCGCAGCAGTGCGTCGGTGACCGGACACTTCCGCCTCCCGGCAAGTTCGCAGGCCGCCTCGGCCTCGGCGCGGCTGAGGCCCGTCCTAAGGCGCGAATAGATCTTCATGAAGCTCCGCGCGTCGGACGTGTCGTGCGCGAAGCGGATAATGTTCCTGATGTCTGTGACGGTCCTGCCGGAGAAAAAGGCGTAGTCCCCGCCTCTGATGCGGAACGGAATGCCCTCGCGGTCAAGGAGGTCGACGAGAGGCACCGCGCTCGCGTTGTCGCGGTAGAGGACCGCGGTCTGCTCCTTTGCCGTCCTGGCGGCCTCCAGCAGCATCCTGTACTGCTCTCCCCTGTCTCGGACGGCGATCCTCACCGGCTCCGCCACCGCCGGCCGGTCCGCCGTCATCTTTTTATCGTAGCGGCGCATGTTGCTGCCTATGAACCGGTCCGCGCAGGCGACGATGTTGGCGTCCGAGCGGTAATTCCGGTCCATGACCAGTATCCTGGCCCCAGGATGGTCGCGGCCGAAGGTCATCAGGGCCTCGGGATATGCGGCCCTGAAGCCGTAAATACTCTGGTCTTCATCGCCGACCATGAAAAGATTTCCGCCGTCTCCGGCAAGCAGCCGGATTATTTCATGCTGGATCTTCGAGGTGTCCTGAGCCTCGTCGACGCAGACGTAGGGATAGGTCCTCCTCCAGTGCTCGAGGACCGCCGGGCGCCTGCGCAGGATCTCCAGGGCGTAGGCGAGCTGGTCGTCGTAGTCCATGAGGCCCTCGGCGCGCAGCCTTGCACGGTATTCGCGGGCGATGTCGCCGAAAGGAAGGTCTCCGCATTCAAGGGCGTCCGCCTCGGCGTCGCTCAGCATCATGTTTCTCGCGTAGGCAAGCTTCGTGCGAACCTCGACGACGTCGTTGTCGGTAGGCCCGGCGCCAAGCTTTTCGCGGCAGATGTCGCGGACCAGGGCCGAGGCACGGCCGTCGTCGGCGATGTCGAAGATCTTCCTCCCCTCGGTGCGGGCGTAGTACATTATGATCTTCTCGCACACGCCGTTTATGGTCCTGAACTCGACCCTGTCGGCGTGCTCCGTGCCGAAGAAGCTCGTAAACCGCCGCTTCATGTCCTTTGTGGCGGCAACCGTATACGTCATCGTCAGTATCGACTCGGGCGGGATGCCGAGGCCGTAGATCATGTAGCCGAGCCTGGATATGAGCACGGTCGTCTTCCCGCTTCCGGGCACGGCCAGAAGCAGCACGGGGCCTTTGATCGAGCATACCGCGGCGCACTGCTGCGGGCTCAGTTCCCTGCCGAGGCGCCGTGAGAAAGCGATGAATGATTCGGGATAGCCGTCTATGATTCCGTCTCCTGACCGGGGCGGCATCCTCCGGGGCCGCAGTGCCGCGGACCGTCCGCCCTGAACGGCCTTTTCGGCCGCTCTTATATTTTACCACGGCCGGCCTCCGTAATCAATGCCGAATCCGTCCTGAGAGCGGTTTTTTTCGCCGCGGATCGCGAGCGCGAAACGGCCCCCGGCGATTGACACCGGGGGCCGCTGATGGTATAATATGAAAGGCGCGCCGCGCTCTTGCGCGACCGAAAAGACGACCGAGGAGGCCAATAATGAGAAAGTATCTTCTCCCGGAAAAAGGAACGTTTTACAAAGCCAATCTTCACTGCCACACCGTGCTGTCCGACGGCATGCTGACGCCGCTCCAGGTCCGCGAGCTCTACAGGAGCCGCGGATACTCCGTCGTCGCGTTCACCGACCACAACGCCATGCTGCCGCATCCGGAGCTGCGCACTCCCGACTTCCTGCCGCTGACCGGCTACGAACTGAACGTAAACGGCCCCGCCAGAAAGACAGCGCACTTCAACTTCATTGCCATGGACGAGGACAACGACGTCCAGCCGGTCCTCTTCCGCGACAACCTCAAGAAGGGCGCCGTCGAGACTATTGAGAAGTGCCGCCTGGCCCCCGAGGCCGAGACTTACGTAGCGGAGTACTCGCCGGAGAACATAACGAAACTCATGCGCACCGGCCGCGAGAAAGGCTTTTTCGTCATCTACAACCACCCGGACTGGTCGCTCGAGGTGTTCGGCGATTACGGCGGCTACCACGGCATGCACGCCATGGAGATAGTCAACTACGGCTGCGTCATGAGCGGCTACGACGACGTGAACTACCGCGTCTACGACGAGTTCCTTCACGCCGGCGAGCGCATCTTCTGCGATGCCGCCGACGACTACCACAACAAGCTCCCCCCCGACGACCCGAGGAGCGATTCCTGCGGCGGCTGGACCATGATCAAGGCCCCGGCGCTCGAGTATTCCGCCGTTACCTCGGCCCTGGCGGCCGGCGACTGTTACGCGTCGACCGGCCCCGAGATCCGCGAGCTGTGGATCGAGGACGGCCGGGTCCACATAGGCACCTCCGACGCGGCGTTCATCAACGCGAAATTCGGCGTAAGGGGAGCCGCGGCCGTGTCAGCCGGGCCCGCAGGCGCCGTCAATTCGCTCGATTTCAACTTCCCGTACGAGAAGAAGTGGTTCCGCATCACCGTCAGGGACGCCCGCGGCTTCCGGGCATGGACCCGCGCCTACTTCGCGGACGAGCTGCCTCCCCTGGCCTGAACCGGAGCGGCTCATACGCCGCTGCTGCCGCCCGAGCCCCGCAGGCTCATACGCGCCGGCATCCCTGCCGGACCGGGCCGGGCTCGGGCGGCGCCGGCTGTCTCACCTGGCTCCCAGCTCTTTCAGGACCCCTATGGCCTTTGCCGGATCGTTGCAGGTGAACATCGACACCCCGTATTCGATGCCGGTCTGCATCGTTTCGGGCGACTCCCACCCGCACACGCAGGGCTCGCATCCCAGGACCTTTTTTACGTCCTCGAAATCCCTGCGCCGCTCCTCGCGGCTCTTGTCCGGGGACCAGTTCACGCTGCCGTCCTCGCGCCTGACGCAGTTGAACATGCACACGTAGGTCAGTATCGGGAATATGTCCTCCTCGGGGCTCTGCATGATAAAGCCCGGATGGAAGCCGTGCAGCGGGTATCTGTCGCCGTACCTGTCGTGAACGTACTTCAGGATCTGCCAGGAGAAGCTGTTGATCATCACCCGGTCGGCGAGACCGGCGCTCTCGACGGCCGCTATGACTTTGTCCGCGGTCACATATGCCATCTCGCCCACGTCGCGCGGGTAGTCCTTGAGCTCCAGGTTCAGAAGAAGGTCCCGGTGCGGCTTTGCGAACTCCAGCAGCTCCCCGAGCGTCGGCACACGCGTGCCGGCGTACTCCTCCGAGAACCAGCTTCCCGCGTCAAGGCTCTTGATCTGCTCAAGCGTCATCTCGCGGATGAGGCCTCTCGAGTCCGTGGTGCGATCGACCTTTCCGTCGTGCATAAGCACCAGCTTCCCGTCGGCCGTCTGATGGATGTCGGTCTCTATGCAGTCGACGCCCGCCTCGACGGCCGCGGCGAAGGACGGCATCGTATTTTCGGGCCTGCACGATTTTGCTCCCCTGTGCCCGGCTACTATGATCCTGCCGGCGGCGATCGATTCCAGATATTTGTTCATCCTGTTCTCCTTTTCTGCGGCAGTTCCGCCGGTGCGGCCCGCCGTTTTAATCTTGCGATCTTTTTTGTCATAGTTTTTGCGGACGCCGCGCGTCCGCTCGGCGGCCCGGGCGGGATCGTCCCGCAGGACCTCCGGGAAAGGCGGTATGTTAATGGCAGACGACAGCCGGCACGCCGGGACGGGGAAACTGGTCTTCCTCCTGACCTTCGGCGCGTACATGTTCTCATATTTCGGCCGGAACACCTTTGCCTCGTGCATCACCGAGATGCAGGGCGAGGGCCTTCTTCCGGTTGGCTTCGACAGCTGGATCTCCGCGGCCTTCCTGGTCTGTTACGGCGCCGGTCAGTTCATAAACGGCCGGCTGGTCGCGCGGTCCGATCCCCGACGGTTCATGGCCGCGGGCCTTTGCGCGTCGGGCCTGTGCAACGTCCTTATGGCCGTTGCAGGCAACCGCTTCCTTATGCTGGCGCTCTGGGCGCTCAACGGCTATGCGACTTCCATGCTGTGGCCCACGGTCATCCGGGTGTTTTCAGAGTGGCTCGACGACGGCGAGCGTGCCCGCGCGGGCGCCGACGTCAGCGTCTCCATCCCCGCCGGCATGATCGTCTGCTATCTCATCTGCTCGGCGATGCTTCCCGTCGGATGGAGATTCGCCTTCATACTGGCCGGCCTGCTGCTCGTCGCCGGCGCCGCCGCATGGTTCTTCTCTGTGGGAGCGCTAGGCGGGAGGATCCGGCAAAAGGTCGAGGCCTGCCGCGTTTCCGCTCCGGACGGAGCGTCCGGCGCCGCCGGCGGAGGCGGCAGGAAGGGCTCGCTCACCCTGTCGCTGTTCTTCGCCTGCGGACTTGGGGTCATGATACCGGCCGCGCTGTTCAACGGCGCCCTGAAGGAGGGCGTTGCCTCCTGGATCCCGAAGCTCCTTGCCGCGGATTACGGCTTTGTGCCGTCGGCGGCCTCCATGGTCGCGGTCGTGATACCGGCTGTCAGCATCGCCGGCCCTTATGCAGCGGTCGCGCTGACGCGCAGGGTCTTCCGCAACGAGTGTATTACGATGGCCGTTCTGTTCGCCGTCAGCGCCCTGTGCGGCCTCGGGCTGTTCCTCATTAGCGGCAGCGGACGCGCCGTGCCGGCGCTCATCCTGCTTGCCGTCGAAGCCGCGTGCATGTGGGGCGTCAACAGCCAGCTCATGTCGTACGTGGCGTTCCACTTCCGCGGACTCGGCCTGTCGTCGGCCGTCTCCGGGACGCTCAACGCTATTCTCTTTGCCGGTTCCTCCTCGTTCACCGTCCTGTACGGCAGGATGGCCGACGCTTCCGGCGGCTGGCGCGCGCCGGCGATCGCCTGGACGGCGGTCGGCCTTGCCGCGGCCGTCTGCTGCCTGGCCGGCGCTCGGTCCTGGGCCCGCAGACGCCCCGGAGCGCGGGAGGAAGAGGGCAACTGATACCTGCTCTCTCGGAGGCCGGACCTGCCTGTCAGCCGGCCTCCTTTATCCATACCCATTCGGAGCCCGAGGGCTCCTCGATCACGGCGGTGAAGCCGCCTCTCATAAGTTCCTCTCCCGTCATGATCGCGTTCTGTTCCGGCCGGTCGTGGAACTCGAGCAGATACCGCCGGCCGGGATCGAGCCCCTTCAGCACCACGGTCTTCGACGGGCCTTCGGCGTCGCTCGGCTTCCAGAGCATCACTATGCCGGCGTATTCACCGGACGCGAGCGGATCGAAATACTCGACGCCGTCCCAGTTGATCCCGTCGGGCCGGGGCAGAACGTGATAAAGCCTGCCGTTGCGGATCAGCGGACGGATGCGCTCCTTATAATACCCGAGATACGTCTTCCAAAGCTTCTTGTCCGCCGCGGAGGTGCCCTTCCAGTTCGTCAGCATGACTCCCGCAAGGAGCTGGCTGCGGAAGCCGGCTGCCCCGTCGGCCGTGCCCGTGTAATACTCCGACCCCTTTGTGTAGGTCAGGGAATTGACCGGCAGCTGGATCTGCGCCGGATGCAGGCAGTACGAGGTGTCGTAAAAGGACATCCTGAGTGACATATAGTCCGCCGAATCGTCGTTGTTGATCACCACGGCGCGCCGCATGGTGGCAAAGTCCTTCATGGAGCCGCCCGAGCTGCAGCACTCGTATCGGAAGCCGGGTACATTCTCGTACAGATAGTCGACCAGCTCGTAGAAGCCCGTCGCGCACCAGTACTGGACATCGGAACCGTTGGCAAAGTGCCGGTTCTCCTTGTCCGAATTGAAGCAGACGGGCTCGAAGTCGGTCCTCCACGTAGTCGCCCCCGAAGTACTGAAAAGATCCAGCAGATAGGACTTGTAAAACTCGACGCAGGCCTTGTTCCCGAGATCCGCCGACGCGCTGCCGGACACGGTACGGCTCGAGAACCACTCCGGATGCCCGTATGCTCCGACCGATGTCGGAACGCCGGCGATGCCGGACAGACCGGTGTCCTTCAGCAGCACATAAAGGGCCAGAGAGAGGCCTTTTTTGTTTGCAAGGCAGGTAAAGGCTTCGAGGGTCGGGGTCCCGAGTCCGTTCATGACGCCGAGATAAGCCCTGTCCCTGACTGCCGTGAAGCCCTCGTTTGTTCGCCAGCCGTCCTGCAGAGTCTCGTCCGACCACCAGCCGTAGTCCCACTTTATCGACTCGATGCCGTAATCCGCGGCCTCGAGCCCGATCTGCATATCCTCCTGGATCAGCGGCTCGTCGGGGTCATCGAGGATGCAGGACGGGGCCTTGCAGGTGAGGAACCAGCTCTTGAAAACGTTCGAGCCGTCGTCGACGTCGCCGTTATAGACGCCGAGGTACACCGCCGGCATCGCGAAGCTCTCCCCCGCGGGCACGGAGGTCTCGAACCTCGTCCGTCCGAGGCGGCAGCTCATGACGCAGTCGCCGTCCCCGCGGCGGCTCCTCCCGGTCAGCGTGCCGTTTATCCACTCGAGGGCGAAATAAACGCCTCCGCCGTCCCGTTCATAATGCGTATATATCATGGGGATCCTGTCCCCGCTGTTCCATTCGTGGTTCGACGTGGTGGTCGCGCTGAACACCATGGGCCTGTCCATGATATAGGTATAGATGCCGGTGCCCTCGAATCTCCTGCCGTTGTACAGCGTCCAGCCCTCCGCGATCCCGCTCTCCTTGGAAAAGCTCCAGGCCACGGGCGGGCCGCTGCCGACGGCCTCGAAAGCGAAATACTCCTCCGGAACAAAACGAATACCGGTCCCGCCGCCGTTCACGAAGCGCCCGGAGATCTCGAACGGACCGGACGATTCCCGCCGTCCCGTTATCCGGAGCACATACGAGCAGCCCGAAGCCTGGCTCTCGAACGTAAGATCGTAACCGTACGGACGGCCTGCGCCCTCCTCTGTCCGCCGGGCCGCGTCCCCTCCGGCGTCGAAGGCCGCGCAGGACCGGTACTCCCAGTCGAACTCCGTCAGCGGCCCGTAGCCGTCCCCGGACGGCAGGCAGTAGCCGTACGGCAGTGACAGAGGGACCGTCCTGCCGGCGAAATCCCTTCCCCCCGCAATTGTCCTCAGGCTGTCGATGTAGACCCCGCCGTCGCGGACCGTCACCGTCATGGAGCTGTCGAGCGTCTCGACCGTCACGCCGCCCGCCTCCGGATCGGGACCGCTTCCGGGGTCCTCCGTCCGGCCGCCGAGCTCAGGGCCGTCGGCAACGCAGGACGGGAGCGCGCAAAAACAGAGAGCCGCGGCTCCCAGAATGCACGTCCGAAATAAACGTCTCCCAAGCATCGGCTCTCCTTGTTTCGATCAGGGCTTTTTTCTTTTCTATGTGTGCTTTTTTTGTTTGTGCTTTTTAATTTGTGCCCGCCCGCGGAGGTTCCGCGGGCGGGCACCCTTGGCCGTGTCAGGCCGTGGTATCCGCGTCTTTCTTGTTGTCGAGTATCTTCGCTCCGAGATAGCCGGCCAGTATCGACTTTATGTCGATGCCGAGCGAGGTGTTGAGTCCGTCGACTATCTGCGATCCGTTGACCGACAGCTCCTGCGCCAGTCTGGCGTTGTTGCCGTCGCCGAACATCGTGATGCTGCCTATGTGGCTGTACGCCTCGGCCATGGGCTTGGAGTAGGCCTCGACGACCGCGGGAAGCACGCCGGAATCCAGGATCAGCTGGAGCGTGGCGGCCTCGCCGTATTGCTTCATGGCGTCCGCCTTCTTCTTTATTGCTTCGGCCTCGGCCTCGCCTTTGGCCCTGATTCCTTCTGCCTCCGCAAGGGCGGCGTCCCTGGCGGCGTTTGCCTTGGCGACCGTAGCCGCGGCCTCGGCCTCGGCGGAGATCTTAAGCGCTTCGGCGTCTCGCTCCTTGGCGACCTTCTCGGCCTCGGCCTGGATCTTCTTTATCTCGGCCTTGCGCTCGAGCTCGAACTTCTCGGCCTCGGCCGCCTTCTGCCTGGCGAAGAGGTTCGCCTGAGCCTGCTGCTCGGTGGCGTACTTCTGGGCCTCGGCCTTCTTGTTGATCTCGGCGCGGAGCCTTCTCTCCTCGAGCTCGACCTGACGGTTTCCGAGCTCGACCTCCCTCTCCTTCTGGGCGATGGTCGCGTTTACCGTCGCAATGTTGATCTGCTCTTTTCTCTTCTGGTTCTCGATCTCGTACGACGCGTCGGCGATGGCCTTGGCCGTCTCGGTCTTCTGCTTGAGCTCGGACTGCTTCAGCGACAGCTCGGTGTTCTGCTCGGTGATCTTGGTCTGGGCCTCGACCCTGGACTTGTTGGAGGCCTCCTCGGCCGCCGCCTTGGCTATGGCAACGTCCCTCTCGGCGTTGGCCCTGGCTATGGAGGCGTCCTTGGAGATCTGCGCGACGTTGTCTATACCGAGGTTCTCGATCACGTGGTCGTTGTCGCAGAACGACTGGATGTTGAAGTTTACGAGGTCGATGCCGAGCTTCTCCATGTCGGGCACGACGTTCTGCTTGACCTGCTCGGCCACGCCCTGCCTGTCCTGGACCAGCTGCTTGATGGCGACGGTGCCTATGATCTCGCGCATGTTGCCCTGCAGCACCTGCTGGAGCTGGTTGATCAGCTCCTTTTCGGGCATGCGGAGGATGGCCTCGAAGGCCTTGCCGAGCTTGACGGGGTCGGAGGACACCTTGAGGTTGGCCACGCCGTCGACGTTGATGTTGATGAACTCCTTGGTGGGGATGGGCTCGTCGGTCTTGATGTCGACCTGGAAGGCCTTGAGGCTGAGTTTGTCGGTCCTCTGCAGGAACGGGATCCTGAAGCCGGCCTTTCCTATGAGTATCTTGCGTTTGCCGCAGCCCGAGATCATGATGGCCTCGTCGGGTCCGGCCTTTATGTATGAAGTGACGAACACGAGGAACAGAAGGACCGCCACTCCGCCGAGGATGTAGTAAAAGATTTCCATTTCGAATACCTCCTTTATTCTTTCGATCTGATTATACCATAAGGGCGGGGGCAAGTCAAGAAAAACCGGTTCCTCCGGCACGGCTTTACAAACCGGCCGTTCCGTGATATAATTACCTGGCAACCGGGCAGTCCGCGCCCGCTCCAAGACGGCCTACAAAAGCCCCGGAGGGGATCTCATGGCGACGACATTCTTTCCTACACTTCAATCGATGCTCGTGCTGCTGACCTGCATAGCGGCCGGGTTCGTCCTGGGAAAAAAGAAGCTTCTCCCCGACAATGCCTTTCTGGTGCTGTCAAGGCTGTGCACACTTCTTTTCACCCCGGCGCTGACCCTGCATGCCCTGCTGCTCAGCTGCACCCGGGAATCGCTCAAGGAACAGCTGCCGGTCATAGCCGCCGGCGCGGTCGTGCTTCTGGTTGCCGTGTTCCTCGGCTTTTCCGTCGCCTGGCTGTTCGCCAAAAAGGGCTATGCCAAACAGATATACAGGTACGCCATGGTCGTGGCCAACCACGGCTTCGTAGGGGCCGCCCTCATACCCATGCTGTTCGGCGAGAAGGCCCTGTACAGCTACATGCTCTTCACCCTTCCGCTCAACGTATTCACCGCGGTCTTCGGTTTCATGGCGCTGATCCCGTCCAAAGACGGGAAAAGCCCGCTGATCCGGGCCTTCCTCAATCCGATATTCATTGCCATAGTGATCGGCATTGTCTCGGGCGTCACGGGGCTCACTCCGCTACTTCCGGACTTCGTTACGGAATCGGTATCGAAACTCGCCGGCTGCATGGCGCCCGCCGGAATGCTGCTGACGGGCCTCATAATAAGCCGCTACCGTCCGGCGGAGCTGCTGGCCGACCGACGGGTCTATATAGCCACCGCTCTGAGGCTGTTCGTGCTGCCTGCCGTTCTGCTCTCGCTCCTGCGCCTGATCTCCAAAGATCCGACGGTCATGGTGTGCGGCCTGTTCTCGTACGCCGCCCCTCTGGGGCTCAACCTCATCATCTTCCCTGCCTCCTGCGGAGAGGACACCTCCGCCGGGGCCGCGATGGCCATGGTATCGCACATCCTCTGCGTTATCACGATCCCGCTCATGTATTCCCTGGTCGCGCTGCTCGGCTGGGCGTGAGCGTTCTCCGCCGGCCGCGACGGCCGTCGGCCGGACAGAAAAATGAAAGACCGAACGGCGGCCGCCGCTCCCGTAGGAGCCGGCGGCCGCGTAACGGGACTCCCCGGCACCGCCTGCCGTGTGACGGAAATCCCCGGCACCGCCTGCCGTATAACGGGACTCCCCGGCCGCCGCTGGCGGCCGGGGAGTCCCGTCAGTTATTCACTGCGGCTGACCGCGGACCGGCATAGGCCGCGGGCTCCGCGCAGGATGACCCTGTCAGGTGAGGAACTTGAAGGCTTTGACGATCGGAAGCTCTTTGGCCTGGCCCTTGCAGACCTTGAAGAACCCGATGATCCGCACGACGTAGAGTATGGCGAGGCATACGAAGCCGGCAAACGGAACGATGATCGTCCAGCAGAGGATCGCTACGGCGAAGCAGACCAGGAGCTCAAGCACGGTGATCTTGAGAACTTCTCTGACGTGGAAATCTACATAGTCGGATTTGGTCCCGGTAAGGGCCGCAAGGATGACTCCGCCGACGCCCAGAAGGTAGCAGAGCATCGCCTTGACCTTGTTTGCCGAGATGTCGGCGGGATCGTATTCGGCGGTATGGTCGGAAGGATCAGCGACGGGGGCGGGAGCCGCCTGAGCGGCGTTCTGAGGAGCTCCGCAGGCGGGGCAGAAAGTCGCGCCGTCTTCGATCTGGGCTCCGCACTTGTTGCAGAATGCCATGGTTTTCTCTCCTTGTTTATAAAATTTGGTTATAAAACGCGCAAATCAATCAGATGACCGCCTGAGCCGGCCTTGTCGTATCCGGCCTTATCTGGCCTCGCGGTCCCGTTTGTCGATGAGACGGACGTCCATCTGCTCGTACGGGAACTCTATGCCGGCCTCGTCGAAGCCCTTCTTGGCCTGCTCGCGGACGTCGAAGAAGACGTCCCAGTAGTCCTCGTTCCTGCACCAGCTGCGGCAGCAGATGACGATCCCGTTGTCGGTGGCCCCGCTCACCCTGACGGTGTAAGGCCTGTCCTTCAGCACCTTTTCGTGCGAATCCAGTATCCCCGTAAGGATGTTCTTGGCCGTCTCGAAATCCTCCTCCTCGGAGATCTCGAAGTCTATGTCGACGCGGCGGAACTCCTTGACGGAGTAGTTTACGACCGTAGCGCCGGACGCCGCGCTGTTGGGTATGTAGACCACCCGGTTGTCCAGCGTGCACACGACGGTGTGGCAGATGTGTATGTCCTCCACGGTGCCGACCGTGCCGCCGATGTCCACGAAGTCGTCGATCTTGAAGGGTCTGGTGACCAGGATAAGGATTCCGCCGGCGATGTTTGACAGCACTCCGTCTACAGCCAGACCGATGCATATGCCGAGGGAGGCTATGAGCGCCGTGATGCCGCTCGTGTCGATCCCCAGATAGGCGACGAGACAGACCGCTATGACGACCTTGAGCACGAGCTTTACGCCCTTGATGAGAATGCGGGCGACCGTCTTGTCGAACTTCGGATTCTTGTTGTTTTTCTTTTCGATCTTTCTTGCGATCCAGTTGATGATCTTGTAAGTGATAAGCAGGATCAGCAGGGCCACGACGACCTTGATTCCGGTGGTCAGCAGCCAGTTGACCAGCGAGCTTTTTATGGCCGCCCAGTCTATCCCTCCGGTCTTGACGGCGTCGACCGCGTTTTCCGCGGCCTTGCTGGCGTCATCGACGGCGCCGGACTGGACCTCGGCCAGCGCTTCTTCAAAGAACATATTCCGTCATCCTTTCGCGCGGCGGTCTTCCGGCGTCGCCGGCCTCCGCGATTATTCCGGGAGCCGGGCAGAACAGACTCCCTTTTATGTATTATACATTATTTGCGGCGAGTTATCAAGACATAATCAAGACAAAAGGGATAAAAAGTCAAAAAGAGGAAACAAAAAGGCGTGAATTCCCAAAGTAAATTCCACAGTAGGAAAGCGGTGGAAATTACTATGAGAAATTCGTGGAAGTAAGATTGTGAAAAGCCAAAGACGGAGGAAAAAC
>JAEEGH010011752.1_pt1 | contig 19800 bp, 17 predicted proteins | sample 9134181 | NCBI WGS metagenome assembly JAEEGH01 (sample SAMN16246544, study PRJNA631951) | gut metagenome | biome: gut microbiome; feature: rumen; material: DP-attached | host: Bos | place: Iran: Karaj | collected 2018-10 | reverse complement strand
CCTGCGCACTTTCCGACTTTATAAGCGAGCCCATCAAAAATCTGTCCAAAGGCCAGCAGCAGCGAGTCTCTTTCGCGCAGGCCCTTATCCATAATCCACCCAACCTGGTGCTGGACGAACCAATAAGCGGGCTGGACCCGGCCCAGATTATCCAGATGCGTAAACTCATAGAAGAGCTGGCCCAGGAAAAAGCCGTTCTTATGTCCACTCACATTTTGCAGGAAGTTTATTCCCTCTGCAAAAACATTTACATAATTAACGCGGGACAATCAGTTTGTAACGGAAGAGAAGAGGATATATTAAAACAAACTAAGACCGCCAACTTAGAAGAAGCCTTCTTAAAACTTTCGGGAGGCATTTCAGAATGAAAAACACGCAGACTCGCACCGACGCCCCCCGCGCCAACAAACTACAAGGCGCCCAGCATACCCGCGCCAACAGCACCACAGAAACAAGATACAGCGCAATCGCCCTCTACAAATACAACTTATTCAACGCACTAACAACGCCGTCTTTTTACATAATTGCGGCGCTTTACGCACTTTTAATACCTGTAAACTTTTTTATACGCCACCAGTTTTTTACCAGCGGCACCACAGACTTAACACTTTTCTTTTCAGACGTGCCATATATCTGCATTCTAGCCATACCAGCCTTGTGCTATAAGCAGATTTATTCCACCTACGAAGCTTTTATTCCGCTAAGCACGTTGCGCATCCTCATAGTAAGATTTTGCTCTTTACTCACACAGTTTTGCCTTATAAACCTGCTTTTGCTGCCATCAATCCTGCTTATAAACCTTTTTGGCTCCATAGATGCAGGCCAGGTTTTTACAAGCTATATCATCCTAATTTCTTACGGAGCGGCCATTATAGCCCTTGCCATCTGCATAACAGAGCTTATAACAAACAAAGTTTCTGCTTTTATAGTGATGGCTCTATTGCTCGCAATCTTAAACAGCGCCCATCTATTTGCAGTTTACGTTTCACTTGGAAGTTTTTTTACCACAATCTTTAAGAATATCAGTTTTGCCTGGCACTTTGACGCATCCAGCAAAGGCGTTTTTGACAGCCGGGACTTTTTCTGGCTCTTGGGCTCAGCAGCCTTATTTATTCTTTTAGCCGCCTATTTATCTCAAAGAAAAAGGGGACGATTGTTCAGTTTTGCCCAGAATATTCGTTTTTCCGGCACAATCATCCTCATAATCTTAATAATGCTCAATGCCCAGCGCTGGTATATCCGTAAAGATTTTTCTCAAAGCAAGAACTTTTCTTTATCTCCTTACACAAAAAATCTGCTTAAAAAGATAGATTCGCCTGTAAAAATTACTTATTTCCGCTCACAGAGTCTTTCTCATCTTTACCCTCAGGTAAGGGATGTAAGCGATTTTCTCTCAACTTATACTAACGCAAGCAGGGCAATCAGCCTAAAAATTACTAACCCTGATGGTAACGAAGGCCTTACAACGCTTTTGCAGAACTACGGAATACAGGCCCAGCCTTTGCGCTCTGTAAGCGGAACTTCTACCGAATACACAAACGTTTATTCTGCAATTGTAATTGAATACAACGGCAATGCAGAAACAATTACCTTTACCATGGACGCGTCATCCCTGGAATACGATCTGGACGGCCGCCTAAAGCACCTTCTTTCCGGCAGCCGCCGCTATGTCCAGATTATCGCAGGCAACGGCATGGACCTCTATAACGATTACGGCTATGTTATTCCATGGCTTAATTCCCAGGGTTTTGAATGTAAAGAAGTTGATTACACCAGTCCAACTTTCGCTTCTGATTTACTCTCCAGCACAGGACCACTTCTAGTCCTTGGAGATTCTGAACTTCCTGTAGAAGCGGCCATTGTTATTGAAGACTACATTTTAAGCGGCAACGGAAATGCACTTTTTGCAGTTAGCCCTTACAGCGCCGCAATTGACGATAACTGGTACATCACCCAGAATAAAAAGACAAACATTGTAGAAATGGCAGAAAACTGGGGCATAAACTTTACTCCAGCCGTTGCGGCAGACATTTCCTGCGCCCGCATTACAATGTACAGCGATGACAATACAGAAACACAGATGCTCAACTATCCAATGTGGCTTTCTCTTATGTCTCAGAAGAATGCGCCATTTGGAGCTAATCTTTTCTGGGCAAGCCCGCTGCAGCTTTCTGGCGATGCAGAGCCATTCTTTATTACAAGCCCTGCTGCATACACTTACCAGATTGACACTCACAGCCCGCAGAGCCTTGTAGAAAATAATCCATTTATTCTTGCAAATGATAATTCCATTTCTCAAAAAGAGAAGGATACTCTGGTTGTGGGGGCAAAGGTGAGCGGCCAGCTTCAGGGACTCTTTAACCTGAATACCGCAAAAGACGCTACTGTTATAGTTATTCCAGACCAGTATTTTGTAAACACATTGATGCAGCAGTATCTGGGTCAGGAAAATGATTTCAAGAATTTTAATCTGCTTACAGACCTGCTGCTTTCTCTAAATAACGAAGAAGAACTTGCAGAATTACATAGCAGGATTCAAAGAAACACAAGCCTTTACAAAATTGCAGATATAAACCAGTTGAATACAAAGCGCAGAATATTATTCATTGTATCTTTTGTTTTAGTTCCTCTCGTTATTCTTGCTTGCGCTCTTTTTGCTTTCAGGAAGGTAAGACATGAAAAAAAGTAACATACTTCTGGCAGCGGCTATCTGCACACTCTCTCTTACTTACATTCTTTCTTTTGTAAAAGAGGGCGCTTCCAAAGAAAAAAGAGAAAACATCAAAAGCGCTTTAATTAACCCTGCCAATGCAGAAAAACTTACAAAATTGCAGTTTTCTGACGCAAGCGGACGTATTCAATTAGAAAAAACAGGTCAACTTTGGCTTGTAAGCAGACAGGACAATCCTCTTATAAAGTTTCCCGCAGACAGCACAAAGGTAAATAGCTTTATTTCAGATTTTTCCAAGGTTCGAAGCCTCTACAAAGTTTCTGACAGGCTTTCTAAAAACAACTTCTTTGGACTAACTGATGATTCCGCATTCACCATCCGCTACACTTACGATTCTTCTTTTGATGACCTTATCTTTGGCAAGCAGGATTTTACACTCAGTTCACGCTATCTAATGTCCGGCAGAAATACTACAGTTTACGAGATTTCTGATGAACTGGAAAAATACCTAACAAGTTCTCTTCAGTTCTGGACAGAGCCTTATTTAATTTCCAGAAGCGCCGCAGGCCTTACAAGATCAGAGGACATACAGAGAATTATCATAGAAGAAAAGGGCAGCCGTCGTACAGGAAGAGCAGATTCAAGACTGCTGGAACTTCGCCATGGCGGGCTTCCGGAACAATCAGAAATAAAATACGAAAATGAAGATTTAAAGCTTATGCTTGAATTAGGCGACAAAACATCATATATACTTTACTTTTATAAGATAAATGAGGATGGTTCTGATGGTTATGCAGTAAGACAAGTTTATGCGACATCTGAATATTGGGTAAAAATAAGCGCCTGGACCTATAACAGAATTAAAGAAATAACGTTATAAATAAAATGTGCAGTAACTCCGCACCATATTGTGCCAGTTTTTTTATAACAGCTGCGTAAAATTACATGGGCAAAGGCCGCATTAATCACAGAAAAGACACCAAGATATAAATGAGCAAAGGCAAAACAAAGGCCTGCAAAAATCTCAGAGAATATCAGCCAGAATTTAGCCGTATATTTTCTTGAAATTAAAGAATAAAGGGCATCTGCAAGATAAAACCTGTAAATAATTTCTTCAAAAAAGGCTGCCGCAAAAAAGTTAATTAAGCAGAAAATCCAGGTAAGGGCAGAGTCTGGTCTTGTAACTTCAATTGCAGAATCCTGGGCAAAAGGGGGCAGTGTAGAAAAAAACTTCATAAAGAGCGAGACACAAAATAAAAGGCTCACTGTAAAAATCAGGGGAAATACCAGCAGAGACCTGCGCTCTTTCTTTTCATAAAAAAAGATATAAAGGCAGGCAGCAAGTCCAGCCAGAATCAGCTGAACATAGGGAAAAGACCAGACAGTAAAGTGTTCCGGGTTAATCTGAGTATTAAAATAGAAAAACTGGGGTGCAACAAAACCTAATAAAATAAGTAAAAAAAATGCAATTTCTGCAACAAAAGAATGTAATTTCATTTTATTTATGTTATTATATAATATAGAAAAAGAGATGTAAAATCAAAAAGAGGGATTTTGTGTACACTTTGCTAGGAATAATCATCTTTATAATTATACTGCTGATTATAGGTGGCCTATACACTGCATTCAGGACAAAAGCAAGCTTTATTATTCTTGGTCTTGATTCTGGCTTTTCCTTTGCAGACACAATGCTTTTGTGGAATGTAGCACAAATATGCGAACTAGATCAGCCTACATCTTTATTCTTTTCTCTCAATTCACTTTCCCGCTGCATGAATCAAATTTCTAACCAGGCTTCTGCAGACGGCATTTCTGATACTGCAAAAATTCAGACTCTTCTTACAAAGCTTTTTAATTTCCGCACAAAGCTTCAGAATGAATCAGATGAAAAAAAGGGACTTGTTACAACCCAGTCTCTGGATAAGGGACAGAAGCTCCGCATTATTCTTCCTGGAAAAGGCGTTTTTTATTCAGAAATCTTAAACAATGCAAGCACCCTGGTTATATCTATTCCAAAGCAGAAAGACGTAAGTCCAATCCCTGCAGACCAGTGGGTTGGTAAAATTGTAAGCGTATACTTCTGGCGCAAGGGAGATGCCGCTTACGTTTTTGACACAAAGATTGTTCAGAACGGAATCTTTATGGGTAGGGCTTCGCTTTCCATGCAGCACTCTGTAGATCTTACCAGAACCCAGAAACGCAAGGCTGTACGCGCAAAGTGCGAAATTTTTGGAACCCTCTTTATCATGAAGAAAAACTCTGTAGACGAAACCGCCATAGAAACCCAGAACGGTTACCGCTGCCTTATTGAAGACATTTCCGAATCAGGCGCAATGATTAAAATTGGCGGCAGGGGTGTACAGAACGTAAAAATTAAACTTCAGTTCAATATTCAGAACAAGCTGATTGTAATGTTCGGCGTAATCAGAACTGTTGAATATGACGAAAAAGAAAACATTTCTCATCTGCATTTTGAATGTACCCAGATTGACCCGATTATGAGAAATGAAATTCTTGGCTTTGTTTATAACATTCTTCCACAGAATGAAAAAGAAATTCTTGATGCCCTTGAGCAGACAGAAGATGATGAAAAGACAGACGCTACAGCAGTTGTTGTACCAGAAAGTTCAACTCCTGCGGTAGAGACCGTTGTACAATCACCAGTTACTAACAGCATACCTACAGGAGAAGAGCCTATACAGGTAGTTGTAACTGATGATCAGATAAACATTTTTTAAAGTAAGGTGAGGATAAAGCTAAAATGAAAAAAACACTTATTCTTGTACTTTTTGCAGTTTCTTCAGTTTTTATGTATTCTCAGAATCTGAACAAAACAATTAAATTTCTTAAAGGAAATATTGCAGATAAAACTTCTGCCGTAAGAGAAGCAAGCGGAACAGAAGCAATTTTCCTTGCAAACAAGGCAATTGATTTCTGTATCGAAAACAAAGAAATTTTAGGCAATGACCGCGAACTGGAAGGACTTGCAGTTGCAGCTGTACTTTCCATTTCTCCTGAATATGCAAAGGCCTGCTCAGAAGAAGATAAAAACCTGCTGGAAGATGAATTACTGCAGCTTTACACTCAGTTTAAAAACAGCAGTACAGTTCAGATTGCAGTGCTTACAAAATCTGTTGCATTAAAAGATTATATTCCGACAGCAAAAATTACTGCAAACCTTAATGAATACCTTACAAAGTCGAACGTAAACACAGAAGACGGCACCTTGTTCCGCGCCGTTTTCAATTCGCTTGAGTTTATTGGAAACAACGAGACATTCCTTATTCTTTACGGCCTTCTGAACAATCAGAATTATAAAAAGTACCATGCACAAATAGAAAGCACACTTACAGCCCTTGTTCCAAAGGCTATGAATGAGATTCTTGGTTTAATTCAGAACTCTAATACAAGCCATGTTGCCCGAATTTTCTCAATAATCAAAAAAAATACAACAATTTCTAAAAATAATCTCTGTGAAATTGCACAAAATGTTCTAAGTCAGTCTATTATATCTTTAGAGGGTACTTCTGGCGCAACAACAGAACAGATTGGACTACAGCTTGATACACTGGCAATTCTTAGTGAAAACCGATGGACTCGTGCATCCAGCACCTGCGTGTCTTACTTTAAGATTGCAAAAAGACTCTACAACTCTGGAGATATGAACGAAGTTCAGTTTAAAACTGTTATTCTTGCTCTTGCAGATACTTCTCCAATTGAATCGGTTCCATTGCTCACAGCATATCTGGAAGACTTGAACAGCCTTACAGAAAAAGGAAACGTTGTTTCTACAGATGTAATTCTGGCTGTTATCAAGGCATTAGGTGCCATTGGAGATAAATCTGCATTTGACTCTCTGCTTGCTGTTACTTACTTAAATTACAGTGAGCAGGTTCTGTCTGCCGCCCGAGCTGCTCTCTCGGGATTAAGATGGCAGTAAAAACAAAACCTTTCTTTGTAGCACTTTTAATTTGTTTATTTATTTTTTACAGCGGACTTTTCCATATTCCAGAAAAAGATTCCGCTGTTTTTATTTTTCCTCAATTCAAGGTAAAGCTTATTGCAGGAAAGATAATTTCTTCTCCTGTAAAAACTTCTTCTGGTAAGTATTATTCCTGTTCTTTTAAGCTAAAGTACGCAGGCGCCTTGGAAGGGCAGCTGGGCAGGGCAAAAGGGGTAATTACTCTATACATTCCTACAGATTCAGTAGAAGCTCTTTTTCCGGGGAGCCTTTATTCAGAGGCCCAGCAGGACCATATTTTTGAAACAGGCCTTTCTGCAAGTTTTTGGGGCAGCTGCAGAGAAAAGGGATTTTTTGCAAGCGGAGTAAAGGACATCGCCTGGGAGGCTTCGCTGGCAGGCAGGATAGGGCGGCTCCGTGCTTTGTTCAGGCTTGCCTTTAAGCGAATGATGTTCAGCTGGAAGGGGGCAGGAGGACTCTTACTGGCACTCTTATGCGGCGCCCGGGAGTTTACAGAAAGCGTCACTGCAGATGCCTTTCGCAATGCGGGGCTTTCTCATATCCTGGCTCTCTCTGGCATGCACCTTTCTTTATTCTCGGGCCTTGCACAATTTGCGGGTAAGAAAATGAAGAACATCAGGCTTGCTTTCTGGCTGCGATTGGGAATAATAAGCATTTTCTGCTGGTTTGCGGGATTTTCTCCTTCTTTGCTGCGCGCCTTTTTATGTGCTCTTCTTTCTATTCTGGCGGCTTCAGCAGGCATGCCTAAATTAAAAACTTCGGACAGCTTGTGCGCGGCTTTTTTGCTGCAGTGCGCTTTGTGTCCGGCCCATATTTATAATGCGGGTTTTCTTTTGTCTTATGGCGCACTGGCGGGCATAACGGGGCTATCAGCCTTAATACATTTTGTCTTTGTGCGTCTTCTCCCGCAACCTGTGTCGTCCTCTCTTGCGGCCTCTCTTTCTGCACAAACTTTTACGGCACCCCTTGCCTTAAAGCTCTTCGGTACTTTTAGTCCTATTGGAATCATCGCCACTATGATTGTATCGCCTCTGGTATCTTTTTTTATTTACTCAGGCCTTGCTTTAATCATCCTGGCTATGATTATTCCCATTTTACAGGTGCCTAGTGGAATTTTTATGAATTTTTTGTATACTATCATAAAGAATATTGTAATTCTTTTTTCTAGTTTGGAGGTTGTCATAAAGTGAAGCACCCGGATTATAACTCACCGGCAGAACTTAAAGCCGTTCTGGAATCAAATGGTTTTTCTATGCAGAAAAAGTTTGGACAGAACTTTCTTATTAATGGAGCTGCACGAGATAAGCTTATAGACAGCCTGGAACTTACAGAAGGCATGAAGGTTTGGGAAATTGGACCAGGGCTTGGTGCCATGACCTCTGGCATTCTTGAACGTGGGGCAGACCTTACAGTTTTTGAAATAGACCGCGGTTTTATTTCTTTAATTACCCAATACTTTGAAGATTACACAAAAAAAGACCGTTTCCACCTTGTAGAAGGAGATGTAATTAAAACCTGGAAAAGCCAGCTTCCAAACGGCATTCCTTCAAGACTTTTTGGAAATCTTCCTTACAACATTGCCGCAACAATAATTGCAGACACAATAGAAGCAGAAATCCGTTTTGATTCCTGCGTATTTACAGTTCAAAAAGAAGTTGCTCAAAGAATGTGCGCAAAGCCAGGTACAGATGATTATTCATCTTTCTCGGTCCTTTGCCAGTGGGCCTACGACTTAAAACCACTCATAGACCTTAGCGGCGGAAACTTCTGGCCAAAACCAAACGTAGACTCAAGAGCGGTTCTTCTTACAAAAAAAGCTGGCTGGCCATGCTGTAAAAACCCAAAAGCCTTTGTAAAATTGCAGAGAGCACTTTTTTCTTCAAGACGCAAAAATGTCCGTAACAATCTTTCTTCATATCTAAAAAACAATGATATGGCTATGGCATACCTGGAAAAAGCAGGGATTGCCCCAGAAAAACGCGCAGAAGTGCTTTCTGTTCCAGAAATTCTCCATCTCTCAGATGTTATTGAAGGCGGTCTATGATTAAAGACAATCTCATAGAAATTAAAAACCGCATACGGGAAGCAGAAAAAAAAGCAGGTCGGCCAGAAAATTCTGTTCGCCTTATGGCTGTAAGTAAGTTTCACCCCTCAGAAGCAATTCTTCAGGCTATTAACGAGGGACAGTTTTTATTTGGAGAAAACCGCGTTCAGGAAGCTATGGAAAAGTTTCCTGCTATTTTTGAAAGCTTTCCTCAGACGGAGCTTCACATAATTGGCAATTTGCAATCCAACAAGGTAAAAAATGCAGTAAAAATTGCATCCTGCATTCAGTCTGTAGACCGCATTGAACTGCTTTCTCACATAGAAAAGCACGCCGCTACCTTAGACAAAAAGATTAAGGTTTTATTTGAAATTCACACTGCAGAAGACTCAAAGTCTGGTTTTGAATCTGTAGAAGAGCTTAATAAAGCCCTTGCTGATTGTTCCACTGGCCTTTACCCGCATGTGCTACCATCAGGATTTATGACCATGGCACCTTTTACAGAAGACAAAAACGCCGTAAGAGCAGCCTTTGCAAAAGCCAGAAGCATTGCAGAAAAAATGAAATCAGATTATCATAATTTTGATTTAAGCGAACTTTCCATGGGAATGTCCGGAGACTTTGAAATTGCAATAGAAGAAGGTTCAACCCTTGTAAGAGTTGGAACAGCAATTTTTGGAGAAAGAGATTATTCAAAAAAATGAAAATAAATAACAGAATAATTAAGATAGTATTTTTCTCATTTTTACTAAGTCTTACACCTCAGCTTTTTGCAGATTCTACAACTGCAGCACCTTACGAAAAAGACGAATTCCCAGTTTTTCTACACGATTTACGCCGTTTTGAAATAATTACCCTGGGATCCCTTCCTTTTGTTACTCTGGACACTTCACTGGCATATTCAACAGTTCGTTACGTCCGCCATGATTTTGACTCTGCATATACACCAAGCCTTGCAAGCTCAGCAACCTTTGACAGCGACGAGCAGATTGGAATCATCCTCACATCTATAGGTATTTCTGTTGGAATTGGCATTACAGACTACATAATTCACCTTGTAAAACGCACTTCTAAAAACAGAAAAAGAGCCCAAAACGAAAACAAAGACGTAAATATTATTCCAATTGAAGAAGACCAGGATGCCGTTCGCATTAACATTCCAGACGCAGAATTTGAGGTAGAAGAATAATGCCGTTTTTTTCTGCTAAGGTTCCATCAGATTTTGAAGGTCAGGAACGTCTTGATAAATTCATAGCATCTCTTCCAAACGGAATGAACCGTTCCAAGCTTAAAAGTGGTGTTACAGAACTTCTGGTAAACGGTAAAAAAGTCAAAATCTCGCAGAAAGTAAAAGCCGGAGACCAGATAGACATTCAATGGGAAGATAACATTCCAGATGACATTACTCCAGAAAACATTCCCCTTGAAATCCTTTACGAAGATGATAACGTTACGGTTGTAAACAAGGCCCAGGGCATGGTAACTCATCCTGCCTGCGGAAACTGGACAGGAACCCTTGTAAACGCGCTTTTATACCACTGGGGCCGCCAGTCTATTACAGCAGTAAAAGAGGGCAGTGACGCAGAAATTTTAAGTTCCCGCCGCCCTGGAATTGTCCACAGATTAGACAAAGAAACTTCCGGCATAATCATAACTGCTAAAAACCGCGACAGCGAAGAATATCTGCAAAAACAGTTCAAAGATAAGAACCTTCAAAAAGAATATATCTGCATCTGCTGCGGACGCCCAAAAGTTCGCTCTGGAGACATCCGCACACAGATAATCAGAGATCCTAAAAACCGCCACCGTTTTAAGGCTGCCGTAGACACAGATGATGGCAAGTTTGCAAGAACAATCTATCACTGCATTGCCTGTTACGGAAACTATTCTCTTATGAGAGTCCGCATTAAAACCGGCCGCACACATCAAATCCGCGTACACATGAAGTATCTGGGCTGTCCTATTTTGGGAGACTCAACCTACGCAAAAGCAGACTCCCGCTTTCCAAACGCAACTCTTATGCTTCATTCAGTTCAGTTAAAAATCCGCCTGCCAGGAAGCAGCGATATTACAACCTTCAGAACGCCAACTCCAGAGCGTTTTATAGAAACAGAAAAAAAGCTGAAAAAACTCTTTCCTAAGGAAATTTTATGATGGTCCAGTCTCAACAGCCTAAGATTCGCCTTATAGCAGAACCATCATTTTCAAAAGAAAAATACCGCCCGTATGTAGTTATAGATAAGCCAAAAGGTCTTCCTTCCGCTCCAATTTCAGAGGAAGATACAAACAATGCCCTGAGCCAGGCCTTGGAACTTTATCCTGAACTTAGAAATGTTCAGGGCAAAAAAGCATGCGAATACGGCCTCTTGCACCGCATAGACACAGAAACAGACGGCCTTATATTAATTGCCGCCAGCCAGGACTTTTACGACTACATGACAGCCCTGCAGTCTTCTAACGGTTTTGTAAAATGCTACACAGCCATCTGCGACATTTTTCCAGACAACACAAAAATTGCCCATGGCTTTCCACCATGCCCAAAAGAAATCTCTGGCCTTGCAGCAGCCCCTGGTACAGAACTACAATCATATTTTCGCCATTATGGTGATGGCCACAAGTGCGTCCGCCCGGTAACAGAAAACAGTGGAAAAGCAGCACTTAAAAAACTTGGAAAAGAAAAACTTTACACAACAAAAATAGTTTCAGTAGAAAAGCTAACTTCAGACACCTGCAAAGTGGTATGCAGCATCACTCAGGGCTTCCGCCACCAGGTACGCTGCCATCTGGCATGGGCCGGTCTTCCTGTCTGCGGAGATTCTCTCTATAATTTTTCGGGCAAAAAAAATGCAGAAAACCTTATGTTTTCTGCAAGTAAAATCTTATTTGAGTACCCGAGAGGAGACTTGAACTCCTATGACCGTAAGGACACTTGGACCTGAACCAAGCGCGTCTACCAATTCCGCCACCCGGGCAAAAAACTTGAAGTAATACTACTATAATCAGACCTTTTAGTCAATACATGGACTAGACATCAAAGGCAGCTGTACAAGGCGCCAACCAGAACAGCCAGAACCAGTACAGAAACACAGTAAGCCCAAAAAGGTGGAGCGGAATCGACACCATCAGCCTTTTTTCTGGCAGCAAAGGCACCAGTGCCAGAGACACCACCAGTCAAAATAGCCATATCACGATTTTTACGATGTTTTTTAAGGGATGCCGAACCATTTACTGCATAACCACAGCGGGGACAGCCGTTCTTAAAGTCCTCAGACATACCAGTTTTGCCACACTCAGGACATCTTACCGAAGCAAAAAACTTGCCGCAGGCAGGACAAAACTTAGATTTTCTGGGAACTTCTGAACCACAGCTTTCGCAGAAAAACTTAGCTTCTTTAGAACTAGCACGCCACATATAGCTCCTTTATTTGCAAAGAAAGACTCTTATGTTCCTTATCAATGCAAACAATCTTAGCGGAACAATTAACATAATTTCCTTCATGACAGAAAGACACATATTTAAGAACCTGGCCAGAAACATATCTGGAACTATCATTTACGCTGCAAATATAGGTGTTACCGTCCTGTTCATCCACATTTCCGTAAGAAAATGTATTATCATCAGGATCAGTTAAAATAATGCTGTCTGCAATTTCTTTTGATTGCCCAGTAGGGAAGGTAATTGGAGCTTTTTTCAGGCTCTTAAACTCAGAATAAAGTTCATTTTCGTCCAGGTTAATAAAAACCTTTTTTACGCCCAAAAGTTTACACTTTTCTGAATCATCCTTATCAAGAGCAGAAGGAGAATACAAGTAAAGGCTTACGTCCGCACCACCAAGTCCGCTCTGTAAAAAAGAAGCAAGAGTCTTCCAATGTCTAGGATATTCATCACTATTTACAATAACAATTTCAGGTTTAATTTCTTCAAGATTGTCCATAGCCTTCATGAGCCAGCGGTAAACAATAACGTCATAACCCCTGGCAGAAAGCTTAGTACTAAAAAAATCAATTACTTTATCGTCATTAGAAATAACAAGTGTCTTCATTACTTACTCAGTTCCCAAGTTTACAACGTTATAATCATAAATCTGCCAGTAACCTTCGCGCTGGCGAACCTTATAGGTATAACGCTTCTTTTCACTAAAGTTTGGATACTTAAACCATTCAATTACAGTAACAGTTCCTTCTGTAGGAGAATAAGAAGTTTTTTCAATCTGGAAAGCTTCTGGAACAGCAATAATATCATTTTCAATACGAGACTGCATCAAATCAGACTTGTAAGACTGAATCATACGAACTCTTTCATCAGCAGAAACAGAAGCAAATCTCTTTTTAAGGGCAGGATTTCTCTGCAGCATTGCTTCAATATCCATATAAAGGAAGTACTGATCCCACAAAGACTTCTGGCGGGCAATAATTGTCTGTTCAACAACCTTATCTGGAGAAATATCCATAGGCTTCAAAATCTCTACAGTTTCAGTTTTTACAGGAATATAAGTTGATGATGCCACAGCCGGAGACGGACGAATTTCCAGAGTAAGTCTGTTAGACTTAAGCGAAATGTAATTTGATTTATACAATTCCGGATAGAAGAAAAGTTCCAGGTAGTAAACAGCAGATTCTTCAATCTTAAGAAAATCTTTTACGTTTTCTACAAAAGAATATTCTTCTCCCTGTTCAAGGGCAATCTCTCGGAAATATACAATCTGGCTTGTAGTTCTGTTTTCAATCAGCTTTTCTGTCTGCTCAAGACGACTGTTTTTTACAGTATATGCATTAAAATCAAGACTAAAACTTCTGTCATCAGCAAGCTTAAAACGAAGTGTTTCTGAACCATTATTTTTAATGGTGATATGAACCATAATCGGTGAATCTTCAGAATTTCCCGGATAAAACAAGGTTCTGTTATGATATTTTATTGAAACAGATGCGTCAGTAAATTTATTATCCTGCTGAGCAAATGCAGCCATCTGTCCAAAAACGAATAAAACTGATATAATCGATAAAAGTTTACGGATTTTCAACGTATTCTCCTGTGTAAGGCAGTTTGTCCACTTTACAATTATATCATCGGTATAAAAAATGAAATCATTAACTTCTATAAACGAATTATTACATAATTGGGGCGACTTTAAAACCGCAGCCGCAACACTTGTTTCTCCAGAAGCAGACTTCCCATGCAACATACAGGGAGTGCAGGGCAGTCTTTTTACATTTTTTACCGATGAACTGTGCAAGGCCGCACACTTTAAAACCCTTCAATCAAGCCAGTACGCGTCTTCCAGCAAAAAAACACCAGAATACACAACTTACTCTTCAGATTTTCTGATTGTAGTTCCAACAGAAGCAGAAGCCCTGGATATTTACAACGATTTTAAAACAGTTTTTGACAAGGCAGACGTTTTTGTATTCCCAACCTGGGGAACCGTTCCTTACAGACCAGCAGCAAGAGGCTCGGTAACTTTTGGAAAAAGAGCCGGAGTATTGTCACAGCTTGTAACCTCAAACGAGGCTGTATCATTCCACGAACATTCAAGAATATTTATCTTTACCCAGCGCTCATTTATGTCGCCTCTGCCACCACCAGACTACATAAAACAACACTGTTTTACCTTCCGCAAAGGCGATCAGTTAAATACGACAAAAATAGCAGACAAGTTGACATCTTTAGGCTACACAAGAGTTCCAAAAGTAAACGTACGCGGAGAATTCAGCCTTAGAGGAGAAGTTTTAGACATCTTCCTTCCAAATGACGAACTTGCTACCCGAATCATTTTTGATTTTGATCAGATAGAACAAATCAAAACATTTGAAGCAGAAAACCAGACCACAGTAGGCAATCTGGACAATCTGCTTATCTACCCAATGAAAGAAGTAATCTGGACGCCAGAGCTTATAAGTAAGGCAGAAGAAGAACTAGAAGCCTACCAGAATTCTGCAGTAACAATTGTACAGGACGTTAGCCAGGCAGAAGATATTCACCTGCCGTTTACAGAAAGCGCCCTTGCACAAAAAGCAAGAATGCTCGCAGAATTAAAAAACACAAGAGAAACAGAAGGCGAGGAGTTCTTCTACAATTTGCTCTGGGAGAAAAACTACACTGTACTAGACTATATTAATCCAGCAGCCTTTGTGCTTTTTTACAATTACGACAAACTGGAAAACGGACAGCTTGTTATAAAACGCGAATATGAAAAGCTATACCGAACAAACCGGGAACAGTATCCGGTTCTTCCAGTGGATAAAATCCTCTTAAATTTTGAAAAAACAAAAGAAAACATATCAAGATGTCTACTTTTTAGAACACTACAAACAACAGATACCGCATCATCAAAGCCTCTTATTATAAATTCCGAGCCTCCAAGAAGCTTTTTTGGCAATATTAACTACATAAAAGAAGAATTTACAAACCTTCAGCAGGATAACTGGAAAATCTACATATATACAGACAATGAAAACCAGCAGTTACGCATTCACGAAATTTTCAAAGACTTTATAGATGAAGAAAAAACTGCATGTCCACTGGTTCTTATTCCAAAACCAATTTCTGCAGGCTTTAGCGTTCCAGACCTAAAACTTCTGGTTATTCAGGAAAATGAAATTTTTGGCCGCCGTAAGTATGTTCCAAAATCTGTAAATAAAGCAAAGAGCAGGGCAATAGACACTTTTGTAGAGCTTAATCCGGGCGACTATGTTGTTCATGTAAGCTGGGGAATCGGATTATTCCACGGAATTGAACGCGTAAAATCTCTTGGAAACGAACGCGACTACATTAAACTGGAATACGCAGACAACGAATTTGCCTTTGTTCCTATTGAGCAGGTAAACCTTGTCCAGCGCTACATAGGTAACGAAGGCGATAAACCAAAATTAGACCGAATAGGAAGTAAATCCTGGGAAAATCGCAAGAGTAAAGTTCGACAGGCCGTAGAAGACCTTGCCCAAAAGCTTATAGACCTTTATTCAAGACGCCAGGCCGCAGTGGGCTATGCATTTCCTCATGAAACAGAATGGCAGGCCGCCTTTGAAGCTGCCTTCCCATACGAAGATACTCCAGATCAGATTACCGTAACAGAGGAAATTAAGGCAGATATGGAAAAGCCAGTTCCAATGGATCGTCTTGTCTGCGGTGACGTTGGTTACGGAAAAACAGAAATTGCCATGAGAGCCGCATTTAAGGCTGTTATGGATGGTAAGCAGGTTGCCTTTTTAGCGCCGACAACAATTCTTGCCGAACAGCACTATGAAAACTGCAAGGAACGTTTTAAGAACTTCCCTGTAAAAATTGAACGATTGTCCCGTTTTGTGGCTCCTGCAGAGCAGAAAAAAATCCTGGAAAAAGTTGCAAAAGGCCAGGTAGATATTCTTGTAGGAACCCACAGAATTATTCAAAAAGACGTAAAATTTAAGAATCTTGCCCTTATGATTATAGATGAAGAGCAAAGATTTGGCGTAAAAGACAAAGAAAAACTAAAAGAAATGAAAAACAACATAGACTGTTTAACCATGTCTGCAACGCCAATTCCAAGAACTCTTCATATGAGTCTTTTGAAAATCCGCGACATGAGTCTTTTAACAACGCCGCCACAGAATCGCCAGCCAATAGAAACTGTTGTAGACGAATACACAGAGGATAGGGTAGCACAGGCAATCAGACGCGAAATAGAGCGGGGCGGGCAGGTTTTCTATCTTCATAACCGCGTAGAATCCCTTATGGAAGTTCAGCACCGTATAGAAAGGATTGTTCCGGAAGTCCTTGTAGATGTTGCACATGGTCAGATGACAAGCACTCAACTGGAAGAAATTTTCCAGAGATTCAAGATGGGCGGATTCCATGTTTTAATTGCTACAACTATCATTGAAAATGGTATAGATATTCCTAACGTAAATACAATCATTATAGATCGTGCAGACATGTACGGGGTGTCGCAGTTATACCAGCTTCGTGGGCGAGTGGGCAGAAGCGACAGGCAGGCCTACGCATATCTTTTATATCCGGAAAACAAAGCTCTTAGCGAAGTTGCAATGAAACGTCTGCAGGTTATCAGCGACTTTACAGAACTTGGAAGCGGCTTCAAAATTGCCATGAAAGATATGGAAATCCGAGGCGCCGGAAACCTGCTTGGAAGAGACCAGTCTGGAGATGTATATTCTGTTGGTTTTGATATGTATGTTCGTCTCTTAAATGATGCTGTAAATCGTCTTACCTTACAAAAAGATTATCAGGAACAAACAGAAGTTCTTATGGAGCTGGAATATACTGGCTTTATCCCCGACTCCTATATTATTAATCCTCAGATCAAGATGGAAATTTACAAAAAAATTGCTGCTGTTACTAACGAACAGGAATTTGATGCAATTCTTGGCGAACTTTCAGACCGTTTTGGCCCAATTCCAGATGAAGTTTCCAGTCTTCTTGCTCTGGCAGAAATCCGCATAATCTGTAAGAAACTTTCCATCAGTTCTATTAAAGAACGCCAGGGAGAAGTTGCCGTTGAGTTCAAACAGGTCTCAAGTATTTCTATTGATAAAATCCTAAAACTTATCAAAGATAATCCGAATGTAATCCGATTAAACCAGAAGCTTCCAAACGTAATTTTCATCAAACTCGGCAAAATCGGCTTAAAAGAAAAATCAGAGTTTATCCGCGAAAAACTCTCGCATTTGGCATAAAAAGCCATATAAATGTCAAATATTATGCCCCATTCCATTTATTATATACTACTTATCATAATGTGTATTCACTGCGTATATAGTGTTAGTACACGTGCAAAAATCAAATAATACCACTAGGTATAGTGTAGTAGAATAGGGTATACCCAAGACAATAATACAAGGGGGTCATAATGAGTGAGAATTATGAGTTCAAGCCCACACGTCTGCACCGCAAGGTCGGTGTAACTCTGCGGATAGACGTGTGCCGAAAGCTGGAAGAACTGGTTGAAAAAACAGGTTCTAATCGCTCCGCAATTGTAGCAATGGCTGTCAGCCAGTTCTACGACCGTAATCAAGCAAGGGAGGAAAGAGAGGTTGCAGTTAAATAAAAAAGCCTTTTTTCTGGTCGCCAAACTCGAAAAAAAGGCTTTTTAAAAATTGTAAAAAAATCGAAAAGACAAGTGTCTTTTCAAAGATAAATATACCTCGAAAAAGGCTATATGTCAAACTCAAATTCAAAGTCCAGAAGTTGGAAACTTCTGGTCTATCCAGATTCTGCTCCAGAGGACTGGAGAGAGATTCTGGAGGAAGAAGGTCAGAGGTTCGTCTGCATTCTTCACGACCAAGATGTCTGGTCAGAACGTGACCAGAAAAAAAACGCCGAACACAGAGCAGGGGAGAAAAAGAAAGCCCACTATCACGTCCTGCTCATGTTCGACGGTCAGACTTCATTCAACACAGTATCGAATATCTGCAGTTCAATCAATGCTCCAATTCCGCAAGCGTTGAACGGTTCACCGAATACGTTCATGCGATACATGCTCCATCTCGACCAGAAGAACAAGCACCAGTATCCGCTTGAAAATCTGGAATCACATAATGGGGCAGTCATCGACATAACAACACGAGAGGACGAAGAGAATATCTATGACGAGATTTTTGATTTTTTGGAAGAATCAAAAATCCATAATCTCTACCGCCTGCAGTTGTACTGCAGAAAAAATCGTCCCGAGTGGTTCAAGTACGTCCGCTCACATTCTTATGCAGTTGCTTGTCTACTTAGTGCAAAAAAAGATGATGAGGCAGAGCAGGCTGAACTTGAAAAAAAGCAGAATGAGAAACTGTCAGCAACTGACGAAGAAGTGATTGAAAAGCTCGCAGAAATAGCACTGAAAGGTGAGTGAAAAAAAAGAGATTGAGAACCTCAGCACATCAGATAATGACACGCAAGCATGTTCCCAATCTCTTAATTTTAGTTTAGCAAATTATCTGCAGAAGTGCTAGGGGTTCTCTGGCTCTCTCTTAGGCGGTAGCCGTCCAAGAGAGAGCGTTCATTTTCGGCAGGGAAAATGAACTACAAGGGGTCGAGGGGCATAGCCCCCGCACGATGTTTTGATGTGCTCTTGGCATGTCAAAACTGGTATCGTGTTTACTAACTTTGACATAAATCAAAGTTACGGCTTATACTCACCGCTATGTCATACACCGTTTCATTTCATCACGGAGATACAGTCTGCCGTGAACATAACATGAGAAATCAAGCTTACGTTTCATCGCAGAAACACATTGACCCAGAGGGTGATTTTGAAGTCTGGAAAGATGTTCCAATCAGCCTTGCATACCAAGAAATCTTCGGTTCTGCAGTCGATGAATACAACCAGAAACAGAAACGCAGTGACCGAAAAATTAGGTCATATCTGGATTCAGTCCGAAAAGATTCCAGAAAAAAAGAGTGCTATGAAATCATATTCCAAGTCGGTAACCAGGAGCAGAACCTGGGCGAAAAATCAAAAGAAATTCTGCAGAAATTTTATACGGATTTTCAACAAAGAAATCCGCAGCTTAAAGTCATTGGTGCTTATTACCACGCTGATGAATTCGGGAAATGTCCGCACGTACATCTTGATTATATCCCAGTTGCAACTGGCTTAAAAAAAGGTCTTTCGGTTCAGAACTCACTGACAAAGGCTCTTGAAATGCAGGGATTCAAAACCCGAAATGAGGGCGGAAAATTCATTACTGCAGAAATGCAATGGCAGAACCTTGAACGTTCAGAATTAAAAAAATTATGCAAAAATTTTAATTTAGAAATCGTTCAGCCGGAAAAAAAGCCGGAAGAATACATGACCTCACAAGCCATGCAAAGTATTCGTGATGAACGCATGGCTCTTAAAAATCAGGCTCAAGAATTAAAGGATTTCCATGAGCAGAACATTAAAATTCTAAGTCAAAGAGAGCATGAACTTACCAGAAGAGAGAGCATTTTTTCAGTTCCAGAACTTGAAAAATACATCTCAAATCATGGGGCAGGTGAGTCTGATTTTCTGATTGTTGAGAATGCAATTATAGCTAAAAAATCTAATGCTCTGACACTCTTTCAGAACCTTAAAAAAAATTGTATAAATCTCTTCAAAACAATTTCTGGTGCCGTAAAAAAATTAAAGCAGAAAA
>JAEEGH010011744.1_pt1 | contig 19803 bp, 12 predicted proteins | sample 9134181 | NCBI WGS metagenome assembly JAEEGH01 (sample SAMN16246544, study PRJNA631951) | gut metagenome | biome: gut microbiome; feature: rumen; material: DP-attached | host: Bos | place: Iran: Karaj | collected 2018-10 | reverse complement strand
CCATAGGAACATGGACACATACAAACTTCTTTCCATCCAGATCAATTACTTCAACATCCTTCTCAACAAGAATGTTTTCATTCACCTTGTCGCTGTTGATAGTGTTCCAGAAGTCCGTCAGAATCTTCTGATGATTGTCAACGCCTATTATCTCAAAGCGTTTGGCAGGATCAGTCTCTTTCCGATGTTCCTCTACGCCAAGCAGTATCAGCCCACCTATGGTATTCGCAAAGGCAGAGTACGTATTCCAAAGTTCTTTGGGAACCTCAGCCTTCGCCTTCTTGCACTCCAGCGTTACACGTTCGCCTTTCAGCAGTGCTTCCTTTATCGTTTTCTCGTTCATACTCATATTTCGTTTGCAAAGATACAATTATTATTCCAATTGTTCCCTATATGCAGCATCTAATGTCTGGCAAATCTTATTGCTGATAAACACATACTGAGTCCCTTTCGGATCTCCGTCTATAAAATATATTGTTACTGTTTTGCCCATATTATTCTGTTATGATAAAACATCTTTTTTAACTATTATCATCAAACAAATTAAGTTGTTTGTGCCTCTTTTCTATTTCACGCTTTTGCCGCCTACGTTTTCCTTCTGGAGTCTCTATAGGAGTGTCATTCATAAAATACTTATCAACAGCAATAACTTCATATCCTGTGATTATTATTTCTCCTTCATTGTTAATTTTCTTATTTGTTATCAGATGACATTGTATAGATGAACCGTTTTTAAACGGAATCTGCCCTGTCTGAACTAATGTTTTAAACTCATCTGATTTCATTTTGAACTGAATGACTGTTCCATTATAAATACCAACCCACATGTATTTCCCTTTTTTCAAAACAGGCGATACTATTTCAATAATTGCTTGTTCATCGTTATCAGGTTCAATTACGTCTGAAGTCATAATATATAGTGGAAAATCTTTTGCCAATACATCTTTCGGATTTAGATGATTAGTTTTATACGTATCTGTTAAAGAGATGGAGATTTTCTCAATTTTCTTACATTTGCAAGCTGCTTCATAATAGTTTGACTTTTTCTTTTTGATTTTATTCTCATTGATAGAATCACACAGCAACTGGCTTTGACGTTTTAGTTTTGCAATATCAAGCTTCAGTTCTTCCTTTTTCTTCTCATTCTCTAATGCTTTTATCTCAGGATCTTCAAAATAATACTCTAGTACTTTTTTCGTAAGATAATCTAATGTGGTGGTGACAGGAGTAAATACTATTTCTGTACATAAGAATAGCACTACAGACAAGATTATTTGATTTCCCGTAACCTCATGACATTTTAACCATGCTTTCAATCCTCCTTCGCCTAAAGGCATAGTTTCAATTTCTATCTGGACTTTTAACGCAGATGACACTTCTTTAATAATACCAAGCAATTCATATTCACATTTATTAAACACATTAGCATCCATTGTATGTGAACCATCGTTTAGCCAATAATGAATCTCTATGGTGTTGGCATCTAAAATAGAAATCTTATTAGTCATAATGTCTAATTATCATAATAATCATATGTAATCTCTATATTTTGTGATATTTTTTCCATGAACTGCTATTTCATGCATCATATGTCAATTTTGGCAAGTTCTTCACAATCTCTAATGTCTTCATGCTGAGGTTGATGACAGACAGAAGAAGGTCGAGGATGTAGCGTGGATTATTATGTTCAATGGCCCAATCGTTTGGGTCATTAACGATGCCAGAGCCTTTAATGTCGGTGCGGATACAGTAACGATCAAGGATGTGGTGGATTGCGGGAAAACTATTAATAACATAGTCGTATGCTTCCAATGGAATATTACGGATTGTAATGTCTTCATTGTAAATAATGGTTTCTCTGTGCTGCTCGCCATTAATAGTATCATAACGCATCTTCGCAACTTGAAAATTGCCACTTTCTTCACCTTCTACAACAACACCAGGATAGCAGCCTTGTGTTTCGTAGTTCAAATGAATATCAGCCAAATCACGTCCAGCCTTGACAAACGCCTTGAAGTCTTTCATTTCCTCTACGAGAGGGATCCATGGTAAAGATTGTGCTAAGTCGTTTTTGTATTTTCTTCGATAGTCTTCACTATGCAAAATACCATAGACATAGTAGAAAATGTCTTCTTTGGATACTCTCTTTTCCTTATCCTCGTATTTGTCGCGGACTTGCTCAACTATCCAATCCGTAATGCCATCAAGTTTCCGATATTTAGCAACATCTACATCAAACAAGGTCGGGTGTATGGTCTTTTCTACTTCTTTATAATAATATAGAGGGAATACTGTGGTGTCACCAACAGAATGTAGGTCAGTTATTTGGTCTGTCATCATAACTGAAAATCCGTCTTGTTTCCCTGACAAACAAATAATCCTGTTTAACAACATTTTCCTGCCATTTTCATCCTCTATTGTTGGGAAAAGGGTATGGGCTGTACTTGGTGATTCTATGACATTGCGTTGCCAGTAGAGATTCACTTTGTAGAAAGGTCTATAAATAGCATCCACAATATTTAACGAATCAAAACCAATTTCCTCATTGTTCTTGGCCTTATTTTTTATAGCTCTTGTCCAGTTAATACGTGTAGCGTCTTTTGTGAGATACTTATCAACCAATTCGTTTTTGTCTTTAGACATTTTCTTTTGCAAAGCCTTTCTTTCACGATTGTAGAAGTCTATCATTGCTGCCATTGTACCTGCAAGTTTTCCTTTAGAAGAATTGTAGACCCAAGCATCGCGATTTGAAGAAATACCAACCGACTTTGTTGCAAAAAAACTATGGGCAGACAATAGCTGTTGGTCTATCGGCTCTAACGGTATGTTGACTTTGGTGAAATCGTCGCACTGATGATTTATCCAATCACCTTGCTTTGACGGTATAATCTGTTCCCATTCTATGCCATCAACATCCTCATACTTAACCAACTTTTCTTTCTTTTGCTTTGTGTCAAGATAGTCGCCAATATCATGATAGAAAATTTCTGCAGGCACGTCCTCCTTCTTATTAGCTTTCCTGACAAGGAACGTTATGGCAATTTGAGATCGACTTCCAGAACCGAAGATTTTTCCTCCTTCTCGTTTTGACTCTTCTCCTCTTGTTGTTTGCTTCCCTCTCAAATTTAAAACATAAATTTTCGAGAACTCTTTTAAAAGAGACCGTCGAAAACCAATGTTATTGCTTATCCACGCCCCATTGCTGATAAAGCCGATTATCCCACCATTCTTATTCTCAATAATGCGATCGGATGCCCAGCGGAAGGCAAGTAAAAAACTATTATACTGATGTCGTGTTAATGTCTTACTTCCTTCATTATCTGATACATATGTATCTTTCACGCGTTTTTCCAAATTTGGATAACTCGTTTTTCCTGTTTCCTCGTTTGCGCTGTCCTTTCCATCTTCGTATGGTGGATTTCCAATAATCACTTGTATGGGCGTTTCCATCTGTCGACGAATATTATTTGTATTCTCGCCAAACATTTTTGTTTCATCCAGGCGGCCAGATATTTTACGCTCGTCCATCTGGAAGGTGTCTGTCAAACAGATGTTATCGTATGAAATGTATTCTGGACTTTTTGTCAATTCATGATAGACTGCCTCAATATTAACGTCTGCCACATAATATGCCAGCAAGACGATCTCATTACAATGTATTTCAAAACGGTACTTACGTTCCATATCTTTTGGTTGAATCAAACCGCTCTGAAGCAGACGAGTAATGAAAGTACCTGTACCTGTGAATGGGTCAAGAATATGAACACCTTCATCTGTCAATGCCCTGCCAAACTCTTTTCTCAACAGTTTATCTACTGACTTGATGATGAAATCGACACACTCGATAGGTGTATAAACAATACCCAGTTTCTTTACCATCTCTGGGAAGGCATTTTTGAAGAACTTATCGTAGAGGTCTTTCAAAACCTCTTGTTTACCAGAAAGCGTCTTGATGTCCTGAAGCGTCTTCTTCACTGATTCATAGAAGCTATGAAGCATTTCTGTTTCCTGTGCTGCATGATGTTCGTTGAGTAAAGCAATCATTTTGCCCATTGATATGGAAACGGAATTGTTCTGCTCAAACTGATAATCTTTGAACAAAGCTTCAAAGATGGGCGCAGTAATCAAGTGTTGCGCCAACATTTCAATAGCCTGTGTCTCAGTAATAGAATCGTTGATGTCTATCTGAAGACTATGCAAGAACTCATCGAAAGTTGGTTTTATTTCACTCTGATTAATCAGTGCTGTAATACGCGTGATAATTGTTTTGGCATCTTCTGCAATACCTTTTGCCCATCGTTCCCAGTAAATGCGATCGCCAACCTTCTCTACTAATCGAGCAAAGATTTGAGATTGCAGTTGCCCGAATTGTTCTGCTAATCTGCGGTTTATTTCATCCTGATTGGGTACACCTTCACCGCCATGTATTCCAAACTGAATACCTGTACCACCAGTATCCACTACATGGATATGTTTGGGACGTTTACGGTTTAGTTTGGCCACTTCAACCTCATTAGCCAGTCGGTCATCAAACGAACGAAGTGCTTCCAGAATATCCCAGACGTTCTTGAATCTGTCGTGTTCTTTTAAGACGTCTTCTGGCTTATAGTCATCGTCCAATACCACAGGAATTATGATGTAGCCATATTTTTTTTCGTCAGGCTCTCCTTTTTTATATGGACGCATGACTCGACCTACGGATTGGATAATATCAACTTTTGAACTGCGACCAGACAAGTAAAGTACAGCATCAAGGGCAGGAACATCTACGCCTTCGGAAAGACATCTTACATTCGATAAAATACGGCACTCCATCGGATCGCGAGCATCCTCTTTCAGCCAATCAAGCAGCTCTTCTCTTTGTATAGATGACATAGAACCATCAATATGACGGCTTTCAACGTTTACAATTTCATCTGGAGAATATAAGTCTTCTGTATTTTCACTGTTAGCAATGGCGTTATCATAATTTTCCTTCAATTCCCGCTTACGGTCTTGGCATATTTGTGGGAACATCTTGGCAACCTCTTCTGAATAGATAGCCCCCTCAGCCCTACTTCTTCTGACACGTATTTGCGTATTAAAGGCAATGGCTCGGCGCATAGGTGTAGGGTCTGTATCGAAAGTAATACCACCATCACCACGTACTTTCTTTGATAGAGCATTGACACAACCCATCAATTTCGTCGCATCATTAAAAATGTATTCGCCATTCTCAGCTTTTTTCAATGATTCTTTAGGCAAATACGATTCCTTGATGGTAAGGATCAATACCTTGTAATCACACAGCCATTTATCATCAACAGCCTTTGCAAAAGACAGGTTGTAGAAAGTATCGCCATAGAACTCAGACTTGTTCATAGCACAAACCGTGAAGTCCTTATCAGTAGCATCTTTCTTGTCACTTGACTTGTATATCTTGGGCGTTGCCGTCATATACATTCGTTTCTTGGCTGGCAGATATTCGTTGTCGTGAACAAGCACGAAATTGGAGTTTTCTTCTTTCTTTCCCGTATTGATATTAATGCCAGTGGTGCGATGTGCCTCGTCGCAAATCATCAAGTCAAAGGCACGTCCATAATCTACTTGTGCAGCATGAACCTTATCGACACTCTGATATGTAGAGAACACAACTACTAATTCTTCATCAGGATTATAATATTTGAACTGCTTGAGAATATTTTCCTTATCTGTATAAGCAGGAAAAGGAATGTCCATCAAACTGTACGACATATCATCATTATCATTCAATCTTGAAGAATCTGCATCAGAGCATACGCAAATAGCTTTCATATTGCATTCCCGACTTTCCATCCACGACTGCAAAGATTGGGAGAGTAAGGAAATAGAGGGTACAAGGAAAAGCACAAAGCCTTTTTTATCAAGATACTGTTCTGTAATTTTCAGAGAAGTAAATGTCTTTCCTGTACCACAAGCCATAATCAACTTTCCTCTGTCGTAGTCAGAGAAATAGGAAATTGCTTTATCTATTGCTGTTTGCTGATAATCACGAAGTTGTTTATGGGCATACACGTCTTCGCTGTGTTCTCCTAACAATAGAGCATCCCAGTTAATGCCCGATTGGTCAAGTTGGTTAATGCCTAAATGAAAAATATTGAGTGTAGGATCATTAATGACCGCATTAGCATTTGAGGTGTACCTGTTGGATGTAGCGACCCATATTCGACGAGAAAACTGCGTGGTTTTCATCGTAATGGGATCTCTAAAAGACATACTACTGGCTGTCACGAAAGTATCCACATGACTTTTAGTTATCAAGGTACTTTCTTTATAGCACTTGCATTGGATAGCCCAGTATTCTCCTTCTTTAGTCTTGGCAACAATATCAATACCAATATCCCCATCACCAATATCCTTTTTAGCAGGGAAATCGTCTATCATCCAGATATTAGAAATAATATCTTTGTAGAGATTGGCTTTTCTGAACCATCGAAGTATCAGAAGTTCAAACTTTGTGCCTTGATCTCTGGCTGTCCAAGAATTTTCCTGGAACTCTTTAAGTATTTCGCGGAACGTCATAGTCAATCTTTTATTAGGAAATCAATTGCTAAATTAACCATTAAAGCAAAAGCGGCAACATTTTGTTTTGCATGTGAATCAGTGAGGGAGTCCTTCACATTTGATGCCAAAAAATCTGTGGCAACATGAAGTGTATGATTTGTTATTTCCGTTTTTGAACTATTGCTAAACAGATAATATAATGATTGCAAGGCAGTTACAGCAGCGGTGGCATTAGAAACCTCTTTATTGTCAGGCCTGATAATTACGGCAATAGATAATCCATATTTGAGTACCTTCAAAAAGTTCCCAACAGTTAACACACCATTGCTTCGTGAATACAATACGTCACTTTCTTGATACAGCTTGGGCAGGGTAAGTGTCTGATAATTGTACTGACAACTTTGTCTAATCCTATTTATCTGCTCATTAAAAAGAACATCTTGGCAAGCCTGAGCATAAAGCATCAAATCATTATAGGGCAAATAATTCAAAGAAGGAACCACAGGAATAGTAGTTCTTCTTGCATAGGAGTACAATTCACTCACCCTGCTATAAACTCTTTCTTGAAAATAAGGAATATCTAAATAGTTACATTGATTACAATAAATCTCAATAGCTCTACGATTACGAGTCATAAAAGCAGAGGAGAGATTATTATAGGCAATGTCTATTTCCTGTAATTGATATCTATAATTATAGTCTTGCATCATATTAAATCTATTTTGTTGGGGTAATTAAAGATCTTACATCCACATCCAGAATGGTTGCGATCTCATTTAATTGTGTTATGGATGGCTGCACCTTATTGGCGCACCATCTGGAAACGGTGTTCTCTGACTTGCCAAGCTGTTCTGACAACCAGCGATTGGTCTTCCCTTGTTCTGCTAAGGCTGCTTTCAGCCTGTTTAGCATCAAATTCTGTTGATTATTCGACATAAATCAATGATTATTTTGCTGCAAAGATACAAAATATATCAGAGATTACCATGTTTTTGATATAATTTTGTTAGAAAAAGACTTAAATAGGCGTTTATCTCATAAATATTGCGTATTTTAGGTCATAAAGTTTAATCACGACGTGATAGATTTGAACTGAATAATATCATAATATATTGTTTGCCTCTACTAAAATGCATGCATATTGCTGTATATAAATGATTTATCTAAGAATTTACATCTATTTTTCTTCTACTTTACTTCTATTTTGCCTCTACCTTACTTCTACCAATCATCTACAAATAGGAAGAAGGCGTGATATTGCCCTTAAGGTGAACCAAAAAGCAGAATTTACATTAGAAGGAAGAAATGTTCCCACCGTGGGAATGTAGCATTCCCAGTATGGGAACATGATATTCCCACCGTGGGAATACACTATGAGCCTAAGGTTTTCTGCTCGTCGAGATAAGGCATTCAGACTGTAGAGGCAAGGTAGAAGGTTAGTAGAGACAAAGTAGAAGCAAAGTAGAAGGAAAGTAGAAACAAAATAGAAGGAAGAGTTATAAAAATATTAACTAAACACGTTTAAAATCAATAACTTAGCAGACTAGATACAATCATTCTGTAGAGGCAAATGTGAATTTGATGAATTTAGGACAAAGAAAATTGGTTATCACATGCCATTTCACATGAGATGCACGGCTTCTTGGGTCATTACTTTTATAAACTATACTAAATTTAGGCGCGAAAGTACGATTATTCGACTGAAAATGGCTACCTTTGCTGCAGTATATTAAATTTGCCGAAGTTGTATATTAAATAAATAAGGTATGTGATATGAACGAAGATCATAGGCGTAAAGTATTGAGAAACAAAGTCAAGGCGATTGTCTTTGCCGTAGCCATTATGTTGGTGGTGGCTATAACGCTGTTGAGCGGCACCGTATCGTTTTGCTCGTGTTCGGCGAACGAGGATAATGCGACGGAGATCGTCAATCAGCCGACAATCAGCCGCATTCAGGAGCGTGGTACGTTGCTGGCAGGAACTACGGGCGACTATAGGCCGTTGTCTTTCCGTGAAGACGACGGGACTTATTGGGGGTTCGGCATCGAAGTGGCTGGGGAGATTGCCAAACGATTGGGCGTCGGACTGCAGTTCGTACCCACCTCGTGGCCTACCCTTTCGGCAGACGTTCAGGCTGAACCGCAGACTTTCGACCTAGCCATCGGAGGCATCACCATTACCGATGCCCGTCGCGAGACGATGTTGATGAGCGACGGCTATCTGGCCAACGGCAAGACCATTCTCTGCCGTGCTGAGGATGTCGACCACTACAAGTCATTAGCAGACATCGACAAGCCTGAAGTGCGCGTGATGGTGAATCCCGGCGGACTAAACGAGAAGTTCGCCAATGCAAATCTCACCCACGCCACTATCATCGTCCATCAGAAGAATGAAGAGATCCCGACACTCATTGCTGAGGGCGAGGCAGATGTGATGATAACAGAGATTACGGAGGCTCCCTACTATGTGCAGACGGACCCACGTCTAGCTGCCCCGCTAATAAACGAGCCGTTCACTCACGGTGAGATCGGCGTGCTGATGCGCAAAGGTCAGGAGGATTTGCTACAACTGGTGAATGATGTCATCCTTCAGATGAAGTCCGACGGTTCACTCCGTCTTCTCCACGAAAAATACGGATTGGTGTACGCCTATTAGTTACCCAAAGCACGGAGTTGTGGCAGGAGCTGGCGCGTGGCGTCAGCTCCAGACTGAATCATACGGGCAGCGATCTTATTGCCGAAACTGGCGACATCGTAATCGGGCAGATAGGGACGGATGAGGATGTCGGCCTGTTGCCTGTTTGTGATATATTTCTCGATGTCAGGACGGTTCAGGATCCAGTTGAGGATACCACCCACGCCTAAGAGGTCGGCAATGGCGGAGAATGCCGAAAGATCCGTTTGCTGGCGGGGCTTCTGATCATTCTGTTGCAGATCGACGGCGATGATGATGTCTGCTCCCATCTCACGGCAAACATCTACGGGCAGATTGTTGAGCATACCACCATCCACGAGTTTATAGTCACCTCTGTCAACAGGTTTGAACACGCCCGGTATGGCCATAGAGGCCCTCATTGCCTGCGCCAGCCCACCCTCACGGAGTATCACCTCTGAGCCACTGCGGATGTCGGCAGCCACACAGCAGAAGGGGATCTTGAGCGAATCGAAGTTGGCACAGCCTTTCGCGCTGGCCATCGAGTCGAGCAAGTGTTCTATCTGACCGCCTTTCATCACCCCAAACCCTTTCGACTGACGGTCGCGAATGGGAAAGCCGAAGACATAAGTAACACCATCGACAGTCGTATAAGGTTCGTTTGCCAACGAGGCCTTGCGGTCGGTAAGCAGCGTGAGCCACTCCTGCGTCTGGAACATCGTTTCGAGTTCCGTGGCGGTGTAACCTGCCGCATAAAGTCCTCCGACGATGGAACCTATCGAAGTGCCAACGATGTAATCCACATGGATGCCAGCCTCTTCAAGCACCTTCAGCACGCCTACCTCTGCAGCGCCTTTCGCACCACCACCTCCTAACGCCAGTCCAATCTTCGGACGGCCTGCCATTGCCGGCATCATCAGCGCCAGGCACAATACCATAATGAGTATCCTTTTCATATCAGCATTTCCATTTGAAAGCACAAAAGTAGCAATTATTTCCCAAATAGCAAAAGAAATGGAAAATAATTCGTAACTTTGCAGCAGAATTACAAACAGATATGGACATTACCGAAAGATTCTTAAACTACACGAAGTTTGACACGCAGTCGGCTGAGGACAGCCAGACGGTGCCGAGTACCGCCAAACAACTTGTCTTTGCGGAGTACCTGAAGAAGGAACTGGAGCACGAGGGACTGAGCAACGTAGAACTAGACGACAAAGGCTATCTCTATGCCACCTTGAAGTCGAACATGAAACGGTCGGACAGCAAATCCTCCCAACCGATTCCCACCATCGGCTTCATCTCGCATTACGACACGAGTCCCGACTGTTCTGGAGCAGACATCAAGCCACAGATTGTGCGCAATTACGAGGGAAGTGATATTTTGTTAGGAGTCAGGAGTCAGGAGACAGGAGTCAGTAGATTACCTGGGAGCGAAGGAGAGAGTAGCGAAGGAGAGCAAATCATCATGTCGCCCGAGAAGTTCCCCGAGCTGTTGCTGCACGTGGGCGAAGACCTCATCGTGACTGACGGCCACACGCTCTTAGGGGCTGACGATAAGGCGGGCATTGCAGAAATCGTCGAGGCAATGTGCTGGCTGAGAGACCATCCGGAAGTGAAGCACGGCGACATCCGCATCGCCTTCAACCCCGACGAGGAGATCGGAATGGGTGCCCACCACTTTGACGTGGAGAAGTTCGGCTGTGACTGGGCCTACACGATGGACGGCGGCGATGTAGGTGAGTTGGAGTTTGAGAACTTCAACGCAGCCAGCGCTAAGATATATATAAAAGGTGTAAGCGTCCACCCCGGCTATGCCAAGGGCAAGATGGTGAACGCCTGTCGCCTGGCAGCTGAGTTTGTGGCGATGCTACCGGCAGAAGAGACACCTGAGCAGACCGAGGGCTATCAGGGCTTCTACCACCTGACGGGCATGCAGGCCAATGTGGAGAACGCCAAGCTGAGCTACATCATCCGCGACCACGACCGTGACCGCTTCGAAGACCGCAAGCGCACGATCCAGAAATGTGCCGAGCAGATGAACGAGAAATACGGTGAAGGAACGGTCAGCTGCGAAGTCACCGACCAATACTACAACATGAAAGAGAAGATTGACCCCGAGATGCACGTCATCGACCTCGTGCTGCATGCCATGCAGGACTGTGGTGTGGCTCCCAAGGTGAAGCCCATCCGTGGCGGTACTGACGGTGCCCAGCTGTCATTCCGTGGTCTCCCCTGCCCCAACATCTTCGCCGGTGGCGTAAACTTCCACGGACCGTATGAGTTTGTGAGCATACAATCGATGCAGAAGGCAGTCGAGGTGATTGTCAGAATCTGTGAACTGACGGCGGGATTTAATCTTTAAGGAGTCAGGAGACAGGAGTCAGGAGGTTTACGCCTTCATCAAAGCGTCGAGCGCCTCAAGCTCACCAACCACCCAGATGATATCCCCCTCCTGGAAACGGCGGTTCGGACGGAAGCTGGACAGGCTCTCCTTTCCCTCTTCCAGACCGACGACCATACAACTGTAGAGGTCGCGGATACCACTCTCGATGAGCGTCTTGCCGATGAACGGACTGTCGCTGCCTATGACCAGCTGCCGCAGTTTCATCTCCCGCATCTCCACATCCGGATCCTCGCCGAAGCGTTCCTTCTCAAGGGCATCGCGGAAGGTCGTAAACTGCGCATCACTACCAATCACCTGCAACACATCGTAAGGGAAGATGACATAATCACCATCAGGGATGTTCACCCGCCGTCCACCACGCATGATACTGCTGATCAGTACCCCATACTTCTGTCCTAGGTTCAACTGTTTCAGCGTCTGACCCATCCACAGCGAATCCGCAGGCACCTCAAATTCAGCGATATGGACATCTCGGTCGAGCAGGCGCCCCTCATACAGCGGACGCTTCTTGCCGTGCACCTGTGCCTCGATCTCCCTTGACCGCAGATTCTGGATGAAAAGGCGTTCGAGCGTGATGCTGCGATGCTTGATCCAGCGGGAGAACACAATGCCCACCACCACCACAATGCCGAAGCAGATCAGCAGGGCACTGGCGAAGTGCGTCAGGGAGTTGCAGACATAGAAGATAAAGCCCACGGCAATAATCACACGCACCAGTATAGTAAAGAGCAGCGGCAGACGGTTGCGGTTACTCTCCGCCCACAGCGCCTTGAACTCCACACTCTTGTTCTTCTTCATCACCATCGCCCGCAGGAACGGTGCGATGATAAGTATCGTCAGGATGCCTGTGATGGCATTGGCGTATGGGCGCAATTCCTCTCCCGGTAGCAGCTTGTGCATAAAGGGCAGCGCGAAGGTGAACATCAGGGCGATGGCCGCAGAAGAAAGGATGGAATACACCACGGTGTTGATGCTCATCTGAGTCAGCAGCCGTTTCCAGTTGCTCTGCTGCTGCGTGTGCTCATGGCTCATCGACAGATGGTTCATCGACACTATCAGCTTTTTGGGCAGATGCCGTTCGAGCTTATTGTATGCCGGCGTGGCCAGACGGATCATATACGGTGTGAGGAACGTGGTGGTGACCGACACAGCCACGACCACCGGATAGAGGAAGTCGCTGATAACACCCAGCGACAGGCCCAGCGAGGCAATGATGAACGAAAACTCACCGATTTGTGCCATCGAGAATCCGCAGCGCATGGCCGACTTCAGCGACTCGCCGCCCAGCATGAACGATATCGTGCCGAAGACAGCCTGACCTACGAGAATCGTCAGCACCAACAGCACGATGGGCAGGGCGTAATCCACCAAAATCTTCGGATCGACGAGCATACCCACCGACACGAAGAAGATGGCACCGAAGAGGTTCTTCACCGGCTCTACCAGCTTCTCGATGCGCTCCGCCTCAACCGTCTCTGCCAGGATGCTACCCATAATAAACGCGCCGAAGGCCGAGCTGAAGCCCACCTTCGTGGAAAATACTGCCATCGCACAGCAGAGTCCCAACGACACCACCAGCAGCACCTCGTTGTTGATGAGACTGCGCACCCGACGGAGGAAGAGCGGGATGGCAAAGATTCCCACCACGAGCCAAAGGATCAGGAAAAAGGCAATCCTCACGATGGCCTCAATCATCTGTCCGCCCTCCAGGTCGTTACCGCTGGCGACGGCACTCAGCATCACCATCATCACAATGGCGAGGATATCCTCCAATATCAGCACGCTCATCACCATGCCGGCAAACTGCTGTTGTCGCAGTCCCAGATCGTCGAAGGCCTTATAGATGATTGTCGTTGACGACATCGCCAACATACCCCCAAGGAAGATGCAGTCCATCTTGCTCCAGTGGAACGTCTGACCCACCAGTACACCCAGCATCGACATGAAGAAGATGATGGTGCAGGTGGAGATAATCGGCGAGGCACCCATCCTCACGATCTTCTTGAACGAGAAGTCGAGACCCAGCGAGAACAGCAGGAACATCACGCCGATGTCTGCCCAAAGATGCACGCTGTTATGGTCGACCACCGATGCCGTGTAGGGCATGTTCGGACTGACCAGAAAACCAGCCACGATATATCCCAGCACCAGCGGTTGCTTGAGGCGCTTGAAAATCAGTGTCACAATGCCTGCCACCACAAGGATGAGCGCCAGGTCGTTAATCAATTCAGGAATCTCAGACATCTTGTTATTTACGATTTACGGATTTACGATTTATGGATTTAGTACCACTGCACGGCGTTGGTCGAACCCGAGCGCTTGTCGTACTTCAGGGCGTCGGTCAGCGTGGAGGCATTACAACGGAAAGAGAAATTATAGCTGGTATATGGTGTCAGCATCACGTCGGCCGACATACTGAAACAGTGCAGGTCGCGGGAGAGCGACAAGCGCGTCATGGAGATCTTACTGCTCTCGAAGTCGTAACCGGAAGTGAAGGCGATGTTCCATCCGTCGCTCAACTGTACGTTGCCGCTGAGGTTCAGCGTCTGGATGATCTTGTAGGGATATCGCATCGAGCTGTAATTGAACTTCTTGTTGTCCTTGTCCTCTTTCAGCGAGATGGTGTAGCCGAGGCTCAGGTTCCAGGGCATCTTGAACTTCATATAGCCGTCTTCGTCAGTTTCTGCCTTCGACTTATCTTTCGAAGGATGCTGGGCCTTCTCCATCTCGAGGTCGACATTACTGTCCACGGTGTTATCCCAGTCTTCATCATCCTCCTCTTTCTTGCGTTTCTTGCCCTTGTCGTCGTCCACCTTCTGACCCGTCAGACGCTTGAAGAGCTTGATGATCTTGTCATTGTTAAGGGTATAGGACAAGTTATAGTCGAGACCTGTGAAACGTCCCCACTTGCCCTGGCCCCAGTAGGTGGTATGCTCACTGACCCTCGGGGTGGCGCCCACGCTGTCGGCCTCATAGACATAAGAGGCGAAGGTGGTGGAGAGGTTCACCGTGTACGACTTCGACAGTTTCAGTCGGAGGCTGGTCCTCAGGTCGCTCAACGGCCGGATGTCCGTGGCGAAGTTATACGACATGTGGGCGGCGAGTTCGTCAATCAGGCTGATCTTCTTAAAGCCGGTGGAGTCGTCGTCAGACTTGATCTTCATCTCCACGTTGTTCTTCAGGTCGAAGCCGATCTCCCCTCGCATACCCGAAGTGGGAGGCTGATAGATGTTAATGCTGTAAGGCGAATACTCCACGAGCGACACATTACCGTCGGCGTCGGTCTTCTGATAGGTCTTGCGGTAGCCATAGCGCTCGTCGCCGAAGTTCGGTGCATAACTGAAGCTGATACCCGGCGTGAGGACGTGGCGGATGGCCTGGACCTTGTCGCCGAAGAGTTTGCGGCTGGGGGTATAGAAGCCGTAGAGCTTCGTATCGACATTCAGCGAGACATTCCAGTCATAGACGTTGTAGAAGCCCGTCACCGTGTCGGTCACCTCCTTCTGATTCTGCTCGTCCCAGTACTTCTCCGCCCGTCTGAAGAGCATGCGGTCTGTGAAGTTGAAACTGGGGGTGATATTCACATAGCCCAAAGCCGTGAAGGTGGCCTTGACGGGGATGCTGTGCTGGATGCCGTTCTGCCAGTCCTTGGCCAGACTGGTATGCAGGATCCGGTCCTCCTTCACGTTGTTGATCTGGTTCTTGAAGTTACCCGTATACTGCATCGAGATCTTCTCATACCACCTGGCCGATCCCGCCGCCTTCTTCCGTTTGAAGGGATAGAACTGGGCGACGTTGACGGTGAGCGTCGGCAATTCCACGCTGAGTGTCGAGTCGCGCATGTTCTGCGTGATGTTGAACGACGAGTTGATCGTCATGCCGATGCTGGAGAATCCCGTGTTGAAACCCACAGCTGAGGTACGCGTCGATTGCGTCCTCGTGGTGGGGTTATACATCGAAGTGAGGTTGTTGGAGTCGTAGGCTGTCGAGGAGTAGTTCACGCGGGCATTGAACGAGCGGTAGGGATTGGCCTTTGCGTCCTGCGTGTGGTTCCACGTCAGTTTGAAGTCCGTCGTCAGCAGGTAGTCGGGCATGTTCTTCTCACCCCTGACGGAGTTCTGGTAGCTGATGAGGAAGTTACCGCTGAAACGGTAGCGCTTCTTATAGTTCGACGTTGCGGTCACGCCCCACGAACCCTTTGTATAGATCTCACCCAACAGCTTCAGGTCCATTTTGTCGCTGATGGCGAAATAGTAACCACCGTCACGCAGGTAGAAACCTTTATCCGACTCGTCGCCGTAGGTGGGCATGATCAGTCCGCTGGAGTAGCTCTTCGTGAATGGGAAGAAGCCGTAGGGCACGGCTAACGGCAGCGGCACGTCGGCCACAACGAGGTACGTCGGTCCGAACACCACGTCCTTGCCTGGCCTGACCTTCGCCCTCGACATCGCCAGATAGAAGTCCGGATGCGGATCGTCGCAGGTCGTATAGCGGCCGTGCTGGATATACATCTCCCCGTCAGCACCGCGCTTCGACAGTTCACTGGTCAGGAAGCCGTCGTCCTGTGCGGTATAGACATCTTTGATCAGCCCCTTCTTCGACTTGAAGTTGAATGACATCGGACCCGTCTGATACTCGTCGCTGCCCATCTTGAACACAGGCGAGCCTATCGTCTCCTGCGTGGTCGAGTCGATTCGTCCCTCGGCATGCACAATATTGCTGTCGAGGCTCATGAAGATCTTCTCACTCGCCAGGTCCATGTTCTGGTACTTCACCTTCGAGTCGCCATATAGTCTGGCCTGCGAGATAGCGGCGTTATATGTCAGCGAGTCGTTGGCAGAATACTCTACCGGCGAGTCGATACCGCTCTTGCGGCTGCGGTTGATGCTATCGAGTGCCAGCGAGTCGTCCACGGCCTTATTATGTTTCCAGATGGCCAGTTCCAGAGAATCCATCGTCGTCGTGTCGCGCTTCAGTTTGGCAGCCGCCTCCTGCAGCACCGTCGTCGGCGATGCCGGCATCACCAGCGAGTCGCCCTCCGTGAAGCCTTCACGGATCACGTCGACCGCCGCCTGCACGCTGTCGCGGGGCACCTCGTCAGCTAAGAGGCTGTCTTGCGGGATGATTATGGAGTCTTTTCGAGGAACGAGGAAGGAGGAAGGAGGAAGGAGATTACCTTGGAGGGTGTTTTCTCCCCCTGAGTAGGGGGAGCCAGAGGGGGTCTGATCCGCCTCAGTTGTATTCTCGTTCCTCGTTCCTCCTTCCTCGTTCCTCGAAAGTTTATCCGACCTCAGGGACGCAGGCGTACACGCCATCATCAACATGAAGGCGCCCAATAACCATATGACCGCGTGTTTCCCTCTCAACTTTCCTTTACTCCTTTATTACTTTACTCCTTCTCTCCTTTATCTCCTACTCAAACATGTCCACCCACTTCTGGAACCTTTTGATGCCGTCCCAGCCAAACTTCTCCAGCGCCCGCATCGCTTCTACGACGGTACGCTCACTGCTCGGCTTGGTCTTCGAATAAAACTTATCCGCATAACACACCACCTGTTCCTCCAGCTCCTCGGGCATAAAGTCTTCGTGTGGCAATGGCAGTTGCTGCTGCTCGATGTCCCACGCCGTCAGGCCCGTGCCCGTATGCCTTTCGCACACGCGCGCATGACGGATCCAGCCCTCCTCGCGCAACATCCTTCCGCCAATGAGACCATGACGGATATACGGCTCCTTGCCATGACAGTAGATGCCCGGCGCGTTACACTCGCGGATGCCGATGTCATGCAGCATCGCCGCCTCTTCGAGGAACTCGCTGTCCAGTTTCAGTTCCGGATGTTTTTTCGCAATCAGCAGGCAGCGATCCGCCACCTGCCGACTGTGAATGATAAGGAGTCTCCTGAGTTCATCGTCCTCAGGATAGTACTTGTCGATTATTTTCTGATAGTCCATTACGCTTCACGTTCAATCCACGCAATCGTATCTCCCTGACGGATTTGCTGTCCGGGCTTCACGCTGATATCCACCAGCTTACCGCCCATAGCAGCGGGGATCTCTACGATCTCGCCCCACTTCGTCTGGAGATAGCAGAAGATGTCACCCTCCTTGTACTTCTGACCGATGAACGGCTCTATGCAGGCAGCAGGCACACCCTCGCCACCGAAGCTCCAGATCAGCTGTCCGGCCAACGGCGACTTCACGGCATCGGCCTTCGCATGCTTGATGGCGTCGATCTCCTCCTGCGAGATCTTCTTGCCGCCGCCCAGCTTCGCGTCCTTCGCTTTCTGGATGTCGGCCAGCAGGTTCTTCTTCGCCTGACCGCTCTTGAACGGACGGTACTGCTCGGGGTGCATAGCCAGCTCGAACAGCTCCTCGTCGTCGGGGCCGTACTCCCAGCCGTTCTCGTCCATCTCCTTGCGGAAGCCGTCGAGGGCGTTCTCCAACAGCGTATGAGGATCCACGTCGGTAAACTCCAGTTTCTTCTGTGCAGCCAGCTCCTTCAGTTCGGGAGCAATCTCGCCGGGCACCTTGCCGCTCTTGCCGAGGATCATGCCCCAGATGGCATCGTCCATCATCACATAGCGGCCCTTGCCCTGCTCCATCGTCAGGAGGTTCATCAGGGCGATGTTCTTCGTGTACTGCGAGAACGGTGTCACCAGTGGGGGATAACCCACCTTCGGCCACACGTACTCCACCTCGTTGAACAACTTCACGAGCATGTCATCCATCGTCAGCTCTGCCTCACCCTTCTGGGCACGCAGCTTGTTGATCATCGTCATGATGCCGCCCAGGTCGGCCATCATCGATCCCATCATACCGCCGGGCAATCCGCAGCCGAGCAGCAGGCTCGACATGTGCTTGTTCGCGGGATTGATGAAATAGCCCAGCCAGTCGTCGATGAACTCCTGCGTCAGCGTACGGGCCTGCATATAGGCGTTCATATTCAGGTCTGCCACTTCGAAGCCCTCGTTCTTCAGCATCGACTGCACGGAGATGATGTCCGGATGCACCTTACCCCAGCTGAGCGGCTCGATGGCGGTGTCAATCACGTCGGCACCGTTGTTACACACCTCGAGGATCGAGGCCATCGACAGGCCGGGGCCAGAGTGACCGTGATACTGCACGATGATGTCGGGGTGCTTCGTCTTGATGGCCTTCGTCAGGGCACCCAGCATAGCGGGCTGACCGATACCGGCCATATCCTTCAGACAGATTTCCTCCGCTCCGGCAGCAATCACCTCCTCGGCAATCCTTGAGTAATACTCCACGGTATGCACGGGACTCGTCGTGATGCAGAGCGTGGCCTGTGGCGTCATGCCACCCTCCTTCGCCCACTTGATGCTGGGGATGATGTTACGCGTGTCGTTCAGTCCGCAGAAGATACGGGTGATATCGACTCCCTGCGCGTGTTTCACCTTATACATCAGCGCACGCACGTCGTCGGGCACGGGATACATTCTCAGGGCATTCAGACCGCGGTCAAGCATGTGTGTCTTGATGCCCACCTCGTTGAAGGGCTTACAGAAGGCCCTCACGGCGAGGTTCGGGTTCTCGCCCGCCATCAGGTTCACCTGCTCAAAGGCGCCGCCATTGGTTTCCACTCGGGCGAAACAGCCCATATCGATGATCACCGGGGCAATGCGCTCCAACTGGTCCTTGCGGGGCTGGAACTTGCCTGAACTCTGCCACATGTCCCGATAGACGAGACTAAACTGGATTTTTTTCTTCATATATGCTTCTCTTGTCAGTTATATACTTACAAACTGCAAAAGTAGTCATTTTATTTCATACACAAGCACATTCCCCGCACTTTTTTTGATTATTTATGATTGGGAACGTTATTTTAGGAATAATCCCTGATGTCTCTGAGAAACTTCCCTACTTTCTCAGACTCCTATCCATTATGTCTCAGACTTATCTCCCACCTCCCGCACAGTTACGTTCGTAACGTTCGTTGCGTTCGTAACGTTCGCGCCTTCTTTCCGAACTTTCACAATTTAGAAGAAAGAGTTTAAATATAGTTTATAAATTAATATATTATATTATATATTATAATATATAATATAATATATTAATTAATTACCTTACTTCCTATTCTCATATTCTCTCCAGCATTCATCACAAACATATGCGAACGCAACGAACGTTACGAACATTACGAACGCAAAGGGGCAGTATGGATTTGTTTAAAAAAACTTATAGAACTAGTTTTCGTTTGCATATAT
>JAEEGH010011735.1_pt1 | contig 19813 bp, 16 predicted proteins | sample 9134181 | NCBI WGS metagenome assembly JAEEGH01 (sample SAMN16246544, study PRJNA631951) | gut metagenome | biome: gut microbiome; feature: rumen; material: DP-attached | host: Bos | place: Iran: Karaj | collected 2018-10 | reverse complement strand
AGGTGCCGGGTTTCGCGGTGAGCGAATACCATACGCCTTCGAAGTACATCGAGAAGTTGTGCAGACCGGTCGGTCTGTACGTCTCTCCACCCTTGTTCTCCACGATGAAATCTTTCTGCAGGGCTTCGAAGAACTGCTTGCCCGTCAGGCCGTTCAGGTCTTTGACCACGCGGTTGTAGTCGATGATCTTGAGCTGGTTGTCGGGGAAGCACACGGCCATGAAGTAGTTGTACTCTTCGTTGCCGGTGTGGTTCGGGTTCTTCGCGCGGCGTTCGGCGCCCACGCGGGCGGCCGCCGCGGTGCGGTGGTGGCCGTCGGCCACGTAGAAGGCCGGAATCGAGGCGAAGATCTCGGTGATGCGGTCGATGTCTTTCTGGTCGTCGATCACCCAGAGTTTGTGGCCGAAGCCGTCTTCATCGGCGATGAAGTCGTATTCGGGCACGCGGGCGATGTAACGGAACATAATGGCGTCGATCTCGGCGTTGTCGGGGTAGGCGAAGAACACCGGCTCGATGTTCGCGCTCTGGATCTGGACGTGGACCATGCGGTCGTCTTCCTTCTCCTTGCGGGTGAGCTCGTGTTTCTTGATGGCGCCCGTGGCGTAGTCGTCGGTGTTGGCGCAGAGGATGATGCCGTACTGGGTGCGGCCTTCCATCGTCTGGGCGTACACGTAGTAGTACTCCTTGTCGTCCTGCTTCAGCCAGCCGCGCTCCTGCCATTTCTTGAAGTTCTCGACGGCCTTGTCGTAGGTGCGCTGCTCGTGCTCGCCGGCGATCGGGTCGAAATCGATCTCGGGCTTCGTGATGTGGAGCAGGGATTTCTCGCCGGCCTCGGCCTTGGCCTCGACGGAGTTCATCACGTCGTAGGGGCGGGCGGAGACTTCTTTGGCGATGGCCTTCGGCGGCCGGATGGCGGCGAACGGTTTAACCTTTACCATAGCGTCTTATTTGTTGAGTTGGAAGGTGCGGTCGCCGGTGGCGAAGAACTTGCAGATCTGGTTCGCGGCGGCCAGGCCGGCGTTGATGTTGGCTTCGGCGGTCTCGGCACCCATCTTCTTGGGCGTGCCGAAATAGCGCTTGCCAAACTTCTCGGCGAACTCGGCGGCGCGTTCGGGGGCGACGTCGGCGACGTAGCGGAGGTCTTCACGCTCGGTCATCAGGTCGAAGAGTTCGGCTTCGTTGATGACTTCCTTGCGGGCGGTGTTGATCAGGCAGCCACCCTTGGGCATGCGTCCCACGAGGTTGCGGCCGATGGAACCCTTGGTCTCCGGCGTAGCCGGGATGTGCAGCGACACGAAGTCGGAGTTCTCATAGAGCGCTTCCAGGCTCGGGGCGACTTTCGCACCGGTGGCTTCGATCTTCTCGTTGGGGAGATAGGGGTCGAAGGCGATGACGTTCATGCCGAAGCCCATGGCGAGCTTGCCCACGAGGCGGCCGACGTTGCCGTAGGCCTGGATGCCGAGGGTCTTGCCCTTGAGCTCACTGCCGGTGCCCGGAGTGAACTGGTTGCGGTTCATATAGATCATCAGGCCGAGGGCGAGTTCCGCCACGGCGTTGGAGTTCTGGCCCGGGGTGTTCATCGCGACCACGTTGTGGGCGGTGCAGGCGGCCAGGTCGAGGTTGTCGAAACCGGCGCCGGCACGCACGACGATCTTCAGGTTTTTGGCGGCCTCCACCACGGCGGCGGTCACCTTGTCGGAGCGGACGATCAGGGCGTCGGCGTCGGCGACGGCGGCGACGAGTTCGGCTTCACCGGGATATTTTTCGAGGAGGGCGAGGGTGTGACCGTTCACTTCGGCGATCTTGCGGATGCCGTCGACGGCAGCTTTCGCGAAAGGTTTCTGCGTAGCGACTAAGATCTTCATGGCAGGCCTATTTGTGGAGTTTCTCGAATTCCTGCATGCAGGCGATCAGGGCCTGGACGGCCTCTTTCGGGCAGGCGTTGTAGAGGGAGGCGCGGAAGCCGCCGACACTGCGGTGGCCCTTGATGCCGACCATGCCGCGTTCCTTGGCGAAGGCCAGGAACTCGTCCTGCAGGTTCTCGTAACCCGGAGCCATCACGAAGCAGACGTTCATGATCGAACGGTCTTCCTTCGCAGCGGTGCCCACGAAGAGCGGGTTGCGGTCGATTTCATCGTAGAGCAGCTGGGCTTTCTCGACATTGAGCTTGTGGATGGCTTCGACGCCGCCGATTCCCTTGAGCCACTTCAGGGTCTCGGTCATCACGAAGATCGGGAACACCGGCGGGGTGTTGAACATCGACTCTTTCTCGATGTGCGTGCGGTAGTCGATCATCGTCGGGAGGTAGCGGGTCACCTTGCCGAGGATGTCCTTGCGGATGATGGCGAAGATCACGCCGGCGGGGCCCACGTTCTTCTGTGCGCCGCCGTAGATGAGGGCGTACTTCGTGACATCGACCGGACGGCTCATGATGTCGGATGACATATCGGCCACGAGGTTCACCGGGCAGTCCATGTCGTATTTGATCTCCGTGCCGTAAATCGTGTTGTTGGTGGTGATGTGGAAGTAGTCGAGGTCGGTCGGGATCTCATAGCCCTTCGGGATGTAGCTGTAGGTCTTGTCGGCAGAGGAGGCGATGCAGACCGCGTTGCCGATGCCCTTGGCTTCCTTGAGCGCCTTCTTGGCCCAGACACCCGTCTCCAGGTAGCCGGCCTTGTTCTCGAGGAGGTTCATCGCCACATAGAGGAACTGGAGCGAAGCGCCGCCGCCGAGGAAGACCACTTCATAGTTGTCGGGAATGTTGAGGAGCTCTTTCCAGAGTGCGCGGCACTCGTTCATCGTCTCCTCCCATTCCTTCGAACGGTGAGACACAGATATGACCGGCATGCCGGTACCTTTGAAATCTTGCAATGCTGCAATCGCTGCGTCGATTGCCTGCTGGGGCAACACGCAGGGCCCTGCGTTGAAATTGTAAGCTTTTTTCATAAAATATTGTAGTGTTTAATGGTGTTTCTGCAAAAAAACTTAACCGTAATCCGCAAATGTAATCAATTTATTTGACAAAACGCCAATTGTTTGCGAAAGTCTTCGATTTGTGTCAGGCGCACCCGGACCTCGAGGGTGCAGTCCAGGTCGAACGACTGTTTCAAGGGGGTGATTCCCATCTCTTTGAGGACCTTCATCACGTCGTTCATCTGCAGATAACCGAACTTCACGGTGAAGTGCTCGCCCGCTATTTTTTCAATGACGGTGGCGTTGGCCAGCGCGTCCTGCGTGGCTGTCTTGTAGGCCCGGATCAGGCCGGGTACGCCGAGTTTCACTCCGCCGAAATAGCGGACCACTACCACCAGGATATCGCTCAGTTCCTGGCTCAGCAGTTGTCCGTGGATGGGCCGGCCAGCCGTAGACGAGGGTTCTCCGTCATCGTTCATCCTGAACGGTTCGCCCGACAGGCCGAGCCGCCAGGCATAGCAATGGTGCCGGGCGTCGAAGTATTCCTTGCGGAGCGAGGCAAGGATCTGCTTGATCTCCTCTTCCGTCTCGACCGGGTAGGCGAAGGCCAGGAACTTGCTTCCGAGCTCCTTGTAAATGCCTTTGGAGGGGGCGGAAATGGACTTATAAGTGTCAGAAGTTGCAATCATCGGGTAAAAGTAAGCAAAAAATTGTTAAATTTGTGTTATGGTATATCAATTCAGGGCAACGATCCCCGAAAGCAAGATATTCTTTCGGGTCTATGAAATAAAGGGCGATATGTCGCTCTTCAAACTCAACAATTTCCTTGTTGACGATCTGGGCTTCTCGCCCGACCAGATGGTCCTGTTCGAGGGCTATGACGCCGCCGGTGCGCTTTGCAGCGAATACGGTCTTTTCGACCTGGGCGACGGCGCGATGGACACCGTGACCGTCGAAAAAGTGATTGCCCGTGGCGAAACGGAGCTGCACTACCTGTTCGATATGCGCAACGACCGCTTCATCCGCCTCGTGCTCGAAGGGGAATCGGGTTATGTCGCGATGCGCGCCTATCCTTTCCTGGTTGCCGAGAACGGACAGAACCCCGACCAGTTCCGGGCCCGTTTCGAAGAAGCCCCCGCTGTTCCCAAACTTCACCCGTTCCGGGATGCATCGAAACTGGCGGACCTGGACGACGAAATGGACGACGAGGACCTCGATGACGATGAAGACGACGAGGACGACGACAAGATCTTCGACGGAGAGGAACTTTACGACGAGGACGAAGGAAAAGAATAATCCCGGCTGAATGCCCACGCTGCAAATCATATTGGGACCGACTGCGGTCGGGAAGACGGACTATGCCATTGCGGCGGCCCTCCGGGCCGGTTCGCCGGTCGTCTCTTGTGATTCGCGGCAGGTATACCGGGAGATGCGCATCGGGACGGCCCGTCCTTCCGAAGCGCATCTGGCGGCAGTCCGGCATTTTTTCATCGCCGACCGCAGCATCACCGAGCCTCTCTCGGCCGGTCAGTACGAGATCGAGGCGCTGGCGTTGCTGGAGCGGCTGTTCCAAGACCATGAAACCGTGGTGATGGCCGGTGGATCGGGTCTCTACATCGACGCGCTCTGCAACGGGCTCGACGATTTTCCCGAGGCCGATCCGGCGCTCCGGGCGGAGCTCTCCCGCAGGTTGCTGGAGGAAGGTGTCGCTGCCCTGCGCGCGGAACTCCGCATCCTCGACCCCGAGACCTATGCCGTCATCGACCCGGCCAATGGCCAGCGTATCGTCCGTGCATTGGAGGTAACCATTGCCACCGGCCGGAAATATTCCTCGTTCAAGACGAATCCGGCAAAGGAGCGTCCGTTCTCGATCGAGAAAACCGGTCTGCGCCGTTCCCGCCCCGAACTGTATGCCCGTATCGACGCACGGGTGGATGCGATGATGGAAGAAGGCTTGCTGGACGAGGTGCGGGGGCTTCTTCCATATCGTAATCTTCCAGCGCTTAACACTGTGGGATACAAGGAGTTGTTCGATTATCTCGACGGGCGTTTCGACCTGACGGAAGCGGTCCGGCTGATCAAGCGTAATTCGCGGCACTATGCCAAAAAGCAGCTTACCTGGTGGGCCCGCGATCCGTCGATCCGCTGGATCGACCTGTAGCCGGCGGCTGCACGAAAAAACTGGCACGATTTTTCCTTTTTCCGCTGTTAGCTTTCAATGAGCTACAGAAACAACCATATTATCATGAAAAGATTCATAAAAGTGGTACTGATGCTTTGCATCGCAATGATGTGTACTACCTCGTTTGAGGCACAAGGCCAGAATCGTCGTTCCGGCGGTGGGTCATCCCATTCGTCGCCACGGACGGAACACCGCGCCCCCTCCGGGCACAGCGGGCCGAGTACGAAGATGTCGGCGCCCCGCAGCAATAACCATGGCCCGGCAGTCAGCCGGAGCCATAGCGGCTCTGTCAGCCGCAGTCACAGCGCTCCCCAGATGAACCGCAACCGCGCTCCGCAAGCTAACCGCGCTCCGCAGGTGAACCGCGCCCCGCAGGTGAACCGCAACCACAGCGGCAACATCGCCCGCAGCAGCCGTCCTGCTGACCGTCCGTCCGTCCGGTCGAACGCCCGTCCGACAAACCGGCCGAACGTCACCCGTGCGCCCCGCAGTTCAAACCACGGCTCCGCCGTCACCCGTGAGCCCCGCGGCCGCGGCGAGATGACCCGCGCGCCCCGTCCGAACCACAGTTCCGCGATTGCCCGCAACCACCGTCCCGGCGGCCACGGTCCGGCTGTCGTCCATCGCGCACCGCGCCACCGTGCGCCTGTCTATTCGCGCCCGTACCTGGAGCCGCGCCATCGTCCGATTCCGTACCATCACCATGGCTACCATTATTTCGGCCATCGGATCCACACCCTGCCGATCGGCTACCGGTTGGTCCGGGTCGGCTACCGCGACTACTACTTTTATGACGGCATCTATTACCGTCCGTACTGGGACGGTGGCTACTATGTATGCCGCCCGCCGCTGGGAACCCGCATCGCCACCGCGATGTTCGATATGGCGCTGACCGCCATCACGATCAACACCATCCGCAACGAAATCGAGCGGGCGCGGCTCGCTGCCGAGCTTTCGAGCATCTATGCTGCGCAGAATGCCAATTACACGCTCCGCACCAGCGACGATTACTACAACACGAACCTGGTGAACCAGGCCGGTCAGAATTACTACTATCAGGACGGCGTCTTCTATACCCTGGCGAACGGCGAATATGCTGTGATCGAGGCCCCGATCGGCGCAATTGTCGACGAGATTCCCGAAGACTACGATGAAATCGAAATGGGTGGCAAGACCTACTACCAGGTGGAAGACGTGCTTTACAAGCCGACCATCATTGGTGGCAAGCTCCGTTTCGAAGTGGCCTGCAATCTGTAGGCTGGCGTTCTCCCGGGCTTGACCATCTCTCAATTCGCCAACTTGGCGCAAGGATATCGGCCTCTCACGCAATGAGGGGCCGATTGTTTTGCGCCTGAGGCCGTAATCGGGGGTTGGCGCAAGCGCATCCCCGTGCAATGCCTCTGGGGGGGCGTCGTCTTTGCGCCTATTTGGCGAAAACCCCACGAAAAAGGCCGATCCTTATAGACCGGCCTTCTTCAATCTTCAAACACGACTTTCGCGGCCATGAAAGATCCGTCGTCGCTGAAATCAATGATCAGGGAGTACATATCGAGTCCCATGATCAGAAATGGAGGAGACATTAGGAAATAGTAAAGTCGGGTATCCCCCGGCTCATACCGAATTCCAAAGTAATCCTCATTCCCCAGCAATTCAACGGTCTCCTCGATGGAGGGCTTTTCAGACTCAAGTTTTTCGACCAGGGATTCAGACATATAATACCGGACCCGCTCAAAGGGCCAGTGATCATGGTTCCAAAACCATTGATTGAACGGAACCTGTTTCCCGAGCGTAGGCACATGCGCCCCTATGATGCAGATAACCGCCATCGCCAGCAGCCCGATCCCGATGTACTTTGCGGTCCGTTTCATACCCCTCCGTATTTGATATCCATCAACTTCCATTTGTTTTCTTCGCAGGAATAGATGTAGACAAATTGTCCCCAATCACTCAGTGCTATGCTGAGTGTCTTTCTGTTCAGAAGTCTGACGTATTTTTTCGAAATAGTGATCTTGAGAAGATTGTTAACTAATTCAAAGGACACGAACAATGCAGGGATGTTTTTCTTCAATTGCTTTTTCAAGGGATTGGAATAACTCCAGAAACAATCCGTTGAAAAGAATGCGATACTCGTAAATCGGGAGTATGGAAAGTCTGAGGGTAAACCGTCTTTACAAACAACCACATTGCCTTCTCCGGGAGAAAGATCCAGGGCATGAACAGAATAAGATTGCAGACAATCAATGATCATCGTGTTCAATTGATTGGTGTCCTGCCCAAAAACAGGGCAAGATGTCAAAACGAATAGAAGAGATATAAATAACTTCCTCATATACGGTTAACCCTTTAATTCCATCAAAGTTACGGAGAATACCTCACATTCCATCCACAAATAAACCCTGAAACGTGGACGGACGTCGAAAAAAAGACGGTCCGTCCACATTTTTGCCCCAAAACGTGGATGGCGGATAAAAAACAGAAGGCCGATCCTGACGGACCGACCTTTTTTCTTTGCCATGCCCGGCTTGACCGGGCATCTTTTTCTTTACTTCTTCTTTTCTTCCACGACAGGCTCGACGTACGGTTTGACCGATTTGAGCTCCACCTTGAAGGTAAGGGCTTCGTTCGGACGGATGTCGGCGCTGGCGCCACGCTCGCCATAAGCCAGTTCGGCCGGGATGTACAGCATGATTTCGCCGCCTTCGCCCACATACTGGAGACCTTCCGTCCAGCCCGGGATCACGTTGCCGAGCGGGAATGTGGTGGTCTGGTCGCGCTCATAGGAGGAGTCGAACACTTTGCCGTCGAGGTTGGTGCCTTCATAGTGAACTTCCACGGTATCCTTCGCGGACGGTTTGATGCCTTCGCCCTCGCGGACGACCTTGTAGAGGAGGCCGGATTCGGTCTTCACGACACCCTCTTCTTTCTCTTTGGCGGCGAGCATGCTCTCGCTGCGCTTCGTCATTTCCTCGCCGACGGCCTGGGAACGTTTCTCCATGAAGCCGTTGACGATCTGCTGGAACTGCATATAGTCGATTTCCACATCGTTGTTCGCAGCCTGGATGCCTTTGATGATCTGGTTGACGCTAAGCGGACCGAAGTCGCTTTGCTTGAGGTTCATGCCGAAAGAATAGCCGAGCATATAGCTTACGGAGTCGACATCCGCCTTGGAGATGCTTGCGGGTTGTTTACCATCGGTGGTTTTCCGGTCGCAGGAGCTGAGCACCACAGCCCCGGACAAGCAGATAACTGCAATAAAGAGAATCTTTTTCATATAATTATAATTGTATCGTTTCTTTCGAAGCGCAAATATAACAAAAGTTGGAAAAATTCGTCCGAAACCGTGGCAAATCCGTTTTTTTTTCTTAACTTAGTGGTATGAACATTACCTCGGAAGACCTTCACAACAAATTGCGGGAATTTTTCGGCTGGGACGCCTTCAAGGGGAATCAGGAAGATATCATCATGCACCTGATCGCCGGGAACGACGTTTTCGTGCTGATGCCCACCGGCGGCGGCAAGTCGCTCTGCTATCAGCTGCCCGCCCTCTGCCTGGAGGGAACGGCCATCGTCATTTCCCCGCTGATCGCGCTGATGAAGAATCAGGTCGATGTCATCCGCGGTTTCATCCAGAACAAGGAGGGCATCGCGCATTTCCTGAACTCTTCGCTCAACAAGGCCCAGATCGCGGAAGTGCGGGCGGACCTCCTCTCCGGAATCACGAAATTGCTCTATGTGGCACCCGAATCGCTGACGAAAGAAGAGAACATCCAGCTTCTTAAACAGCTGAAGATATCTTTCTATGCCATCGACGAAGCCCACTGCATCTCTGAGTGGGGCCACGATTTCCGTCCGGAATACCGCCGCATCCGGGAGATCATCGGCCAGATCCAGAAGGCTCCCATCATTGCGCTGACAGCCACCGCCACCCCGAAGGTCCAGTCCGACATCCAGAAGAACCTGGGCATGCAGAACGCCAAGGTTTTCAAGGATTCGTTCAACCGCGAGAACCTCTACTATGAGATCCGCGACAAGTCCAACCCCAAGCGCGACATCATCAAGTTCATCAAGGAGAACGCCGGCAAGAGCGGCATCATCTATTGCCTCAGCCGCAAAAAGGTCGAGGAGATCGCCCAGTTGCTGAACGTCAACGGCATCAAGGCGCTCCCTTACCACGCGGGCATGGATGCCGTCACGCGCGCCCACAACCAGGACGCCTTCCTGATGGAAGAGGTCGATGTGATCGTGGCCACCATCGCCTTCGGCATGGGCATCGACAAGCCCGACGTCCGTTTCGTAATCCACTACGACATTCCCAAGAGTCTGGAGGGATACTACCAGGAGACGGGGCGCTCCGGACGCGACGGGCGCGAAGGCCAGTGCATCGCTTTCTACAGCTACAAGGATATCCAGCGGCTTGAAAAATTCATGCAGGGCAAACCCGTTTCCGAACAGGAGATCGGCAAGCAGCTGCTGATGGAAACGGTATCTTACGCCGAGTCCAACCAGTGCCGCCGCAAGATCCTGCTCAACTATTTCGGAGAAGATTACCCGCAGGACAACTGCGGGATGTGCGACAACTGCCTCTATCCGAAAAAACAGTTCGACGGACAAGAGGAGATGTGCGTGGTCATCGAACTGATCCTCTCCCTCAAGGAGGCCTTCAAGGCCGACCACTTGGCGGGCATTCTCGCAGGTACGGCCAACTCCATCATCAAGTCGTACAACCACCACCATCACGAACTGTTCGGCTACGGCCGCGACCGCGGAGCCCGTTTCTGGAGCGCCGTGATCCGCCAGGGTCTGGTCCTGCATCTGCTCGACAAGGACATCGAGCGCTACGGCCTGATCACGGTCACGCCGGCGGGACGCAAGTTCTATGAGAATCCGTATCCGCTGATGCTCACCGAAGACCGCGAATTCGTGGACGGCGAGGATGACGATGACGACGAACCGGTGGTGGGCGCCGGCAAGCACGGCCAGAACGCCGGCGGCGGCGGTGACCAGGCGCTCCTGGCGATGCTCAAGGACCTGCGGAAAGACCTTTCCCGCAAACTCGAACTTCCGGCCTGGGTCATCGTTTCCGACCCGAGCCTGGAAGACATGTCCATCCAGTACCCGGTCACCCTCGAGGAACTCAAATCCTGCCAGGGCATGGGAGAAGGCAAGACGCGCAAGTTCGGCCAGCCTTTCGTGGACCTGATCGCCAAATATGTGGAGGAGAACGACATCATCCGTCCCGACGACTTTGTGGTCAAATCGGTCGTCAACCGCTCGGCCAACAAGGTTTTCATCATCCAGAGCATCGACCGCAAGCTGCCGTTCGAAGACATCGCCCGCACCAAGGACATGGATTCCGACGAACTCCTCGACGAGATCGAATCGATCATCAGCTCGGGCACCCGCCTGAACATCGACTACTACATCCGCCAGACCATCGACGACGACAAGGTCGACGACATCTACGATTACTTCAAGGAAGAGGCCGACAGCGACTCGGTCGTCGAGGCAATGAAAGAACTCGGACCAGACTACTCCGAGGAAGAAGTACGTCTGGTCCGGATCAAGTTCCTCTCGGAGGTCGGCAACTAGCGGAACGGTTAGCCCCTCCATCCGGGGCACAAAAGAACCATCCACGTTTTGGGGCAAAAATGAGGACGGACCGTCTTTATTTCGACGTCCGTCCTCATTTTAGGGCTTATTTGTGGATGGGGTGCTCCTTGCAAAGCCGGGGGCGGCCCCAGGCTATCCGCAATAGTAATACTTTTTCACCAGCGCGGCCATTTTCTTGGGGTCGTTGGTGGCGTCGTGGCGGATGTGCTGGTCCTTGAAGGCGCGGAGGCGTTCGATGGTGCCGTCGATCATGGCGGGGGAGAAGATGCCGTCCTTTTCGTAGAGGGCGCGGTTCTTCTCGAGGCAGTCGGCCGATTCGTGGCAGGAGGCGGGGAGCTGTTCGAGGGAGTTGAGGAGCTTCTCGTTCTTCTTGTCGTGGATGTTCACGTCGACGTAGGTCCGGTCAGCGACTTCGAGGGCGTCGGGCATTTCAAAGCCGGTGCGGGCGGCAGTCACCAGGCCGGCGAGCATATTGTAGATGTCGGCGCTGCCGTCGCCGGAACGCATCTCCACGGTCTGCTTGTCGGGGATCACGAAATCGTTGGGATCTTCGAGCGGGTTGGCAATGGCGCTCATGCTGTGGTCGACGCTCCAGCCCAGCGGTACGCGCACGAGCACCGAGCGGTTGCGGTCGCCCCAGCAGACGCTGGTGGGCGCTTCCTGGTGCGGTACGAGGCGGAAGTAGGAGGTGGGGTTCGTGTTGCCGAAGGCCGTGAGCGAGGAGGCAAACTTCATATAGCCGGCGATGGCGCGGCGGGCGTCGTCGGAGAGGGAGCCGTCCTTGATCATCACGGAGCGGTCGCCCTTCATCATCCGGGTGTGGAAGTGCAGGCCGCTGCCGGCCTTGCCGGTGGTGATCTTCGGGGCGAAGGTCACGTCGATGCCGTACTGGTAGGCCAGCGAGCGGAGGATCCATTTAGCCATCATCAGCTGGTCGGCCGCCGATTCCACAGGGTTGACGAGGAATTCGATCTCGTTCTGCTCGTAGATCTTTCCGTCGAGGGTGAAGTTGCCCACTTCGCAGTGGCCGTACTTGATCTGGCCGCCCACTTCGGCGATGGCGCGGATGGCGTCTGCCCGGAAGCTCTCGAACTTGGCGAAGGGCGTGGATTCGTGGTAGCCGTGCTGGTCTTCGGCGGGGAACATGCCGTCGTCGCTGTCGACCAGATAGAATTCGAGTTCACCCATCGCCTCGAAGGTGTAGCCCGTCCGCTCCCGGAAGGCCTTGTGGGCCTTGCGGAGGGTGAATTCGGGCGCGCTTTCGAGCGGCAGACCGTCTTTCGTGAAATAGCTGCAGAGGAAGCCGACCGTGGGGATTTCCTGGAACGGATCGACATAGGCCGTGCTGAAACGGGGAATCACATAAAGGTCGCTGCTGTCGGCGGCAATGTAGGGGAAAAGGCTGGAGCCGTCCACGCGCTCGCCGTAGGAGAGGATGGTGTCGAGATACTGCCGGTTCGTGACCGGGAAGTTCAGCGTCTTGAGCCGCCCGTCGGCCGCCACGTAGCGGAAGTTGACAATGCGGACCTCGTGCTTGACGATGTAGTCCGTCAGGTCTTTTTTCGTGAAGGCTGCCGGCTCCTTGCCAATGGCCTGCACCAGTGGATTGATGTTATAGTCGCAAAAAGAATTCATATTATTATAAATTAAATGAGTTTCGGACTTCAAAGTTAAGAAATGATAGAATAAAAAACTAGATTCCCGGCTTGATTCTTGCAGCGCCGGGATTCATCATTTCTTCTTTCTATGAAATTCATCAATTCCTTCGCCTTGAAGATTGTGTTGGTGGGCATCCTTGCGCTCGCCATGTTGATTCCGCTCCAGATGATCAGCGGGCTGGTCAGAGAACGTCAGAATAACGCCGACGAGACTGTCCGGGCCATTTCAGATGAATGGAGCCGGGCACAGACCCTTGCCGGCCCGCGGCTGGTTTTTGAATATGAGGTCACGGAAAAAGATGCGGCCGGAAAAACACAGGTCCGGAAGATTACCCGGAAAATCTATCCTGATCACCTGAAAGTGGATGCCGACATCGCCACCCAATTGCTCCACAGGTCTATCTATGACGTGATGGTCTATCGTTCCGACCTGGCATTGGCAGGCGATTTCGTCATTCCGGAAGACTTGACGGTCCAGGATGCCCGCGTCCAGCTGGAGATGGAACTTTCGGATCTTCGCGGGATCGAGGGCGAAGCGGGTTTCACCGTGGCGGGCGAGCCGTACCGGTTCACCGACAGCCGCGACGCCGTGCTGGTCAAGGAATTGAAGATTGCCTGCGAGAAAGGGAAGGAAGCCGACATCCCCTTTGCGATGAACCTGCGCGTGAAAGGATCCAAATCCATGTCCTTCAAACCGGTAGGCGGGATTACGGAAGTGACGGTGCAAGGCGACTGCCCGACCCCGTCCTTCAAGGGCGATTTCCTCCCTGCGGAACGGGAGATCCGTGACGACGGATTCTCGGCCCGATGGATCGTGTCGCAAATCAACCGGGGTGGCCCGGAAGAGTCCGCTTTCCAGGTCGACCTGCTCCAGAAGGTCACGCAGTACCAGCAGGCGACCCGTACGCTGAAATACGGCCTCCTCATCATCGCGCTGGTCTTCATCGCCGGACTGATCGTGGAGTTGGTGGGCAAGCGAGAGATCAACATCATCCAATACCTGGTCATCGGACTTTCGCTCGTCCTCTTCTATGCGCTGGTCCTGTCCTTCTCCGAATTCATGTCCTTCGGCATCGCCTACGCCCTTGCCGCCGCGATGACGACCCTCGCGCTGCTGGGCTATTTCCGCGGCATCCTCAAGGACCGGTCGGCCTATCTCCTCGTGGCACTGGTCGCCCTGGCCTACATCGTCAGCTACGTCCTGCTCCAGATGGAAACCTACGCCCTCCTCACCGGTTCCCTGATCCTCTTCCTCCTCCTGGCCGTCGTCATGTATTTCACCCGGAATCTCAATAAAAAGGAAGAGCCCCAGCCGGAATAATATGCGCTGCTTCCTAGCGAGCGACGCAGATGAGGGTGCCGCTTGGTTTGCGTCGCCCGCGGGTTTTGGCTCGGAATTGCGGTTTTCCTCCAGCGGCGCAAACGAGATGGATGATTCGTCGGCGTCGCTGACGGGAAATGGGATTGGGAGCAGACAAATGCACTTGAAGAACCCCACACTCCTTCTTGTCGTACTACGTGTCGATTTTTAAGGTACCTTTGTGGCTGAACAATAAACGGCTGGACGATGAAGAATAACATCCGGGTAGAGCGGGCGAGGGTCCGTATGTCGCAGCAGGAACTGGCCGGGAAGGCCGGTGTTATCCGGCAGACTATCGCCGCCTTCGAAAAGGGGAGGTTCACTCCTTCCACCGTACTTGCGTTGAAGATTGCCAGCATTTTCAATCTTGCCTTCTTGCTTTTGTTCGCATTCTCTTGTGAATCATCAAACAACGATACATCCGAACAACTGCCGGTCGTTCGGGAAGCCTACATAGCCGACTGCCCGATTTCAGGAAGCGTTGCCAACAAGGACTACCACAAAGTCCTGCTTTTCCGGCCTGAGCAGGCTTGGAGCAAAGAAGAGCCTCTGGCAGTTTTTCGTGTGAAAAAAGGCCGGTTCTCCGGTACAGCCAAGATGGATACGACGTTGGTTTATGAACTCTTTTTCACGGTCCCCGGTTCCGGGAGGGCCGAAGGAAGGCCATTCGTTCCCACACAGACCGGTATCCAGGTCGTTTGCCCCGACGGGATGACAGGCGATATTCTCCTGCAGTCGGATTCTGAGGAGAATGCAAACTTGAACGGCTATGAGGAAATCAGCCGGAGCCTGCGGCCGGTCTCGAGCCCCATTTACCAGAAGTATAACCAGTTATCGAAAGAGGGACGCCTTTATAATGACGAAGTGGAGGCACTTCGTGCCGAAGAGAAAACCGCTTCCCGCGAAAGAGCAAACGAGATTTGGTTTCAGGTGGATAAGCTGAAGAATTTTGATGAGAGTTACTCTGAAGAAGGGCTTGTCGCAAAGAAAGAGCTGGATGCATTCAATGCGATGCGGGATAGCCTTCACTGGGCATATCTTGAGGCGTATCCTATGCTGAGTTCATTCTATGAGGTATGGCAAGGAATCAAAAATGCCCGTCAACAGGGAAAAGACTTTCAGCCCTGGCTGGATCTGTATGAGTCGCATTATGCCAAGCTATTCCCGGGACATCCTTATCATGCGATGATCCTCGGCTTGACAGGCAACAACGTAGGTGAAAAATTCCGCGATTTTACTTTGCCTGATGCTGAAGGAGTGGAGCACAGGTTCTCCGATCTGACAGACGGCAAGATGGCCATCGTTGATTTCTGGGCTTCCTGGTGCGGCAATTGCCGCATTCGCAGCAAGTCCCTCATACCAATCTATGAGAAATATGCTGGAAGAGACTTCACCATCGTCGGCGTCGCCAACGAATTTGGCAATGATGCCAAATGGCGCGCTGCCCTTAAACGGGACGGCTACCCCTGGCTCAATCTGATTTCTGTCGACGGCAGTTCCTATATCCAGTCCAATCACGGCAGAATCTTCCTCCTCGACCGGGACGGCACCATCTTAGCCATCGATCCTACCATAGAAGAGATAGAGGCAATGCTGAAATAGTATCAACTGTTTTTAGCGGTTGCTGCGCGGGCGTTTTTTCGTATCTTTGCGGCGAGCGCCCGTCATGGAAACCTTTAAGCGTATCTTGTCTTTTGCCCGGCCCTATGGCCGGAAGATTCCCGGCTACCTGCTGCTGGCGGTGCTGTCGGTGGTTTTCGGCATTGTGAACTATGCGCTGTTGGGACCACTGCTGAGCGTGCTGTTCGACAATCAGGAGGCGGTGGCCGCTGTGGCCAGACCCGATTTCGCGCCGACCGTTGATTACGCGACGGAGTGGTTCCGCTGGCTGCTTTCGTCGGTCATCCGCGACGGTGGGGTCATCCGGGGCCTTCTGCTGGTATGCGGGGCCCTCGTGGTGGCGTGCTTGCTCGCCAACGTATGCCGCTACCTGTCGCAGCGCATCGTTGTGGGCGTGGAGACGCGACTGATGCAGAATATCCGGGGTGCGCTCTTTTCCAAGATCCTTTCACTGCCTGTGGGCTGGTTTACCGCCCGTCGCAAAGGCGACGTGCTCTCGAGCATTTCGAACGACGTGGCGGAGGTACAGGGCTCCGTGGCGGGCAGTTTCCACGTGTTCCTGCGCGAGCCGCTGCTGGTGATCGGCTTTCTGGCGATGCTGATCTATATGTCGCCGCAGCTGACGCTGGTTTCGCTGGTCGCCCTTCCGGTGTCGGCTTTCATCGTGACGCGGATCACACGCAGACTCCGGGCCGGCAGCGTCGAGACGCAGCGCCTGATGGGACGCATCCTGAGCCATTTCGAAGAGGCCATATCCGGCTCGCGGATTATCAAGGCCTTCGGCGCACGCCGCTATGCGGAGCAATCATTCGATGCAGAGAACCGGAAGCACCGCGAGACACTCCGGCAGGTCCGCAACCGGCAGGAACTGGCTTCCCCGGTCTCGGAATTCCTCGGCATTTCGATTGCAGCTGGCGTGCTTTTCTATGGCGGATGGCTCAATTTCCACGGTAACCTGGGGATGACCTGGCAGCAGTTCATCGTCTATATCATGTTCTACTGGAAGGTGCTTGAGCCGGCCAAGACGATCGCCAAACAATATGCCCTTGTGCAGAAAGGACTCGTCTCCGCCGAGCGAATCTTCCATATTCTCGACGAGCCTTCGGGCATCCCCGACGGGGCGCTTCCCCTGACGGAATTCCGCGAGGCGGTGACTTTCGATCACGTGACTTTCGCCTATGAAGATACCGCGGTGCTCCGGGATGTCTGCCTGACCCTGCCCAAGGGAAAGACGGTTGCGGTCGTGGGCCCTTCCGGGGCCGGCAAATCCACGATGGCCGACCTGCTGCCGCGGTTCTACGACGTGCAGGAGGGCTGTATCCGGATCGACGGGACCGACATCCGTTCGCTCCGCCTGGGCGACCTGACGCGGCTGATGGGCATCGTCACGCAGGAGACCATTCTGTTCAACGACACGGTTTTCAACAACATCGCCTTCGGAATGCCTTCCGTGACGCGGGAACAGGTGGCTGCGGCGGCACGCGTGGCCAATGCCGACGGTTTTATCGAGGCGCTTCCACAGGGCTACGACACCAATATCGGCGACCGGGGCGCGAAGCTCTCCGGCGGTCAGCGCCAGCGCATCGCCATCGCCCGCGCCGTGCTCAAGAACCCGCCCATCCTCATCCTGGACGAGGCCACGAGCGCCCTCGATACGGAGAGCGAGCGGCTGGTGCAGGATGCCCTTACCCGGCTTATGGGCGGCCGTACGTCGCTGGTGATCGCCCACCGCCTTTCGACTGTCCGCGGCGCCGACGAGATCTATGTCTTGCAGGACGGATGCGTGGTGGAACACGGCAACCATAAAGATTTGGTTGCAAATCACGGTCTTTATTCGCATCTTTGCAGTTTGCAGGATTTTTCATTATAATACTTATGGCAAAGAAACCTTCCAGAAAGCGGTCGTTCAACGTGGTTCTTGAAGAGAGTTTCAAGAAAAACTGGGACCGCCCGGCCCTGACCAATTATAATCAGAACACCCTTTACTATAAAGATGTCGCCCGGAAGATCGCCGAACTGCACCTCTTCTTCGAGGCCTGCGGGATCCAGCAGGGCGACCGGATCGCCTTGTGTTCGCGCAATCAGGCGAACTGGGGCGTGGTCTATTTGGCGGCGATGACCTACGGCGCCGTGGTCGTCCCTCTCCTGCACGAATTCCAGCCCGGCAACATCCGCCATCTGGTGATCCACTCCGAATCACGTATCCTCTTCGTGGGCGAGAACATCTGGACCAACCTGTCCGAACTCGACCTGCCCGGCGTGGAGACAGTGGTGGGGCTGTCCGACTTCAAGGTCGTTCGCTCCGTCAACGAGACGGCATCTGCCGTAATGGAGGATATGGAGAACCGGATGCAGGCCCGTTATCCGCAAGGATTCCGGAAAGAGGACATTGCGTATTATGTCGATTCGCCGGAAGAGATGGCGCTGATCAGTTATACTTCGGGAACCTCCGGATTCTCGAAAGGCGTGATGATCCCGTTCCGCGCCCTGAGCTCGAACGTGCAGTTCGCCCACGAGGCGGAGCCGCAGATGGACAACAATTCCCGGATGGTATCGATGCTGCCCACCGCACATATGTACGGAATGATCTTCGAGTTCCTTTTCGAGATGACCATCGGCGCCCAGGTGTTCTTCCTCACGCGGCTTCCCAGCCCGAAGGTGATCCTCGAAGCGATGGGTTCGGTCAAGCCCGACACGATCATCGCCGTGCCGATGATCATCGAGAAGATCTACAAGAATATGCTGGTTCCCTTCATCAGCAAGGCACGCATCAAACTGATGCTCAACCTGCCGGTGCTCGACAAGATGGTCAAGAACAAGTTCCGCGACAACCTCATCCAGGCCTTCGGCGGAAAATTCGGCGAGGTCATCATCGGCGGAGCTCCGTTCAACCGCGAGGCAGAGGCGTTCTTCAAGCGCATCAATTTCCCCTTCACCATCGGTTACGGGATGACGGAATGCGCGCCCATCATCACCTATGTCCACTGGGACAAGACCAAACTCTATTCCTGCGGCAAGGCGGCGCCCCGGATGCGCATCAAGATCGATTCCGACGATCCGAAGAAAATTCCGGGCGAAGTGCTGGTCAAGGGTGACAATGTGTTCCTCGGCTATTATAAGAACGAAATGGCCACGCGCGACGCCTTCGTGGACGGCTGGTTCCGGACCGGCGACATGGGCGTGATCGACGGCGACGGCTACCTTTATTTAAGAGGCCGCTGCAAGAGCATGATCCTGGGCCCTTCCGGACAGAATATCTATCCCGAGGAGATTGAAAGTATCCTCAACAATATGCCCTACGTGCAGGAGTCCCTCGTCATTGAGGACGATTTCAAGCTGGTGGGCCTGATCTATCCCGACTTCGAACAGGCGCAGGAAGACGGTCTCGACCGGGAACAGCTGCTGGCCAAACTGAAGGAAGGAATGCAGGTGACGAACCTTGAGCTGGACACGTATTGTAAGCTTCATTCGGTGGAGATCGTGGACCAGGAATTCGAGAAGACACCGAAGAGGAGCATCAAGCGTTATCTGTACCAGCGGGGCGTTAACAAACAGTAAAATGGAAAAAGAGACGAAATTCGACAGGAGCTACCTGGAGATGGCGGCCGTCTGGGCGAAGAACTCATATTGTACCCGCCGGCAGGTGGGCGCCATCCTGGTCAAGGACCGGATGATTATTTCGGACGGATACAACGGCACGCCGTCCGGCTTCGAGAACGTGTGTGAAGACGAAAACGGAGTGACCAAACCCTATGTCCTTCACGCGGAAGCCAACGCCATCACCAAGGTGGCCCGGAGCGGAAACAGCAGTGAAGGCGCGACGCTTTATATCACCGACTCTCCCTGTATGGAATGTGCCAAACTCATCATCCAGGCGGGAATCGCCCGGGTGGTGTACCGCAATGAATACCGGATTCTGGACGGCGTGGACCTGCTGCGCCGGGCAGGCATCCGTGTCGACAAGTTCGAATAGGCGATGGAATCCCGGACAAAGAATACACTGCGCGCCATCGGATGGTGGGTCGTGCTGGTGTTGCTGCTGGCCCTGTTGGTCGGTATGTGGCAGCGCAATAAACGGAATGTCGTACAGATTCCCAAGGGAGACTGGGCCAAGCTGATGCTGGTGCTCCAGAGCGTGGATCGCGATTATGTCGACAAGATCGACCAGCGTGCGGTGACCGAGCAGTTCCTTCCGGACCTGCTCGCCCGTCTGGATCCGCACTCGGTGTACCTGCCTCCCGTGGAGCTGAAAGCGGCCGAGGAAGATCTTCAGGGTGGTTTCGACGGGATCGGCATCCAGTTCACCGTGCCCAACGACACGGCGGTGGTGACCCAGGTGATCGCCGGCGGACCGTCGGAGAAGGCCGGCCTGCTTTCGGGCGACCGGGTGGTGCAGGTGGACGACCGGGTGATCGCCGGCGTCCAGATGCCGCCGGCTTCGATGGTGCTGCTGATGACGGGCCGCCGCGGC
>JAEEGH010011734.1_pt1 | contig 19813 bp, 9 predicted proteins | sample 9134181 | NCBI WGS metagenome assembly JAEEGH01 (sample SAMN16246544, study PRJNA631951) | gut metagenome | biome: gut microbiome; feature: rumen; material: DP-attached | host: Bos | place: Iran: Karaj | collected 2018-10 | reverse complement strand
GGCGGACTGGCTGAAAAGCCAGATCCTGACCTTGGACGCCCTCGGGAGCGACTTTGCCAACTTCCACCTCTTGTTTCTCCTGAACCTTTGTTCAGCCCTCGGATTCGACCCGGATCCGGCCCTCCTTGCCCCGTTCGCAGGGAGCCATCTGCGCAGCGTCGAAGCCTTGCTTCAAAGGCCTTTCCCGGAAGCCATGATGCTCCCGTTGAACGGTGCCGACCGCAACGAAATAGCCGAAAGCATCCTCAAATACATCGAGTTCCACACCGAATCCAAGGTGAACGTCCGTTCACTTGCGGTACTTAGAGAGATTTATGGGTGATGGTTCGGCGGCAGTGACGCTGTTGTCCCTCACCGACCAGAATTTTTCATAGGCTACTTGCCAAATCTTGTATTTGGCTGCAGCCTGCTCTCTGCCGGCAGCGTCGAACTCAACAAAGGTCTCGTAATCGTATTCCCAGTCGGAGCCCTCCGACAGTTTCATCACTCGTTTGTAGATACATTCCCGGGATGGTGCATTGAACCAACCGGAATAGCCGCTAGGGCCGGATCCCCGTGGACCGGTGCCATTCATCACACTTTCCTCTGAGCAGCGGTACATACCGAATTGATATACTCCGCCTCCCTCAAAGACACCAAGCCCTTCTTCGGAATAGCGGGAATCTTTCAGGAAGTGACTCCAGTGGACTGTTTCGGGATCCGAGCGCCAATCGATATTCAAACTGTAGCTTGTTCTATTGACCCATTCGTCCCATCCTGCTCTTTGGGACTCGGTGAAATATAGCCCTAACCCCATATACTCATCCCCAAGACGGCCTATGCCATGACCGCCCATTTCGTGAGCAACAACACAGCTGTCGCGACTATCACTTCGATCGAAGCAGTAGGCAAGAGCACCACTCTCGACAAAGGAATCGCAGAAGTCAGCGGCTCCGTAGTAGTTTTGATTTCTTAATACTACTATGAACAAAGGGTCGTCAGCCGTGGCATTCGTTTTATGAGCGTACTCAAGGGCGGCGGAATCAAAGCAGTCCATAGCGTTCCACTTCGTATCCTTGGTGAAAGCACGGACTGAATATGGGCTCATATAGAGGTTATTTTTTGACACGACGTTGACCTGATATACATTGAAGCGGTTGCGGAGAGACTTGTATGGTTCTAGCTTGAAGAAGTTGCTCACCTCTAACTGCAGGCGCTGCTCATATCTTCCTCCTGGCTCCAAATCACGATCGACATATCCGTCAGCGAGAAATACGAGATTCACACCGTGGCCGATAGTTGCCTGTTGGAGTACCACGACTTCCCCATCCCTGGAGTAGTCAGTAGATGAATAATAATGATCGGAAGGCAGTTTCCCTTCAGTCGTGAGGAATTGCAAAGCATATTTCCAATAGTCGGATTCCTGATACTCGATTATGCTGTTTTCAGGCACAATAATCAGTCCGGAGCTCTTCCACAACGTTCCTGCGATGTTTATTCCGTTATTGATAAGGGAACTCTCGTATGTAACAGAGTAATCATAGACTGGGTCATAGAAGTAATAATCCGGGTTCATAACCGGTAATGGTGGAACCAGAGGCTTCATTTCCAACCTTTTCAAAGGAGTATCATCAAAAATATGGAAGCCCATCTTCTTGACCGATTCCGGGATTACAAGTTCTGTCAGATATGGGCATTCTCCGAATGCCCCATCTTCGATAATCTCGACTCCTTCCGGTACCATAAACCGTCCAGCCAGGCCAGTTCTGGAAAATGCACGTGACCTTATACGGTTTACACCTGGCATATCTACCATTACAAGGCTTTCTTTGCCGGAAAAACACTCCCAACCTATCATAGTGACGGATTCCGGGAGCTGGACACTTTCCAAGTTGCCGGCTTCCTTGAAGATAGGGTATTCAGCGTAAGTTTCCCTATTGAATACGATGCGGCCCATTCCATCTTCGTACTCGTTGCTGGCGATACCCAAAGAAGCCATCACATCTGCACTGATGCCGATAGGTTCCCCGTCAGTGGTGGTGTACCAGATTTCGTTATCCGGAACGCGGATCTTGTACTCGAGGCCATTGTCGAGATTATCGAGTCTTCCCCAGATGGCGCGCTTGACGTTTACGGCTGCGTTGCTGCGTTTGACCGTCGATGTGCCATCACCTTTGAATAGCGTGATTTTGTATCCATTCTGGAGAGATACTGGCAATACCGCGATGTAATACCACGATCCTGTCTTGAAAGTGCTTCCGTCTGGTGGTGTGAGGGTGATGGATTTCTCGCCTTTTATTACTCCCTGTATCGATGGCTTTCCGTCCTCACCAAAGCCGACTCTTACGGTTCCGGCAATCTGTTCGCCATTATTGCCCTGGAATGTGACGGTTTTCACACCCTGCTCGGTTACACGGAACTTGATTCCGCCGCAGACGTTGTAGAAATGCAGTGAATAGTCTGTGGTTCTGGCAATGGAGACGAACAGGTCGTCCGCGAAAGTATCTGCATATGCGGCTTGCTGTGCCGGAAGGGTGATACTAACACTTTTTCCATAAAAGTCATTGTCTTCACGATACGGGTATACTGCCCATAGTGGTGCATCTTCCAGTAAGGAGAAACCAGGAATCGTGCCTTTGAATTCAACCGATCCGGCTTGTTTATCATTGGAAGAAACCAGTTTTACGGAATTGCCTACTCCATAGAACAGTGTTATTTCGTCCTTAGGAAGCCACTCTATTGCACCGTTATCCAGCAGGATGGTTCTAGTTGGGGCTTTGTCTCCGTTGGTGGCATAAAACGTCACGTCATCCGGATTGACAGGAGAGAGTTCTTCGGTCAGGTTGCAAGATGCCAGCATTCCCAGACAAATCGTCAATGCAAGAGGTATTCTTTTAATCATAAGTCGTCAGTGTTTAGTCCCAAGTTTCCTCTTCTGTACCCTCGTGTCCTCCAGGGATGTTGGAAGGAGCTACCGTAACTGTGCATGTGGCGGATTTCCCGCCGACCTTTGCAGTGATAATAGATTTGCCAGCCTTCACTGCCGTGACTTTCCCATTTGTGTCTACAGTAGCGACTTTAGTATCGGAACTCTCCCATATTACTGTCTTGTCAGTGGCGTCTGACGGGTTGACCGTAGCCACAAGCGTCTCAGAATTACCCTGAACGAGAGCTATTGACGCTTTGTTCAGTGTAACAGACGTCACAGGTACGGTAACAGTTACGGTACAGGTTGCCTGTTTATCTCCGGCCTTTGCAGTGATTGTGGCGGTGCCGCCGGCAACGGCCGTCACTTTACCGTTCTGGTCCACCGTGGCTACAGATGCATTCGAACTGCTCCAAGTGACCTTCTTATCTGTCGCATCATCCGGCTTAACCGTTGCCGTCAGTGTTTCAGATTGGCCCTTGATAAGAGCCAGTGTTGCCTTGTTTAGCGTAACAGATGTGACAGGAACCGTAACGGTTACCGCGCAAGTTGCCTGTTTGTCACCGATCTTCGCCGTAATCGTTGCGGAGCCACCGGCTACAGCGGTCACCTTGCCGTACTGGTCCACAGTAGCGACAGAAGAGTTCGAACTGCTCCAGGTGACCTTTTTGTCCGTTGCATCATCTGGCTTTACGGTAGCTGTCAAGGTCTCAGACTGCCCCTTGATAAGGGCAAGTTCTGACTTGTTCAGTGTAACGGAAGAGACAGGGACCGTTACCGTGACGGCACAAGTCGCCTGATTGTCTCCATTCTTCGCTATGATTGTCGCAGAACCTCCGGCGACCGCCGTGATCTTACCGTTCTGGTCAACGGTTGCAATGGCAGTATTCGAACTGCTCCAGGTAACCTTTTTATCTGTAGCGTCGTCCGGCTTTACGGTAGCCGTCAAGGTCTCAGACTGGCCCTTGATAAGAGCGAGTTCTGACTTGTTCAGGGTAAGAGATGAAACAGGGACAGTCACGGTCACGGCGCAAGTAGCCTGTTTGTCACCAGCCTTCGCAGTGATCGTTGCGGAGCCTCCGGCGACCGCAGTAACCTTACCGTTCTGGTCAACGGTTGCAATGGCAGTATTCGAACTGCTCCAGGTGACCTTCTTATCTGTCGCATCATCCGGCTTTACGGTAGCTGTCAGGGTCTCTGACTGACCCTTGATAAGAGCTAACGATGCCTTGTTGAGCGTAACAGACGAGACAGGAATGACCTTTTTGTTTACAACGACAGAGCAAGAAGCCGTCTTTCCTCCATCTGTTGTCTTGACTGTGATTGTGGCACTCCCTGCTAATCTGGCAATGACGACTCCAGAGGAAGATACTTCAGCAACAGACGGGGCACTTGATGACCAGGAAACAGATTTGTCTGTAGCATTCGATGGAGTCACCGTCGCCTTCAACGTCTGAGTATCCCCCTCGGTCAGCGTAAGATCCGTCTTATCGAGACTGACACCTGCAACCGGAATAACCTTCTTCTTGACAGTGATGGAACATGTCGCCGTCTTGTCTCCAGCCTTGGCTGTAATATTCGCAGAACCCTCCTTGACGGCAGTTACCTTGCCACTTTCATCAACCGTGGCGATCTGATTATCCGATGAACTCCAGGTTACTGCCTTGTCCGTCGCATCGTCAGGCTTGACGGTTGCTACCAGAGTGACAAACTGTTCTTCCTCCAAAGTAATGTTGTCCTGGTCCAAGGATATGCTCTCGACAGGCACCGTTACCGTAACGCTGCATGTGGCCTGGAGGTTGCCGGCTTTTGCCGTGATGATCGCATTGCCTCCGGAGACAGCTTTTACCTTGCCGTTCTGGTCCACGGTGGCAACACTTGAGGTAGAACTACTCCAGGTAACGGTTTTGTCAGTCGCATCATCCGGCTTCACCGTAGCGGTCAGAGTCTCTTCATGCCCTTTTATCAGTGAAAGCTCTTCCTTATTCAAAGAAACGGAAGTCACCTCCACGAAGCCTTTGCTCACAGTCACTTGACAGGTAGCCGATTTCCCTCCACAACTAGCTGTGACAGTGGAGGTTCCTTCAGCAAGAGCAGTCACCAGCCCGCTGTTGCTGACCATGGCGACCGAAAGATTGGATGATGACCAGATAACGGTCTTATCTGTAGCGTCGGAAGGTATTACCGTTGCCGTAAGCTGGACGGTTTTTCCTATCTCCAGCTCTGCATTGGCAGGTGTAACAGAAACCGCAGTTACGGCGATATCCTGTTCCTTTTCTTCACAGGAGGCAAACAATGCCAACGCTCCGATAAGAAATGGGATGAATCTCTTCAATGTAAGCATATATTGTAAAAAGGCTAATCAGGTCAGTAATAAACAAAGATAGCAAATACTAAAGACAATAGCAACGACTCTAATGGATGGGAATCATTGTCTCGTTTGGAATATTTGACTAAATTTGTGTATTAAAAACATCCGAATCATTATGGCAGTTGACTATGAGAAGGCGGGAGTAAGCCTTGAAGCCGGGTACGACGTTGTCAGGCGTATCCGCAAGCACGTAGATTCCACGAAACGGCTCGGAGTGATGGGAAACATCGGCTCTTTCGGAGGGATGTTCGACCTCTCGGCCCTTGACATAAAGGAACCGGTCCTGGTCAGCGGCACCGACGGAGTCGGCACCAAACTCAAGCTGGCGTTCGCGATGGACAAGCACGACACCATTGGAATCGATGCCGTTGCAATGTGCGTCAACGATGTGCTTGCCCAAGGAGCCGAACCACTTGTATTCCTGGACTATGTCGCCCAGGGCAAGACCCGTCCTGAAGTAGTGGAAGCCATAGTCGCAGGAGTGGCCGAAGGCTGCCGCCAGGCAGGATGCGCCCTTGTCGGAGGCGAAACTGCCGAAATGCCCGGAATGTATGCCGAGGGCGAATATGACATCGCCGGCTATACCACTGGCGTGGTGGAGAAGTCCAAGCTCATCGACGGCACAAAGGTCAAGGTCGGGGACGTGCTGGTCGGAATCGCCTCCACAGGCGTACACAGCAACGGATTCAGCCTTGTCAGGAAGATATTCTCCGACAATTCCCTCGACCTTTTCAAGGTATATCCCGAGCTTGATCCGGTCCAGCCGCTCGGACTGGTCGCCCTGACCCCTACGAGGATCTACGTCAAGCAAGTACTGGATGTGATCCACAACTGCGATGTCCACGGGGTGGCCCATATCACCGGAGGCGGCTTCGATGAAAACATCCCACGCATCCTCCTCGAAGGCCAGGGCATCGAAGTCGAAGAAGGCACCTGGACCATCCTCCCGATCTTCAACTTCCTCGAGAAGTACGGGAATATCCCTCACAGGGAGATGTTCAATATCTTCAATATGGGTATCGGAATGGTGCTGGCGATGGACGAGGCCGAGGCCGGCAAGGCCATCGGAATCCTCGCCTCGCATGGCGACAAGGCCGCCGTTATCGGCCGCGTGACCGATACCCCAGGAGTCGTTATTAAATAGTTGTAGGTCAAAGACTTGCAACATAAGGGCGCATTTACCCGTACAGGGCTGCGAAGCAGCAAGCGCCCGTTGGTGCAAGTCTTTGAAATAAGTTACTAAGAATATAATGCGAGCTTTAATCAGTGTGAGTGACAAGACGGGCGTCGTGGATTTCGCCCGTGAACTCGTATCGCTAGGATGGGAGATACTTTCCACCAGCGGAACGATGAAGATGTTGAAAGAGGCAGGTATCCCGGTGACCAGCGTCAGCGACGTGACTGGATTCCCTGAGATCTGTGACGGACGTGTAAAGACCCTTCACCCGAAGATCCACGGAGCCCTCCTGGCAAGGCGGGATATTCCCGACCATATGCGCCAGCTTGAGGAAAACGGAATAGGCACGATCGACCTGGTCTGTGTCAACCTCTATCCTTTCAGGGAGACTGTCGCAAAGCCGGACGTGACGATGGAAGATGCCATCGAGCATATCGACATCGGAGGCCCGTCGATGGTGAGGAGCGCCGCAAAGAACTGGGAATCAGTGACCATAGTGGTCAATCCCGAGGATTACGCCACGGTGCTGGACGAACTGAAGGCTGACGGTCACACTTCCAGGGAAACACGTCTGAAACTCTCCGCGAAAGCATATACCCACACTGCGGAATATGACATCGCGATAGCTTCCTGGATGCGTCCGAAAGCCGGCCTTCCGGAAAAGCTGTTCCTGGAATATGACGAATGCCAGCATCTCCGCTACGGGGAAAACCCTCACCAGAGCGCCAAGTTCTACAAGACCCTGAAACCGGCCCCGTATTCCTTGGCTACCGCTCGCCAGCTTAACGGGAAAGAGCTTTCTTACAATAACATACAGGATGCCAATGCTGCTCTTGACATAGTGAGGGAGTTCAAGGAAGAGCCTTTCGCCGTGGGGCTTAAGCATATGAACCCTTGCGGTGCTGCCGTAGGTACCGACATCGTAGATGCCTGGAAGAAAGCATACGAAGGCGACACGACTTCCATATTCGGCGGCATCGTGGCCTTCAACAGGGAGGTGAACCTCGAAGTTGCGCAGTTGCTCAAGCCGATATTCCTGGAAATCGTGATGGCTCCGTCATACGCTCCCGATGCCTTGGAGCTGCTCTGCACCAAGAAGAATCTCAGGGTTTTGGAAGTCGATATGGACGGAGATGTCAAGCAGCAGATGCGTTGCACGAGCGTCAACGGAGGCCTCCTAGTCCAGAACCAGGACCTGGAGACTTGCGAAGTAACTGCCGCTCAATGTGTTACTGACACAAAGCCTACCGAGGAGCAGCTCAAGGACCTGGATTTCACCTGGCGTATCGTCAAGCACGTCAAATCCAACGCAATCGTCGTCGGAGCCCACGGGATGGTCCTGGGAGTCGGCGCCGGCCAGATGAACCGCATCGGCTCCGCAGAAATAGCATTGAATCATGCTGAAGAGGTCTGTCAAGCAGGTTCGACCAATGCCACCCTCGGCACTAGAGGGGGGACCGGAGCGGAACGAAGTGGAGCGAACGGTGGGGCCGAGCGAAGCGAGGCGGTCGAACCGCTTGAGCAGAGCTCGTTAGTCCTTGCATCGGACGCCTTCTTCCCGTTCGACGACTGCGTCACTCTCGCGGCCCGGTACGGCGTAAAAGCCATTGTCCAGCCTGGCGGATCCATCAGGGATGAAGATTCGATACGGAAATGCAACGAACTCGGCATCGCGATGCTGTTCACTGGAGAAAGACACTTCAAACATTAGCGGATATGGGAATCAATTCATTGCTGCCTTGGAAAAACAGCAACGTCGAGACAGACAAGAAGGCCTACGTCGAATTCCGTCGCAGGATGTCCGTCCTGTCTGATGCCAAAGTACTGGTAGTCGGAGGCGGAGGACGGGAACACGCTATCGTGGATGCTCTCTCCAAGTCCAGCCACGTCGGGAAGATCTATTGCGCTCCCGGCAATGCCGGCATCGCCAGCCAGGCTGAATGCGTACCGATCAAGGATACTCAGATTGACGAACTGCTTAAGTTTGTGAAGGACAAGGGGATAGACCTCACCGTCGTAGGGCCGGAGGCTTCTCTTTCCAAAGGGATCGTGGATGTATTCACCCAAGCCGGAGAGCCAATATTCGGTCCAAGCAAGGCGGCTGCGATGATAGAGTCCAGCAAGGATTTCGCCAAGCGCCTGATGCAGAAATACGGAGTCCCGACGGCTGCCTACAAGACTTTTTCCGATTATTCCGAAGCTCTGGAATATGTCCGTAACGGTTCCTTCCCTGTGGTGCTCAAATACGACGGTCTTGCTGCGGGCAAGGGCGTCGTCATCCCGGAGACCTTGGAAGAAGCGGAAGCTACCCTCAAGGATATGCTCCTGGACGACAAGTTCGGGAAGGGCAAGGTAGTGATCGAAGAATATATGACCGGCCCGGAGTTCTCGTTCCTTTGCTTCGTCTGCGGGGAGGAAGTATTCCCAATGGTGCTTTCCCAGGACCACAAGCGTGCATTCGATGGCGATAGGGGACCTAATACCGGAGGGATGGGCGCATATTCCCCGGTGCCGTTCATAACTGAAGAGGATTATGGATACGCCCTGGAAAAAATCATGAAGCCAGTCGCCGCAGGTATGGTTGCCGAGGGATGCCCGTTCAAAGGAGTGCTCTACGGCGGCCTTATGAAGACCCCGTCCGGAATCAAGGTGGTGGAGTTCAACTGCCGTTTCGGAGATCCGGAGACCGAGGTGGTGCTCCCGCGCCTTGAGACTGACATATTCGAGGTATTCTGCGCGATAGCAGAAGGCGGTTCCGCCCCTGAATTGCCTGAGGGTACGATTGCGATGGAAGGCCTGACAGTTCCGGCTTCTGTCCTCATGCCTGAACTCAAGTGGTCCGACAAGCCGGTCCTGGGCTTCGTTATGGCTTCCAAGGGCTATCCGGGCTCGTACGAGAAAGGATTCGAGATAACCGGATTCGAGGAGGCTCTCGCGGATCCCCAGGTACGCATATACCATATGGGTACTTCCGAAGGAATGCGTACGGCCGGAGGCAGGGTCCTGATGGTCGTAGCTTCGGGCAGCGACCTGAGGGATGCAAGGGACAGGGCGCTTGCCGCAGTCGGAAAGATCCGCTGCGAGAACCTGTTCCATCGTACGGACATAGGACATTGGGTGTTATAGTAATGGTTTGCACCATAAGGGTGCTTGCTGCTTCGCAGCCCTGTACGGGTAAATGCATCCCTTATGGTGCAAACCATTATTGAAAAATTCAAAATAGGATTACGATGATTATCAGCGGAAAAGAACTTTCGGCAAAGCTCAAGGCCCAGATGGCCGAGCAGGTTGCGACCTTCCCGGAGAAATACGGAAGGGTCCCTCATCTGGTGGTGATACTGGTCGGTGACGACCCTGGCAGCCAGACGTATGTCAGGAACAAGGAGAGGGCCTGCGTTGCGGTAGGAATACGGAATACCACTATCTGGATGCCTGCCGACACTCCGGAACAGGAACTCCTGGACAAGATCGAGCAGTTGAATGCGGACGACTCCGTGGACGGCATCCTGGTCCAACTGCCTCTTCCGAAGCAGATCAGCGAGCCTAAAGTCATTGAGGCTATCGCCCAGTCCAAGGACGTGGACGGATTCCATCCCCTGAATACCGCAGCCCTCTGGCAGAAGCGGCCTAACGCTTCCTGCGTCGTTCCTTGCACCCCGGCCGGAATCATCCGCCTGCTTGATGCGGCAGAATATGGGATAGCCGGAAAGAACGCCGTGGTCATAGGAAGGAGCCAGATTGTAGGCTTGCCGATAGCCAAGCTCCTTCTGGACAGGAACGCTACGGTTACTATCTGTCATTCAAGGACTTCCGATCTCGCTTCCTATACTAGGAACGCAGATATCCTGGTCGTCGCCATAGGCAGGGCGAAATTCGTGACCGGAGATATGGTTAAAGAAGGTGCTGCCGTTATCGATGTGGGTATGGACCTGGACGAAAACGGAAAGCTCTGTGGGGACGTTGACTTCGACTCCGTAGCCCCTAAGGCCTCCGTAATCACACCGGTTCCCGGCGGCGTCGGCCCGATGACCATCTGCTGCCTCATGGAAAACACCATCAAGTGCTTCCTGAACAAGATGTAATATTCGTAGAATGAGAAGAGACAGAATCATAGTATCGGTAGCGGTCATGTTCCTGCTGCTCGCAGGATCGGTGACTGCGAACGCCCAGCTGGTCAAGGGGAAGCATGGGTCAGAGGATTTCAAGATCGGGGTCGCGGGATTCTCGTACAGCAGGTTTGACATTGACCGGACGCTGGAGTATCTGTCTTCGATGGGAGTCAAGTATTTCTCTGTCAAGGACTGGTGGCTGCCTTTGGATTCCACGAAGGAGCAGATGGATGCCTTCAAGGCAAAATGTGCCTCCTACGGCGTTGAGGGCTATATTCTCGGACCTATATACATGAAATCCAAGGAAGAGGTTGACAGGGCTTTCGACTACGCTGCCCGCTACGGGTCGGAGGTGTTCATCGGAGTTCCGAACTATGAACTCATCGATTATGTGATTGCAAAGGTTGCGCAGACGGGCATCCGTGTGGCTATCCACACCCACGGACCTGACGGAGCTGCTTTCCCGAGCATCTACAAGATAATGGAGATGGTCAAGGATCCTTCCCTCGGGGTCGGATGCTGCCTGGATATGGGCCATTCCGTCCGCAGCGGGGAGGACATCGCCAAAATAGTCCGGAAGTACCACAAGTGGATATACGATATCCACATCAAAGACGAGACAGCCGCTTCGAAAGCCGGCCAGACTTGGGAGATGGGCAGGGGAGTGATAGACTTCCGTCCGATTGTCAAGGCTCTCAGGAAGGTCGGTTACAAGGGAGTTATATCTCTGGAATTCGAAAAGAACCCTGCTGACCCTCATTCCGGCATCGCGGAATCCATCGGATACCTCCGTGGGATACTGGACGGCACAAAGTAACAATCATTGATGTATCCATAATAAGAAAGGCGCGGCCAAACGGCTGCGCCTTTCAGTTTTGCATCGGGAACCCTCTGTTAGAGTTCGTACATTTCGGCTTCGTATTCGTCCTTGCGGCCGACCAGGATATCCTGGAACTCTTTCTGGCCGGTTCCGGCCGGGATGAGGTGACCGCAGATGACGTTCTCCTTCAGGCCTTCGAGGTAGTCCACGCGACCGCGGATTGCGGCCTCGCTGAGTACCTTGGTGGTCTCCTGGAAGGAGGCGGCTGATATGAACGAATTGGTCCTGAGGGCTGCCCTGGTGATACCCTGGAGCACGAGCTTCGCGGTAGCCGGCTTGGCTTCGCGGACGGCCATCATCTTCATTCCCTGACGCTCGAGAGAGGAATTCTCGTTCCTCATGTCACGTGCGTTGACGATGTCTCCCATCATGTACTTCTGGGAATCGCCCGGGTCAAGCACATAGTACTTGCCGAAGATGTTGTCGTTGGCGTCCATGAACTCCCACTTGTCCACCAGTTCTTCCTGGAGGAACTCGGTATCGCCCGGATCCGTGATCTGGACCTTGCGCATCATCTGGCGTACGATAATCTCGAAATGCTTGTCGTTGATCTTCACACCCTGCAGACGGTAAACCGCCTGGACCTCGTTGACGATGTAGTCCTGGGCCTTGACAGGTCCGAGGATGTTGAGGATGTCGGTAGGAGAGGTGCCACCGTCGGACAGCTTGGTGCCGGCCTTGACGTAGTCGTTCTCCTGGACGAGGATCTGCTTGGTGAGCGGAACGAGATAGTGCATCTCCTTTCCGGATTTGTTCTTGACGACGATTTCGCGGTTGCCCCTCTTGACCTTGCCCATAAGTACCTCACCGTTGATTTCGGAGAGGATGGCAGGGGATGAAGGAGTCCTGGCCTCGAAGAGTTCGGTAACCCTAGGAAGACCTCCGGTGATATCGCTTGACTTGCCGATGGCGCGAGGGATCTTGATGATCACGTCTCCGACATTGACTGTGTCTCCGTTGTTCGGGATGATGTGGGCACCGACAGGAAGGTTGTACTGCCTGATCTGGTTGCCATCTGCATCGACGATGACGAGAGACGGGTTCCTGGTCCTGTCCTTGGACTCGATGATGACCTTGTCCTTGTTGACTGCCAGCTCGTCGGCGATTTCCTCACGGTAGGTGACACCTTCGATGAGGTTGTCGAACTGGACCTTACCTGCAGTCTCCACGATGGTGATGGCGTTGTACGGATCCCATTCGCAGAGGAGGTCTCCCTTCTTGATCTTGTCGCCGTCCTTGAAATACAGCTTGGAGCCGTAAGGGACGTCGTAGTGGGAGTAGGTAATGCCGGTGTTCTCGTCGATGATGCTGACTTCGGTCATACGGCTGACGACGATATCGACGCTCGTTCCGTCGGACTCGACCTTCTGGATGGTCCTGAGTTCCTCGAAGACCACCTTGCCGTCGTACTTGGATTCGATCGTGGAATCAGCGGTAGCGCTTCCGGCTACACCACCGACGTGGAAGGTACGCAGTGTAAGCTGTGTACCAGGCTCACCGATGGATTGTGCCGCGATGACGCCGACCACTTCTCCCTTCTCGACCATTCGGCTGGTTGCAAGGTTGCGTCCGTAGCACTTTGCGCAGACACCCTTACGGGACTCGCAAGTGAGGACGGAACGGATTTCGACCTGCTCGATAGGGAGGCTGTCGATCAGTTCAGCGGTCGCTTCCCTGATTTCTTCGCCTGCCTTGATGATCAGTTCGCCCGTGAGAGGGTTGAAGATATCGTGTACAGATGTACGTCCGAGGATTCTCTCGCCGAGAGACTCGACGATTTCGTCCTTGTTCTTGATGGCCGTTGCGATAAGACCCCTGAGGGTACCGCAGTCTTCCTCGGTGATGATCACATCGTGGGATACATCGACGAGACGGCGGGTCAGGTAACCTGCATCAGCTGTCTTGAGGGCGGTATCGGCCAGACCCTTACGGGCACCGTGGGTGGAGATGAAGTATTCGAGCACCGTCATTCCCTCCTTGAGGTTGGAAATGATCGGGTTCTCGATGATCTCAGCTCCTGCGGCGCCGGACTTCTGAGGCTTCGCCATAAGGCCACGCATACCGCACAGCTGCTTGATCTGCTGTGTTGAACCACGGGCACCGGAATCCAGCATCATGTACACAGGGTTGAAGCCCTGCTGGTCAGCAGAAATCTGCTTCTCGACGATGCCGGTAAGCTTGTTGTCGATGGTGGTCCAGAGGTCGATGACCTTGTTGTAGCGCTCGTTGTTGGTGATGAAACCCATCGAGTAGTTGGCCTTGACGCCTTCCACTTCCTTGTAGCCCTGTTCGATGAGGCTCGACTTCTCAGCCGGGACGATGACGTCGCCCAGGTTGAAGGAGATGCCTGCACGGAATGCCTGGTCGTAACCAAGGTTCTTGATGTCGTCGAGGAACTGTGCTGTCCTGGTGACACCGGTGTTCTTGATGACCTCGGTGATGATCTTCCTGAGGGCTTTCTTTCCAAGGACTTCGTTGACGTACGGAACTTCTTCCGGGACGTACTGGTTGACGATGATGCGGCCGGCAGTGGTCTCCACGATGTGCTCGCCCTTGGAGGCATCCTGCTTGTCGACAGGAAGCCTGACTCCGATCTTGGCGTGCATGTCGATAGCCTTCTCGTTGTAGGCTACGATGACCTCTTCAGGGCCGTAGAACGTCAGTCCTTCGCCTTTTGCTCCCGGCCTGATCTTGGTGATGTAGTACAGACCGAGCACCATATCCTGGGAAGGAACGGTGATAGGGGAGCCGTTGGCAGGGTTGAGGATGTTCTGGGATCCGAGCATCAGCAGCTGTGCCTCCATGATCGCGGCGTTGCCGAGAGGGAGGTGGACAGCCATCTGGTCACCGTCGAAGTCGGCGTTGAACGCCGTACATGCGAGCGGATGCAGCTGGATAGCCTTTCCTTCGATCATCCTTGGCTGGAAGGCCTGGATACCGAGCCTGTGGAGGGTAGGTGCACGGTTGAGGAGCACCGGATGGCCCTTCATTACGTTCTCCAGGATGTCCCAGATGACAGGGTCCTTCCTGTCCACGATCTTCTTGGCGGACTTGACCGTCTTGACGATACCTCTTTCGATGAGTTTGCGGATGATGAACGGCTTGTAGAGCTCGGCAGCCATGAACTTAGGCAGACCGCACTCGTGCATGTTCAGTTCCGGACCCACGACGATGACGGAACGGGCCGAATAGTCGACACGCTTTCCGAGGAGGTTCTGGCGGAAACGTCCCTGCTTTCCCTTGAGGGAATCGGACAGTGACTTGAGAGCCCTGTTGGACTCGCTCTTCACTGCGCTGGACTTCTTGGAGTTGTCGAACAGGGAATCGACGGCTTCCTGGAGCATACGCTTCTCGTTGCGGAGAATGACTTCCGGAGCCTTGATCTCGATGAGTTTCTTCAGACGGTTGTTCCTGATGATGACCCTTCTGTAGAGGTCGTTCAGGTCGGTCGTCGCGAAACGGCCTCCGTCAAGCGGAACGAGCGGACGGAGATCCGGCGGGATGACAGGGATAACCTTCATGATCATCCATTCCGGACGGTTGATGTCCTTGGACTCGAGGAACCACTTGACGACGCTCAGCCTCTTGAGGATCTCAGCCTTTCTCTGCTGGGATGTCTCGGTGAGCATCTTCTGGCGGAGATCCCTTGAGAGTTCGACCACGTCGGTATCCTTGAGCAAGTCGTAGATACCTTCGGCACCCATCTTGGCGACGAACTTGTTCGGATCGTCGTCAGGAAGGTTGTCGTTCTCAGGGAATCTTGCGAGCACGTCGAGATATTCGTCCTCGGAGAGGAGTTCCATCTTCTCGATGCCGCTCTGGCCAGGCCTGACAACAATGTATTTCTCGTAGTAGATCACGGATTCGAGCTTCTTGGCAGGAATGCCCAGAAGTGAGGAAATCTTGTTAGGCGCGCTCTTGAAGTACCAGATGTGGGCCACCGGGACTGTCAGGGCGATATGGCCCATCCTTTCCCTGCGGACTTTCTTCTCGGTGACTTCGACGCCGCACCTGTCGCAGACGATTCCGCGGTAGCGGATCCTCTTGTACTTTCCGCAATAGCACTCGTAGTCCTTTGTAGGTCCGAATATCTTCTCGCAGAAGAGACCGTCCCTCTCCGGCTTGTAGGTCCTGTAGTTGACCGTCTCCGGCTTGAGGACCTCTCCGCATGACCTTGCAGAAATGTCTTCCGGTGATGCCAGGGAAATGCTGATCGTCGAGAAATTGCTCTTTACCTTATTTTCCTTATTGTTGAAAGTAGGCATATTCTGAAATTCCAATTATCTTGAATTAATCCAAAGTAACCTTGAGTCCGAGTCCTCTGAGCTCATGGAGCAGGACGTTGAGGGATTCCGGAATACCGGCGTTCGGCATAGGGTCGCCCTTTACGATAGCTTCATAAGTCTTCGAACGTCCGGTCACGTCGTCAGACTTGACCGTAAGGATCTCTTGGAGAGCATTTGCTGCACCGAAGGCCTCCAGGGCCCATACTTCCATCTCTCCGAACCTCTGGCCTCCGAACTGTGCCTTACCGCCGAGAGGCTGCTGGGTGATGAGTGAATATGGTCCGATGGAACGGGCGTGCATCTTGTCGTCGACCATGTGGCCGAGCTTGATCATGTAGATCACGCCGACAGTTGCTGGCTGGTCGAACCAGTCGCCGGTACCGCCGTCCCTGAGGTAGGTCTTGCCATACCTTGGAACACCGGCCTTGTCGGTGTAGTTGCAAATCTCGTCGATCGTTGCTCCGTCGAAGATAGGGGTGCTGAACTTGAGCCCGAGCCTGTAACCTGCCCATCCGAGCACGGTTTCATAGATCTGGCCGAGGTTCATACGGGAAGGCACGCCCAGAGGGTTCAGCACGATGTCCACAGGAGTTCCGTCCTCGAGGAACGGCATGTCTTCCTGGCGGACGATCTTGGCTACGATACCCTTGTTACCGTGCCGTCCGGCCATCTTGTCACCGACGGTGATCTTTCTCTTCTTGGCAATATAGACCTTTGCGAGCTGCATGACTCCGTTAGGGAGCTCGTCACCTACCTTGATCTTGTCCTGGAGCCTCTTGTTCTCGGCTTCGGCGACCTTGTAGGTGATGCAGTAATTGTTGATAAGGTCCTGGATGAGGGCATTGGTTCCCTTGTCCGAAGTCCACTTGCTGGAGTTGATATTCTTGAAATCGACTCCTTCAAGCAGCTTCGCGGTGATTTCCTTGCCCTTAGGGATGATTTCGACTCCGTAGAGGTCGCTGATTCCAGCGCTCTTCTTGCCCTTCACGAGGACGCAAAGCCTCTTGAAGAAGTCGGCGTGGAGCTTGGCAGCCTTCTTTTCGAAGTCTTCCTGGAGAGCCTCGATGCGAGCCTTCTGGTCGTTCTTGGCGCTCCTGCGGTTGCCTTCCTTGGAGGCCTTCGCGTAGAGGGCGGTCTTGATGACGGTGCCGCTCAGCGAAGGATTTGCCTTGAGGGAAGCATCCTTGACATCTCCGGCCTTGTCGCCGAATATGGCCTTCAGGAGTTTCTCTTCAGGAGAAGGATCACTCTCACCCTTAGGAGTGATCTTTCCGATCATGATGTCACCTGGCTCGACGTGAGCTCCGATCCTGATGATACCCTGCCTGTCGAGGTCCTTGGTGGCATCCTCGCTGACGTTAGGGATATCGGAAGTGAGCTCTTCCATTCCGCGCTTGGTGTCGCGGACTTCGGTCAGGTATTCATCGACATGGACTGAAGTGAGCACGTCCCACTTGACCATCTCCTCGGAAAGGACGATGGCATCCTCGTAGTTGTAACCCTTCCAAGGCATGAATGCCACCTTGAGGTTGCGGCCGAGCGCAAGCTCTCCGTCCTGGGTAGCGTAGCCTTCGGTGAGCACCTGTCCTGCCACCACCTTGTCGCCCTTGCGGACGATCGGCTTGAGGGTGACGGTCGTGCTCTGGTTGGTCCTGCGGTAGATAGGGAGCGTATAGACAGTCTCTTCCGGAGCGAAGCTGACGAATCTCTCATCATCGGTCTGGTCATACTTGATCCTGATCTCCCTTGCATCGACGTAGGTGACTTCACCCTTGCGCTCTGCTATGAACTGGGTCCTGGAGTCCAGGCAGACCCTCTCTTCAAGGCCGGTTCCTACGATAGGAGCCTGCGGAGTGAGGAGCGGAACCGCCTGACGCATCATGTTTGCACCCATGAGCGCACGGTGAGCATCGTCGTGCTCGAGGAACGGAATCAGGGAAGCAGCTACGGAAGCCATCTGGTTAGGAGCGACGTCCATGTAGTCCACCTGCTCCTTGGAGACGACAGGGAAGTCCGCCTCGAGGCGGCACTGGATCCTGTCTTCCTTGATGGTACCGTCGTCTTCCATCTTGACCTTCGCGAGGGAGACGTACTTGTTCTCTTCCTCCTCGGCGGTCATGTAGTGCCATCCCTTGTCGGTCAGGTCAACCTTTCCGTTGTGGACATCGCGGTAAGGAGTCTCGATGAATCCAAGACCGTTGATCCTTGCATAGACGCAGAGGGAGGAGATAAGACCGATGTTAGGACCTTCAGGAGACTCGATAGGGCAGAGGCGTCCGTAATGGGTGTAGTGGACGTCTCGCACCTCGAATCCTGCCCTGTCCCTGGAAAGACCTCCAGGACCGAGAGCGGAGAGACGGCGCTTGTGCGTGATCTCCGCCAGCGGGTTGGTCTGGTCCATGAACTGGGACAGCTGGCTGGTGCCGAAGAAGGAATTGATGACTGAAGACAGAGTCTTCGCGTTGATCAGGTCGATCGGGTTGAACTGTTCGCTGTCGCGGACGTTCATCCTCTCGCGGATGGTCCTGGCCATCCTGGAGAGACCTACGCTGAACTGGTTGGCAAGCTGCTCGCCGACGGTGCGTACGCGCCTGTTGCTCAGGTGGTCGATATCGTCAACCGTGGCCCTGGAATTGATGAGCTGGATGAGATACTTGATGATCTCGATGATGTCGTTGTTGGTGAGGACGCGGACGTCCTCGCCGGTAGCGAGGCCCAGCTTCTTGTTCAGGCGGTACCTTCCCACGTTGCCGAGGTCGTAGCGCTTCTCGGAGAAGAAGAGCTTGTCGATGACGTCCCTGGCGGTGTTCTCATCCGGCGGTTCGGAGTTGCGGAGCTGCTTGTAGATGTAGCTGACGGCTTCGTACTCGGTATTGGTCGGGTCCTTCTGCAGGGTGTTGAAGATGATGGCGTATTCGTTGGTATTGGCCTCGTCCTTCTGCAGGAGGATGGTCTTCACCTCGGTCTCGAGTATGCTCTCGATGGTCTCGTCGTTAAGGATCTCTCCGCGCTCGACGATCGGAACGGTACGCTCGATGGGGATGACCTCGCCGGTATCCTCGTCCTCGAAGTCCTCGATCCAGGTCTTGAGGACCTTGGCTGCGAGCTTGCGGCCTTCGTTGGCCTTGAGCTCCTCGGGGGTGACGGCGATTTCGTCGGCAAGTCCGAAAATGTCAATGATATCCTTGTCACTGTTGAAACCGATGGCCCTGAGAAGGGTAGTGACAGGCAATTTCTTCTTGCGGTCGATGTACGCGTACATGACATTGTTGATGTCAGTGGCGAACTCGATCCAGGATCCCTTGAACGGGATTATGCGGGCAGAATAGAGCTTGGTGCCGTTGGCATGCATGCTCTGGTCGAAGAAGACTCCGGGCGAGCGGTGAAGCTGCGATACTATGATTCGCTCCGATCCGTTGATGACGAAGGTTCCGGCAGGAGTCATATAGGGGATGTTGCCCAGATAGACGTCCTGGACGCGGGTATCGAAGTCCTCGTGCTCGGGATCGGTGCAGGAAAGGCGGAGTTTGGCCTTAAGGGGGACGTTGTACGTCAGACCCCTTTCAAGACATTCTTCGATCGAATACTGGGGCGGATCGATGAAATAGTCGATGAACTCCAGCTTGTAGTTGTTTCTTGTGTCTTCGATCGGGAAAATCTCCTGGAAGACCTGGTACAGTCCCTCGTTCTTTCGGTTCTCGGGAGTGGTCTCGAGCTGGAAGAAGTCCTTGAACGACTTCAGCTGCACCTCGAGCAGGTCAGGATAATCCAGGATCTTAGACGTTGCGAAGTTTATTCGCTGGTTTTTTGTCTTTATGGACATATTCTGCCTTAGAAAAAAAGAAAACTTTAATACGAAGAAAAAGGTTTAGAGCCTATTGGTGGCTCTAAACCTGTTTTTGTTCCCTGGGCAGGGAAGGGGGCGAAGTTATTTAACCTCAACTTCGGCGCCAGCCTCCTCGAGAGCGGCCTTGAGCTGCTCTGCCTCAGCTGCGGAAACTTTCTCCTTGAGAGTGGCGGGAGCCTTGTCAACAAGCTCCTTGGCCTCCTTGAGTCCGAGTCCGAGAGCCTCCTTGACGGCCTTG
>JAEEGH010011732.1_pt1 | contig 19815 bp, 16 predicted proteins | sample 9134181 | NCBI WGS metagenome assembly JAEEGH01 (sample SAMN16246544, study PRJNA631951) | gut metagenome | biome: gut microbiome; feature: rumen; material: DP-attached | host: Bos | place: Iran: Karaj | collected 2018-10 | reverse complement strand
ATGGAAAAACTCCTTGAGGATATGGGCTTCCAGATCATGTACGACATGAAGTACGAGGCCGATGATATTGTTGGAAGCGTTGTTTCGAAGTTTGAAAAAGAGATCCCATCCTACATCATCACTAAGGATCACGACTATCTTCAGCTTGTAAGTGACTATACAAGGGTATGGCTCATTCAGACTAAGCAGGAGACAGCTGATGAACTGCAGGCTAAATACAGCGCGGAGTATGGCTGGAATAGCAAGATGGTGAAGATTCCGGATAAAGCTTTTGAAGTTACACCACCACTGTGCCTTTCTGAGTACGGCGTGAAGCCTTGTCAGATACCTGACCTTAAGGGAATTCAGGGAGATAGCAGTGATAATATCCCGGGAGTTAAGGGTGTTAGCAGCGCAGCAATGCCTCTCCTTGCAGAATATGGTACCGTTGAGGGAATATATGAGACAATCGATTCCTGTGATGGCGATGCCAAAAAGCAAAAAGAGCTGGGGGCATACTGGAAAGAAAATCTTGGAATATCAAGAAGCCCAATGAAGGCTCTTATTGAGTACAGGGACCTTGCATTTTTGTCAAAAGACCTTGCTATGATCAGAAGAGATTACGACTTCCAGAAGCAGTTAGATGATTTTAAAATAAACATCAATGTGGATAAAGCCAAGGAACAGTTTGAAAAATACGGCTTTAAATCGCTTATGGAAAAAATATGATAATTGTGATAAAATTCCTCCTTGGTACATAATCACAATTTAATTTTATAAAACATAAATACAGATCAAGGAAGATTTAATGCGCAATTTTTACCACACAATACTGATAAATATTCACAGAATAATATATTATGTCGCGAAAGCTCGCATTTGGCTTCTTAATGTAGACGGACATACAGATGAAGAGAGATATGCCCTTGCCAATGAGATGATAACCAAGATGAACAGGTCATCAGGATATGAGACTCTAAGCTTTGGACAGGAGAATCTTCCTGAGGATGGCGGATATATGCTTTATCCCAATCATCAGGGAAAATACGATGTTCTAGGAATCTTTACAAGTCACAAAAAACCATGTTCCTTTGTAATGGATGAGAAGAGATCTCACCTTGTTCTTGTGGCTGAATTCCTTGGACTTGTTAAGGGAAAAAGACTTGTTTTAAATGATCCACGACAGACTCTCACAGTTTTCAAAGAGATGGCTGAGGAATTAAAAAAGGGAAAGAAGTTTATTCTTTTCCCAGAAGGTGGCTATAAAGAGAATAACCGAAATATTGTTGAGGGCTTTAAGGCAGGAAGCTTTAAAGTGGCCCAGATGGCGAAAGTGCCTATTGTTCCTGTTGCACTTGTGGACTCTTATAAGGTCTACAATTCAGATGAACACATTGGACCAACCAAAACGTTCGTTTATTACCTTGATCCTATTCACTATGATGAATACAAGGATATGAAGACAAAAGATATTGCTGCTATGGTCAGACAGAGAATAGTCGATGCCATCAATCAGCATTTTAGCAACACTACATGCAAGTCATAACAGCGCGAACAACGAAGCTGCCATTTTCCTGAATGAAACTGGCAACTCCACAATATTTTTCAGCTACAGACCTTATCTGAGCAGTTCCAATTCCACTTGGAACTGCTCTTGTGCTTATAGGTAGTCCATCCTCGTCAAAACGTGCATTTACAATGCTGGGATTTTTGCATAAGAGCTTTAACTTTCGGCCATCATAAGTGAGCTCAAACTGAATATTTCTTTTGGACGGATCAGGAATTCTCTCCTGAGCTTCTATGGCATTTTCCAGGACATTGGCGACGAGACTTGTAAGGTCGGTAGACTCTACAGGGATCCTTGCCGGAACATTGGCCTTGGCCCGGAGCTTAAAGCCAAGTTTCTGGCATCTTGCGCCATAAATAGTCAGGAACTCATTGACAATCTGATTGTCACAATAAGATACCACTGTGACGTCGTCGAGCTTAGAATCAAAGTCTTTTAGATAGGCCACTGCGTCTTCTATTTTGCCATCATTTATAAGTCCCATAAGGACTCTGTGGTGGTGCCTTATATCGTGCTTGTATTTTCTTATAGTTGTTTCGTTACTTTCATATATGGATAGCTGCTCCTGAAGCCTTTTACTGCGGGCGTTCTGATAGTAGGCAATCTCTTTGTCAGAAGATTTTTTGTGCATCTGGAACATGGTGAGCTCATATTCCATTACTGCGGCAGCAGCCATTACAACGACGTATATGATTGGAAACCAGTCAATCATGTTTTTTCCATAGGGTTGGAGATAGCCTATTAAAGATGTCTTGAACAGAAGAATACTCAGAAAATGCCCGCTCAAAGCACTGATAGTTCCAAAGAATACGCCTGCAAGATAGTCTGTGATAAAGGGCATAATAAGGATAAAGAGCCAGAAGGCATCCATTCCGATGGTCCAGTCAGTTTCCATGATAAGATGTATAAAAAGAATAATTGAGAGCATATATGAACCAACGATGGTTATGATGATATGCCGCTGAGTCTTGTAAAGAACAATACCAAGAGCAAGAAAAAGTACCGCGATGCTGATATTGGTAACAAGTCCATGTTTGTATTTGGACATATATGCAGGGATGGAGGCAATGAGACTATATAAGATAAAACCGGCAAGCAGTATAATTGTTGTCCTGGTTTTCTCTTTTCTCTGAATAGGATCAGATTCGAACTCAATCACTTCTTTTAGACTATACCTAGGTTTAATACGTGGAATAATGAACATGATGCCGCTGCCCCTCCCAACAGGTAAAAGATGATAAACACCTAGTATTATTGTATAATATTAGGAGCAGAATTTTAAGAAGAAATTGTTCGGGGGAAGCGTGATGAATAAGTTATTTGCTGTTTTTGCAGCTATTGTTTTTATAGCGGGGGTGGTCTTTTTTACAATAGCAGAACTGAATAAGGACAACGAAGAAGAACCCGAGACATATAAGTGGATGAAGATTTTTTCGATAATAATAATCATTCTTGGCGTAGTTCTCGCAATTGCATGCAGAAATAATTGGTAGTATAATTCTTTTTAATACAGAGACAAGCTAAATCTTGTCTCACGACACAATTCATTTTCTTAAATAAGGGGAGGAAAAGAAAAAATGGCAGCTAGTAAAGTAAACACAAAGATTGAACTTCAGTTTGGCGACAAGGCAGTAACAGAGGATCAGCTCGTTTCTGCTGCTAAGAAGGCATATGGTAAGAAGGACATTAAGTCTCTTGATATCTATGTTAAGCCTGAAGAGGGAAGAGCTTATTACGTAGTAAACGGCGACGTAAACGGAAGCTTTGAACTTTAATATTGAGGCTCATAATTAAAAAACAAAAATGGTAGTTGAAGTAAGTGAGGAGTCTATACTTCTCACTTATTTTGTGTAAAATAAAAGCTGTGAATTAAACATAACAGGAGAGAAAATTACCTTGAAAAGATTTATAGAAAAAATACAGCAGCTTGTTCTTAACAATAAGACATATCTCATTTATTCATCTATATTAAGTTTGTTATATTTTGGCTTTGACTATTCTATTGAGTATTCAACAGATGCGTATGCCAGCTACATGGATAAAGGCTCATGGGTATTTAGTTTTTATGAGAATGCAAGGCCTGTGAAAGGTGTGATTTTCTATATACTTGAAAATATGAACCTGTCTGCCGGAATTTTGTATCATCTCTCATGGTTTTGCGCCATGTTGTTTATGATCCTGTCAGTGACTGTTCTGGCCGGAGTTTATAACAAGTACCTTGCGTCCGAAAAACTGTCAGCAATCCTGTCATTTTTGATACTGGCTAATCCACTGGTTATTGAGTATTTTCTGTTTGAGGAAAAAGGATTATTCATACTTACAATACTTCTTAATGTCATCGCTATGTACATTACAGAATACATGTGGAGTCATAACACGGCGATTAAAGGCTGGGTAAAAGGAACTATCGGTATTGCTATACTCCTCTTAAACGCGGTATTTATCTATCAGACAAGCGTACAGGTCTATGTAATATTGTGCCTTCCACTTATTCTTTTTAATAGTGGGAATTTCGTGGATTTTATCAAGAAAAATCTCTATGTGGGCTTTATGTATGCTATTCCCATGGGAACGGCGTTTATCACAGCTAAATATATTCTAGTGATAGACAGGTCAGAGGGCAGCTTTAGTCCGGCACATGCAATTAGTGTCATGGTAAGCCTGGCAAAAGAAATCACCTTTAATAAGTTCTTCCATATGGGAAAAGGATATTTTGCCCTTTGGACTTTGGGAATATGCGCAATAACAATACTATCTGTGTTGATGGCACAAAAGAGAAAAATGGTAGTTCTGCTTTCATTCTTATATCTGATGGCGGGGACAATAATTGTCAGCCTGATAATTTTTGCTATCTCAGATTCAGCAATTCCATCTCCCAGAACGACTCATTCTTACGGAATGCTGTTTGGAGTTGTTTTGGTTTATTTCTTTTACCTTGTGCAAAAAAGAGCATTTGGAAATGAGAATATGTCGTTTAAAATTACAAAGATATCAGGAATTAGCGAAGTACTTTATTGTTTTTCAAAAGCAATTGCAACGTTTGTAATAGCAACACTCCTGATCGTAGAATTTATCAGCTTTGAAAAGGTATTTGTTGAGAGATATCAGTGTAATGAAGCTGACAGATACTATGCTCAGATAATCCGTGAGCAGATAAGGCAATATGAGGATGAAACCGGCAACGAGGTTGATACAATATGTTTTTACTCAGATGCTGACAGGATGTGGTGGGATGCAGGTTATGGAGATTCAGAGATGATGGCCAGAGCCCAGTCTTGCGGATGGAGCAGGCTTACATCAATTAACCTGTATCTTGACAGAAACTATGTTGAAGGTGAACAAGATTCCGACCTGGCAGAGTATTTTGCGGCGCAGAACTGGGGAATGTACTCAGAGGATCAAATCGTGTTCAAGGGGAATGAGTTGCATTTGTGTATCTACTGATATTGAGAAGTTTGCTACATTGGTTGTAAAGAACAAGAGCATATATAGATAAATCTTTGGCTAGAAATAAAGGATAAAATGAAAATATGAGCACTATGAATAATACATTTATAACAAAAGATAAGAAAGTACTAAACTACCTGCTGTTTATAGTACTGTTTTGCTTCAACCTGTACCTTGTACTCAATCACGAGTATTGGCGCGATGAGACGCAGGCCTGGCTTATTGCCAAGGATTGCAAGCTTACCGCTGATTCCATTTTTACAATAACAAGCTACGAGGGACATCCGATATTATGGTTTTTAGTATTGATGCCTTTTGCAAAACTTGGAATTTCAATTGAGATAATGAAGTATATCGCACTAGTATTTGTTACAGCAGCGCTTTATATTTTAATCTTTATGATTGATATGCCTTTGTGGATAAAGACAGTAATGGCATTATCTCCAACCTTTGTCGGCTTTTATGTAGCTCCATCAAGAAGCTACAGCTTAGCAGCACTTTTACTGATCTCTATTACAGCTTTCTATAATAAAAAGAATGAGCGTCCAATACTGTTTGGCATATTACTAGCATTTCTTTTACAGACTATTGTCATTATGGGCGGTTTCGTTGTGGCATGCGGAGTGTGCTGGTTTATAGAAACAATTCTTGAATTCAAACGAGAAAAAAGAGATGTGAGTTGGCTGATCAAACCGGCAGCAGGAATGTTTATTACTCTTTTTAGCGCTATTTTTCTTTTGTGGGAATTTAGGCTTACAGAGACTTCTACAGCTGCAGGAAAACCTCTGTTTACTGTTATGCAGTATTTGGTAAAAGAGCTTCATTTTGGTCTTCAAATGCTTTATGGAGGGTATGTTCTTGCAGCAGTTTTGATGGCGCTAGTTTGTGCTGCTACATTATTCATTTATGATAGCTATAGTAGATCACCAATTGTTATTGCTGTTGTTGGAATGCTATGGCAGCTGTATATATACGCTTTTGTTTATGAAACAGGAAATCACCGTGTACTTACATGGTTATATATGGTGTATTTCATAATTATTACTACTTATTTGGCTCAGGGGCGATTTTATGAGTATATTGGTTCAGGAAATCCTGTAGTGCTGATACTTGTTGTAGCAATCACGCTGGGAGCATGGAATTACTCAGATGCTTATCTTCTTATGGAGGATCTGGATCCTGATATGTACCTGTCTAGTGGAAAAGAGGCAGCAGAGGCTATAAATCAGCTTCCTGAGGATGCAGTAGTATTCATTACTTCAGCAGGCTATGATACTCCTGTAGTGGCGCAGATAGATTCAAGGCATACTATTTATGATCCGTTTACTAAAGACAAAGCTTCATTTGTTATCAGAAAACCTGAGTATGATTATAGTGTTGACTATGCTACATTTATAAATACAGTAACAGAGATGTGTCCGGATGCTGACTGTGTGTATGTTGTTCTCACAACACTTGTGTGCCATGTAGATGGATTTTTTGAGATACTGGAGGATGATTACGACTTCATAGAAGAGTATTACTCTTCGTCAAAAGAATGTGAATTTGAAAGTTATCTTATTGAGAAGATCAATTTGAAATAAATCAGAATAAAATAGATAATGAAAAAGCATATCAATCGCATATTCCGTGACTGATATGCTTTTCTTTTATCATTTTTTGTAGGCTGTTACAACTTTTTTAACAGCAGTTATAACATCTTCAACATCTTGGTCTGTCATCATTGGATAAAGAGGAATACTCATTATTCCCTTGTAGATATCCTCAGCTACAGGGCAAAGACCCTTTTTGTAACCTCTCTTCTCATAAAATGGGAAGTAGTAAACAGGAACATAGTGTACCTGAGGCTGGACATTCTCTGCAGCAAGTGCATCAAAGAACTGTCTTCTGGTGCAGTTAAGTTTATCGAGCTTTAGCTGAATGATATACAAATGTCTTGTTGTGTCGGATTCAGGAATCTCTTTCTGAATAAAGAGTTCTGGGATATCCTTAAATGATTCATTGTATTTATCAACAATCTCTTTTCTGCGAGCAGAGAACTTATCGAGCTTATTAAGCTGGCTGATAAGGAGAGCTGCCTGGAAATCAGTCATTCTATAGTTGAATCCAAGCTCCTGCATCTCATATACCCAAGGACCTTCTGGTTCCTCAACCATTTCAGCAGGATTTCTGACAATTCCGTGCTGTGAAGCAAGGTGGAGTTTTCTGTAAAGCTCGGGATCATTAGTTGTGATTGCTCCGCCTTCACCGGCTGTAACTGTTTTTACAGGGTGGAAGCTAAAACACGTCATGTCTCCAATAGAGCCTTCGGGTCTTCCCTTGTATTTAGTTCCGATAGCGTGAGCTGCATCGATTATAAGAGTGAGACCATGCTTGTCACAAATCTCCCTGATCCTATCGTGTTCAACAGCCTGACCTGTGAAATCAACGGCTACAACAGCTTTGGTTCTTTCAGTGATATGAGCTTCAATGCTGTCAGGATCAATGTTGTAAGTCTCGGGATCAACATCCGCAAAAATAGGTGTAGCACCTACATATACTGCGCAGTTTGCTGATGCAGCAAATGTAAGAGGAGTAGTAATAACTTCATCGCCTTCGCCAAGACCTGCTGCAATACAGGCACAGTGAAGAGCTGCGGTTCCGTTACAAACAGATACAGCGTATTTTGCACCGGTTACTTCACAGATTTTTTGCTCAAGAGCTGTAACAGTTGGGCCACATGTAAGGTAATCACCTGTGAGCACTTTTGAAACTGCTTCAACATCTTTTTCGTCAACCCACTGGCGACCATAAAATATTTTTTCTTTTCTAACCGGCGTTCCGCCATCTATAGCAAGTTTTTCCAAGATTAAATCCTTCTTTCTGATTCATTTCTGACATTTATTGTTATCAAACATGATACATCTTTTAGCTTTGAATGTAAAAAGCTTATCAAATATCCTTATCTACTGTCTCTTTTTCTACGAGATGCATATACATAGCCACAATAGTAGGCATTAAATAGAATATTGCCCATGAATACCTTGGCTGATCTGCAATCATAGGAGCAAGGAATATAAAGATAAATGTGAGCCACAAAGGAACGAGTGCTAATCTATATTCCTTTAACCCTTTTCTCTTCAAGAAAAGAGAAATAGCGAACATTAACAATACGTAAACGCACAGATTGTTTAAAGTTGAAATGACAGGCATTCTATTAAGCATTCTGTACATACTGCAGATTGTAATCGCAAGTCCGTCGATAGGTTCAGGTATATGAAGATTTAAGTAATCTTTCAGCTCATCTGTAGCAACACCGATTCCGGCATTTACATCCTGGTTATATACTACATTGTCGAAATCCGGCATGAACACATAATAGCTTTGGTTCCACGTAGCTTCGATGTAACAAAGTGGGTGTTTGAAGAACATTAAAAACCATACTTTAAAATACCTAAGAAGCTGTTTTAAATTTTCAGCATGGTATTCCGCTTTTACAGAGTCAGAGCAGTCAGGGTGGTAGTCTGTATATAGCCAGTTGTAGTCAAGTACATCACCTATTGCCTCATATTCTTCCTGAGTGAATTCGTCCCTGTAGTAGTGATAGTAACGAGCTGTTTGCTGGAAAGGAAGTGAAAACATATCCTGCTGTGTGACTTCAACAACATTAAAAGTGCTAATAGTAAATTTCTCAAGCCCTAATGATAAAATAATAGGTAAAGCAAGCATTACAATAAGCGCTGAAGTTACTTTAAGATGTGGGCTGTGCTTGATTTTTTTTACCAATGAAATAATTAACCAAATCAATATTGTTGCTATATATATGTGTAGTCCATTTTTTCTGTAGCAGGACATTAGGAATGCTCCAATAGTCCAAAAAATAACCAATTTTGAGTCTTTTTTAAATGAAAATTGTGTTTTTTGGTTGACAACTACATGTATGAACATGAGTCCCCATAATACATACCCGACCATATGTGGATAATCTTTTATGGCCCAAGCAGCATTCCCTGTAAAATATGGGGTTACTGTATATAAAAACAATACAAGTAAGCGAAACCATTTTGGAGTATTCCATTCTTTCATGAAAAAAATCGTATATGAGAGAGCAGCTGCCATAGCTATGGCCTGGAGCACACAGTAAATAAACAGCCCGACATTAGCGCTACCGAGAACTTTTAATCCAAACTCAACAAAGATTCCAACACTCATTGTGTGAATGATTGGTTGATTAGTAGCGAGCTTATCTTGGCCAAAATATTGATTTAATTGTCCCCAATTATCATCACTAAGAGCCCCAGGATATCTGCAAATTAAATGTGGTAGCCAAGCTACCAAGATTAAAATCCATATAAGAATAAAAGGATGTTTATGATATTTTGAGTAGAGCCAATTCTTGACTTTGAAAAAAAATCTTATTGATGAAATATCAGTTTTTGAATTTAAATAATTTTGAATAACAGAACTGTTTTCAAATACCCAAAATAATAACCTTAAGGCTAATTGATACATATAGTAAAAGCCAATAAATATTATAGTTGCCTTAATAATATTAAATTTCGGGGTCCAGAGACTAGATAAAGAATCGTTATATCTAAAAGCCCTTCCTCCAGTGTACATGAATGCGAAGAATAATGACAAAAGTCGAACTTTCTTTCCTGGAAAACAGGAGTATTCTTTATATAAAAACCTATTGTATACCAATGAAAGAGCGATTCCTACAAAAAGGATATAATAGGCATTCCCTTTAAAAGAAGAACTTAGTTGCTCGAACAGTTCAAATATAAAATTGATAATAGGAGATGCTATATGTGATTCATACGGCGAAGGTGTTTTTAATGATATAAATAAAGCGCTTGCTGATAATAGCCCTGCTATTGTGCATTTTAAATTTGGATAATTATTCTTCATATACTTTATGTTCCTCAATTCTTATAGCTTCATGAGAGTCTGCATCAATATGTATCACTCTAAGATCAAAATCTTTATCAAATGCATTCTCGGTTATTATTTCATTATCATCTAAATATATTCCAGAAGATCCATCATCGGCCTGGTAATAAATTAGTTTTCCTACTTCAGTTTCACAAGAGCCATTTTTAAAAAAGTTATTGCAAAAAGAAAACTCATCATTGTCATACATAATTACAAGATCAGTGGCTGTTGAAAGTTCAGAAATTTCATCATCAATGGTTTCTCCATTATATTCATAATATTGATCAGTTAGTTGACTCTTTAATGATACTCTCTTTGCAACATAATTAGTAGGAATGCCCCAGTTTGACATTATTTCATTATAGTAGTCTTCATTCCACAGCTCTGGATTGTTTATCTCAATCAGTACTAGCTCATTGGAATCAGAAAAAAGTTGTGAAACGCAGTCATAGATAATATCGCTTCCAAAGGAGAGTGGCTTGTACTCGTATAATTGGTCTGACGCTAAGGTGGAAACATAATAATCCATGTAGTGAAGTCTTGAAATGACATAGTCTTTAAATTGGGACAAATTGTTGGTGGAATTATACTTTAATGTTTCGAGAATATCAGTGGTTTTTTCACCAACTGAGCTTGCACCTATGTAACTTCCTTCAGGCCAACGCTGCATGTCTCTGAGATATGCTCCCGATAAAAAAATATCTTTTTCATAGGAATCAAGCATATTTAGCACGCATTCATCGGACCATTCGCTTTCTCTTAAAGATTCATATTTTTTTTGAATGAATGGAATCGTGCTTTCAGGTGAATGTTGGAGTAAGGTATAAAACGCACCATAGTTAAACTCAAAATTAGTCTTAAAATCTATACCATACAGAACCTTATCCGTGCTGATTCCCCAGGTTAAGTCCATGTCCCATGGAATATATAGTGCTTTTTGAGAATTATTTCCCTTATAAATTGCAAGATTCTGGTTTTTATAAATATTATCCCATCCTTGAATGAGATTAATGAATAAAAAGAAATCAGTGGCATTATCCAGATCAATCAGAGATGCTAAAGCATCAGCGTCATTGTGTGATTTATCAACCTGAATAAAATAATCTCTTAAAAGAGAAAAGAGTTCTTGCTCTGAATTACTTTGGATTCTAAAAGAAGCTGGGGCTCCGTCTGATTCCAACAGGATATTATTGTTTTCATATCCCATTAGTCGCCTAAACATTGCAGCATTAGGGGTGTCCTTTGTAATGCTGATTTGCGATGCTTGCATTGGATACCCTAGCGCATATAGGCCGTAGTATTCATCATTCATAAATAGCTCGACATATTTATACTCGGTTCCAGTGTCAAGCTTACTGTCATTGTCTGAGGAAACGGAGTTATTCCATAGATTAGTTGAAAAAACATTTCTAACTTTTTCAGGATCATCATATATCGAATATAGTATCCAGTCCTCATCTTTCCTCATACCTAGAAGAGATATTTTGTTTTTGGTTTTATTTCCATTTTTGGTATAGGAAAGTGCAAGTCTAAATGATCGCTTTGGATATATTAATGAGGACGCTCCCCTAATATGGATAGAACCTTCTGAGTCAGTAAGTCTTGTGAATACATTAGGACGATTGTCATACATTTTGAAATTCATTTCAGTAGATTCATATTTTGAATCTGAAATATTAGAGTTGGTATTTATTGAAATTATTGGCAAAGTTGTGCATTTTAACTTGGATTCATAGTAATAATCATCGTTATAAACAATAATAGAAATGTCCTGATCAGATTCTATTATTTCAGAATTGATTGTGCTATTTAATGCTACTTTGATATCAGGATAATCAGAAACGATGTTTATAGTTGGATTGTAGGATTCTGAACTGTCTTTGATCAAAGAATATAGATAAAAGTTGTTAGTGGAGTCAAAAAATAGTTCCTCATTATTAAAAGAAATAGAATATACAAGATCATTGTTCAGAGATCTGGTGGAGGTAATGTTGGTAAAAAAAACTTCATCAAAAATGCATTTGTTATAAATAAATCCAATTCTTATATTCAAAAACAGATAAATACCTGTAAATATTGAAAACAAAAGAATAATTATTTGGAATGTTCTTTTTATATTTCTTGTCATCTTTAAGCCCCTTTTTAAACTGTTACAGTATACCATAAAAAGGGCTGGCATTGTAGCCATAGGAGCTAACATCTGTTATAGTATTAATTTAAAGTTTGACTGGCCATAATCAGTAAAGGTGAATGGATTTATTTATGAAAATAATTAACAAAATAAAAGAAAATGGAATGACACTAATTAGTATAATATGTATGGCCTTGGCTGTAGTATTAACCATGCCAACAATATATATTTCAAAGTATGCATATCCTTGGGCGGATGATTTTAGTTACTCTTCTGAGACGTATAAGGTTTTTTGTGAAACAGGTTCTTTTTTTAAGGCAGTAGCTCGAGCTGCCATGACATCAATTGAGTCTTACCATGATTGGCAAGGTACATTTACTTCATGTTTTCTTATGGCGATGCAGCCATCAGTGTTTGGAATAAAATTGTACCATTTTACAGCCTTTATTATGCTAGGAACTCTATTTGTAGCATATTTTGTATTATTCTTGGTGGTGTGCCATAGAGTATTAAGATTATCTAAGGCGACGGCTTTAACGGTGTTTGCACTTACATACTTGGTAAGTACGCAACTTGTAAAATCTATACCTGAGTCATTTACATGGTTCAATGGCGCGATACATTATACTTTTAATCACGCAATGTTTGTTTTATATTTGGCGTTGATTGTGCTGCTTTTTTTTGATTATATTAATATAAAAAGTGGTATAAAACGGATTACTTGCACGATTATATTATGTGTTTTTGGATTCTTTGTTGCTGGCGGGAATAATATAACTGTACTTACAGGCGTTGTTACACTAGTGATTATATATTTATGTACATTACTTAATTGCAGAATACGTTTTGAAAAGCAATCAGACAGCATCTTTCCTGTTACTATTATTGCGGCTTCATATATTTTGGGAGCGGTATTAAACTTTACTGCTCCGGGGAATTTGGAGAGGATGTCTGCTACAGGAAATACAAATTCTTTTTTTGCTACTATTATTAATTCATTCGTATCTGGTGGCTACTCTGTTTATTACAACTTTTCAGTAGAACTTGCCATGACGTTGATTTTGATAGGGGTTTTTATTTGGCATGAGCTTTCTCAAAAAAATAATCTTGAATTCTGCAAATTTGAATTTCCACTTCCTGGGGCAGTTTTGTTAATCAGCTATTGCGTTCTATCTGCTGAATATGCTCCTCTTAATTATACTTCTGTTCAAGGGACAGTAGATGGTATAATTACTTCAGCATTTTCGATGAACAGAGTTAATAACTGTATTTATTTTAGCTTTGTTCTCTTGATAATATTTAATGAGATTTATTTTTTGTGTTGGCTCAAGAAAAATACTAGTACCGGCAAGGCGGTTATTGTTCCTGAAATAGTCTTATGTGTGTTAGCAGTTTCAATTGCAAGTATTAGTGTTAGCATAAAGGTAAATAACAAACCTACAACGTTTCTGACATCTGCGGCAGTTTATAATTTAAAAACAGGTTCTGCTCAGTATTACGGCTATCAGATGCAAGAAAATATAAATAGATTAGAATCTGATGAAAAAGATGTTTTTGTAATGCCATTAAGCGTTGATCCAGATAGTTTGTATCCTAAAGATGCGGCTGATTGGAAAGATGGAACTAAACATTTTTATGGAAAAGACAGTGTTGAGTACGAAGAATAAAAAAAGAAGACTTAGAAGAACAAAAAAGAACAGAGTAAAAATATGGATAGATAGATTGATTGTTTTGACAATGATAGTCTATTTCGTTTTCTCTTTTTGGGTGTTTTATGATATGACACATATGAATTATGATGTTTTATCAGAAATGTCTAATTCAAGGTTGTCATCTGTTTGGCTTGATTCTGTGCCATATCATCAGCCTTTTAAGGCTGACAAAGTGGTTGGTGTAAGGCTTTATCTAAGCAATCCATACAATGTATCTGAAGGGGTTATTTCTGTAAAGATAGGAAACGAGGAGACTGGAAAGGTTCTTTATACAAAAGAAATACTAGCGACTGAAATTACAGATAGTGTTCTTCAAGATTATATAGATGTTGTTCCAGAGGATATGAGTTTTGATGATGATTTAGTTTATTATATAGAGCTCGATGCACTTAGCTGTGCTGATAAAACAATAAAGACATATATTGGGGCGATGAATGATTATGTGGTGAGTCATAAGGACGATACCAGTGATTTGACCAATAAAATGCTTTATTTTGAAATCATTCAGGAAACAATGCCATTTTCATTTGTGGTGTGGATTTTTATAACATGCCTTATTGTTTTAATGCTTGTGTATGTTTTTTCTAGCAAGAAAAAAAGTCGTGAATTTGAAAATGCTGAAATTCCTACATCACTTGAAAGTAAAGTTATTATACCAGTTTTAGTCCTTATATGGCTATTTGGGACCGGCATACTATCAGCAGATAAAATTGTGTCAAAAACTATTGATTTAAGAGATGCGGTGCTTGCTGACGGATATGAGCTCGAAGAACATTCAAGTTATAGTCAAGAGTTTACGGTAAAGAAAAATAATTTAAATGAAATTCACGTTTCATTAGAAAATTTTTTTGAAAATGTTGGGACATTTGTGATTTCGATTCAGAAGGGACAGAACGAGGTTATTCAATCAGTTCAAAGCATAGAGTTGGACAAGATTGATGGGGCTTACTATATATGGGAAGTTTCTGAACTTGGACTTAAAAAGGGTGAAACTTATGACCTATATATATATACTGGATTTATCGGGGAAGATGAGGAAAATCCGGTAATAAAGCGTATTGAATACATTTATTCAAAATAAAAGCTTTGGACATAAGGAATGAATACAGATGGATATTATCTGCAAAATTGATAGAAAAAGAATAGCTAATGCGCTGTTTTATGTTGCTCTAACAATAGAGTTATTGTTTATGATTTTAGAAAAAAGTGAATTGCCCCTTCCTTTTATCAGTCATGTTTTTAGGATTACTTTTCTTTTGACACTCACAGCAGTATTTGTAAACAGGCATCATATGAAAGAATGGATTATTATTGCAGCTGTTATGGTGGCTACATTTATATGCTATAGGTTTACAGGCAAAAATGAACTATTAAGATTTTCCATGTTTGTTTTGGCTGCCAAAGATATTAATCTTGAAAAGACTATGAAATACTGGTTTTACTTTTGCTTGTTAGGTTTTGCTGCAATTACAGTATTGGCTCTGACTGGTGTTATGGGAGAAATATACATAGAAGCGGACTTTGGACGAGGGAGCGTAGAGAGGAGATATACATATGGCTTTGGGCATCCTAATACTCTATGTGGATGTGTATATGTGATTTTATTATTATGGATTTGGCTTTATGGAAAAAAATCAAAGATAATAAGTTATCTAGCATGGATTGCTGGAACCATCGTTTTATATATATTGAGCATCTCCCGTACATTTGTATTAATATTTTTAATGACAATAGTGTTGTCTATAATTATTCGGTTTGCTCCTGATATCAGAGAAAAAAAGATAGTGTATATTCTTCAAGGATTTATTTCACCTGTTCTTTGCGTTGCATTTTCTGTGTTTGCTGCAATTGCAAGTAAATATCGGTGGGATAAGGAAACATGGAATGAAGGGAATTATTATGTAGCAAGACTGGATGAAATACTAAATGGAAGAATTTCTAATCTATACTATGATTCATCGACACATGAGGGTGCGATAGAAACTTGGAAGTATTTTTCAGATAGAAATAGTGAGAAAATATTTGATATGGGGTGGGTTAGACTTTACTATTGGTACGGAATAATTCCAGCGACAGTAGTGGTTGTTCTTTTAATCCTACTTATTTATCTTTGTTATAGAAACAGAGATATATGGACAGTGTTACTAGTTTTTTCGATTGGAATATATACAGTGATTGAGGCGACATTTATTTCAAGATTTATAGGAAGAAATGTGTTGTTGCCAATAGTAGCAACATATTATTGGGGGTTGGTTAACAAGAAAAAGCAATGATATGTCAATGTGGAGATTGGTATGAATAGTAATTGGTTTAAGGTGCTATTAGTAGCGCAGAGGGTTAAATATGGCAGAGGCCTATTATTAAAAGGTATTCCCGTAATATTCAATAAAAAGGGGGCATCTATTAATATTGGTGAAAATGTTACTATTAAGAGCAGTTTTTTATCCAATTTGATCGGATTATATTCTAGAACGATAATTGTCACTCGTACAAAAGATGCAAGTATAAGCATAGGGAATAATGTTGGAATTTCCGGTGCAACTATATATGCCAGAAAAGGCATTTATATTGGCGATAATGTCTGCATTGGTGGTAACTGCAAGATATTGGACAATGATTTTCATCCATTAGAAGCTGAAATGCGTAATAAGCTTCTTGCAGATGCTGAGGGTGGAAATTCGGAATTAGTACCCGCAAAAGAAATATATATTGGGAAAGACTGTTTCATCGGTTGTAATACAATAATTCTTAAAGGTACAATTCTTGGAGATGGTTGTGTTGTAGGAGCTGGTGCAGTTGTTAGCGGTACATTTGAAGACGGTTCGGTAATAGCAGGAAATCCTGCAAAAGTAATTAGAAAGCTTGGATGAAAATGGATATAAGAACAAAGTATGCACCTGTTGTCGCGTTTGCCTATAATAGGGCTGATAAAATAATAAACTGTTTGCATTCAATAGAAAAAAATCCCGAAGTCAAGGAAACAGATCTTGTAATCTATTGTGATGGTGCAAAGAGTGAAAAGGGAAAGCCTGCAGTTGAGGCTACAAGACTAGCTTTACGAGAGTATATAGATAAATCATCATTTAAAACAGTAAGTCTTATCGAAGCACCTGAGAATAAAGGGTTAGCAAAATCTATTATAGATGGTGTTACCGATGTGATAGAAAGGTATGGTAGAGCGATTGTGGTTGAAGATGATCTTATTGTTTCGCAAAGCTTTTTGTCATACATGAATGGAGCACTTGAGTACTATAAAGATAATTCAAGGATTGGAGCAGTAAGCGCATATACTTATCCCTTAAGATCACTCAAAAATTATGATCGTGATATATATGTAATGCATAAGGGAGATTGCTGGGGATGGGCTACCTGGAATGACCGGTGGGACAAGGCAGCTTGGGCTGATGTGGATTTTGATTCATATTTCAGAGATAAGGAATTAAGAAAAAGATTTGAAAAAACTGAGAGTGGTTGGGATCTATTAATGCTTCTCCAGAGCCAGGGTAAGATAAGTTCATGGGCTGTTAGGTGGGTATATTATCTTATGAAACGTGACCTTCTGACAGTTTATCCTACACGTAGCTATGTTACAAATGCTGGCTTTGACGGAAGTGGAACACATTCTAATAAAAGCGAAGAAAACCACTATTTTACTGCTCTAGCAACAGATATGAAGCGAACAAGATTTGAGAAACTTGAACCTAATGAAGTATTTGAAAAAGAGGCTGCAAGATTTCCTAAAAATGGTACAAAGGCTTTTTTTAAGTACTATCTTAAGAGATGCTATGTGAAAATATTTGATGTGAAGCGAATTATTGATAGATAAGAAGGAGATGACTGTTTGTCATGATCTTTACTACTTTATTTGACAGTTACTACCTTGATAAAGGAATTGCTCTATATAGATCACTTGAGAGAGTGACTGATGATTTTATAATATACATATATGCCTTTGATGAGAAAGCGTATACAGTTCTTAAAGCTTTGGAATTAAAACATGCGGTTATTATTAAAAAGGAAGAACTTGAGAGAAAGTATCCAATTTTAGAAAAATTAAAGGGGGAAAGATCAAAAGCAGAATACAGTTGGACTTGTACGCCTGTCAGTATTGAGTATGTGCTTGACGTTTATAACGAAAGCAATTGTACATACATTGATGCTGATTTATTCTTTTTTTCTGACCCCAAAGTTCTGTTCACTGAGATTAACGATGTTAATGCCAACATAGTTATTACACCTCATCGTTTCACCAATAGTTTAAAGGATAGGAGACTTGAAAATAGAAGCGGTAAGTACTGTGTAGAATTCAATTACTTTGATAATACTCCTAATTCACGAAAAGCGCTTTCATGGTGGAAGGAAAAATGCTTTGAATGGTGTTACCACATTTATGAAAAGGATAGGATGGGAGATCAGAAATACCTTGTAAAATTTCCAGAACTTTTCGAAGGCGTTCACGAGCTCAAAAATCTTGGTGGTGGTACAGCACCTTGGAATTTGGCACAGTACGAATATACTGGAAACAATATAGAAGGAGTGTCATATGATGGAAAACGGTATAAAACACCTGTTATGAGAGAAAAAGCATCTGGTATAGAATTTCCTGTTGTGTTCTATCATTTTCAGTCAATGCGCTATATCAGTCAGAATTTTATTATTATAAGATCGGAAACTCATTCTAAAAAGACTAAAGATGTTTTGTACCGACCATACCTTATCGAACTTGAATTAATAAGAAAAGAACTCAAGGAGAAATTTGGGGTTACTTTCAATGTGGCACAGGCTTATGCAAGTAATCCTATTATGAAGTTTGTTCAAAAGTACATTTTGAGATTTAAAATGAAGAGTTTTTCGGATCTATATGATTTGAGGAAACTTAGAGAATAAGTTGAGATTAAATGAGATATGAGTGGGATGATTATTATTGTTACCGGAACAATTTCTCCTGGTAAAAATGTCGGGCAACTGACGTTAAGAGATAGTAATGAAAGATTAAAACAGTATACTACTGCTCTTCTTAAAACTATAGAAGCAAGACCAGATGCAGATATAGTTTTTTGCGATAACAGCGGATTTGGAATAGATTGTTTTGATGATGTATTAAAGTATGCTAATGAGAAAAAAATGAAGCTTGAAGTTTTGTCATTTGCTGGGGATAGAGAGGCTGTAGTTGCGCATGGCAAGGGATATGGCGAAGGAGAAATTGTTAAGTATGTGCTTGAAAACAGCAAGTTAGCTCAAGGAAAGCAATATATGATTAAGCTAACAGGTAGACTGATAACTGATAATATAGCAGATATTGTAAAGCATATAAAGAGAAAATGCATATATTTCAACATTCCCAATATTCATAGACGTGATATCTACGATACCAGAATATATGCAATGCCTATAAATATATATAATGATTACTTTTATGACGAATATAGGAAAGTTAATGATAATGCAGGATACTTTCTAGAGGGCGTATACACAGACGTAATTAGTAAAAACAAATTGCATGTTAATAATTTTCCACGGTATCCAAGGATTGTTGGTAAAAGCGGAAGTGGTGGTATATTTTATACTTATACCGAATGGAAGTGTAAAATCAGAGATTTTTTGAGCATTTTTAATATCTATGGAAAAGTGAAATGAATATTAGTATACAAAAGCTATATGAAACACCACTTAGGCATCAAAGCTTAAAGGCTGTTTCATGGCATTACAAAATTAATAAGGGGATTGCAAATCTGTTATATCCATTATTTGGCAAGTGCAATTACGGAATAAATGAAGACAGCAATGTTATCATATCTCTTACCAGCTATCCAGCTAGGATAAGTACATTACATCTCACAGTTAAATCTCTTTTGAATCAGGGAATAAAGCCTAAGATGGTTATTCTGTGGTTGGCAAAAGAGCAGTTTCCAAATATGGAAAAAGATCTTCCTGAAAAACTGCTTGGTTTAAGAAAAATGGGGTTGACGATAAATTTTTGTGATGATTTAAAACCTCATAAAAAATACTATTACACAATGAAGGAAAATCCTGAGTCATATGTGATTACAGTGGATGATGATGTA